>Ga0315910_10001893_pt1 | contig 18870 bp, 15 predicted proteins | sample EdamamesoilMG_FD_204470 | JGI IMG/M metagenome (GOLD analysis project Ga0315910, IMG submission 204470) | Garden soil microbial communities collected in Santa Monica, California, United States - Edamame soil | ecosystem: Environmental > Terrestrial > Soil > Garden | place: USA: California...
AGGAATAGCCGGTGCCGAAGTCGTCGATGGAGATGAACACGCCGAGCTTGTCGATCTCCTGGATGACGCGCAGCGCGCGCGCCGGGTCGAGCATCATGGCGCTCTCGGTGATCTCGAGCTCGAGCGACGCCGCGGCGACGCCGGACGATTCGATCAGCCAGCGCAGGCGCGCCGGGAAGGCGGTGTCCTGCAGCAGGCGCGAAGAGAGATTCACGGCGACGCGCACGTGCACGCCGCGTTCGCGCCAGGCCCGTACCTGCGCGAGCGCGGCCGCCAGCGTCCACTCGGTCAGCGGCCGGATCAGGTCGGTGGATTCGGCGATGGCGATGAACTCGCCCGGCGCGATCGCACCCTGCGTCGGGTGGAACCAGCGCACCAGCGCTTCCACGCTGTCGACCATGCCGGTGCGCAGGTTCACCTGCGGCTGGAAGTGCATCGTGAACTGCTGGCTGGCGATGGCGGATCGCAATTCGCCACCGATCGCGAGCTTGCGCAACGAGTTCTCGTCCTGCGCGGCGTCGTAGAACTCGTAGGGCGCGCCGCGGCGCTTGGCCACGTACATCGCGACGTCGGCATGGCGCAACAGCGTCTGCGCCTCGCTCGCGTCCTGCGGGAAGCGCGCGATGCCGATGCTGACGCCGACCTCGATGGAAATGCCGGCCACGTCGATGGGCGCACGCAGGCTGTCGACCAGCGCCTGCGAGGTGTTGACGATGGTGTCGCTGCTGTGCGGCCGGTCGACCACCACGGTGAACTCGTCGCCGCCGATGCGCGCGATGAAGCCGCGGTCGCCGAGCGCCTGCTGGAACCGTTGCGCGACCTCGCACAACACCCGATCGCCGACGTTGTGGCCCAGCGTGTCGTTGACCTCCTTGAAGCGGCACAGGTCGAGCATCATGAGCGCGATCGACGGCTGCGAACGATCCGGCGCGAGCGCGCGCTCCAGTTGCGCGAGCAATGCCGCGCGGTTCGGCAGAGAGGTCAATGAATCGTGCGTGGCCTGGTGCTGCAGGTGACGGGTCTGTGCGCGGCGCTCACGGATGTCGCGCACGATGGCGGTGTACAGGCGCGTGGCGTTGACGCGCACGCGGCTCACGGAGATTTCCACCGGGAACACTTCGCCGTTCAGCGTGCGCGCATCGCACTCGCGAATCTCGCCGTGCAGCGCTCCGAGGCGCGCGGAGGGGCCGTCTCCGGCGAGCAAGGTGATGAAACGCGCCAGGGGCTGGCTCAACAGCTCCGACGCGGAACAGCCAAAGAGTCGTGCCGCGGCGGGATTGGCGAGCTTCACGATGCCGTTCTCGTCCAGGCAGACGATGCAGTCGGTCGAGGACTGCACCATGCTCTTCAACAGGGCATCGCGCCGATGAACACCGATGACCAGCGCCAGCGAGCGCCACATGCGGGTCTCGAACCAGCGCACCGAGGCCACGGCGAACAGCAACGTCACCACGAGCAACGGCGCGACCGTCGCGATCAGCAACCGTCGCTGCAGCCACACGTCGATCGAGACCGCCGCGACGGCGGCGTACAGCAGGACCAGGACCAAGATGTTGCGGCGCCAGTTCGTGCCGAGCAGCAGTACCGCCAGCAGCGCGGCGGCCGCGAGCAAGGCGAGATTCAGCCATGCGGGTGCGGGCTTGAGGACGCCGGCGTTCATCGATTCCGCGGCGATGGCATGCACCACCACGCCGGGCAATTGTCCGTATATAGGCACGGTCTGCGCGCCCGGATGCGCCGGCGCGGTGAACCCCACGAACACCACCCGGCCCGCGAACGTTTCGCGGGGCACGCGGCCTTCGAGCACGTCGAGATAGGAAACCTGCTCGAAGGAGCCCGGTGCGATCGCGTAGTCGAGGAGCAGCCCCTCGCCTTCCTTGAGCTCGCGGCGCGGATCGACCACGCTCACCGTGCGTTCGCCGCCGACACTCCAGAAATCGTGCCATTCGCGCAGCGGCTCGCCGCGGCGGCCCGAGTCCACTCCGACCAGGTCCACGCTGCGCGCGAAACGCGGCAGCGGCGCACTGGTCTTGCCCGCTTCCGCGCCCTCGTGGCGCACGAAGACGGGCAGCGTCACGGGGAAGGCGCGCCGCCGCGCCAGCGCCGCGTCGAGCAACGCATCGTCTTCGGGAGATCCGGAGGCCTCGCCCAGGTCGATGTCGAAGAACACGCTGCGCGGCTCCGCGCGGCTCAGCTCCTCGAGCAGCCGCGCATGTTGCCGCCGCGGGATATTGCGATGGTCGAACGCCGAGAGGCTGCGGGCATCGATGCCGACGATGACGATCTGCGAGGCGACTTCCCGGCCGAGCGCGCGCGCCCGCAGGTCGGAGACGGCATTCTCCAGCGGCCGCAGCAGTCCGCCGGCGCCGAGCAGGCACACGAGGAGAACGGCCGCGAGCGCGGCCAGCCAACCGCCGTGTCGTCGACCCACCTGGATCATTTGCCAGCCGGAATCCGTGCCGACGACAACGCTATCATTCGACTAACTAGTGAACGCATGCCCTTCCGATTATGGTGAGTGCGAAACACCACCGATCCCCTTCGTTCTAATGGCGCAGATGCTACGCGCGAGACCCGCGTCACAATGTGAGTCGCTTCTCATCGGCGCGTCGGACGATTGACGCTGCTGGTGGGGGCATCCTTTGATCGGGCAAAAGCCGCTCACAAGCGCAATCCGCGTGCACGCGAAACGCGCAGACCTAGGGGGCGCTTGTCATAAGATTCGCGGCGCCATGTACATAATGAAAGGCACTCCGAGGTTGTTTGTCCTGGTCGCGTGCGCCATCACGCTGCGCGCGCTGTCCGCGCACGCCGGACAGCCGCGGCTCATCGATCGGATGACAACGTTGGCAGAACTCTTCGAACCCGCGGAGGCCGCGGCTCTCGCGCACACGCTTCCCGCCGATCGACCGGTGCATTTCCGGGTGCGACTGACAGGGAGTGAACATCCCGGCGTGCTGGTGTTCGTGCGAGCGGACGATTCGGGCGAGCCGCCGGCCGGATGGGATGTGCCGCTCGAACAGCGCAACCTCATGTGGATCTCGGCCGAGGGCTACGGCAACCGTCTGCCCACGGCGCAACGCATGCTGGTGGCGGTGATGGGATTGAAGCTGGCGCAGCGCGAAGCGCAGCTGGACCCGCGACGGCGTTACGTGGGCGGGATGTCGGGTGGCGGCCGTGTCGCGAGCCAGCTCGCGAGCCACTTTCCGCGCCTCGTTACCGGCGCGCTGTACGTCGTCGGGGCGGATTTCTGGACCCGGGAGGAACGCGCGCTGCAGCCGCTGATCGCCGCGAACCGCTACGTGTTCGTCACCGGCACGAAGGATTTCAATCGCAAGGAGATGCGCAAGGTGTTTGCGCGTTACCAGCAGGCGGGCGCGATGCATTCACTGTTGCTGGACCTGCCGGGGCTGGGGCACGCATACCCGGACGCCGCGCAACTCGCGCGCGCGCTGGAATTCCTCGACGCGAATTAACGTGCCGTCACCGCGCCAGCAGCGGGCGACCTGCGCACGATGCGCTTGATCACCAGCGCCGCCACGATGATGCCGAGACACGCCAGGCTGGCCCACATCTCGGGCTGCTTCGCCTCGATGACACACATCGCGACCATGACCGCGAGCATCGCGAACATCGCCGCGGCCGCGACGATATGGGCGCCACCCTTGGTGCGTAACGCCGGGTTGGAATACGGAAAGCGGAAATGGGCCAGCGCCACGAAGAAGTACGTGAACAACATGAGCGCGCCGCAGGAGTTCAACAGGAAGGTGAACAGTTCGCGCGGCGTCACCCACGTCATGAACATCACCAGGAATCCGAACGAGCTGCCGAGCAGGATGGCGCGCGCGGGCACCTGGCGCCGGTTGACCGCCACGAGCCAGCGCGGCGCATCGCCCTTGTCAGCCATGGCGAACAGCACGCGCGCGGTCACGTAGACGCCCGAGTTGAGGCAGGACAGCACCGCCGTCATCACCACGACGTTCATGATGGTGGCCGCGGCGGGAATGCCCATGCGTTCCAGCGTCACGGCGAAGGTGGAGTCCACGGCGCGAAAGTCGGTCCAGGGCACGACGCACAGGACCAGCAGCATCGCCAGCACGTAGAACAGCAGGATGCGCAACACCACGTTCGCGGCGAGTCGCGCCATGGCCTGGTTGGATTCGGCGGATTCCGCGGCGGCAACCGTGACGATCTCGGCGCCCACCATGGAAAAGATCACGGTGACCACGCCGGTGAGAATGGCCGTCCAGCCGTGAGGCATGAATCCGCCGTGAGCGGTCAGATGGCTGAATCCCGGGCTCGATGGATTACCCACTCCGAGCAGCCAGCCGGCGCCGACGACGATGAACACCAGGATGGCCGCCACCTTGATGGAAGCGAACCAGAACTCGAATTCGCCATAGGACCGTGCCGACGCCAGGTTCACTGCCGTCAGGACCACCATCAGCGCGATGCCGATCTGCCAGATCTCGAAGTCGGGCAGCCACTGATGGATGATGTTCGCGCCCGCGAGGGCTTCGATCGCGACCACCACCACCCAGAACCACCAGTACAGCCACCCGGTGATGAATCCCGCGTTGTCACCCAGCGCGACACGCACGTATTCGGTGAACGACCCCAGGCCCGGCTGATCCATGGCCATGCGCGCCAGGATCCAGATGACCCCGAAGACCACCATGCCCGAGAGGATGTAGCTCAGCAGCACCGCTGGCCCGATCTCGGCGATCGCGGCGCTGCTGCTCACGAACAGGCCCGCGCCGATGATCCCGCCTATCGAGATCATCATGAGATGGCGTGCGCGAAGTGACTTGGAAAGACGCGATGAGGCGGAGACGGAGTCGTCGGTGGCGTTCAAGCGGCTTCTCGGATTGGAGAGTTGACGAAAAATACGCCGTATTCAAACGCCGCGCCATTGGCAGGAAAAAGTCGCCAGCCGCGCCACCCGGGTGCCGCAACCGCGAACACGGTCGCAGTTCGAGCAGGCGAGCGATCGCAATCGGGCGTTCACCGATTTGTTTCTGCGCGCCAATGTGGAGAATCGCGCGCGGGGTCAATTGTCGACATGATGGACGACGAAAACTGGTTGTCGCTGGCCGATGCGTTTCACGCGGCCGCGATCGACGGACAAGGGTGGTATGACGCGCTGGCTTCGTTCGCAGAGGCCACGGGCTCGCGCCATGGCCAGCTGGTGTGCGTCTCCGACGGCGTCGACGCGCTCAACCTGCTCACCGACGTCGACCCGCAGCTGCCCGGCGCCTTCCTCGCGGCGGGCGGCACCGATCCGCGGGTGAATCCGCGCCGCCGCGCCGGCCTCGCCCGGCCGCCACTCTCGATCATCGCCGAGTCGGACTTCATCACGCCGGACGCGGTGCGCGCCGACGTGCACTACCAGGAATTCGCGCTGCCCTGGGATGTGCCGTACATCTGCCTCACCACGCTCGAAAACCGCAAGGAGCTGATGATCGGACTCGCGGTCATCCGCAATCGGCGTCAAGGCCACATCGACGAGGCCGGCAAGCGGCTGTTCGCAACACTCGCGCCGCACGTGCGTGCGGCCGTGCGCACCAGTCTCACGCTCGGCGAGCAACGCGCGGCGCTGATCACGGACACTTTCGAAAAGCTCGCCACGCCCGCATTCGTCTGCGACGCCGAGGGCAAGGTGGTGCGGCACTCGACACAGGCCGAGCGGCTGTGTACCGGCGGCACCGGGCTCACCCTGCGGCGCGGACGGCTGTCGGCACGCCACGCCGAGGACGATGCCGCGCTCACCGCCGCCATCCGCGTCGCGAGCGCGCGCCGCACCGACCACCCGCCGCGCACGGTGACCGTGCGTTCGACGCAACCGGATGGCGTCGTCACGCGCCTGGATGTCATGCCCCTGCCGCGTCGGCGCCTGGAGCTGCGCTTCGATGCGCGCGTACTCGTGCTGGCGCGCACCGCGTCCAATGACGAGGAGCGCCGCGCCGGCGCATTGCGCGACACCTATGGGCTCACGCCCGCCGAGGTGGAAATCGCCATGTCGCTGGCGCGCGGCATCAAGGCCGACGCCATCGCGCAGGCGCGTGCAGTGTCGGTGGGTACGGTGCGCGTGCAGATCAAGTCGCTGCTCGCCAAGGCCGGCGTGAATCGCCAGGTCGAATTGCTCGCGCTGCTCGCGCAGCTGTGAGTGTGCGGCAGGTCTCACCTGCCGTGAGCGAACAATCACAGTTCTGATCACCGCTCGCGCGCATATCCAATTTTGGAAATGCCGCGCGCGGGTCGACTCCCTAACTTGCGCCATCCGCAATGCTGCTTGTTGGGAGATGTTCGAATGAAACGTTTTATGTCGGGTGCCGCCGCGGGCCGTGCTGGCCTGGTGTGCGCCATGTTGCTTGTGTCGACGTTGACCGGTTGCGGTGGAGGGGGCGATTCGTCGTCACCGCCGGTGGGTGGCAATCCGCCGACTCCGACTCCACCGCCGCCTCCGCCGCCCCCGCCGCCCCCGCCGCCTCCGCCCACGGTGAGCCTCACGCTCGAAGGTACGGTCACCGATGAACCGATCGCCAACGCGGTCGTGACCGCGACGGTCGCGGGTGAAGAATTCACCACCACCGCGGATGCCGACGGCAACTACTCGCTCGACATCGAGATCGAGGAAACCGATGCCGCCAACGCCTTCATCACGCTGAATGCACGTGGCACGGGTGACCAGGCTTTCGTGGAATTCACCAGTATCGTCGGCTCGTTCGAGACGTTGAGCACCGCCGCCGGAGAAGACGGCACGCTGACGTCGTCCGAGAACTTCGCCACGCAGATCACCAACGTGAGCACCGCGGCCGCGGTGCTGATGGTCGAGGCCAATGGCGGCGAGCCGGTCACCACCGACGCCTCCTTGTCGACGCTCGCGGCGCAGTTGAATGCGCAGGACGTGCTGGATGTCGCCACGGCGATCAAGCTGGCGGTCGACGAGCCGGAAACCCATCCCCTGCCCGACGGCACCGACTCGATCCTCGAGCTCGTGGCCAGCAGCGAAAGCCGCGAGCAGTTCGTCGACACCACGTACGAGCAGGATCCGGCGGCGTTCGCCGCGACCCAGGGCGAAATCGCCGCGGACCCGAGCCTCGCGCAGGACATCGACGAGGCGTGGCTGATCGAGCGCGAAGCGCTGACCACGGCGATGCTGTCGACCGATGCCGGCTTCACGTTCAACTACAACGGCCGCATCGTCCACTACGACTTCAACGCGGATCACAGCGGCTGGCTGACCACCGACACCCACAACGTCGCGATGACGTGGTCGGTCGTGGGCAAGGAGCTGCGCATCCGCTATCCCGAGCCGATCGAAACGGTAAGCTTCGACACCGAAGACTGCGTGAATGACGGCGGGCTGCGCCAGGTCGAGGCTCACTACGTGAGCTCGGGTGACGTGGTGACCTTCCTGAGTCCCAACCAGGTCACCATCACCTCCACCAGCGACATCACGTACGTGGATTGCGCCTCGCTCGAGCCGCGTACCGTGACCTCGACGTCGGCGCGCACGGTGCTGTCGGAAGACAACGCCGAGACGCTCGATCCGGCCGAGCTCGCGGGCACCGTGCAGACGCTCTACGTCTGGGGTCCGCAACAGCAGACCGTCATCGCCGATATCGCCGACCTGGGCGACGGCGTGGGTCATACGCGCCTCACCAACCTGGACTTCACCTGGACGGTGGAGGACGGGAAGCTCGTCCACGTCGAATTCTCGAACGGGTCGGTCGCCGAGTTCGCGGTGCTCGGGCGCATCGACGATGTGGTCAGCGACATCTACTGGGAGGTGCGTGCACCGAACGACGGTCCCGTGTACGCGGGTGCCGGCGCGCAGGTGGAAGGTGAGCCCGCGGGCTCGCTAACGCTCACCGACGAGTCGGTGATCGGGCGCTTCTACCAGTTCGGGGTCGGCGAGGAGACTGTTCCGGACGCGCGCCTGAAAGGCTTCCGGCTGCGCTTCGATGCCGACCACTTCGGCGCACAGGAAACCGACTACATCGACGAGAACGATGCCCTGGTGACCACCGACGAGCTCAGCAACCCCGTCAACGCGTTCCGCTGGTCGATCGAGAATGATTCGATCTACGTGCGCCGCACCTGGGACACGATCAACGAAGTCGACGGCTGCCTGTACACCGATGCGGGTTGCGAACTGTGGGACCAGCGCCGAATCATCCCGCTGGCGCAGGAAGGTTCGCGCGTCTACGTGCTCGAGTTGCGTCGTACGAACTACGACGGTGGCATCACGCCGCAAACGCCGGCGAGTTTCCTCGTGCGTTTCTATGACTACGAAGCGCCTGCCGTCGGCGAGGCGAAGATGCGCCCGATCAGGACGAAGGGGTTCAAGTCACGCGAACTCGTGACGGGGGCCAGCATGCGGTGATCCGTTGAAAGTGACGTGTGTGAGAAAGTGACTCGCCGATCCCGGCGGTCACGGGGAAAGGGGCGCAACCGGCGCCCCTTTTCTTTTGCGCGCATCACTATTCGCCACAATCGTCGCGCGGTTTGCCACAGTTGCGACCCTCCCGCGCCGCAGCCCTGCGTTTACATCTCCGTCGGGACTAACAACCACGGGAGAAGTACATGGACCGGAAGTCACGCGCGGCGGCCTGGCTGCTGATCGCATTCCTGCCGCTCGCGGCCATCGCGCAGGAAGAATCCGCGGACCGCACGCTCTCGCCCTACTTCTTCGTGCGCGGTGACGGCGCAACCGAACAACTCCCGCTGCGCTCCACCGACGTGGACGTGGCCGTCGCCGGCGTGATCGCCGACGTACGCGTCAGGCAGCAATACCGCAACGACGGCAAGACGCCCATCGAGGCCGAGTACGTGTTCCCGGGCTCGACCCGCGCGGCGGTCTACGCGCTCACCATGACCATCGGTGAACGCAAGGTGGTTGCTGAGATCCGCGAGAAGCAGAAGGCGCGCGCCGAATACGACGCCGCCAAGGCGGCCGGCAAGAGCGCCGCGCTGCTCGAGCAGCAGCGTCCCAATGTCTTCAAGATGAACGTCGCCAACATCCTGCCGGGCGACGTCGTGGAAGTGGAGCTGCGGTACACCGAGCTCATCGTGCCCGGCGGCGGGACCTACGAGTTCGCGTTCCCGACGGTGGTCGGGCCGCGCTACGTGACGCAGAAGGAACAGGATGCCGCCACGCCGCGCGACGCCTGGCAGTCGAACCCCTATCTACATGCGGGCGAGGAGCCCACCGCCGGCTTCACGCTGCACGCCGCCATCAACTCCGGCATCCCGATCAAGGACACGGCGTCGACCTCGCACAAGGTGCGGGTCGCGTACCGCGACGCGAACCGCGCCGACGTCGAACTGCTGCCCGAGCCGGGCAACGGCCCGAACCGCGACTTCATCCTGCGTTACCAGCTCGCCGGCGGCGGCATCGAGTCCGGCTTGATGTTGTACGAGGACGGCGCCGACAAGTACTTCCTCGCCATGATCGAGCCGCCGCGCCGCGCGACGCCCGCGCAGATCACCGCGCGTGACTACGTGTTCATCGTGGACGTGTCGGGTTCGATGAACGGTTTCCCGCTCGAAGTCACCAGGACGCTGCTGCGCAACCTGCTGCGCAATCTCAAGCCCACCGACACGTTCAACCTGCTGCTGTTCGCGGGCACGTCGGCGACGCTTTCCGGCGCGCCGCTGCCCGCGACTCCCGACAACCTGCAACGCGCCATCGACTTCATCGACCGGCAGCAGGGCGCGGGCGGCACCGAGCTTCTGTCGGCGCTCAGGCGCGCGCTCGCGCTGCCCGGCTCCGAAGGACGCTCGCGCAGCATCGTCATCGCCACCGACGGCTATGTGTCGGTGGAAGCCGAGGCCTTCGACCTGATCCGCGAGAACCTGGGCCGCGCCAACGTGTTCGCCTTCGGCATCGGCAGCTCGGTCAACCGATACCTCATCGAGGGCATGGCGCATGCCGGCCAGGGCGAGCCATTCATCGTGACCGGTGACATCGAGGCCGAGGCGCGCGCCGAGGACTTGCGTCGTTACATCACCTCGCCGGTTCTGACCAAGACCACGCTCAGCGCGCAGGGCTTCGAGATCTCCGAGGTCGAGCCACCCGGCATTCCCGACGTGCTGGCCGAACGCCCGGTCATTGTCTTTGGCAAGTGGCGGGGTGAACGCCGCGGCAAGCTGGTGCTCGATGGGCTTGGCGGCGAAGGAAGATTCCGCCGCGAGTTCGACGTCGCGCGTGCGCCGTCCTCCGCGAGCAACGCCGCGCTGCGGTATCTCTGGGCGCGCAGCCGGATCCAGCGGCTCGACGATTACCAGCACCTGAACGACGACCCGGAGCGCGTCGCGGAAATCACGCGACTCGGCCTCGAATACCACCTGTTGACTAACTACACCTCGTTCATCGCCGTCGACCACGTGGTGCGCAATCCGCGTCCGGGAGATTCGCAGACCGTGAAGCAGCCGCTGCCCATGCCGCAGGGAGTCAGCGACCACGCGATTGGCGTCCCCATGCCCACGGTGCCCGAGCCCGAATTGATCGCGCTGGTCGGCATCGCGGGCGCGGTGGCGGCGTGGGCGCGCCGGCGCAAGGCGAAGGCCGGTGCTGGCTAGCCTCGTCAACCGCCGGCCCTGGCTGCTGGTCGCGGCGCACGCGGCGTGCTTCTGGCCCGTATGGAGCTGGTACGTCGCGCGCTTCGACGACGGCTCGGATGAGCCCTGGGCCCTGGTCGCCTTGCTCGCGGCGGCGGTCCTGGGCTGGCCGCGCCGCGGCTGGCGATTGAATCCTTCTGATCCGCTGCTCGGCGCGGCCGCCTTGCTGACCGCGCTCTACGCGCTGGCCACGCCGCTCGCGCCGCCCCTGGTGCGTGCCGTGTTGGCGATGGCCGCACTGGCCTGCGGCTGGATCAGCGTTGCGGGCATGCGTGCGAAGGCGTCGCCCCTGGTCTGCCTCGTGGTGTTGTCCGTTCCGCTGATCGCTTCGTTGCAGTTCTATGCCGGCTATCCCCTGCGCATCGCCACCGCGATGGGAGCGGCTTCCTTGTTGAACCTCTTCGGCGCCGACGTGGTGCGCGAAGGTGTCGGACTCGTCGCGGGTGGCGTGAACGTGCAGGTCGACGCTCCCTGCAGCGGCGTGCGCATGTTGTGGACGGCGTCGGTGTTGTGTTGCGCGCTCGCGGCCATGCGCGCGCGCGTGACCTGGCGCGCGCTGGCCGTCGCGCTGCTGGCCGTGGTTCCGATCGTGCTGGCCGCCAACATCCTGCGCGCCGCCTTGCTGTACATCGTGGAGATCCGCCCCCAGCCATTGCCCGCCGGGTGGCACTCGGCAATCGGGATGCTCAGTTTCGCGCTGGTCGCCGGGCTGTTGTTCGCGAGCGAGGCTGTCCAGGAACACTGGGCTCAACGCCGGCGCCCGCCGGCGCTGTCATTCAGGGTTTCGTGATGAGAGTTCCGTGGTTGATCGCCTGCATGCTGCTCGCGGCGCTCGCGCCGTTGCTCGCGCCGCGCGGCGGCGCGCCGACATCCTCCGCCGTGCCGGCGTGGCCCCACGAATACGCCGGGCGTCCGCTGCGCCCTGTCCCGCTCAGCGAGGCCGAGTCGCGTTTTCTGACTGGCTTCCCCGGGGCCGCGGCCCGCTTCGACGACGGGGAGCGCGACATCCTCATGCGCTGGGTGACGCAGCCCACCCGCCGGCTGCATCCGGCGGAGGACTGTTATCGCGGCTGGGGATACGAGGTCGCGCAGTCGCGCATCCGGGCGGATCGCGACGGCAATCGCTGGCGGTGCTTCACCGCGACGCGCGCGGGAGACTCGCGCGAGGTGTGCGAGCAGATTCGTGACGACGACGGCGGCCAGTTCACCGATGTGTCGTCCTGGTACTGGGCGGCGACACTCCAGCGCACCACCGGCCCCTGGCTGGTGACGACCGTCGCTCGCCCCCAGCCCTCTCCATAGGTAAAGCTGTTACCTTCCCGTAAGCGGGGATTCCCCAGTATCGGCGCCAGACCGCTGGAGTTCTGCTCATGAAGCGAAGGGATTTTCTCGGCAGCTCGCTCGCCGTGGCGACTGCAAGCGCGTTGCACTGCAGGCGCGCGTGGGCGGCCGGCTCGGTGGACATCCCCGCCATCTCGCGCACCGGCGCCGCGATCGTGCTCAAGGGAGCCGATGTCGACGACTTTCGCGCTCGCCAGCGCGGCCCCGTACTGACACGCGCCAGCGACGGCTACGACGTCGCACGCCGCGTATGGAACGGTGCGTTCGATCGCCATCCCGCGCTCATCGCCCGCTGCACCAGTACTCAGGACGTGATCGGCGCCGTGAACTTCGCCGCGGCCAATGACCTGCTGGTCGCCGTGCGCGGCGGTGGCCACAGCCTGCCGGGCTTCTCGGTGTGCGAAGGCGGCATCATGATCGACCTCGCGCCCATGCAGGACGTGCACGTCGACCCCCTGGCGCGCGTCGCGGTGGTCCAGCCCGGAACCTTGTTAGGGGGTCTGGATCGCGCCACCCAGCCGCACGGCCTGGTGGTGCCCGCCGGCACGGTATCCCACACGGGAGTGGCGGGACTCACGCTGGGTGGGGGCGTTGGCCGGTTGCAGCGCAAATTCGGCCTCACGGTCGACAGCCTCATCGGCGCGGACATGGTGACGGCTGAAGGCAAACTCGTGAAGGCCTCGGCGGACAACGATCCCGACCTGCTTTGGGCACTGCAGGGCGGTGGCGGAAATTTCGGCGTCGTGACCTCGTTCCGTTTCGCGGCGCACCCGTTCGCGGGCAGCGCCGTGGCCGGCGATCTCGTTTTTCCCTTCGAACAGGCGCGCAGCGTGCTGGGCGCCTTCGCGGACTACTGCACCGACGCCTCCGACGAATTGTGGATGGACCCGACGATCGAGTGCGACGAGGCCGGCAAGCGCCAGGTCGTCTTCCTGATGTGTCACTGCGGCGACGACACCGCGGCCAGCAAGGCGCTCGCCGTCATCCGCAAGTTCGGCCGGGTGGTTTACGAGAACGTCGCGCGCAAGCCCTGGGTGGCGGTGCAATCCGAGCACGACGCCCAATCGCCGCATGGTCGCGGCTACTACACCTCGGGCGGCTCGGTGACGAAGCTGGAACCCGCGCTGCTGGATCAGGCCGTGGATTGCTTCAAACTACCCGGCTCGGAGATGGGCAGGATCAGCCTGACCCAGCATGGCGGCCTGAGCTCGCGGCGCCCGGTGTCCTCAACCGCGTATTCCACGCGCGCCGCAAGCCACAACTTCGTGCTGCGTGCCTGCTGGGACGATCCGAAATTCGCCGCGGCGCGCACCGCATGGCAGAAGCAGTGCTGGAAGGCGTTCGCGCCGTTTTCGAGCGGGCTGTATGCCAACCTGAATGCCGGGGATCCAAACGTGCGCGCGCGTGCGGCCTATGGAGAGAACCTCGATCGGCTGGTCGCGATCAAGACGCGCTTCGACCCGAAGAACCTGTTCCACCTGAATCCCAACATCACGCCGCGCGCCGCAGGCGCCTGACGCGGGTCAGCCGTAGCGCAGTTTGAGGGCCAGGATCAGCGCCGCGAGCGCGAGCGTGACCGTGTTGGCGGCGATCATGGGCCAGGAATCGATCACCAGGCCGTAGGCCAGCCACAGCGCGACACCGACCGTGAAGATCGCGTACATGCCGAGCGAAATGCCGCTGGTGTTGCGCGAGCGGATGGTCATCACCGCCTGCGGAATGAACGAGGTGGTGGTGAGCGCGGCGGCGAGGTAGCCCAGGATTTCGGAGTTCATGGCTGCATTGTCGCAGCACCTGCCAGACCGTATTCACGAAGTTCGGCGGCTCCCAGGATTCTCGTCTCCCCGGCCGGCACCGCCAGCATCGCGGCGAGCAAGGAGCCGGGGAGCCCCATGCGTTCGAGATAGGTCGCGATCGGATTGTTGATGCGCTCGATGTAGCGCTCCGCGCGATCCTCGCCGAGCTCGCCGGCGTTGTCGGGATAAGGATGGCCGATCGTCACGCGCGCATGTTGTGCGGACCGGTACGCGCCGCCCGCGAGCAAGAGAACGCACGCGGTGCCGCAATCTCCATGCGCGATCACCGTGGCGCCGCGCTCGCGCAGGCGCGTGCCGAATGTCATCGCCGCGTCCACGTTTCCCGCGGTGCTCGTGATCTCGAAGTCGAAGCCGTGGAGGTTCGAGCGCCGCGCAAGGAAAGCCTCGAAGGCCTGCGCCTGGGTTCGTGTCACCGGACCGGCGAGTTCCAAGCGGCATGGGGTGTTGAGTCGGGCGTGTGCTTCGCAACCCATGGCCGCGAGACCGATGGTGATTTCAGTCCGGTCGGGTGTCTGCGCCCACCCGTCCGCGCAACACAGCAGCGTGATCACCAGGAGCGCTGAATGTCGGAAGCTGGCCACGCTTGAAGAATAGCGAGCGACGCGGAAATGGTGGCCGGGGTCGGAATCGAACCAACGACACGCGGATTTTCAGTCCGCTGCTCTACCAACTGAGCTACCCGGCCGCCGTTGGTCCCCTGCGAGGGGCGCGTATTAGAGCGGCAGGTTGCGGCCCCGTCAAGCAACGCAGATCCCAAGTCCTTGATTTGCCGTACCCGCCGGCCGCTTGCTTTGACGTCGTTCGGCTCCATAAAGGACGACCCATGAACGCTCAAACCCAGGTCTCAACCACCCCCCGTGCGGTGATCCAAACGCTTCGGGGCCAGCCCGCCTCCGACGGAGCGGGCGTCAAGCTGACGCGCGTCATCGGCCAGCCGCGGCTGCCCGATCTCGACCCGTTCCTGCTGCTCGACGAGTTCGGCACGGACAAGCCCGAGGACTACATCGCCGGTTTCCCCGAGCATCCGCACCGCGGCTTCGAGACGGTGACGTACATGCTCGACGGCCGGATGCGCCACAAGGACAACCACGGCCACGAGGGTGTGCTCGAGCCGGGCGCGGTGCAGTGGATGACCGCCGGTCGCGGCATCGTTCACTCGGAAATGCCCGAGCAGCGCGAGGGCCGCATGCGCGGCTTCCAGCTGTGGATGAACCTGCCCGCCAAGGACAAGATGAACCCGCCTAACTACCAGGAATTCGGTGGCGAGAAGCTGCCGCTGGTGGAGAAGCCGGGCGTCAAGGTCAAGGTGATCGCGGGGTCGCTGGATGGCGCCACCGGGCCGGTCAAGCAGCCGGCGACGGATCCCATCTACATGGACATCCGCCTGGATGCCGGCGTCGAGTTCGCGCTGCCCGTGCCCGCGGGACACTCGGCCTTCGTCTACGTATACGAAGGATCGCTGTCGGTGGGCGTGGAGCGCGACGCGGCCACGATCAACGCGCAGGAGCTCGCGGTGCTCGGTGACGGCTCGGAGGTTCGCCTCGCCGGTCGCTCGCCGCAGACGCGGGCCATCCTGGTGGCGGGACGTCCCTTGCGGGAACCCGTGGCGCGTTATGGCCCGTTCGTGATGAACACGCGCGAAGAGATCATGCAGGCCTTCACCGACTATCAAGCTGGCAGGTTCTGAAGACTCCGGGGCGAGCACCCCCCCCCCCGCGCGACCCCGTACCTGGGACGGCGCAGGCAACTGCGCCGTCTATTTTTTTGTCTCGTTGGCGCGTGTTTCCGGCGCGAGACATTCGCAGTTTGTGGCAGGGAATGAAGCGTCTCTCATTTTCTGGCCCCATTTCGAGGGCTATGATCGCGCGCATGCGCATCCTGTCAGCCACGGTTTGCCTGGCCGCTCTCGCCTCTTCCGCCGCGTTCGCGCAATGCGCGCCGGCTCCCGATTCGGCGTACTTCTTCCGCAATCTTTCCGAGCAGCGCGCGCAGGCCCGCATCGACGGTGATCGCAATGTCTACGAAGCGCAGCTCAGCGACACGTTCGCCTCGCGCGACGCGGACGGCCGGACGGTGTCGCGGGCGGCATTCATCGAGGCGGAATTGCAGGCCGACGACGGCGCGCCGCGCGTCCACGCCTTCTCCATCAGCAACTACACGCTGGTGGAACATCGCAAGGGCCATACCGTGGCCACGTACCTGCTGCGCGAAAGCGCGACCGACGGCAGCCAGGAGCCGGTGCGCGAGACGCAATTCACCGAGGTCTATGAAGTGGTGGGCCGTAAGTGGCGGCTGACCGCGGTGGAAGCGAAGCCGGCGGCGCCGAACCCGCAGCTCACGCGCGCCGAAGACTAACCACTTATTCCGGCGCGACGAATTCCTTCGGTTTCTCGGACCCGTCTCCGAAGAAGAAGCGCTCCATCTCGAACTCCAGCCGCTTGCGGTGCGCGGGCTCGATGGGCGTCAGACGGTATTCATTGATGAGCATGACCTGGTGGCGCACCCACTGCTGCCAGGCTTCCTTCGACACGTTCTCGAAAATGCGTTTACCGAGTTCACCCGGGTACGGCTGCCTGTCGAGGCCGGGGGCCTCTTTCTTGAGCAGAACGCAATTGACCATTCTCATCGCAAGGTCTCCAGCAAGGTCTTGATCGGCGCGGGCAGCCCGACGCGCGCCGGCTGGGCGAGGTCATACCACAATTGCGTGGCGCCGCCCGGTTCGCACACGTCGTGCACGCCCTGGCAACGCGCCAGGAGCGGCGTGATCACGAGATCGAAGTGCGTGAAGCTGTGTTCGATCTCGGGCAATGCGGCGCGCGCCACGGTGGCCCGAGCCAGCGTGTGAGCTGCGAATCGTGCGGCCGCGGCACGATCATCGAACTCCGGCAGGCACCACAGGCCGCCCCAGATGCCGCTCGCGGGCCGCTGCACCAGCAACACCGCGGACTCGTGGCGCGCCACCAGCATAACCGCCCGCCGCGTCCTGCGCGCGGCGCGGCGCCGCTTCGCGGCCGGCAACTCTTCCTGGCGGCCTTCGATGCGCGCCCGGCAATCGCTCGCGATGGGACAGGCGTCGCAGCGCGGCTGGTGGCGGGTACACAGGGTCGCGCCGAGATCCATGATGGCCTGCGTGTACGTGTCCACGCCTGCATGCGGCGTTTCGGCTTCCGCCAGCTCCCACAGCCGCGCGAGGGTTGCGTTCTCGTCCGGCGCCCCGTCGATCGCGCAGTGACGCGCGAGCACGCGCTTGACGTTGCCATCGAGGATGGGATACCGGGCGCCGCGCGACAACGCGAGTATGGCGCCGGCGGTGGAACGGCCGATGCCCGGCAGTTCCATCACCGCCTCGAGGGTCGACGGGAATTCGCCGTCGTGGCGGTCGCGAATGATCTGCGCCGCGGCGTGCAGGTTGCGGGCGCGCGCGTAGTAGCCGAGGCCGGTCCACAGGTGCAGCACCTCGTCGCGCGGCGCGTCGGCGAGCGCGCGCACGTCGGGGAACCGCGCCATGAACCGCTCGAAATACGGGATCACCGTGGCGACCTGGGTCTGCTGCAACATGATCTCCGAGACCCAGACGCGGTAGCTGCTGCGGTCCGTTTGCCACGGCAGGGCGTGCCGGCCGGCGTGCGCATGCCAGTCGATGAGTCGCGGCGCGATGCTCGCGGTCGGGCGCGCCCGTTTCATGGCGCGCTCGCGGTCTTCGGCGGCGGCTGGCTGCGCAGTCCCTGCTCGTCGAGCAGCAGGCGCAACGTCACGCCCTTCATTTCGACGTCTTCGTAGGTGGCCTGCGCGAGCTCGAGCACGCCGCGGAACCTGAGCGCGCGCAGCTCGGCGGTGGGCAGCACGAACGGCGGGCTCGCGGGATCACTGACCGGGATGTAGCGCGCAATGTCCAGCCGGTCGCCGCGCAGCGCGAATTCGCCCACCGGGTCGTCGCCCGCGCCGCGCCGGAAATTGCCGGTGAAATGCGTGTCGTCGAGCTGCAGGGTGAGCGGGTCGATCGAGATCGCGCCGGCGTCGAATTTCCAGCTGCTCTCGAAGTCGACGCGCGTGAGCGTGGCGGGATCGGTGGTCTTCGGCGCCTCGATGCCGAGCGAGGCGAGCAAAACGCGCGCATCGAAGGTGTTGGTGTCGATGTTGCCTTCGAGCCGCGTGACGTCGCCGAACGTCCCGCGGATCGTGCCGTCCGACTCCAGGCCGCCGAGCTGCACGGAGAATTCCGGCACGTCCAGCTTCGAATAATCCCCGGTCAGCGCGGCCTCGGGCACCTCCAGGCGGAACGGCACGCCCGCCGGCGCGAAGCCCGGCATGTGCGCCACACCCGCGATCGTGGTGCCGGTGAACGGCTTTTCCGGGTCGATCGCGCCGGTAGTTAGATTGAGCGCGGCGATCTCGACGCGGCGCGCGGCCGGTTCGTCGACGAACAACAGGCGGCTGTCGCGCAGGTCCACGCCATCGATGGTGACGTGGCGGCGCCTATCCTGTGAATGGGTCTGCCGATCCGCGGGCTCATCGCCGCCGATGCCCTCCCAGTTGGCCTTGCCGTCGGCCCGGCGCGTGAGCCGCACGTCGGCGTTCTCCAGCGTGATGCGGTCGACTTCGAGCTGGCCGCGCATCAGCGGGAACAGGCGCGCGCCGAGCCGCGCGTGTTGCCAGCTCGCCATGGGCTCGGCGGGAAATCCCGGCGGATTGCCGAACCGGCCCGCGCCGGTGCGCAGCGCCAGCCACGGGAAGAACTTCAGCTCGATGTCACCTGCCAGCGTGAATTCGCGGCCGGTGGCTTCCCTGACCGTGGTCTCGATGCGCGACTTGAAGGCATTGGGATCCACGACCCATGCCACGACGCCGACGCCCAGCAGGATGAGCACGACGAGTCCGGCAAGACCCCAGGAAATCCACTTGAGTACACGCACGCGGCCGACATTGTAACGATGTCGGCCGCGCGGGAATTACTTGTCGCAGATCTCCACGTCGCCGGAGAGCGTCTTGGCACGCACGCGCGCGCCGTCCTCGACCGTGCGGACATTGAGCCGCTTGCCGGGTCCGTACTTGCTGACACGCTCGACGGCGCCGGCGAGGCAGCCCT
>Ga0315910_10001894_pt1 | contig 18865 bp, 13 predicted proteins | sample EdamamesoilMG_FD_204470 | JGI IMG/M metagenome (GOLD analysis project Ga0315910, IMG submission 204470) | Garden soil microbial communities collected in Santa Monica, California, United States - Edamame soil | ecosystem: Environmental > Terrestrial > Soil > Garden | place: USA: California...
CGTTGAACGCTTCGATCCGTTACTCACCGCCCGGGGAACGCTGGTGCCGCGCGCGGATCACGTGGACGGCACCGTGTTCGGCTCGCTGCCGCTGGAGCTCTATCTACAGGACGCGCGATACCAGTATCGCGTCATGGGCCTAGCCTTCGCCGATGCACAGTGGGACCGGCCGCTGGCCGACGGCCTCTCCGTCCAGACGCGCTGGTGGATAGACGACATGTACATGATCACGGCGCTGCAGCTCTCTGCGTATCGCGCCACGGGTGATGCGAAGTATCTCGAGCGCGCCACGCGCTCGATGGTGGCGTACCTCGCGAAACTGCAGCAGCCGAACGGCCTCTTCTTTCATGCGCCCGACGTGCCTTTCTACTGGGGACGCGGTGATGGCTGGGTGGCCGTGGGCATGACCGACCTGCTGCGCGAACTGCCACCGAAGCACAAGTCGTACAAGACGGTGCTCGGTGCGTATCGCCGCATGATGGCGACGCTGCTCTCGCACCAGGCAGAAAACGGCATGTGGCGCCAGCTCATCGACCATCCCGAGAGCTGGGAAGAGACCTCGAGCACGGCCATGTTCACGTATGCGTTCGTGACCGGCGTGAAGAACGGCTGGCTTGCCGAGGACACCTACGGTCCGGCGGCGCGGAAGGCGTGGATCTCGCTCGTCGGCTATCTCACGCCCGAAGGCTTGCTGCGCGAGGTCTGCGTGGGCACGGGCAAGCGGAATGACCTGCAGCACTACCTGAACCGTCCGCGCGCCATCGGCGACACGCACGGGCAGGCGCCCATGTTGTGGTCGGCCACCGCCCTCTTGCGCTGACCGGACTGCGTCGAACTATTCGAGGTTGCTCTTCACGTAGGCCGCGCTGACCGCGATGCTGTGCATGGCATCCACCGCGAAGTTGCTGCCCTGCTCGACGAAATATTCCTCGAGCCCCGCGAGCCTCGCCTCCGGCATGATCTTCGTGTAGTCGATGGTGCCGTTGCCGAGCTCGGTGTAGTCGCGCGTCTTCCGGTCCAGGTCTTTCACGTGCCACATCACGAAACGTCCGGGCTGCAGCGAGAACAGCTCATGTGGCGTGCGCGGCGACGAATGAGCCACCCAGTAGAGGTCCAGCTGCAGTTTGACCAGCGCAGGATCCGTGCGCTGCATGACGATGTCGTAGCCCTGCTTTCCGCCCTGCACGAAGAAGTCGAAATCGTGGTTGTGGTACGCGGTCTTCAGGCCCGCCGACTTCACCTGCTCACCGACGAGATTCAACCGGTCGGCCAGTAGTTCGTAGTGCCGCAACGTCCGCTGCTCCGGCGCCAGCCAGGGCCACGTGATGTATTTCTGCCGGAGCGCCACGGCGCCCTCGATGCATCGGCCCACGTAGTCGCGCAATTCCGGCAGCGGCGTCTCGAGATACTTGAAAAGATCGTAGTGCCCGCTGGTGGTGCGCAGGTTCAGGCCGTCGAGGGTGCGCTTGAATTCGGTCGCGCTCATTCCGTAGTAGCCGACGCCCGCAGCGTCGAAACCGAAGGTTTCGAGATTGCGGTATCCCAGCTCGGCAATCCGTTTCAGCGTCGGCAGCGGTGCGTTGGCCATCGGGTCGCGCACCGTGTACAGCTGCAGACCCATCTCGAACCGCGGCTTTGTCATGGCCGCGGCAGACAGGCACGGCCGCGCCATCGCGGCCAGGGCACTGGTGGAGAGCGCGGAGCCCAGGAAGTGGCGACGGGAGAAGGCGGCGGTGGACATGGAGGGCCTCAGTCGTATGTAAGCGCTTACATCCGAACCTAACACCCCGATCTCGCCGCCCGCAACACTGCAACACTTCAGTCGAACATCGCTGCGGCACCCCGTTGCGGCACACTCCGCCCCCGTAGGCAGGTGGTGAACGAAGGGGGACATGTGAAGCGGGTAATCATTCTGGCGGGCCTGTTGGCCCTATCCATCGGCGTATCGGCATCGCCCAACGGCGGGCCGGTCGGCGATTTCGAGGCCCACGGCGACATCGGCTCGCCCAAGATCGCGGGCTACACCACGTATAACGCGGCATCACAGGTGTACACGCTCAGCGCGGGCGGCGTGAACATCTGGTCGAAGCGCGACGAATTCCAGTTCGCATTCCGCAAGATGAAGGGTGACTTCATCGTGCAGGCCCAGGTGGAGTTCGTGGGCAAGGGCGTGGACCCGCATCGCAAGGCCGGCATCATGGTGCGCACGTCCGTCGCCGATTTCGATTCGGCTTATGTCGATGGCGCAATCCACGGCGATGGCCTCACGTCCCTGCAGTGGCGCAAGGCGAAAGGTGAAGACACGGCGCAGATCGAGATGCCGGCGGCGAAATCCGCGAACGTCATGCAGCTCGAACGACGCGGCAACACGTTCATCCTCTCGGCGGCAAAGTTCGGTGAGCCCTTCGAGGTCGCCGAGATCAAGGACGTTCCGAACGTTCCCGAGAATGCCTATGTCGGCCTGTTCCTCTCGTCGCACAACGTCGACGTGAAGGAGACGGCGATCTTCCGCAACGTGCGCGTGATCAAGCCGGTGAAGGTGGGATTCCAGCCGTACCGCGACTACATCGGCTCGCGCCTCGAACTGCTGAACGTGAACAACGGCCATCGCTCGCAGATCTACGCCTCGCGCGTGCCGTTCGAAGCGCCCAACTGGTTGCCCGACGGCGCCGCGCTCATCTACAACGCGAGCGGCGGTGATCCGGCCACGCGAGGGCGCCTGTGGCGCTTCGATCTCGCCACGCGCACGCCTACGCTCATCGATACCGGCTTTGCCGTCCGCAACAACAACGACCACGTGTTGTCGTTCGACGGCACCCAGCTCGCCATCAGTGACCAGAGCACCGAAGGGGGCCAGTCGACCATCTTCACGATGCCCACGCGCGGCGGCGTTCCGAAACGCATCACGCCGCTCACGCCGTCATACATGCACGGCTGGTCGCCCGATGGGAAGTGGCTGGTTTACACCGCCGGCCGCCCGACCAACAAGGATCCGAAGACGCTCGAGTGGGACATTCATCGCATCGCGTCGGACGGCAGCGGCAAGGAGATGAATCTCACGAACGCGGCCGGACTCGATGACGGCCCCGAGTATTCACCCGATGGCCAGTGGATCTACTTCAACTCCACGCGATCGGGGCAGATGCAGATCTGGCGGATGAAGCCCGACGGTAGCGGCCAGGAACGCGTGACGCAGGATCACAAGTACAACGACTGGTTCCCGCACCTCTCACCCGATGGCAAGTGGATAGTCATCATTTCCTACGGACTCGATGTCGCGGCGAATGACCACCCGTACTACAAGCAATGTTACCTGCGGCTGCTGCCCGTCGATGGCAGCGCGCCGCCGAAGGTCATCGCGTACGTCTACGGCGGCCAGGGCACCATCAACGTGCCGTCGTGGTCACCGGATGGCACGCACGTCGCGTTCGTCAGCAATTCGGACGTGCTGACCAATTAACTAAGTGGTGCCAGGCGGCGTTTCCGTGAACCAGCCGTGGAAGCCGAGCGGCACGGTGTAAGGCACCCACGCCGTTGCAACCGGACCGTCGCCCACGCGCCGCGCGTCGAGCACGGTGACGCCGCTGCGGCCCCGGGCGAAGTCGAGCAGGGTGCCGACCAGCCAGCCGTCACCCGGCTTGCTCGAACCGGGCCGTGGCACGAATCGATGCTCCTCGGCCATTACGTCAGCGCCATACCGATGCGCCTGCACGCGCTCGCGACGTGTGTCGATGCTGGAAATGGCGTTGAAGTACGGCGCCGTGACGGGCCGCACTGACGTGGGTGCGAACAGCAACGCTGGCTGGTCTCCCGGCGTGCGCGCGTCGAACGTCGGGAATTCGAAACCCCGCACACCGTGTGCCTCCCAGCGCGCCTTGCCGCGCGCGAGGTCGAGCCGAAGACTCACGAGTTCCGTGTTCGAGACCGGTGGCCCGAGCTCTCCGCGCATCGCCGCGGCCATCGGCGACCTCGCCTCTTCGATGTCGGCGTGCCGTGCTGCGCGTACCACCACCTCGCCGCGGTGCTCGTACGCATCGGCGAAGTGGTAGATAGCCGCGAACGGCGCCTCGAACCAGCGCGGCACGTCGAGCGCATCTTTTGGCACGAGCGCGACGCGGCACGCGAGGTCGGGCGCAAACCGCAACCGCTCGAAGTACGCGCCACTCTCGGCCATGCGGTACGGCATGAACGTGAACACCAGGTACTGGTCGGTCATCGCGAAGCTGTGTAGATAGCCCGGTCCATCGGCCTTCAGCACCGAAGTACGAAGCAACCTGCCATCGGCACCGATGCGCCAGATCAGTACGCCATGCGCCCCGAAGAAATCGAGCGAGCCGAAGTTCCAGGCGCTGCCATCGCGCTCGAGCAGAGGATGCGCGGAGAACGGCGCCGCCACGAGGTCCTCGCGCCACGTCGCGGGACCGCGGCTCTCGAGTGTCACGGGATCGACTTCATACGCCGATCCACCCTCCCACAATGCGAATACCCGGTCGCCAATCCGGACTACCGCCGTATTGGCCGTGTTCGCGTCGTCATTGTTGCGGACAGGCCGCGCGCCCTCGATGGTGGTGCCTGCCGCGCCGAACTCGAAGCGGCCGGACTTCTGTTCCTGCACGAACTTCGTGGTGGCAACCATGCGGGCCGCATGCGTGACCTCGCCACCGTGAAAACGCCAGCTCTGCAGCATGCCGTCGCCATCGAACCAGTGCTGGTAGCGCAGGTCTCCGCGTTCGAACCAGGCCGGTCCGTTGCGATACAAGGCGCCCGTCAAACTACCGGGCCAGCGGCCTTCGACGGTGGCACGCGTGGGTCCGAGCGACTCTACCCCCACCGACTTCCAACCGGCGAGCCACGGACGCTGCGCGAGCCCCGCCGCGAATCGCGCGGGGCCGGTTTCGCCTGGCAACGCGGCGCGCAGCACTTCGATCCGACTGCCGCTCGCCAGCGCACCCAGCAACAGTCCCTGCATGAACGAACGGCGTTGCATGGCGCACCTCAGCGAAGGCGGATGGAGATGGCGGTATTGCCGGCGAGATCGAACTGCGCTTCGTCGAAGTGCGCGCGACGCATCACATTGGGGTTGTTGCTGAAGCCGTAGCCCTCGGACGGAATGCCGACGAAGTTGGTGTCGAGCTTGTCGTTGTCGTTCTGGTCATGCATGACCTGCACGGCGTACTTGCCATCCGGCAGGCCGGCGAACGTCAGCGTCATCTCGCCCTGGGCGGCGGCCACGGTCTTGAAGGCCACCGGCTTTTCCTGGTTGTTCCAGCCGGCGTCGGTGTTCACGACGGCCACTCTCAGCGAACCTTCCGCGGCACGGATATCGGTGATGGTGACGGCCAGTTCCCCGCCGTGCGCAGTGCCTGCCAGGAACATGAGTGAAACAAAGCTCAAAAACATCAGTGGCGTATTCATCGGAACTCCCTTGACAGGTTGGCGGAATCGACGGCTTCAGCCTGCGTTCCGGCCGACCGGTTTCATAGTGCCGCTGGTCACCTCGCGGGGTGCCGGAAGTCATGAGTGGGTCCCCGGGGCTTGTGGGCGCTCGAGCCGATGACGGAAGCTCTCCGCATGACTTCCGCGCTTGGCGCCCTTCGTCCGCTGCTCAATCCGCTGAACATGGCGGCGTACGTCACCTGGTTCGCGGTGCTGGTCGTACTGATCTCGACGCCAGAGAACCGGTTCCTGTTTGGAAATCGTGAACTTCCCCTGGCATGCCTCGTAATCTTCCTCGGCGCTTTCGTCGGCAAGCAGCTGATTTCGCCGGGCCGGCCCCACTGGTCGGACTATCCACTGCTCGCCGTCGAGGCCCTGGCCACTCTCGCGCTTTGCGTCGTCTGGCCGCGCGACATGGCGCCGGTGCTCGCCATCGTTTTCATCGCGGACTGCGCGATGGTCCTGAGCTCCGCCGCACTGATCGCCACCGGCATCGTGTTCAATGCCGCGTTGTGGTACCTCGTGATGACCTTCTGGAATTTCTCGCGGTTCTGGCAGGTGCTGCTCGCCTACGTCGGCTTCCAGATCTTCGCAGCGCTCACCGCGTGGTACGCGAAGAGAGCCGAGTGCGCCGCCAAGGAATTGCAGGAAACCAACGCGCACCTTCTGGCCACGCGTTCCCTGCTCGAAGAGAGCGCGCGCGACGGCGAGCGGCTGCGCCTCGCGCGCGAGTTGCACGACGTGGCGGGCCACAAACTGACGGCGCTCAAGCTCAATCTCGCGGCGCTCGAGCGCGGCGGCGAATCCGCCGCGCCCGAGTCGGTCAAAGTGGCCTCGCAACTGGCCACCGAACTGCTGGACGACATCCGCGGCGTGGTCGCGCAGATTCGCCAGCACGACGGCCTCGACCTGCGACAGGCGCTCTCACAGCTCATCGCTCCGCTGCCCTCGCCTCGCATCCATCTCGACCTGCGCGACGATGCGCGCGTGGACAGCGTCGCGCAGGCCGAAGCGCTGCTGCGCGTTGTGCAGGAAGCGCTCACCAACATCGTCCGGCACGCGGGCGCAGTCAACGCGTGGATTTCGCTTCGGCGCGATGGCGACGTGGTGCGCCTCTCGATCCGCGATGACGGCCGTGGTGTCGTGCCGTTGCGCGAAGGGTTCGGACTTTCGGGCATGCGCGAGAGGCTGGCGCTGGTCGGCGGCACGCTCGGGATATCGCAATCAGACGCAGGAGGCGTGGCACTCGAAATCACCGCGCCGCATTCCGGATGACCGCCGTGCGCATCGCACTCGCCGATGACCAGGCGCTGGTGCGCGAGGGCCTCAAGCTCGTGCTGCGCGGTCTCGACATCGAAATCGCCGTGGAGGCTACCGATGGGCGGGAGCTCATCGACAGGCTCGCGGTAACGCCCGTCGATGTCATCGTCTCCGACGTGCGCATGCCGGCTCTCACCGGCATCGAAGCATTGCGCGCACTGCGCGCGCGCGGCGACTGCACGCCCGTGATCCTGCTGACCACGTTCGACGACAGCGCCGTGTTGCTCGAGGCGGTCGAAGCGGGCGCGCAGGGATTCCTGCTCAAGGACGCCGCCCCCGAGGACCTGCGCCAGGGAATACTGCGGGTCCGCAAAGGCGAATCGCTGCTTCAGCCCGTGGCCACGGAGCCGGTGCGCGAACGATATGCCTATCGAGAAACCTCGGCGCCCCGGGAGCTGTTCAGCGAGCGCGAGGTGAGCATCCTGCGGCTGCTCGCAGGCGGCTATTCAAACAAGGAGATCGCAAGATCGCTGCATCTCGCCGAGGGGACCGTCAAGAACTACGTCTCCGACATCCTCGACAAGCTCGACACGCGAGACCGCACGCGCGCCGTGCTCAAGGCGATCACGCTTCGCGTCATATAGAGGCATCCTGTTCACACGCGTCGCGCCGCGGTGCATGATCCACGGGAAATCAAAACTTCACTCCCGATTAGAAAGCCTCGTTGATGGAATTCCGCTGGCACATTACTTGTATGTGCAGGACAACAAAATCAAACCTCCCCAAAGTGGGCACCATGCAGAAAAGACTCTCGCGCCGTGATTTCTTGCACGCGGCTGGCGCCGTGGGCGGATCCACCGCGGCATTCCGTGCAGCCATGGCGCTGGGATTGCTTCCGGCCGTCGCGAATGCGCAGCGCCCCGAACTCGGCTCGCTCAAGAAACCGAAGAAAGTGCTCGTGTTGGGTGCCGGCATCTCCGGGCTCACCGCCGCCTACGAGCTTTCCCGCAAGGGCTACGACGTGCAGGTGCTGGAAGCCTCGTTCCGCGCCGGCGGACGCAACATGACGGTGCGCAATGGCGATCGCATCGACGAGACCGGTTACCCGCAGGTCTGCAACTTCGACAAGGATCCGGACCTCTTCTTCAACTGCGGCCCGGCGCGCATCCCGGGCCACCACAAGGAGCTGCTGAACTATTGCCAGGAGCTCGACGTCGAGCTCGCACCGTTCATCAACGACAACCGCAACGCCTGGGTGCAGGACGAGGCCATGTTCGGCGGCAAGCCCGTACGCGCACGCGAGTACTTCAACGACTCGCGCGGCTTCATCGCCGAGCTCATGGCGAAGTCGGTGAAGAAGGAAGATCTCACGGGCCCCATGACGGCCGCGGACTGGGAGCAGCTGCGCGAGTACCTCAAGCAGTTTGGCGAGCTCGACCCGCAGTTCCGGTACATCGGCACGGCCCGCTCGGGACTGGCCAAACACGACTACGCGTTTCCCGACCAGCTCAAGAAACCATTGAGCCCCAGCGAGCTCCTGAAGTCGCGCTTCATGTTCATCATGAGTTTCGGCGAGACCGACGACCAGGCAGCCATGATGATGGAGCCCGTCGGCGGCATGGATCGCGTCGTGGCAGGTTTCATGCGCAAGGTGGGGCACCTCGTGCAACTCGAATCGCAGGTGCAGAAGATCCAGGTCAGCGCTCGCGGCTCCGAGGTGACGTATCGGCGCAATGGCGAATACGTGAAGGCGAAAGCGGACTACGTGCTCAATTGCATCCCGATGCACTTGTTGGCCGGCATCGAACACAACTTCCCGAAGGAATACTCCGCAGGTTTCACCGCGGTACCGCGCGGCAAGTTGTTCAAGATCGGCCTGCAGATGAAGGAACGCTTCTGGGAGCGCGAAGGCATCTACGGTGGCATTTCCTGGACGATCCAGGACATCCAGCAGATCTGGTATCCGGCGCATGGCATCCACCGCAAGAAGGGCGTGGTGCTCGCCGCGTACACGTTCGACCAGAACGCAGGGGAAAAATTTGCGCGACTGTCGCCGGCGGACCGCATCAAGCTCGCCGTCGAGCAGGGCTCGAAGATTCATCCGGATTACGGCAAGTATGTGGAGACGGGCGTCACCGTCGCCTGGCACCAGATGAATCACATGCTCGGCTGCGCGGCGCAGTGGGACGAAGCGCTGTGGAAGCAGTGGTTCAAGACGCTGCAGACGCCGGTCGGCAATCACTACCTGATGGGCGATCAGGTCAGTTATCACCCGGGGTGGCAGGAGGGCGCGATCGCGTCGGCTCATCACGCCATCGCGGACATCGACGCGCGCGAACGCGCAGCCGGAACGGTGGCAGCATGAAGCGACGCAGCTCGATTCTCGCGGGCATGGCGCTGGCCTGGGTAGTGGGATCTGCCAGCGCCGGCAATGACTTCGACTACTGCCTGCTGTGTCACGGCGCGAATGCCAACGGCAACTACGGCATTCGCGCGCCGAAGCTGTCGGGCATGGAGCCGTGGTATCTCGCGCGTCAGCTCGAGAATTTCGCTGCGGGTTCACGCGGCACGGCTTCGGAAGACGGATCGGGGCACGAGATGGGGCCGGTGGGCCTGCGACTGAAAACTGAAGGCACGCTCGACGCCGCGGTGCAGTTCATCGGCAAGCTCGAGTCGAAGCGGCCCGCGCCCACGGTCAGCGGTGATGTCGCGCACGGCCGGGAGCTCTACAAGAATTGCGCGAGCTGCCACGGCACGAAGGGCGAAGGGAATGCCTCGCTGAACTCACCCGCGCTGGCCGCCCGCTCGGACTGGTACCTGGTGACGCAACTCGTGAACTTCCAGAAAGGCCTGCGTGGCGCCGACGAACGCGATACCTATGGCGCGCAGATGCGCGCCATCGTCGCCACCCTGCCCGACGAGAAAGCCATCACCGACGTCGTCGCCTATATCAACACGCTGAAGTAACGGTGCCGGGAGGAGATTTGAATAATGGGGACACTCCCCGATTCCTAGCAAAAAGGGTCAGACCTCTCTTCGAGGTCTGACCCCTTTTGCCCGCAAAGCGGGGAATCGGGGAGTGTCCCCATTTTTCAAATCTCCTCCCGGCGCCACTCACCAAGGAGTCACCATGAAGAAGCCTCTTCGCGCCGCGGTCGTTGGAGCGCTCGGCCTCGCAGCCGCGAGCGCATCCAACGCCGCCGATGTCGTCCGTCATCCGCTGCTCGGCGGCAGCACTTTCCCGATCGCACGTGCGGTCGAAGTGCCGGGCGGCAAGACCATCATCTTCCACAGCGGCACCACGCCCAGTCCGCTCGACCCCAAGGCTGAGCCCGGCACAGCGGCGTACTGGGGCGATACCAAGGCGCAGGCGCTGTCGACCTTTGCGCGCATCAAGGATTCGCTCGACACGATGAAGCTCGACTTCGGCAACGTTGTGGCGATGACTGTCTACCTGGTGGGCGACCCGGCCAAGGGCGGCCGCATGGACTTCGAAGGTTTCATGGCCGCCTACACGCAGTTCTTCGGCACCAAGGAACAGCCGAATCTGCCGGCGCGCTCGACCGTACAGGTGGCGGGACTCGTGGCGCCGGGCATGCTGGTCGAGATCGAAGTGCAGCTCGTCAAATAGTTTCCTCTCCAAGGAGAAAGGGCGAGCATCGCTGCTCGCCTTTTTTTGCGCCCTAACAAAGTGCGCAGGACGTTCTGTGACACGTCGCGCCGCAGTCCCGCCGCCCGGATGTCTTGCTTCGCGTGCACCAGGAGGACGCACGCGCCGAGAACGTCCCAGCATGAAAAAAAATTCATCGTGAACTTGCGGAGGCGCGAAAACGGAGCGGATTCGTGCGCGATGCGGTGACACAGTGCAGTCACGGTTGAACTCTCTGTCTTCATCCTGAGTGGTCCTAACAACATTTTGTCGGCTCTCCGGCCGTCGTTGCTCCGCGCAATAAAGCTAGAAAAAACCAAGGGAAAACCTCCCTTCCCGCGGCGCCCTTCAGCCTCGATGTCGGTACGCAAGTGCGTATTCGCAACGACTTCAGCGGCGTGATGGCCGGCTTATTGCAATGACTTTCCCAACGCCCTGCGCACTACGAAAAGGCACGGCTAGACCATCGAAACCGCGACGGACACGAGGGGAACGTCGCGAGTCAAAAAATCAAACCACTTTTGGGAGGTCGCAAGTTTATGAAACTGAAATCGGGACAAAAACTCCCCCGCCTGTCCGCAATCCATGCTGGCATCCTGCTCGCGCTCGCGGGCTCGCAGATCCACGCGCAAGAAGCGGGCGACGCAAGCTCGCAGGAAGAGGCAGCAGGGCCCCTGGAAGAAGTCGTGGTGCTCGGCACCCGCCGAACCGACCGGTCAGCCGCCGACTCGGCTTCTCCCGTCGACATCATCACCACCGCCGAACTGAAGACGCAGCCCGCCGCCGACATGCTTGAAGTCCTCAAGAACGTCGTTCCGAGCTTCAACGTTCAGCAGAACCAGATTTCCGACGCCTCGACCTTTGTTCGCGCGCCGTCGCTGCGCGGCCTCGCGGGCGACATGACGCTGGTCATGATCAACGGCAAGCGTCTCAACCGGGCGGCGCTGGTGCAGGTTGCGGCCAGCGACCCGACCAACGCCCTGTCCCAGGGTGCGGACCTCGCCGTCCTGCCCTCCATCGCCTTCGGAGGCCTGCAGATCCTGCGCGAAGGAGCGACCGCGCAATACGGCACGGATGCCATCGCCGGTGTCATCAACTACTCGCTCAAGAAGGAAGAAGGCGTCGAGATCAACACCCGCTACGGTCAGTATCTCGATGATGGCGGCGACGGCGACGCCAAACAGGTTGCAGCCTATCTCGGCCTGGCATTGGGCGAGGGCGGCTTCATCTCGCTCGCAGCCGAATACAACGATGACGGCGGCACCTTCCGCAACGAGACGCGCCCTGCTGCCGTCCTGTTCGCGGATGCGCATCCGGATTTGGCTGACCAGTTGCCTAACTATCCGGATCCGGTCCAGCTCTTTGGCAACTCGCCCGCCGAAGGCTGGAAGTCCGTGGTCAACTTCACCTATGACGTGACCGAGGCCGCCCAGATTTATGCGTTCGGCAATTTCGCCCATTCGGAGATCACGGAAAGCTTCAACTTCCGTGCGCCGGAAACCTTCACGGCGGTCGACACGGCAGGCGTCGTTCACACCCTGGGCCGAAATGGCGCCTTTGCCCATCCGATCTACCTGACCTCGTGCCCCACGGGCAATGCGACCTGCCCCGCGGGCGGATTCGTCCTGGATGACAACACCTTCTCTTTCAACGAGATGTACCCGGCGGGTTTCACGCCGCAGTTCGTGGGTGAGAAAGACCAGGCGTACGGCGTGGCGGGCGTCAAGGGCAATATCTCGGAGAACCTGACGTACGACTTCTCGGCATCGGTCAGCAAGAACGAATTGACCATGTCGATGTATGACTCGCTGAGCCCGACCTATGGTCCCGATACCCAGGATTCTTTCGAGTTCGGTACGCTGATCCAGGAAGAGACCGTGGTGAACAGCGATTTCGTCTGGTCAGTCGATGCCGGTCTGTCCAGCCCGCTGACGGTAGGTTTCGGCGCGGAATACCGCGAGGAAACTTATGAGGCGACCGAGGGCGACGAACAATCCTATGGCATCGGGCCCTACATCACTCAGCCGCTCTATACGCAAACGTCTCCGGGTGTTTACGCGTACGACTCCACGGTCACGATGTCTTTTCCGGGTGCCAGCGGCTATGGCGGCACCAGCCCGGACGCCGCGAATGCCTACAAGCAGCATAACTATGCGGCCTATGTGAGCGTGGAAGCCGACCTGTCCGAATCCTTCTCGTTAGGTGTAGCTGGGCGCTTCGAGGACTACAACACGTTCGGCTCGACCACGGTCGGCAAGGTGAACGCACTGTGGTCGATCACGCCGACGTTCTCGCTGCGAGGCACGGTCGGCACCGGCTTTCACGCGCCGTCGCCGGGCCAGAGCAACGTGCAGATCCTGACTACCGCGTTCACCAACGGTGTGCAGGTCCTGACGGGCACCTATCCGGTCACCAATCCGATCGCGCAGTATTTCGGTGCTACGGCGCTCATGCCTGAGGAGTCGACCAACTTCGGCCTGGGCTTCGTGTTCGAGCCCCTGGAAAACCTGACGTTCACGATCGACGCCTATCGGATCGAGGTGGACGACCGCATCGGTCTGTCACAGACCTACAGCGTGACCGCTGCGGACATCGCCGCGGAGCCCGCCCTGCTGGCCGTGGGCGAAGGCGGAGACGTGCAGTATCCCACCAGCGCCTATGACTCCCGCACGACAGGCCTCGACTTCGTCGCTACCTATAGTTCGCCGCTGGGTTCAGGTTCGCTCGACCTGTCGCTGGCCTATAACTACAACGACACGGAAGTGACGGCGTACGACGCGGATATCATCGGCGATGCCCAGAGGGCTGACATCGAAGGCACGATCCCGAAGCATCGCGGAACCCTGGCCGCGACCTACGGGATCGGCGGCTTCACACTGTCGGTGCGGGAGAACTACTACAGCTCGTTCGCGCTGGAACAGGAATTCCCTGGCCAGACCTTCGGCTCGAAGTTCATCACCGACCTGGAGGCGAGCTACACGTTCGACGATAGCTACATGGTGGCAGTGGGTGCGTCCAATGTGTTCAACGTCTATCCGGACAAGATCATGGCCACCGAGGTCAACCCGATCTATGTCCTGACCAATAGTCTCTCGAACGGCCAGGTCTATCCCAACGGGGGTGGTCCGTTCGGCTCCAATGGCGGCTTCTGGTACGCCCGCTTGAATATCAAGTTCTGATCGATCGGCGAGTGGGCCGCCCGGAATTTTCCGGGCGGCCCGCATTTCTTCGCCAGACCAGTGCGCCGAGCAGCAGCAGTCCCAGCCACTCCATGCTGCCGCCGCCGCTCGACTTCTCACCGCCGTTCACGGCGGCGGGATCACCGCCCGCGATCTGAACGCTGACTTCGCCGCTGTCATTGGCGACGTTGTTGTCATTGCTCGCGGTGAGCTTGAGTGAGCTCAGGAAATTGCCGGTGACGGTGCCACGCACGCTGAGCGCCACCGTGGCGGTGGCGAGCGGATCGAGCTCGGAGAAATCGCAGGTCACCACGCGAGTGCCGCTGCAGATCGCGCTCGACGCGGACACGCTGACCAGCGTGATTTCGGCCGGCAGCGTCACTTCGAGCCGCGCACCGAATGCCTTCTCCGCGCCGTTCATCACCGAGATCAGCGGGAATGTCAGCGTGCTCGATTTCGGACCCGAGAGCGTCGGCGCGACACGCAGTTCCAGGTCGGTCATGCCGCGCGTATGCACGTGCGCGGTCTGGGCGTTGTTGGAGTTCACCACGTCGCCGGTCGTGCTCACATAGACGGCAAGGTGGCCCGAGAAGGTGCCTTCGGCCGCGCGATACGTCACGGTGACCGTGATGTCGGCGAATGCCGGAACATCGACGAAATCGCATACGCCTCCGCTGGCCACGTCCACGCGGCAGTCGCCGAAAGGCGCGCCACCCGACATCGCCGAGATCGACTCCACGGTCAGCGCCGGCGGCGCATGGCCGGCGGCGAAGCGCGCCGACGCGAGCGCACGGCGATCCGTCGTCACGGAGAATGTCTTCGTGCGCGTCTGCCCGGCGTACACGTGGCCCATGTCGAGCTCGCCGGAGACGCCGATGTCATAGAACGGGCGCACGATGATTGCGCGCGTCAGCGTGTCATTGGCCGGCGCCGTATCACCCGGTGTCGAAGCCGTGAACGTGATGTCGTAGTTGCCGGGATCTGCGAACACCGCGGTGTAGTCCACGTAAAGCTGCGCATTGCGCGGCGTCGTGGGCAACGCACAGCGTGCATGCTGGTCATCGATCAGTGTGCAGGCCATGGCGCCCTGAATCCCCGCCGATCGGAGCGCGCCCGCCGAATGCAGGACGATGTCCAGGACTGCGCCTTCGGCCGGCTGCCGCCCGTTCGAACGTAGCGCCACCTGGCCGGAGAAGGACATGTCCTCGAGGCCCGAGCCGCCCGACGCCATGACCACCGCGAGATCCACGATGTGGTCAATGCGCAGCGTCACGCCCGCCACGTTGTTGGCCAGGTAGCCGTCATCCGCTGCAGCCACCGTCGCAGAGATGTCGCTTGTCGCGGGCGCCGAGCCATGTACGCGCAACGACACGGCGCGCGAAGCTCCCGAAGCCAGCGAGCCGAGCTCGCAGCGATAGGTCGTCGCATCGACCTGGGCGCAGGCGGCGCCGCCGGCATCCAGCGCATCGACCACGAGCGACGCCGAGGGAATCGAAATCGTCAGCGTGATATCACCCGTCGACAGCGGCCCGCGCGAACGCACCGTGTACGGCACCGTGTAGATGGCGCCGACACCCAGTTCCATCGATGCGGGCCCCGCCGTCAGCTCGACATCGCGCTCGGCCTGCACCCATGCCGTGGTGCTCGCATTGTTGTTGGTGAAGTCGCCGTCCCCGAGCACGCTCACGCTGACGCTCGCGAACAGCGGCCCCGCCGTCTGGGTAGTGGCCTGCACTGTGAGCCGGCGCGTGTTGCCCGACGGAAGATCGGCGATCGTGCAGCTCACCGACGACGCGTTCGTAGTGCACGTGGCGCCCGGCAGGATTGCCGACGTGATGGGCTGGTTGAGATTGAGCGACAGCACCGCATTGCGCAGCGGCTGCGAGCGCACGGAACTCACATCGACGTACGCCTCGATGGGCGCGCCCAGCGCCACTTCCGCGGCACTCGTGGAGATGGCCACCGCGGCATCCACGCCCGAGCGGATCGACACCGGGAGATTGCGGCTGTTGTTGGCGTTGAGGCGGTCGTTGCTCGCGCTCACGCGCGCCTGCGCCACGAAGGTTGCGGCCGAACTACTGCGAGCGGCCACCGAGACGTTCGCGCTCGCATCGATTTCCAGCGTGCCCAGCGAGCACGTCGCCGTGAGGCCCGACACCGAGCAGGTGCCCACCGAACTCGAGGCCGAGTCGATGCTGAACGCCGCGTTGGCAGGCAGCGTGACCGTGATCGCGGAGTCCAGCGCCGCCGTGTTGCCCGAGGAACGCACGACGAACGGCAGCGTGAACGGCTGACCGCCCTCGCCCGCCACCGAGGTCACGCCGGATTCGACGGCGACGTCCGCGTACTCCGCCTCCGTCACGCAGGACGCCGAGGCGATGACCGATTCCATCCGGTTGAGACTGCACTGAGAGAACGTGGAATAACCGCTGACCGACGGCGCCATGATGAAGCCGCCGCCCGTGTTCTCGCAGGCTGTGCCGGCTTCGCCATCGTGCTCGGCGCCGAAGTTGTGACCCAGCTCGTGCGCCATGATGAGCGCGGAAATCGTGGTGCCGAAGGATCGCGAGCTGACGGAGACACCACGCTCCACGTCGCACACGGTGCGGACGTACGCGATGCCAGCGGTGGTGCCATCGAGATCCTTGCCCGTCATGAGGTGCGCGAGCCCGCGCGCCGCCACATCGGGTGTCGTCTTGCGATAGGTGCTCAGCTGCTCGAGCAGCGTGGAACCCTTGGTGGAGGTGAAGGGGTCCGAGCTCGCCGGCATCAGGCGCACGTCGGTGGCGACGACCAGCAGCCCCAGCTGCGAGCTGAAGATGCCTTCGACGATGTTGAGCCGCGCGAGCATCGCCGCCGTGGGATCCGCCGCTTCGTCGGCCTGGAAGTCCGTGTCACCGATCAGCGAGATTTCGATCTGGCGGGAGATCTGCGTGCTGTGCACGCCACCCTGGATCTCCTTCATCAACGCCTGGTATTGGTCGAGGCCGTTGCCGGCCCTGGAAACTTTTACATCCTCGCCCATCGCGCAGAAGTCGCGCGGCAACACGTCTTTCGCATCCGAGAGCCGGTAGACCACCGTCTGGCCGGGCTCGGCGACGAGGCGGGTCTTGAGGAAAGGCGCGATGCGGTCATAACGCGTGACGGTGTAAAGATCCTGCCCGTCCCAGATTGCGCCCTCGACGCCGGCGGCGGATTTCGTGAGCCGCACCCAGGAACCGGGCGCACCGTCGAGCGAGCCGCGCAGCAGCGAGTAGGCCTTGAGTTGGGCTTTCCGCGGCGCGGAGAGCTTCTCCAGCACGCGTCCGTTGTCAGTGAGCGAGAGCGAAAAGCGGCGGCCGTAGGCGTCGAACTGGCCCGCGCTGGCCGACAGCGACAGCGCCACGGGTTCGGCGTACTGGATGACCGGCGCGGGTGCAGCCGAGGCCGCCACGGCGACTGCCGCGAAACCCCAAGCCAGAAAACCCAACGCAATCCTCCCGATCAATCCCACCCCGCAGTCCCCTGAAGTCTTCGTTCTTCTCCGATGGCGCACGTTACCGAACTGACGCGATCGGAGGTGGGACTCTAGACGCGGGGTTGGATGAGCCGGGGATGGGATCGGGCTGCAAATCGAAATTAAGTGACGTGGGCCACAGGAACTTAATGCAGGGACATAACGCGGGGTGAAATGAAAAGCCGTCGTGAGTCGACAACTCGAATCCAGGCGCCGCCGTGCATCGCAGTCATTCCACCAACCGTTTGCGCAATGAAATGCTCAATCCTCGACTGGTTAGTCATGGGATCACGCTGGCGCTGCCGGGTTAGTGCCTCGTCGCCACGCCCACCGCCACAGTGATCCACAACGCCAGCAGGCACAGCCAGCCCACGAAATACGCACGCAGGCGATGCCGCACGCGATTGCCGCCGAGGTGGATGAACGCGTGCACATACCGCATCGCGACATAGCCCCACGCCAGCGCCACCACCAGCGTGCCCGTGATCCCCGTGACCATGGCCGCCAGGCACCCCGCATAGAAGAGAGTGGGCGCTTCGAACAGGTTGGCGAAGTGCCGCGTGGGCTTGGCCGAATATTCCGGCATCTCCACGGAACCCTGGAACGTCCTGAAGTAACTCACCGGGGCTAAGCCCTCGCGAACCATACGGACCCGGGATCGGAACAACGCAATCAGGACGCCGAAGGTGAGCAGCACCAGCGCCAGCATGGGGTAGACGAGACTGGATACAGACATGGGGTCTCCTGCGGTTCGCGAGGAAGGCATGTAACCAAACAACATGGGGAATGTCATGAAAGGATTATTCAAGACGGGACTGGCGGCGCTCGCGCTGGCGACGGCGGCCGGTAGTTTGATGGCCAACGGGGACGACGACCGCGGAAAAGGGCATGACCGCGACGGCCGGTTCGTGGTGCGCGCGGACCTGGAAGGCTTCCAGGAAGTGCCGGCGATCTCGACGGTGGCGTCAGGCCGCTTCCGGGCGTTCATCGACACGAAGGCCAACACGATTACCTGGAAGCTCAACTACGAGGGGCTCGAGGGCGTGGTTCAGCAGTCCCACGTGCATTTTGGCCAGATGAGCGTGAACGGGGGCGTCAGCTTCTTCCTGTGCACCAACCTCGGAAACGGCCCCGCCGGCACCCAAACATGCCCCGAAGGACCCGCCGAACTATCGGGCGTGATCACCCCGGACCTGGTCGTTGGGCCGAGTGGTACCGGTATCGAAGCCGGGGCGATGGCCGAAATCATCGCGGCCATCCGCCACGGGACGGCATATGCGAATGTCCACTCGACAAAGTGGCCCGGCGGGGAAATCCGCGGCCAGCTGCGATAAACAGGCCATTTTTGGGGCGGTTTTTGGCCTCGGGACGTGCCCCGGAAGGGGGCGGCCCGGGGCCTCCCTTACATTTTTGTCCGGAAGTTGTCGCCTAAGGCCAATGTTTCCTGTACCGTCCTCGGCGGCTTTGCAATCCTTCGTCGATTCGGCGCCCTCGCGCGCCGCTCCCCAAAGTATTCGCGAACCAGCAGACAGGGCTTGGCCTGTCATCTGTCTAATATTCTTGTGAGTGATTCTGTGACGAAACTTTACGTTGGAAATCTGCCTTTCTCTGCCACCGAAGATCAGGTGCGCGCCCTCTTTGCAACCCACGGCACCGTTGACAAGGTGTCGCTCGTGAACGATCGCGAGACCGGCCGCCCGCGCGGATTCGGTTTCGTCGAAATGCCGAATGCCGATGCCACCCGCGCCATGCAGGCGCTCGATGGCAAAGACTTCGGTGGTCGTCCGCTGAAGGTCAATGAAGCCCAGGAGCGCGAGCGCGGCGCCCCGCGCGGCAACTTCGGTG
>Ga0315910_10001895_pt1 | contig 18848 bp, 14 predicted proteins | sample EdamamesoilMG_FD_204470 | JGI IMG/M metagenome (GOLD analysis project Ga0315910, IMG submission 204470) | Garden soil microbial communities collected in Santa Monica, California, United States - Edamame soil | ecosystem: Environmental > Terrestrial > Soil > Garden | place: USA: California...
GATTGGTCCATGGCATGTCGGTGACGGGCGCAAACCTCGAAGAGTCGCTGTTTCGCCTGGTCGCGCACCACAGCTACAAAGACTTCCCCGACTACCGCTACCTCACCAAGCAAGACGACACGAAGATTCTGGAAAACCGCATGCGTCGCGTGACCGACACCTCGATCCCCGAGGATGAAGCGTTCCGCGCGGTAGAAAAGATCATCGTTCCGATGTGGAAGGGCTCGAGCGAGCGTAGCCAGCGCCGTTTTTGGCACGAGTATTTCTACGAGGTGATCCAGGCGGTGCCAGCGCAATCCTACGAAGGCAACCCCGACGACTGTTGGCTGCTCGCCGCAGCGCGAGCGAACCTGCCGATCGTGGTCCCCGGCCACGAAGACTCGACCTTCGGCAACATCTTCGCCAGCTACGTGCGCACCGGCGAGTGCAACGCTTCAATCGTGAAGTCGGGCATCGAATACATGGCGGACTTCTACGATCGCTATCAGGAGCTTTCGTCCGGCGCTGGCATCGGCTTCTTCCAGATCGGTGGTGGCATTGCCGGCGATTTCCCCATCTGCGTGGTGCCCTCGATCAGGTACGATCTGCAGCAAGCGGCGAAGCCCTGGGCGTACTTCTGCCAAATCAGCGATTCCACGACGTCCTACGGCAGCTACTCGGGCGCCACACCGAACGAGAAGATCACGTGGGACAAGCTCACCGAGAGCACGCCCATGTTCGTGATCGAGTCCGACGCAACCATCGTAGCTCCGCTGGTCCTGACCGCGCTCCTCGAGTGCAAGCGCGCGCCCGCCGCCGCCAACGCGCTCATCGCCAAAGTCGTCGGGTAATCCCGCGCGAACATCGCCCCTGTTCGGTCAGGCAACACCGAACGGGGGCGTGGAACAAACAGGGCAAATCCCGTATCCCAGGATGCGCTCCCAACCTCAGTCAGTTCTTGCGCTGCTTGCCTGCCGCGGCCAGGGACAGGTGCTCGCCGAGGCGCTCGATCACTTGCAGCGCCCCTTGGCGCGCGAGCGGTAACCAGCGCTGCGTCGCTGGGTGAGCCGCGGCCTGGGCTGGGACGATGCGGTGCGCCATCATGACGCGCGTTCCGTCGTCGGCATCGTCGAGGATGACGGTGGTCTCGATCGCCGCGTCCGGTGGCCAGTCCGGGAACATCGGGTGCGGCACTGCCTGTCCGTGCTCGTCGACGATGCTCAACGTGAAGACGAGGCGTTCGTTCAGCACCACCTCGCCGAACGTGCCCTGCATGAAGAGCGTGAACCCGTCGGCGGCGCGGTGTCCGAAGCGTAGGATCCCCCCAGGCCGGGCGTCGATCTCGCACGAGACGACCTCTGCGCCGTGAGGTCCGAACCAGCGCGGGAAGTGTTCGACCTGCGTCCAGACCTCGAAGACGAGATCACGTGGTGCAGCGAAGACGCGGCTGACCTCCGCGCTGTCAGAGTCGATAACGTCACTAGCGCTTCTTTGCATGGACCTTTCCTTTCTTTGGGCCAGCGACTTCTTTACGCTTGCCCTGGAGCTCTTCCAGGTACTCATCGAGGCGATCGAAGCTCTTCTCCCAGAAGCGACGGTACCCCGCGGCCCAGTCCGCGACCTCGCGCAAGGGGCCCGCGTCCAGCTGGCAGGGGCGCCATTGAGCCTCCCGTCCGCGACTGATGAGGCGCGCGTGTTCGAGCACACGCAGATGCTTCGAGACGGCGGGCCCGCTCATGGCAAAGGGCGCCGCGAGCTCCGTGACGGTGGCCGGTCCCTGGGTGAGCCGTGCCAGAATCGCTCGCCGAGTGGGATCGGCGAGCGCGGCGAACGTCGTGCTCAAGCTATCTTGTCGGGGATTCATTTAACCTCTTGGTTACCTAACCTGAAGGTTATCTACGAAGCCCGACCCTGTCAACCCCGCAGTGGCGTTCAGTTCAAACGTCGGCTGTGGTCAACCCCTGAAGCGGGTGCACGTTCTGCGGCAGGCGGCGGATGGGACGCCGGTCGCGCAGCGCCAGGATCATCGCCAGGAAGTCCAGGGAGTCCTCGACCTTGTCCGTGGGCATGTCGAAGGCAGAGAAGCGAAAGAGCGCGACGGCGCTGGGCGGGAGATCCACCGCTTCGCGCAGCTGGTCGTCTTCCAGATAGACGTGAGACGGGAACTCCTGGCCGAGGCGAACGAGGAGCTCCTTCCCCGCATCCATGGGCTGCTCGAAGTGCGCGAGCAGCTCTCCCTCGAGGCCGCTGAGGTCGATGCGTGCCACCGCAGTGATCCCGAGTTCCGGGAGCTCGATGGGCTGGCCAACTTCGAGCCCCTCGGTGAGGTCCTCGGAGACCAGCTTGCGAAGGTTGCCGAAGCTTCCGCCCTTGTCGGGTGCGATGCGATACAGCTCTCTCCACAAATCCGAGTCGCCGGGGCCAATCTGCAGCGCCTGGATCACCAGCATGTCCCGGTCGTCCGGGGTCACGAACCCCGTGATGCACATGCCGCCGAAGAAGACGTTCATGTTGTCCCAGCGGGGAAGCTCGTATTGAGCGAGCAGCTCGTCGACGCGTCGGCGAGTCACGGCTCGGCTCTGCGGGATGTCGAGCGGCTCCACCTCGCCGAGCACCGCCTTGACCGTCGGGGGAAGCTCCTCGGGGCGTTTGAGCAGCTTCATCACTTCGAGAGCACGGGGATCCCCCGCTTCCGCCTGCGCCGCGACCCAAGCGGCGGAGTCCGCGTGGCGTTCGAGCCAGCTCTGAAAGCCAGCGGTTCCGAGTCGCAACGCAACGGCGGCCGCGCCGTCGCCGCCGATCTCGAGCAGACAGGTCTTTGCCCAGGCGCAGCTTGTCTTACCGTCTTCAGCGATGACCTCATCGATCCAGGGGAGGATGCCGTCGCCGTAGCGGTCGTAGAACTCCACGTTGCTCTCGAGGCCGCGCGGGGGCATCAACCACTCGACTCCGCGCACGGTCTCCAGGAACTCTTCCACGTTTTCCAAGGAGCACAGGGCGGCCCAACGCAGATCGGAATCCCAGAAGTAGCTGTCGTCCACTTCGTGGCCCTCGCCACGGTCGAATTGCTTCAGGCCCTTCACGAGGCTTCGCGCCCTTTCGAGCGGCATCAGCCCGCGAGAATCTGGCTCGGGCACGAACTCCCACGAAAACTTCCAAGGATTGCGATGAATGCTCATGCGTCGCGCTCCACAGCAAGGACCGTGCCTCGTGTCGCATACCAGAACATCCTGAAATCGCTCGCGACCTCGACCCGGAGCGAGAGCGCGCACACTTCGGTCCTGTGCGCGCACCGATGTTCGAAGGCCCCCTGCGACCGGCGACTTTGCATGGCTATCTGCGACTGCTCCGGGCGAAATCGACGAACGCCCGGAAGGCCGCCGGCATGTGGCGCCGGCTCGGGTAGTACAGAAAAGGTCCCGAGAAGCGCAGCCACCACCGCTGCAGGATCGGCTTCAGGGCGCCGCTCTCGAAGTGCGGCCGGAGCCAGTCCTCGAACAAGTAGAGGATGCCGCCACCCGCGACCGCGGTGGCGATGAGCAGGTCGGCGGCGCTGCCGAGCGTCACGACGAGCGGGCCAGTTGGCTCCACTTCCACCACCTCCCCATCGCGCTCGAATTCCCACGGCACGAGCCTGCCGCCGAAAAACCGCATGCGCAGGCACGCGTGGTCGAGTAGCTCGCGCGGATGGCTAGGGCGTCCGTGCCGTTCGAGGTAGGCCGGCGAGGCTCCGAGTGCGTAACGCTGCTCGCGAGGACCGATGGGGATCGCGATCATGTCCTTCTCGAGCGTCTCTTCGTACCGAATCCCCGCATCGCAACCTGCAGCGAGAACGTCGACCAACTCGTCGTCCACCGTTACTTCGACGCGGATGTCGGGATACGCCGCGAGAAACGCTGGCAGGAACGGGGGAAGGACGACGCGTGCAGCCACCGTGGGCACGTTCAAGCGCAGCGTGCCCGCTGCCTGGTCGCGCGAGCTCTTCACCACATCGAGCGCCGATTCGATCTCGGCGAGCGCAGGGCCGAGCCGTTCGAGCAGCCGCATGCCCGCCTCAGTCGGCGTGACGCTCCGGGTCGTGCGGTGCAGAAGTCGAACCCCGACCTCCGCCTCCAGTCTTCGCACCGCCTCGCTCGCGGTCGACGCACTCGTGCCGCTCGCGCGACTCGCCTCGCGGAATCCCCCGGCCTGCGCCACCGCGGCAAACACACGGACATCTTCGAGGTTCTGCGGCATTGTGCGCTTTTCCGTACAGCTTGTACCGATTCATCCATCTTACCGCACGCGTGCTTCGAGTCTAGATTCAACGTCATGACGAACCTCGACAAAGCCGGAACGTTCAAAATGGGTCATCGAACCGTCCACCGCCTGGGGTACGGAGCCATGCAGCTCGCCGGGCCGGGCGTGTTTGGCCCGCCCAAGGATCGCGAGGCAGCGATCGCCGTGCTGCGCGACGCGGTCGCGAGCGGCGTGGATCACATCGATACGAGCGACGCCTACGGTCCGCACGTCACCAACCAGATCCTGCGCGCGGCGCTTCACCCGTACCCCGAGAAGCTCGTGATCGTCACCAAGGTCGGCGCAACGCGCGGTCCAGAAGGATCGTGGGAGCCGGCGTTCTCCGCCGAGGACATCGCGAGCCAGGTTCACGACAACCTTCGGAACCTCGGCATCGATGTGCTCGAGATCGTGAACCTGCGCATCACCTTCGATCCGCTGCGTCCCGTGGAAGGGTCGATCGAGGCACCGCTCGCCGCGCTGGTGAAGCTGCAGCGCGAGGGGAAGCTTCGCCACATCGGCCTCAGCAACGTCACGGCGAAACAGGTGGAAGAGGGGCGCAAGATGGCCGACATCGTGTGCGTGCAGAACCTCTACAATCTAGTGCACCGAAACGACGACTCGCTCATCGACAGCCTCGCCGCCGCTCGCATCGCCTACGTGCCGTTCTTTCCGCTCGGCGGCTTCTCGCCGCTCCAGTCCACGACGCTGTCGGAAGTGGCGAAGAGCCTCGACGTGACCCCGATGCAGGTCGCCATCGCGTGGCTCCTGCAACGCTCGCCGAATATCCTCCTCATCCCCGGCACGTCGAGCGTCCCGCACCTGCGCGAGAATCTCGCGGCTGCAGAGCTCGAGCTGCCCGCGGACGCCCTACAGGCCCTCGCTCAGCTCTAGATCAGTGGCCGATGACAGACCACAAAGCCCGGTGACGACTGCGCCTTGGCAAAAGTCCGTGGCTAAAGTCGTTGGTGGAGGGGTTACGATAGTGAAGTGGCGCGCCCGCTGGTTCGATCACGGGCAGGCACCGCACTCAGCGTCAAATCGGCGTGTGTCTCGATAGTCCAGAACCCACGGCCGCCGGCTGGCCTAGGCAGCGCTGACGGCTCGGTGCCCGCGGGTTCACTGCGGGCGCCGAGGGTGATACCCCGACCAGCTTACGACGCACTTCGGATCCTCGACCACAGCACCGTCCTTCGGCTCCACCGCGACGAGCAGGGACTCGCCGGGGTGAACGGCAAGCCGTGCCCCATGCACGCCGGGTTGCGTGCCCTCGACAGCCCACTTGAACACGTAGGTGACGGCTTCTCGATACGGGTTATCCCGAGCATTCGCCCCCACATACATCACATCCTTGCAGCCGGGCAGCGCCACCACATCCGTAACAATGAATGGCCCTTGCTGGACAGAAGCGCAACTGACGTTCCTACCGAACAGATAACATTGCTGGCGACCTGACCAGGCTTGCGTCGACTCGCTGACCGTCTGTGTGACCGCGGGGCCATCGGCAATCACTGCCGCGACCTGTTGCGTCTCTCGCGCATGCTCTTCACCGTCCGGCTGTTCGCTGGCGGCCACGGTGCCCTTGGATTCGCCGGACTGCGGCGGGGCTGACTTCGCCGCGAGCGTGGCGGAGGCTTCGGCTTCCGTCGCGAGGAGCTCCGCGACCTGATTCACTGGGCCAACGTATTGGCTGACGCCGGGGACGGGAAGGCTGGTAACAGTCTTGAGCGCCTTGGCAAACTCCCTGACATCTTCCGGGTTGTTCGCTGCCGCGCCGGACTTGAGCTTGTTCTGTCCCTCCGCTTGGTTTCCGTCCGCGTAGAGCACGACTCCTTCGGCGATCTGCGGGCAACCGGTCAGCCCCGCGCTTTCGCATTGGTCCTGCACCGGAGACTTCAGCACGCCGGCGCCGGACATCCCGCAACCAGCAAGCCACCAGCCTACGCACACCAGCACGCACTCCGCTCGCACGCTTCCGGCAGAAGCTCCGCCCCAGGCACACCTCTTCATGGTCGCAATCAGACCACCCGACGCGGAGACCGCGCAAGCCGTGCGGGTGTTCAGGGAGCTTCCAAGCGCGGACGGTCGCGCCTGGCTTTTCTCAAAGACCCACCACCAAGTGTGTAGAGCCTCCCCCTCACACCCCTCTAACCCCCCGGGATTCCTGGTGCCGAAGGTCGGACTTGAACCGACGACCCTGCGCTTATGAAGCGCATGCTCTAACCAGCTGAGCTACTTCGGCAAAACGGAGGGGGAATATGTTTTTCCGATGGCCATCTGTCAAGCTCGACGAACGAACGCGGCCAACCCGCGTAGATCGAGGAAATTACCGGGATTTCTCGGGTCAGTGGCCGCGGCCGCCGGGGCCGGGACCGTCGCGGCCGACTGCGGGGTTGGTGGCGTCGAAGGCGATGCGGACCGTCAGGGAGGTGCCGAGGGCCCTGGGGAGCGCACCGTAGGGTCCGTCGCGACGGATGGCGGTCACGAGGTTTTGGTCGAACTCGTCTACGCCGCTGGGGCGAACGATGCTCAGCGAGAGCACACGGCCCTGTTGATCGACCGTAAGCGCGACCACCGTGAGGCCGCCGATGCCGCGCGCCACGGCCCACGTCGGGAACGCGCGCTCCCAATCGATCTGCTCGAGCAGATGCTGGGTGTAGCGCCCGAAGCCAGTGTCCGCTGCCAGCGAGAGGCCTGGTCCTTCGTGTTCGCCGCTGGGCGCGGCGACCGCGCCTTCACCGTCACGGCCGTCGCGACCCGCTGGAGCGAGCGGGCGCGCGGGTTCTCCGCCGGGGCCTTCGCTGGCAGCGGGACCCAGGCCGCCAGCGTGGACGAGCGAGCGGACAGCGTCGGCAACCTGATGCGAGCTGTTCACGGTGTCGTTCGGGCGCCCGACGCTGTTGGCAGGCACCGCGGCCCGCGCGCGCTTCACGGGCGGGCGAGCGGTGATGATACGCGCTCGCACGCTGGGTTCGCCCCTGCCCTCGGGGACGCCGAGGGCGTGGCGCGAGCGAGCGCCGCGGTCGCCGCCCACCTCGGGGTCGTCGCTGTCCATATCGCGGGCGTCAGCGAGCGGCACCGGACTGCCGGGAGCGCCGCCCGCACGCGAAGCATCACCGCCGAAGAGGCTGCCGCGACCTGGGTCGAAACGCGCGGGAAGCCTACGCTCGAGCAAAGTACCCGGCCCCGTGGCGACGAAGCTCAGCTGCATCGGGTTCGGCGTGGCGCGGCGATCGTCGAAGCTGAGGCGGGCGCGCGCGGTGGCGATGCGCTGGAGTTGATTCTGCGGGGCCAGCGTGGTGCTCTCGCGACTCAGCGAGAGGGCTGACACGCGATCGCTCAGGTTGAGCGCGGCGGAGCTCGCGCGGGAGCCGCCATGACCGCCGCGCGGTAGCTCTGGGCGCGCGACGCGCTGGCCACCCTGCGGCTCCACCGGTTCTTCTGGTTGGTCGATGGGGGCGCTGCTGGGGCGGGGAGAGTGCCCGCGCGTCAGACTTTCGACGCGCGGTAGATCGATGCTGGGCTCGAGGTCGGCCGCTGAAACCACGAGCTCCACGTCATGGTTCTGCTGAGCAAACGCCCGACTCAAGAGCCACGCCCCCGCGCCGACCAAGCATACATGCATCGCGCACGAGGTGACGAGGGCGCCGGCCCAGCGCTTTTTCATGGCTGATGGAAGTGTGACTCAAGACTCAGTCGCGAACCAGCTGCTTTCCGAACAGGCGCTGTGTGTTGCGTGTCGTTTCCGCTGCCACCTGAGCCAGTGACTGGCCCCTGAGCTCGGCGACGAAAGCGGCCGTGTGCAACAAAAACGCCGGCTCGTTCGGCTTGCCGCGCTTGGGCACGGGGGCCAGGTAGGGGCTATCGGTTTCGATGAGATACGAATCGGTACTGACCCAGCGGGCCACCTCTCGAATGGCTTCGGCGCTCTTGAAGGTCACAATGCCCGAAAACGACAGCAGGAACCCGAGATCGAGCGCTCGACGGGCAAACGCCATGTCTTCGCTGAAACAGTGAATGACACCCCCTACATCGCGGGCGTTCTCCGACTCGAGAATCTCGAGCGTGTCGCTGGGGGCGTTGCGGGTGTGTATCACGACCGGCTTACGGAGCTCCCGAGCCAGCTGAAGGTAGCGACGAAACACGGCTTTTTGCGTATCACGCGGCGAATGGTCGTAGTGATAGTCTAGGCCAATTTCGCCCAGGGCAACGACCCGCTCGCTGGCGGCTAGCGTGGTCAGCGCTACTTCCAACTCGGGGTCGTTCTGAGCGGCGTCGTGGGGGTGAACACCCACCGTCGCCACCACGTCGCGCTCTTGCTCGGCGAGAGCGCTGGCGAAACGCGCTTCGGCCAGGCCCCCGACGCCGATGCAGACGAAGGCACTCACTCCGCTCTTACGCGCACGTGCCAGAACGGGCGCCGGGCCTTCTCCGAAGTTGTTGGGGTCGAGATGGCAGTGCGAGTCGATGAGCGCATGGTCGAAAACCATGGCCGAGGTCTAACGCCGTGCTCCGCGCCTGACCAGATACAAAACCGCCCCCGCGATCACGACCGCGAGCGCCACTACGAGTTCGGATGCTTCGGCCCCCGTCAGCAGCAGCAGAATGGCACCCAGCGCGAACGGCGCCGGCCAGGCCTGGCGCCAAGAGAATCCATGCTGCCTTCGCAGCCCGAGGGCTACGAGCGATAAGCCGGACACGGCGTACTGAGTCATCACAGCCACGCTCGAAAGCACCAGGAGCTCTGCCAGATCGCCGAGCAGCACGAGCAGCGCCACGCCGACGGCAGTCACCAGCACCGCGCGCGCGGGCACGAGGCGGCGGCCCTCGGCTCCCAGCCAGCCGAAGCCAGGCTCTCGCCCGAGCGCGGCGAGATAGTGCGGGGTCACGGCGAACATGCCGAAAGCAATGCCGAGCGCCGAGACGTTCGTGCCCAGAAACAAGAGCTGCTCGGCCCGCGCACCCCCCAGTGCGGCGGCAGCATCCACCAGCGGGTGGGAGCTCGCTGCCAGAGCTGGCACCGCCACGAGGCAAGCCCAGTGAATCAACGTGTAGAGGCCCGCAACCAGCACCAAGCAGCCCACGGTCGCGAGCGGAATCACACGGAAGCCCGCGCGAGTCTCCTGAGCGAGCACGGGCACGACTTCGAATCCCTGTAGCGCGAACACTACGACGAGCGCGGCGCGCGTCAGCGCGGCATCCGCCAGGCCGCCGCCCACCGCCGGCAGGGGCGTGTGCGCCTGGGGCAGGAACAGCACGAGCAGCGCGGCGAGCGGGACCAGCTTGGCAGCCGTGAACAGCGTCCAGACGCGCGCGCTCGGCTTGAGCCCCGTGAGCACCACGAGCGACAGCAGGCAGACCAGGCCCAGGCCGCATCCGCGCGTCTGCGCGCTGCCTTCCAGTCCCAGGGCCCCCCCCGCGTGCTGGGCGAAGCCAGACACGACCGCGGCAGCGCTGAAGACCGCGGAGACGTACGTGAGCCAACCGATCAAAAAGCCGACACCCCCGCCGAACGCGGCGCTAGCCCAAACATACGGCCCGCCGTTGACGGGGAAACGCGATCCGAGCGCCGCATACACCAGCGCGACCGGGAGCAGCGCCACGAGCACGAGCGCATACACCCCGATGCCGGAGGCTCCTGGCGCAGCCCCCGCGACCTGGCTTGGGGCAAAGAAGATCCCGACGCCGATGATACCGTTCGTGCCGAGCGCCACGAGCTCTGCGAGACCCAAAGGCCGTTCGCTCTCGTGTGCGGTGTGCGGCACCAAAGCCTCGGGCGAACTAGCTGAGCAGTTCCCGGAAGCGCTCTCTCAAGAGCGAGGCCGCGGCATCGCCCGCGGAGTCTTGGTTGTAGCCGAAGCGCTCGATCAAGCCATCGAACAGCACCCGCGCTGCCTTCTTCTGCGCCTCGGAGAGCCCCTTGCCGTCCTCACGCACCACGATCACGAGATCGCGGCACAGCTTGGCCAGCGCGGTACGCCGTTCTTCGAACACGGCGTTGCGCATGCGCCGGATGTGGTCGGCAAAGACCTTCGAATTGACCACCGGTGCGTCCGGATGATCGATGGCCCAAGCGGCGATGGTGCTGATCAGCGAATGCCGGAGCTGCTCGCGATCGTCAGGCGCTCCGAGCAAGTCTTCGACCTCTCCCATCAATTGCTGACTCGGATCTTCGTACTGACCGGTGAGGGGGTTTCGCAGCTTCTCGCGCTTCACCCAATAGCTCACGTGGGTCACGTAGCGATCGAACAAGTCCGCGTAGCGCATCTCATCGACCAAGCCGCTGGCCACGCGAAATTCGTCTTCGAGCGTGTCGTGCAGGCGGGTTCCGAGGGTGTCGATGAAGCGCTCGGTGTCGTGGTAGCCGCCGGGCAGCGGATCTTCTTGCAGGAAGGCGTACTCGTTCTTGCGCTTGCACAGCTCTTCTAGCTCTTCGAGAACCGCGAACGGTGACAGGCATTCGAAGCGCGGGTTCTGCGCGGCGTCGAGCAAGACCGTGCGCATCTCACGAGGGCTGGCGCCGACGCTGCCTTCGTAGATCGGAACGCCATCCGTCTCGCTGTACAGACGCGGAACCAGCGAGCGCAGCGAGGCCGCCCCTTCCTCGGACAGATGCGACGGGGTGATACCGTCGGCGAAGAGGTCGAGCTTCTCGAACGCGGTGAGTTCGCTGACGAGCGAGCGCTCCGAGGCTTCGTAGCGCTCGGGATTCGGACGGCGCATGCGCGTGAGCACGGCGAACATCGCCGCCAGCTCGGTGGCGTGCGGTGCCACGTGGCCGCGCACGTGGGCCGCGACCTGCGCGTCGTAAATCACGACTTCGTCGCGCCAGCTGCGCAAATAGGGCACTCGGATCAGCTCCAAGCGGCCGCGGAAGCTCTCGTACTCCGGATGCTCGCGGAAAGCGGCCAGGTGCACTTCGTTGCCGCTAGCGAGGAGCACACAGTTCACCTGGACGTTCTGCGAGTTCAGCGACACCTCGCCGGTCTCGGCGGTGATCTGCAAGTACTTGAAGGCATCGAGCGGGCGCTTCAGCAGATCCGAAAACTCCAGCAGGCCCCCAGCCGCCTCCACCAGCTCGCCGTGCGCCTCGAACAGCGTCACCGACTGCAACGACGAGGGCAAGGCACCGAGGCTTCGATCGGCGGTGATCTGGCGCTCGCCGGCGTCGACCGACAACTGCGGCCCCAGCGTCACTGCACCCGTGCGGTAGCGCCGCGAAATGAAGTAGCGCTCGACCTGTACGTGGCGCAGCACCTGCTCGAGCGACCCGTCGTAGCTCGTCAAGAGCGCGTCGAAGACCTGCTTGCTCTTGTGCGACAGGCTGCCCTTCAAGATCCAGCGCGGCGGCGGCTCGGTCGTGTCGAGCGCGGCGTACAGGCGCTCGACCAGACCTTTGCGTTCAGCTTGCGGAATCAGAAACAGCGGATGATCGCGAACCTCGATGAACAGCCGAGCGTCGATGTCTTCGTCCGGCAAGCGCGCGTAGCTGTCCGTGGTGCGTACGACCGCCGCGCGCTTGCCTCCGAAACCGATGGACCCCTTCAGCTTACCTTGATTCGGAAACACCCAATGAAAGCGATAGAGCGCGCCTTCGGGCTCGGCCGAATAGTGCTCGAGCGCGCGCATGATGCACGAGGCCACGGTGCTCTTGGAAGAGCCGTTCGGCCCGTGCAGCAGGAGCAATCGGTTCGGGCGCCCCTCTTGCACGAAGTTGTTGAGGACACGATAGATCTCGGTCTGGACGTGCTCTTGACCGACGAGGCCGTCGCGCTGAGCGTCCACTTGCTCGAGGAACGGCAGCTGAAACAGGTTGAAGCGCGTGAAGGTGCCCCATGGACGCTTCGATTCTTCGCAGCCGTAGAAGTCGAACATGTCGCGCACGTAGCTGGCGGCGTCGCGCGAATAGCGGACCGGGTTGTCGGCGAACAGCTCGAGGTACTCGTGGAACGAGAGCACGCGCCGCTCTTCAGCGAACTCGGTCTGCACCCGGGACGCTATCTGACCGAGTTCTTCGAGGATACTGCGAGAGCCCATAACGTCAGACTATCACACCAGCCTGCGATGAATAGCAGCTAGCGCTAGAGAATCCCTGACGCGGTTTTCGAACGCGCTACTCAACCGTGACAGCGAGCGCGAGCTCTTGCTTCTTGATCAAGCACTGCTCGTCGGTGCACACCGAAAACTTGAACGTGCCCGAGATGGTCCGCGCGCCGGCCTCGCTCGGCGTGAACGGAACGCTCATGGTGGCCCGCTTCTTTTCGAGTTTCACGGCGTCGCCTGTGACTTTCATATTGGCGAACTTGACCCCGGGCGCTTCATTCAGAGCAAAACTGTACGGATACTCCTGGTTGACCTTGAACGGCCCTTTGGCATCGAGCACGATCTGCACCGCGCCGGCCGTGCCCACCTTGTAGGTGCCGCTCGGTTCGAGCTTGAGGTCGTAGCTGTCTTCGCTAACCTTTGCCTTCGCATCGCCCGCCGCGGCGGGTGTCGGGGACTCGCCAGTCTTTCCGTCGGCAGGAGCGGGGGCCGGCGTGGGCGCCGCCTCGGGCTTGCTGGGTTCTATCTCGGCGGTCTCGCTGCTCGAAGAAGGAGGTACCTTCGGATCCTCTGCGATCGGCTTCGACTCTTTGCTACAGCCGGCCCCAGCGAGTGAAGCAACGAACCCTAGGACCAACAGCGCGCCCCCGCGCACCGGTGCGTTCTTCGCGAGTGAACGTGACATACAAAGCTCTTACCACACCGCGTCGGGCCAAACCAGGCGCGGCCGGCCTGTTCCAAGGTTCAGAACAGCAGCCAAGCTGCGACGACGACGCTGATCACCAGCACGCTGCCCCCGATCGCAACCGGAAGCACCCAGCCTGCCGACCGCTTGGGTAGACCAGGGATGTCATTGTAGGTGCTCGAGGGGGGACCCCCGGGTGGCTGCGCCAGGTTGGTCGCGGCGTTCGTCGCGGCAAACGCTTGGTCCATTGCGCCGAGCGCATCCTGCTCGCCAAAGAAGTCCGAGCTCGCGTCCACACCCGCTGCGGGAGTCGGCGCTTGCATCAACTCAGGGAGCTTCGCGTCGATCTGACGGGCCAGCTCTTGTTCCGCCAGCTGTGCCCACTCCAGGTGGGTACCGGTGAGCCCGTAAGCTGCACCGATGGCGTCGGCGAGCTTGCCGACGGACTCCGTGCGGACCGATGCGTTCTTCTTGAAGGCGTTCGCGAGCACACGATCGAGCGTCGGCGGGACAGGGTAGCGCTTGCCTTTACCGACTTCACTGGGAGGTTCGGGCTCTTTCGTCAAAATCTGCAGCAAGATGGCGGGCCCCGTGGGTCCGTTGAAGGGGACCTGACCCGTGAGAGCTTCGTACGCAATCGCGCCGAGCGCCCACACGTCCGCGCGATGGTCGAGCGTCTCGAGCCCCTGCGCTTGTTCGGGCGCCATGTAGTACGGCGACCCGATCGTGGTGCCCATGACCGTGAGCTTCTTGGCGTTGTCCGCCTTGTCTTTGACGGAGCCGAAGTCGAGGATCTTTGCGATGTCGCCGTCCGGCGTTTGGCACAAGAACAAGTTGTCGGGCTTCAAGTCGCGGTGCACCAAGCGCTTCTGGTGCGCACCGTCGAGCCCGATGGCCACCTGACTCAGCAAGCGCACGGCGCGTGCCGGAGACAACACGCCTTCGCGCTTCAACGTCGAGCGCAGCTCCTCGCCGTACAAAAACTCCATGACGAGCGCGTAGCTGCCGTCCGAAGTGGGCTGAAAATCGAGCACCTCGACGATATGCGTGTGTGGCAGCTCTTGGCTCACCAAAAACTCACGCTTGAAGCGCTGCACGGCGACGTCGTCAGCAGCGATATCGGGGTGGAGCACCTTGATCGCCAACGCACGACGTTCGTGCATGTCTAGCGCTTCGTACACCCGGCCCATACCGCCATCGGCAACGACCCGGCGTATCTGATAGCGCTGACACAGGAGCTGACCGATGCGCGCGTCTTGGCTGTCGCTGAGCACCGGCACCTGCGTCGCGCTCGTCAGCTGTTGACCGTCGGCCGGACAGAACCCCGAATCCTCCGGGTACAGACGTCCGCACACGGGGCATGCTTTCATGCGCGACCTCCCGACCGCTCTGTATCGAACGCCGTGAGCACTATCGGCCTCAAGTTGGCTGGCTGTCAGCCGTCGAGCCCTCCGGAGGGGTGGAGCTCGCTTCTTGGTAGTACAGGATGCGGTTGCAGCTCGGACACTGAATCATCTCTTGAGCCTGCTGGATCTGCTGATTCAGCATCGGCGGCAGCGCAATGTGGCATTCGGTGCACGAGCTGGCGATCGCCGCTGAAACCGCGGACCCACGCCGCTTACGAATCATTTCGTAGCGTCGAAAAATCTGTGGCTTTACCCCCTTCACCAACGTGTCTTTCTCGGCCTGGTGCTGCGCGGTCTTGGCCTGCAGTTCGGAGAGCCTGGTCTGCACGGCTCCCTCGCTGGCACCTAGCTCACCTCGGAGCTCGTCGCGCTCCTTCACCGTCACGTCCATCTCGGCTCGCGCTGCGTCCACCAAAGCGTTGATCTTCTCGATCTCCACTTCCCGATCACGGTACAACTTCCGGAGCTCTTCGACCTCGCGTTGTGCGGCATTTGCCTCGCGCTCCGTGCGGCAACGCGAGAGTTTCTCACGCGACTTCGACACTTGCACGCTCATCTGCCTGAGCTCCAACATCAGCTCGTTGCGCGTGTGCTCCATTTCAGCAATGCTCTGCTCGCTGCGTTGGACCTTCGCCTCCAAGCCCTCGAGCTGCGTCTTTTTTGCGGTGAGTGCGCCCCCTTCGGCTTCGAGCTCGGCGAGCAGCCCACTCAACGCCGCGTCTACAACTGCCAAACTCTTTAGAATTTCTAGTTGGTCTGAAATAGTCACTGTGTGCGTAAAGCTCCTAACTCCGAGCCAGATGGAACGCGAGTATAAAGGTGAAGCGGTGGGCCCAGCTGGGTTCGAACCAGCAACAGCCCGATTATGAGTCGGGGGCTCTGACCGATTGAGCTATAGGCCCGGAACACTGGCGCTTCGGGCCGCACCGCGCGCACTGGAGGCAACGCGGGCGGCAGCGTCGCAGCATGCTCGTTCACCGGACCCTTCGGCGTGGTAACTCCGGCGCTGGTGCATGCAAGCTCCACGCCGGCAAAGCTAGTCGATGCTGCGGGATAGAGCAACCGTCCCAAGCACCCCCTTCTCCAAAGTATAATCCAGCATAATTTCATGCATTTGAAATGCCTCGACCGTACCGCCGGTGTACAAACTCAGTTCCCACGGGCTTGCGGGTGGTGGTAACGGGGCTTTCACCCGCGCTCCCGCTCGGTACCCTCGCCGTTCGGCGATCCAGCTCCCTTCGGTAACCAATATGTTACATGACCAAAGGTCGATGCAGCGACTCGTCGTTCAGGGCGCCAACCAACACAACCTGAAGAACGTCAGCTGCGAGCTGCCGCGCAATCAGCTCGTGGTGATCACCGGGCCAAGCGGCTCGGGCAAGTCGTCACTCGCCTTCGACACCATCTACGCCGAGGGTCAGCGCCGTTATGTCGAATCGCTGTCGGCTTACGCGCGCCAGTTCCTGGACCAGTTGCCGAAGCCACCCGTCGAATCGATCGAGGGGCTGAGTCCCGCGATCGCCATCGAGCAGAAGGCTCTCGGCAAGAGTCCCCGCTCGACGGTCGGAACGGTCACCGAAATCGCTGACTATCTGCGGTTGCTCTACGCGCGTGTGGGTGTGCCGCACTGCCCGAAGTCCGGCAAGGTGCTCAAAGCGTACACCGTGCAAGAAATCGTGGATGCCGCCGTCGAGCGCGCCGAGGGCACGAAGCTCGCGATCTTGGCGCCGGTGGCGCGCGCGCGTAAGGGCGAGCTCAAAGCCGAGCTCGAGCGGCTCCGTCGTGATGGTTTCGTGCGCGCCCGCGTCGATGGCGAGCAGGTCGACCTGGGCGATGACCTCGAGCTCGATCGCAGCAAGACGCACGACCTCGACGTGGTCGTGGATCGCATCATGGTGCGCGAGGGCATCAAGGGTCGCGTCACCGACTCGGTCGAGCTGGCGCTGAAGCTCGGCAACGGCACGGTCATGATCGATCTGCTCGATGGCAGCGAGCCTCAAGTGATGAGCGAGCGGCTCGTGAGCTGGGAGTACGGCATCACCCTGCCCCCGCTCGAACCCCGCCTATTCTCGTTCAACAGCCCGCACGGCGCCTGTCCGGAATGCGATGGGCTCGGAGTGCGTTCGCGCATCGACGCTGGCCGCGTGGTGCCTGATCCGGCACGAACGCTACGCGAGGGTGCCGTCGCTGCTTTTGGTCGCCGCGGCTCGGTCGCCACGGCGACGGAAGTCGACAGAGCCGTCAAGGTGCTGGACCTCGATGCCGACGTGCCCTTTGGAGAGCTCCCGCAAGAGCAGCGCGACGCCTTGCTCTTCGGGGCGCCGAAGAAACGCAAGCAGCCCGCCTACGAGGGCATCATCCCGCGTCTCGAGCGCTTGCTCGAAGGTTCGAACGAGGAAGAAGGCGAAGAGCACGGCCTCGACGACGGCGCGATCGGCCCCGAAGACCTGGGCCGGTTTCTGGTCACGCAGACCTGCGAGGTGTGCCACGGCGTGCGGCTGCGCCAGGAAGCGCTGGCGGTCAAACTCGAGGGGCACAACATCGGCGAGCTGTGCCGCCTGCCCTTGCACAAGTTGCGCGCGTTCCTCGAAGACTTGGCGGCACGCCGAGCACTGCCTCCCCGCGACGCCGCGATCGCCGAACCCCTGGTGCGCGCGATCCGCGAACGCCTCGGGTTCTTGATCGAGGTGGGGCTCGACTACCTCTCGCTGGATCGCGCGGCGCACACGCTCTCCGGTGGCGAGGGCCAGCGCATACGCTTGGCGACGCAGATCGGCGCCTCCCTCGTCGGCGTGCTCTACGTCCTCGACGAACCGAGCGTTGGCTTGCACGCGCGCGACAACGAGCGACTGCTCGAAGCGCTACGTCGCTTGGTCGACAAGGGCAACAGCGTGCTCGTCGTCGAGCACGACCGCGACGCGATCATGGCGGCGGACCACATCGTCGACATGGGACCGGGCGCCGGCAAACTCGGGGGGCGCATCGTCGCCGAGGGCACGCCTCAAGAGCTGATCGCGAATCCGAACTCGGTTACGGGGCCCTACCTGTCGGGCGCGAAGCACCTGCCGGTCCCGACCGCGCGCACCAAGACCAGCGGCTCGCGCCTGACGGTGCGCGGAGCGCGTGCCCACAACCTGCAAGACGTCACCGTGGAGATCCCGCTCGGGACCATCACCGCGGTCACGGGCGTGAGCGGCTCGGGCAAGAGCAGCCTCATCGTCGACACTCTGCTCAGCGCCACGCGAGCGCAGCTCTACGGCGCGACGGGCTGGGTGGGCCCTTGCGATGCGATCGAAGGGCTCGAGCACATCGACAAGGTCATCAGCATCGATCAAGCGCCGATCGGTCGCACGCCGCGCTCGAACCCCGCCACCTACACTGGTGTTTTCACGCACTTGCGCGAGCTGTATTCGGGTCTGCCGGATGCGCGTGCGCGCGGCTACAAGCCGGGCCGCTTCTCGTTCAACGTGAAGGGTGGCCGTTGCGAAGCGTGCCAGGGCGACGGCGTGCTCCGCGTCGAGATGCACTTCTTACCCGACGTCTACGTCGAGTGCGACGCGTGTCGGGGCAAGCGTTACAACCGTGAGACCCTCGAGATCCGCTACAAGGGCTTGTCCATCGCCGACGCTCTCGACCTCACCGTCGATGATGCCTATGGGTTGTTCGAGTCCATTCCGCGCGTTGCACAGCGCCTCGGAGCCCTCTTGCAAGTCGGACTCGGATACATTCAGCTCGGGCAACCTGCCACCACCCTGTCCGGCGGCGAAGCGCAGCGTGTGAAGCTCGCGAGCGAGCTCTCGCGCAAGGCCACTGGCAAGACCCTGTACGTCCTGGATGAACCCACGACCGGTCTTCACTTTTCGGACATCGAACTGCTCACCCGGGCTTTGTACGACCTGCGCGATGCCGGCAACTCGATCGTGCTCATCGAACACAACCTGGACCTGATTGCCTGTGCCGACTGGGTCATCGACATGGGACCCGACGGCGGCGAGCGCGGCGGACGTGTGATCGCCAGCGGCACCCCCGAGCAGGTCGCCGAGGTGCTCGAGAGCCACACCGGGCGGCATCTGAGCGCGGTACTCGCCGAACACGGCCCTGGCAGCTCCGGTGAGAGCGGCCACCGTTCGTCGCAGGTTCCGAGCTCCGATCGCGACTCCGCGGGCACTCGCACCAAACGCTCCGCAGGATCGGAGCGCGTCAGCGGCAAAGACGACAGCTCGGGGGCGGCCGCCGAGCAGAGCTCGAGGCGACGCCCCAAAGCGGGTAAGTCCAGGCGCTGACGCCTACCTAATTCGACATCAGCCCGCGCCGCGCGAAGCCGCGGAGCTCGAGCTAACCCTCCCGTACTCGAGCGGGAGGCTAGCCGAAGTCCTTCTCGACGCGTTCCTGATCTTCCTTACAGCGGATGCACAGGGTCGTCTCAGGCCTGGCTTCGAGCCGCTTGATCGAAATCT
>Ga0315910_10001896_pt1 | contig 18847 bp, 9 predicted proteins | sample EdamamesoilMG_FD_204470 | JGI IMG/M metagenome (GOLD analysis project Ga0315910, IMG submission 204470) | Garden soil microbial communities collected in Santa Monica, California, United States - Edamame soil | ecosystem: Environmental > Terrestrial > Soil > Garden | place: USA: California...
CTCGAGCGCGTGCCGGCCGACATCCGCAAGGAGGGCGGCGTCGCGCGCATGGCCGCGGTCGACAAGGTGCGCGAGATCCAGGATGCCGTGACCATCCCGGTCATGGCCAAGTGCCGCATCGGCCACGCGGCCGAGGCGCGCATCCTCGAGGCGCTGGCGGTCGACTTCATCGACGAGAGCGAGGTGCTGACCCCCGCCGACCTCGAGCACCACGTGTGGAAGCACGGCTACCGCGTGCCCTTCGTGTGCGGCGCGCGTTCGCTGGGCGAGGCCCTGCGGCGCATCGCCGAGGGTGCCTCCCTCATCCGCACCAAGGGCGAGGCCGGCACGGGCGACATCGCCGAGGCCGTGCGCCACCTGCGCAAGCTCCAGCGCCAGCTCGCGCGCGTGCGCTCGGCCGGCGCGGACGAGCTCCCCCACCTGGCGAAACACCTGCGCGCGCCGCTCGCGCTGGTGCAGTACGTGCACGAGCACGGGCGCCTCCCGGTGCCGAGCTTCGCCGCGGGCGGCATCGCGACGCCGGCCGACGCGGCCCTGGCCATGAGCCTCGGCGCGGAGGCCGTGTTCGTGGGCTCGGGCGTGTTCAAGTCCGACGACCCGGCCCGCACGGCCGCGGCCATCGTCAAGGCCAGCGCGCGCTGGCGCGAGGCCGGAGTCGTGGCCGAGGCCCAGGCCGAGAGCGGCGGCGCGATGAAGGGCATCGCGCGCGCGGCCCTGGCCGAGCACGAGCTCCTGCAGACGCGCGGGTCGTGAGCGGACCGTCCGAGCCGGCCGTGGGTGTGCTTGCGCTGCAGGGCGCGAGCGAGGCGCACGTGCGCGCCTTCGCGCGCCTGGGCGTGACGGCGCGCGAGGTCCGCTCTCTGCGTGACCTCGCGGGCCTGAGCCACCTCGTGCTCCCCGGCGGCGAGTCGACCACCCTCGCCCACCTGCTGGCGCTCTTCGGCCTGTGGGACGAGATCGGCGCGCGCCACCGCGCGGGCGAGCTGGCGCTCTTCGGCACCTGCGCCGGCGCGATCCTGCTCGCGCGCGGCTGCGGCGGGAAGCCGCTCACGCTCGGCCTCCTGGACGTGGACGTCGAGCGCAACGCCTACGGCCGTCAGATCGACTCGTTCACGCGGCGCATCCACGCCGAAGACGGAACCGAGCTCGAGGCGGTCTTCATCCGCGCGCCGCGCTTCGTGGCCCCCGGTCCAGACGTGCGCGTCCTGGCGCGCGCCGGCGCCGAGCCGGTCGCGCTCGAAGCGCCCGGGCTGCTCGCGACCACCTTCCATCCCGAGCTCGCGGGCCACCCCGAGCTCGCGGGCGAAGCCTGGTTCCACCGGCGCTTCCTGGGCCTGACGAGTTCCCCGCTCGCCGCGTCCGGACTATCCTGAGGAGCGTGGAGCGCTCGCACGCCCCGACTTCCTGGGCTGGAATGGTCGCCGGGGTGTGCCTCGGCCTCGTCGGAGGCTGGGCGCTGGCGCGCTTCTCGCAGGCGCCGCGGCGGTCCCTGGCCACGGAGGCCGGGTCGCCGCGGGACGCGGCCGACTCGGAGACGGCCTCGCTGGCGAGCGTTCCGGTGCGCTCCGCGGAGCCCGAGAGCGGGCGCGAATCCGTCGACGCGGCGCCGGACGACGCCGAGCCGCCGCTCGTCCATCCCGGCCTGTTGCGCTACGCGCGCGAGGGCATCGCCCAGGGCTGGCTGGAGCTGCGCCGCAACCCGATCCCGGACACGACCCTGGAGGAAGGCCTCGCGCGCTTCGAGCGCACCGTGCTCGACGCGCCGCGCGAGATCGGCCGCAGCCTGGGACAGCGCGAGAACGAGCGCGACGGCGCGATCGAGGAATTCGTCGCCGGCGATCCGCTGGCCTTGCTCGTCAAGCTCGGCCAGGGCGGGGTCGGCCCGCGCCCGGAGTTCGTGAGCGACGGCGCCGGTTTCGCGCGGCTCTTCCCCGCCGTGGCGGGCGCGATGCGCGACGGCGCCACCAACCGCAGCCACCCCGACGACGTCCTGGAGGACGGTTCCACCCTCTCCTTCCCAGCGGGGGTCTTTCGGCTGAGGAGCCTGATGCAGGAGAAGGACCCCTTCCCGCGCGACGTGACCGTGCGCGGCGCGGGGATGAACGCCACGCTGCTCCTGGTGGACGAGCTCTCGACGCGGGGTGAGCTGCGCAACTTCACGCTGCGCGATTGCACGCTCTTCACGGAGGATTACCTGTTCGACCTGCGCCAGAATCCCTCCTCGATCCAGCTCGACCGCGTGCGCGTGATCGGTTTCGACATCGGCGCGGGCGGTTCCTGCATGATCGGGGCGGTGAGGCCGGGGACGGTCCTGTGGGCGCGCAACAGCCGGCTCGAAGGCGGCTACGGGCGCTCCCCCGAGCACGGCACGCTCTGGGACGTGCGCACCGACGCCTTCCTGGCCCGGCTCGAAAGCTGCCAGGTCGACCTCGTCTCCCTGGAACTAGGGCGGCTCCAGCCCGGGGCCTCGGTGGCCTTCGTGAACTGCACGCTGACCGACCTGCTCGATCGTCCCCCGATCGACACCGAGCACGCGGGCATCGTCCTGGCCGGCACGACCGTCGCGTACTTCGACCGCACGCAGGGCGGCGCGCCGCACAAGGACCTGGACGAGCTCTTCCCGAACTGGCGCGAGCGCATCGAGGAGTAGCGCGTCCTCAGCGTCCGAGCCGCGCCCGCAGGCGCGCGGCCTCGGCTGCGCTCTACATCTCGAACATGCCAGCGTACTCCGGGAGCCCGGCCGACATGCAGCTGCTCTACAACGCGATCGTGTTCCCCGGGCCCTGAGCTGCGCGCGAGGAGCGCGCTCAGGGCCGCGGCTCGTGCCGCGGGCGGCCGGTAGACTGCGTCCATGCCCGCGACGCCGGCCGCCGAGCTCCCGCGCCAGCTCGATCGGCTCGAGCGTCTGTACGGCGCGCCCGAGCCCGTGCTGCCGCGCGGCGCCCTCGACTGGGTGCTGTGGGAGAACGCCGCCTACCTGGTCGCGCCCGAGCGGCGCAAGGAGGCCTACCGCGCCCTGAAGAAGCTCGCCGGACGGTCGGGGGCCGGGCTGCTCCGTGTGCCGCGCGCCCAGCTGCTCGCGCTCGCGGCCGGGGGCGGCATGCTCCCCGAGCAGCGCGTGGAGAAGTGGCTCGACATCGCGGGCACGCTCGCAAACGACTTCGACGGCGACCTCGAGGCCGTGCTGGCCCTCCCGCTCGCCAAGGCCCGCGCTGCGACGACTGCCCGCTGCACGAGGCCTGCCCCGCGGCCGAGTGACGCGCGTCAACGCACCAGGCCGCGCTCGAGCAGGAAGTCGGCCAGGAGCTCGGCCTTGCGCCGGTTGCCCGCGGCCGAGAGGTGCACGCGGTCGACGAACTCGCCCGCCAGGCGCGCGTCGTCGACCGCGGCGAGGTCGTAGAAGGGCGTGTCGGTCGCGGCCGCGAGCGCGCGCGCGAGCTCGTTGTGCTCGCGCATGCCGCGGATGCACAGCCCGTCGAAGGCTTCGATCGCCCGCACGCGGTCCCAGGGCATGCTCATGAGCACGGGCACGCCGCCCGCGCGGCGCACGTCCTCGACCAGGAGGTCGAGGTTGCGCTCGAAGGCGGCGTGCGTGGCCGGGTCGAGGGTGCTCCCCAGGCGCTCGATGGGGATGCTCACGTGCTCCGACAGCTCGAACGGGCCTCCCTGGAGCTGCACCGTCGCGTAGAGGTCGCTCCAGCGCGTGAGGAAGCGGTGCAGGAACGACGTCGGCTCCTCGCGCCACGGATGCGTGTAGTGCCGGTAGTCGGCGCGGAAGCCCTCGGCCAGGCGCGGGAAGACGTCGTTGATGGCGTGGTGCACGATCACGACGTCGGGCGCGTAGTCGCGCCCGTTCAGCATCCAGTTCACGAGCGACTCGGCCGTGGTCCAGCCGGCGACGCCGAAGTTCATCACCTCGACCTCGCGTCCCAGGCGCTCGGACAGGACGGCCGCGAGCGCGCCGGGATAGGAGGCGGCGTAGCCCTCGTAGAGGTTCCCGGCCGTGGTCGAGCCGCCCAGGCAGGCGATGCGCGCGACGCCGGGCCGGCGCGCGCGCGGGAAGCCGGGCCCGAGGAAGCCGCTCGCATCCACGCCCTCGCGCCCGGGCTCGAAGGTCCAGCCCACGTAGGCCGCGGGCTGGAAGCGGCTGCGGCCGTCGCACACGTGCGCGCGCAGCTCCCAGATCTCCGTCGTGCGCACGCCGAAGCGCTCACGCGTCGCGCGGAAGGCGAGCTCGGCCACGAGGGCCGTCGCGAGCGTGGCCACGAGGGCCACGGTCAGACGCTTGGCGAACCCGCCCATCGCGCGCGCCGGGGCCTCAGCCGAGGAAGGGCAGGTCGAGGCCGCGCTCGCGCGCGCAGCGCAGCGCCTCGTCGTATCCGGCCTCGGCGTGGCGCATGACGCCCGTACCCGGATCGTTCGTGAGCACGCGCTGGAGCGCCTCGGCTGCGGCAGGGGTGCCGTCGGCCACGACCACCTGGCCGGCATGCAGGCTGTAGCCGATGCCCACGCCGCCGCCGTGGTGGAAGGAGACCCACGAGGCGCCGCTGGCCACGTTGAGCATGCAGTTCAGGAGCGGCCAGTCCGCGACCGCGTCCGTGCCGTCCTTCATGCCCTCGGTCTCGCGGTTGGGCGAGGCCACCGAGCCGCAGTCCAGGTGATCGCGCCCGATGGCGATGGGCGCCGAGATGCGCCCGTCGGCCACGGCCTGGTTGAAGGCCAGGCCCGCGCGCGCGCGCTCGCCGTAGCCGAGCCAGCAGATGCGCGCGGGCAACCCCTGGAAGGCGACGCGCTCGCCCGCCAGCTTCAGCCAGCGCGCGAGCGCGCGGTCCTCGGGGAAGAGCTCGGCCACGAGGCGGTCCGTGACGGCGATGTCCGCCGGATCGCCCGAGAGCGCCACCCAGCGGAACGGGCCCTTGCCCTCGCAGAACAGCGGGCGCACGTACTTGGGCACGAAGCCCTCGAAGCCGAAGGCGTCCGCGCGCGCCATGCCGGCCTGGTGCGCGTGGCCGCGCAGGTTGTTGCCGTAGTCGAAGGTGTCGGCCCCGCGCCGTTGCAGCTCGAGCATGGAGCGCACGTGGTCCTTCATCGTGCGCAGGGCCTCGTGCTGGTAGCGCTCGGGGTTGCCCGCACGCAGGAGCAGCGCGTCGGCGTACTCCATGCCGTCCGGCACGTAGCCGTTCAGCGGGTCGTGCGCGCTGGTCTGGTCGGTGAGCACGTCGGGCGTGATCTGGCGCGTGATCAGGCGCTCGAGCAGGTCGACGGCGTTGGCGACCACGCCGATCGACCTCGGAGTGCCGCTCTTCTTCCACTCCAGCGCCTGGTCGATGGCGCGGTCGAGGTCCTCGATCAGGACATCGCAGTAGCGCGTCTGCAGGCGCTTCTCGATGCGCGCGCGATCGACGTCGGCGCCGAGGAACGTGCCCTCGTTCATGGTCGCGGCCAGGGGCTGCGCCCCGCCCATGCCGCCCAGGCCGCCGCTGACGACGAGCCGGCCTTTCAGGGTGCCCCCGAAGCGCTTCTTCGCCGCGGCGGCGAAGGTCTCGTACGTGCCCTGCAGGATCCCCTGGGTGCCGATGTAGATCCAGGAGCCGGCCGTCATCTGGCCGAACATCATCTTCCCTTCGGCCTCGAGGTGGCGGAAGTGCTCCCAGTTCGCCCAGCGCCCGACCAGGTTCGAGTTGGCGATCAGGACGCGCGGCGCGAACTCGGTCGTCCGGAAGACGCCCACGGGCTTCCCGCTCTGCACGAGCAGCGTCTCGTCCTTCTCGAGCCGCCGCAGCGTGCGCACGATGGCGCGGAACGAGTCCCAGTCGCGCGCCGCCTTGCCGCTGCCGCCGTAGACGACCAGGTTGGCCGGATCCTCGGCCACCTCGGGGTCGAGGTTGTTCATCAGCAGCCGGAGCGCCGCCTCGGCCTTCCAGCTCTTGCAGCTCAGCGCCCGCCCGCGCGGCGCGCGCTGCGGGCCGGTAGGGATCGAGTCGGTCGCGGGCGTCCTGGCTTCCGTCTTCATGGGGGGGCGCGATTGTAGGGCGCTCGCGCGGGTCGCGACAGCGCGCCGCGTATCCTGCTTCGCGATGAGGCAGGATCCGTCGCCCGGATCGCGCGAGGGCCCGGCGCGCGCGCGCACGCTCCCGGTGCGCGCGGCGCGCCTGCTCGACTGGATCGCGCTCGCGTTCGCCGTGGCCTGGACGCTGCGCGCGACGCTGGGCGCCTGGTCCTGGCCGTTCCCGATGCTGCTGCACGCCTGGGCCCTCGCCGGACCCGCGTTCGCCGTCGGAGCCGTGGCCGCCCTGCTGCGCCGCAGGCCCGGGCCCCTGCTCCTGCACGGACTCTTGCTCGCGCTGTGGCTCGCGCAGCACGGGGCGCGCTTCGTTCCCGGGGATGCGCCCGGAGCCGAGGCGTTCACGCTCGCCTCGCTCAACGCCGGCAACGGCCGGGCGGCGCCCGACGAGCTCGTGCGCTGGGCGCTCGCGTCGGAGGCGGACGTGCTCCTGCTGCAGGAGCTCGGGCCCGCGCAGGCCGCCGCCCTCGAGCGCGACTGCGCCGAGCGCTACCCGTGGCGCACGCTGCGCGGCACGGGCCTGCGCGGGATGGGCGTGCTCGCGCGCGTGCCCCTCGAGGGCGTGAGCGAGCTCTGGCTCGCCGACGGGAGCCTGGCGCTGGTCGGCACGCTGGAGGTCGGCGCGCGGCGCGTGGCCTTCGCCGACGTGCACCTCTCGGCCTGGGCGGCCCTGCTCGGCCCGTGGGGCGAGTCCGACGCGGGCCTGGCCACGGTCGTGCGCGAGCTCGAGGGCGCGCCCCTGGCCCTGATCGCGGGCGACTTCAACCTCACGGGCGAGAGCCCGCTCCTCGACGGCGCGCGGGCGGCGGGCTTCGCCGACGCGTTCGAGGAAGCCGGCGCGGGCCTCGGCCTCTCGTTCCCGGTGTTCGGTCGCTACCGCGGGCTGCCCCTGCCGCCGCTCGTGCGCATCGACCACGTCCTGCTGCGCGGGGCGCTCGGCTGCGTCGGCGCGCGCGCGCTCGCCGGCGCCGGCTCCGACCACCGTGCGCTGGAGGTGCGCTGCGCATGGAGCGCGAGCGAGTGAATCCGAGCGCAAGCGCGTGCACACGCGCCGGCGAATTGCGGCGGATCAGCGCAGCTCGAACACGAGCGGACGCTCCTGCGCGCCCAGTGCCTCGACGCGGAATGCGCCCGCGGCGCGCAGGCCTGCGTCGCTCTCGGCCTCGAGCGTGAACTCGCCCGCGGGCAGGTGGACGAGCAGACCCAGCGGCTCGACGCGCGCGTCCAGGGCGCGAGCGACGACCAGGCTGCCGTCCGCCGCGCGCACGGCCACGCGGACCTCGCGCCAGGGCTCGCTCCCCTCGCCCAGGCGGAACTCCAGCGTGCGCGCGACGCCGGGCTCGAGGCGCAGGCTCGCGCGCGTCTCCTCGTCGGAGCGGATCACGACCGGCGCACAGGCGTCGGCCATGCCGTCCGCGCGCGCGGTGACCCAATAGGTCCCGGGCACGAGCTCGACGCGCGGCTCGCGCACGAGGCTCGCCACGGTGAATTCGGTCGTACGCACGACGCACGAGAGGCCGGGAGCGTCGGCCGGCAGGAGCTCGAGCTCGAGCCAGCCCGGGCGCGGCGTGCGCGCGACGCCGAGGTCGACGTGCTCGCCCGCATCGAGCTGGAACCAATCCGATGCGTGCAGCCAGGTCATGTTCGGTCCGCTGGGACCGTCGGAGTAGGCCTTGATCGTCACCCGGTAGCGGCCGGGCGGAACGGCGTCGAAGCGGTACTCGTCGCCGCTCCATTGCACGCGGCCCGAGAAGCCGCCGTCGCGCTCCTCCAGGAAGACGATCGGGCCCTGGGCCGGACGCATCGGCATGCGACCCAGCGGGTCGGCGCTCGCGGGGACGTCCTTCGCGACCAGCGACTCGAGGCCGGCCTCGTCGAGGAAGATGCCCTTCACGCTGCCGAGCGCGGGAGCGACGAGGAGCACCTCGTCCGGACCGGGCCACACGGGCTCGAGCTCCACGATCGCGCCGGGCGCCTCCTCGGCCCGGAGCTCGAGCGCGTACGGCGGGTCGTCGCAGCCCTCGACCGCGAACGCCCCGTGCCCGTCGACGGCCACCGGCTCGCTCCGGCCTTCATGGCGCAGGAAGACGTCGAGCTCGGCCGGCCCGCCACCGGCGTCCAGCGCTCGCCCGCGGATGACGTTCTTCTCCCGGAGCTGCACGTCGAGCTCGGCCACCTCGCCCGGCGCGAGCTCGGGCTCGAGGAATCCCGGCGGAAGCGCGCTTGCTTCCGGAGGTCGCACGCGGATCGGGACGCGGCCCGGCGCGAGGAGCTCGAGCCGGAAGCGCCCATCGCCATCCGAGGTCGCGTGCGGCAGCGGGAAGGGAATGTCCTTGGCCGCGCGCCCGCCGACGCCTTCCACCTCGAGCCGCGCGCCCGCGAGCGGCTCCCCGGTCGGGCCGAGCACGCGGCCCGCGAGCGTCGCCGGCTCCGCCAGGGCGATCTCGGCGAAGGAGAGCGAGCCCACCCAGCCCGGGCGCTCGGCCACCTGGATCGGGTAGCCCTCGGCCATGACCGAGAGCGGGAGCTCGGCGTGCTCGATGCCGTGGGCCTCGAAGGCTCCGCCCTCGTCCGTCGTCACCACGGGCATGCCGAAGCGCTGGCCGCGCTTGCCCTCCTCGTCCCAGTACCCGCGCCCGCGCAGCTGCCCGGCCGCCACGCGCGCGCCCGACACGGGCTCACCGCGCGGATCGACCACGCGCCCGCGCACGGCGAAGCCGACCCAGTCGAGCACGAAGTCGGCGCGCACGGGCTCCGACGGGTCCCCGAGCACGAGCTCGTGCAGGAAGGCCGGCACGAAGCCGGGCGCGCGCGCGCTGACGGCGCAGTCTCCGCCCGCGGCGCGCACGCGATAGCTGCCGTCCTCCGCCGTGCGCGTCACGACGCGCGTCGCCAGCCAGTCGCGCCGGCTCGAGACGAGCACCACCTCCGCGCCCGCCACCGGAAGGCCGGCGGCGTCGCGCACGGTCCCGATCACGTCCATGCCCACGTCGAGCTCGAGCACGACCTCGCTCTCGCGGCCGGCGCCCACGCTCGCGCGCACGACCGCGCCCCGGTCGGCCTCGACGCGCACGGCGCCGGGGTGCAGCCCCTCCACGCGCGCGCGCCCGTCCGCGTCGCTCGTGGCGTCCACGACGCGGCGCTCGCCCTGCGGGTCGCCCTCGGGGAACAGGAACAGGCCCACGCCCGGCGCGCTCGTGCCGTCGGCCCAGCGCACGTGGACGAGGAGCGTGCCCCCGCTCGCGGCCGAGGGCGGCTCCTCCACCGCGACGGGCAGCGCCTCGCGCCGATCCGACGGGGACGCCGCGCTCGGCGTCATGCCGAGCGCCGCGGGCGGCTCGCCGGGCGCGGCCCGCGGGGCCTCGCCGCCACGCAGGCGCCAGGCGACGCCGAGGAGCACGAGCAGGAGACACGAGCCCAAGACCTTCTTCATGGCGGACGCTCCCAGGATCGAGGTGAGGATCGGCGCCGGGGCGCGGCTCGGCTCGGCCGCGAGCCGGGCCAGGCCCGCGAGCCAGGCGCGTCGCTCGCCGTCGCTCGCGCGATCGAGCTCGGCGCGAAGCAACGCGAGCCCGCGCGTCAGGCGCGACTCCACGGTCTTCGGCGTCGTCCGCTCGCGCTCCGCGATCGCGGCCGGGGCGAGGCCCTCGTGGTAGCGCAGCCACAGCGTCGTGCGGTAGGGCTCGGGCAGGGCCTTCACGAGGGCGAGCACGCGCTCCTGGAGCTCGAGGCTCGCCAGCGCCTCGTCGTGGGGCGGCGTCGCCTCGGGCCGCGCGGCGGCGCGCTCGCGCGCCCCGCGGCGGGACTGCGCGCGCGCGCGGTTCGACGCCAGGTTGCGCACGACGCGCGCGAGCCAGCCGCGCAGCGCGCCGGGCTCGACCGGTGGACGCTCGAGGGCGAGCACGAAGGCGTCCTGCACGACGTCCTCGGCCGCCGCCGGGCAGCGCACGAGCTCGCGCGCGAGGCGCCGCAGGAAGGCGCGCTGGCGTTCGAGTTCCGTCGGCTGGAGCGGCGTCATCGGGCGCGGGGAGACGATCGTCCCCCGTCGAGGATAGAGACACCGCCGCCTCCGCGGGCCCTGCACGAAGATCCGCGTTACGCGGGGACCACGCGAGGGAACGCGAGCGCTCGGCCGTCGCATTTCACGGCCGACAGGTGGTCGGAGCGGCCGAAACTCCGCGCGAGCGGCCTGCTACCATCGACCTCGACCATGAAGACTCCTCGCCTGCTGCTCCTCCTCGCCGCCCCCGCCCTCTTCGTCCTCGCCTGCCTCGAGCCCCAGCCGAGCGCGCCCTCCGCGGCCGCGCCTCCCGGCTCCGCGCTGGTCGACACCTCGCCCGCGCCGCGCGCCGGGCCCGACGTGATGGAGAGCGTCTTCTGCGCCTCGTGCCACCCCGACATCTACGCCGAGCACGAGCAGTCGACCCATGGACGCGCGTTCACCGACGAGGAGGTGCGCCTGGCCACGGCGCGCTTCGCGCACCAGGACTGCATCATCTGCCACACGCCGCGCCCGATCTTCGAGACCGGCATCGGGCAGAACCCCAAGCGCCGCTACTACGACCTGGTCGAGGGCAACAGCTGCATGACCTGCCACTGGAAGCCCGACTACGACTACGCGCAGTTCCACGGCGGCGCGCAGTGCAAGGACGCCTTCCACCCCGACGTGGGCACGGTCGAGGCCTGCGCCTCGTGCCACCGCAACCACGGCACGCCCTACCAGTGGGCCAAGAGTCCGACCGGCCAGGCCACCGGCCGCCAGTGCATGGACTGCCACATGCGCGAGATCGAGCGTCCGGTCGCGGTCGGCGGGCCGGTGCGGCCCGTGCGCAGCCACGTCTTCCCGGGCTCGCGCAACGTCGAGCACGTCAACCGCGCCTACGTCTACGACGCCAAGCTCGACGGCGACCACGTCGTCGTCACCGTCCAGAACAAGGGCGCGGGCCACAACTTCCCGACCGAGCTGAAGCAGCGCTCGGTCGAGTCGCTGGTCGTCGTGCGCGACCTCGAGGGCAAGGAAGTCGCGCGCTCGCGCATGGTCTTCCGCGATCCCTACAAGCGCCCCTACGGCCTCGAGCTGCCCGTGAACACGCAGATCCCGGGCGGCGAGACGCGCGAGCACCGGGTCCCGATCGGCACGGCCGAGGGCACGGTCGAGACCACGCTCTTCTTCAAGCTCTACTACCCGATCGACGACAACCACCCCGACATGGCGCGCGTGCTCGAGTCGCGGCGCCTGCCGTTCAGCGGCGTGACCCCCTCGACCGAGCCGGTCGTCGGCGAGCCCGACGTCGTGATCCACACGCCCGAGGGCATCCAGCCCGAGACGGCCAGCATCGCCAACCTGGTCGACTACAACCGGCCCACGATCGGCAAGGTCGCGGTCGACATCCCCGCCGGCGACTCGCCGGCCGAGATCCAGAAGCTGATCGACCTCTTCCAGTTCCCCGTGCCCGAGGCCAACGGCAAGGCGCGCACGCGCCTGGGCGAGATCGGGCTCCCGGCCGTGCCGGCCCTGATCGACGCCCTGGGCTCGTGGGACAACAAGACCTTCAACCAGTCCATGCAGGTGCTGGAGGCGATCGGCGAGCCGGCGCGCCCGGCCGTCACGGCCGCGCTGGACGACGCGCGCCTGTACGTGCGCCTGCACGCGCGCGAGCTCCTGACCAAGGTCGTGTGGCGCAGCCCCGAGATCGACGCCTCGCTCCTGCGCGCACTCGGCGCGCCGGCGCCCCTCGACCGCGCCAGCGCGGCCACGACGGCGGGCGACCTGAGCGTCAAGGAGGCGGCCGCGCCGATCGCGGGGCTGCTCTCCGACGCCGATCCTGACGTCGTGCGCGCCGCGGCCCTGGCGCTGGCGAAGCTCGGCGCGCGCGAGGCCGTGCCCGCCCTCGAGCGCGCGCTGGGCGAGGCGCGCTTCGACGAGCCGCGCCGCGACGTCGCCTACGCGCTGGCGCGCCTGGGCTCGGGCGCGGGTGTCCATACGCTGCTCGCCGGCCTCGACCATCCGGACGACCTCGTGCGCGAGAGCTTCTTCGAGAGCTTCTTCGCCGTGACGGGCGTGCACGAGGGCTACGAGCCGCTGGCGCCGCGCCCCGAGCGCCTGGACTCCATCGCCGCGCTGCAGGGCTGGTGGGCGGAGCAGGGCTCGCCCGAGAAGCTGCACCCCTTCCCGGCCGACCGCGACCCGATCGCCGAGGCCTACGCCTGGAAGCTCGTCAACGACATCGGCGGCAACGACATGGTCGCCTCCACGCCCGAGAAGGACGCCTCGATCGAGGAGGAGCTCGTGGCCATGAAGAGGTTCGCCGTGCCGGCCGTCGTGCGCGGCCTGAAGTACCCGCCCGGCTTCGCCGACAAGCGCGCCGCGCTGTGCCGCATCCTCGGACGCATCGGCGACAAGCGCGCCGCGCCCGCGCTGGAGGCCACGCTGCGGGATCCCGTGCTCTCGGTCGCGGCCTGGGCGGCCTGGGCGCTCGAAGGCCTCGCCGATCCGGCCACGCGCCCCGCGCTCGTGCGCTACGAGCAGCGCGTGCGCACCTTGCTCGCCACGGGCTCCGTGCCGGTCGAGGCCGGCCCGGGCGAGCGCCTGCTGGCCCAGGCCGCGCGCGCGCGCCTGGCGCTGGGCGACGAGTCGGCGCGGCACACGCTGGCCTCGATGCTCCTGGCCGAGGACGAGTACGCGCGCCAGCTCGCCTTCACCGCCCTCGAGCAGCGCTACGGCGAGGACCGCGGCTACAACCCGACGGCCGAGCCGGCCGCGCGCCGGGAAGCGGCGGCGCGCTGGATGAACTGAGGGACGGAGCCCGAATGCCTCCGGCATTCGGGCTCAGCCCCGAAGGGTCGTTCCCGGCCGCGCTCAGCGCAGCTCCAGCCGCACCTCGGGCTGCGCGACGCCGAGCGCCGTGACCTCGAACGCGCCGCTCGCCGCCAGGCCCGTGTCCGTGCTGGCCTCGAGCGCGTAGGCGCCGGGCCCGAGCCAGAACGCGCAGCGCGCCTCGGGCTCGCCCGTGTTCGGCGCCGTGGCCGTGAGCACGCTGCCGTCGGCCGCGCGCACGCGCACCTCGGCCCTCTTCCAGGAGCCCGTGACCGCCAGGCACACGTCGCGCCGCGCGCCCGCGTTCAGCGCGAGCTCGCGGCGCGTCTCCCGTCCGGCCGCGACCTCGAGCTCCTCCGCCGGGAGCGTCAGCCCGACCAGGGACGAGTGCAGGCGATAGCGGCCGACGTGCAGGTCCTCCAGGCGCCACTCGGCGCCGCTGCAGGCGAGCGGGTTGTACTCGTGTCCCGCCAGCACGGCGAGCTCGAGCCCGGGTGCCGCGAGGCCGCCGGCCAGGGTGAGCACGAGCGTCCCCACCGGCTCGCTCGCCAGCGTGCCCGCGTCGCTCGTCTGGCCGGCCGCGACCACGATGCCGTCCGCGGACGCGAGCGACCGGGAGCCGGACATGACGTGCACGAGGTAGCGTCCGGGCGGCAAGCGCTCGAGCACGATGCTCCCGTCCTCGACCGGCACGGGCTCGGCGAAGCTCGAGCCGCTGGTCGCGTCCGCATCGGGCACGAGCACGGCGATGGCCGAGACGCTGGCACCCTCGGACACGCGCCCGGCACTGTCGACGAAGCGGCCCGTGATGCGGCCGAGCTCGCCCTCCTCGCTGCGCCCCACCAGCACGATCTCGTCGCCGGCCCGCACGCCCGCGGCGTGGTCCTGCACGGTCTCGCGCCTGGGCTCCATGAGGTCGAGGCTCCACTCCTCCCCGGCCACGGGCGGGTGCAGGGCGAAGCGCCCCTCGGCGTCGCTCTGGAGCAGGAAGCGCCCGCTCCGCATCGATTCGGCGTACACCGACCAGCCGGCCAGGGCCCGGCCCGAGCCGTCCTGCACGCGCCCCGACAGGACCTCGGCGCCCGTGAGCTCGGGATCCCAGACGAGGTCCGCGCCCACGGGCGCCGTGAGGCGCACGCGCGCGCCCGCCGAGCTGTCGGAAGCCGTCGCGAGCAGGACGAGCTCACCCGACGGCACGTGCTCGAGCGCGTACCTCCCTTCCGCGTCCGCCTTGGAACGCGGCAGCTGGAACGGGCTCGCCAGCGCCGCCGCGCCCGCGAGCTGGCCGGGCCGCACGCGCGCGCCGACGGCCGGGCGACCGTCCGCGAAGCGCGCCGTGCCGCCCACGTGCACGCCACGCTCGAGGCGCAGCACGAGCTCCTCCGTGTGACCGGCCTCGAGCACGACCTCGGCCCGGACCTGCGCCAGCCCCTCGGCCAGCACCTGCACGGACTCCGGCCCGGCCTCGAGCGACGCGATCTCGAAGGCGCCGCGCTCGTCGGTGCGGAGGAAGCGCGTGCGCGGCCCCGTCTCCCAGCGCCCCGACGCGACCAGCACGGGTCCGGGATCGGGGCTGCCCACGGCCACGCGCGCGCCGCGCACGGGCAGGCCCTCGGGGTCGAGCACGAGCCCGCGCAACGCCGCGCCGTCCGGGCGCAGCGCGAGCGTGAGCTCCAGGCGCGGGTCGTCCGCGGGCCAGGTGCCCTCGCGGAACCAGCGCACGAACGAGGGCGCGTAGCCGCCCGCGCAGGCGGCGAGCGAGTCCTCGGGGTCGAGCGCGCGCAGGGCGAAGCGCCCGTCGGCGCCGCTCTTCCCGGCCACCTGCGCGGCCGAGAGCGCCGGCGTGCGCCGCTGCAGCAGGAGCTCGGCGCCCGCCACGGGCCTGCCGTCGGGGGCGAGCACGATGCCCGACACGTCCAGGCCGCGCTCGAGCTCGAGCTCGAGCATGCGCGTCTCGCCCTCCTCCAGCGTGAGCTCGCGCCGCTCGTCGCGGTCGCTCTGCAGCGAGTAGACGCCCGCGGCCACGTCCACGAAGCGCGCCTCGCCCGCGCCGTCGGTGGCGAGCTCGACGAGGTCGAGGTCGGGCCAGGCCGAATCGCGCGGCCACAGGGTGAGCCCGACGTCGCGCCCCGCCGTCCCGTCCGCGTGGCGCACGCGCACGAGCAGGGTGGCGAGGGCGGGCGCGGAATCCTCCGACCCTCCCCGCTCGCCACCCGGCACCACGTCCAGCGCCACGCGCAGCGGAACCTCGGCCGCGGCGAGCGCGACCGTCCCATGCGCCGCCTCGACCCCCGCGCTCCCCGTCGCGGCGAGCGCCGGCTCGGCCCCCGGGCCCGGGGCCTGCCCGCGCCCCGGCCACACGAGCCACAGCAACCCGAGCACCGCCGCCACCGCGATCAGCTTCTTCATCGCCAGCACTCCTCCCAGCCAGCCGGCCCCCGGCCCCGATCCTCCGCCCGCGGCCCCGCGCCGCGCGAACGGGAGCACGAGCGCGCTCCAGGCCGAGCGCGCGCCGCCGCTCTGGCGATCGAGCTCCGCGCGCAGGCGCTCGAGCCCGCGCGCGAGGCGCGTCTTGACGGTCTTCACCGGCAGCGCCTGACGCGCCGCGATCGCCGCGGGCGCGAGGTCCTCGTAGTAGCGCAGCCAGATGGCCGTGCGATAGGGCTCGTCCAGCGCGCGCACGGCGGCGAGCACGAGCTGCTGCGCGTCGAGCTGCGCCGCCGCCTCGGCGTGCGACGCCACCTCGGGCGAGCGCGCGGCCGCGCGCTCGTGCTCGCGCGCGCGCGACGCCCGGCGGCGCTCGTTCGAGGCGCGCCGGCGCACGACGGTCGCGAGCCAGCCCCGCAGCGTCGCACCCGCGGGCGGCGGGCGCTCGAGCGCGCGCACGAAGCTGTCCTGCACGACGTCCTCGGCCCGGTCGCCGACCAGGCTGCGCGCCAGCCGGCACAGGAAGGCGCGCTGCTCGGCCAGCTCCTCCGGGTGGAAGGCGGCGTTCGAGTCCGGACCTACCGTTTCCATGCGAGCCGGGCCTCCCTGCACGTCATGAAGGGCCTGCGGATCATGAAAGATAGGGACACCGGCCGGGGACGCGAGACCTCATCCGGCGCCGATTTCGGCGCCGGGGAGGGCGCTCAGCGCAGCACGACCTCCACCGGCGCGTACTCGAGCCCGAGATCCGGCACCTCGATCCGTGCTTCCCCCCGCAGCCCCGTGTCGGTCGTGGCCTCGAGCGCGAAGCGGCCGATGGGAAGCCACAGCAGCCCCTCGGCGCCCGATGCGGTCGCCACGCTCTCGCCGCTGTCCGCATCGCGCACGACGACCTCGAGCTTCGCGTAGCTCGCGCCCGGCGGCGCGGCCACGGCCAGCCTCCGTGCGACGGCCGGCCGCAGGATCACGGTCCGGCGCGCCTCGACGCCGGCGTGGATCTCGAGCTCCTGCTCGTGCTCGGCCAGATGGAGCCCGCTCGCGAACAGGCGGTAGCGCCCCGGCTCGAGGGCCTCCGCGCACCAGCGCTCGCCGACGCGGGCCAGCGAGCGCGACATCGTGCCGTCCTGGCTCCGGATCCACGCGCTCGGGAAGCAGGGCTCTCCCGCCGCTGTCTGGAACACGACGGCCACCGAGCCGCCGGGGAGCGAGGCGACCTCCCCGAGGTCGCGTCGCTCTCCGTCCCCGAGCTCGAACCAATCTCCACGGGCCACCTCCACGCCCTCGGTCTGAATCGCGAGCCGGTAGCGCCCGGGCACCAGGTCCGGGAAGACGAAGGCCCCGTCCGCATCGACGTCGGCGACGGGCGCGACTGGCCCCTCGACTTCGGTCGCGAGGCGCGCGCCCACCTTCTCCCCGGGACGCACGCGCCCGCCCGCGTCCACGAAACGCCCGGAGAGCGAGCCCGAGCCGGCCGAGGCCACGAGCTCGACCACGTCGCCCGCGCGCACGCCGTCCCGCCGCGCGCGCTCGCTCCCGGCCACGACGAGGACGAGGTCATGGCGCTGCTCGGGGTCCGAGGGCGTGAGCGTGAAGCGCCCGTCGGCGTCGATCGAGCGCAGGCTCCGGCCCTGGCCGCGATCGACGAGGAGCAGGGCGCCCGGGATGGGCTTCCCCTCGCGGTCGAGGGCGCGGCCCGTGATCGCGAGGCCCGCGCGGAGCTCGAGGTCCCAGCGCTCGAAGGCGCCGTCGGCGAGCTCGCCCTCGGCCCGGGCCCGCAGCCGCTCCGCGCCGCGCGGATCGCAGACGAGCACGACCGCGCCCGGCGGCACGTGCTCCAGGCGATAGGCCCCGGCCGCGTCCGCCCGCGCGCGCGGCAGCGGGAACGGGCACCCGAGGTCGATGTCGCCGGCCGAGGCGACCGCGACCTCGACGCCCGCGCAGGGGTCCCGGTTCGGACCGCGCACGACGCCCTCGATCGTCGCGCCGCGCACGAGCCGGATCTCGAGCTCGTGGCCCGCGCCCTGGCCCAGGGCGCGCGCCAGGGCGTGGCCGGGCGCGAGCGCGTGCACGGGGGCGAGGGTCGGGTCGACCCAGGTCGTGCGGAAGCGGCCGGCGGCGTCGCACACGAGGACGCGCGCCTTGACCTGGGCGAGCCAGCGTCCGTCGCGCATCTGCAGCGAGTCGTTGCCCCAGGAACCCACCGCGACGAGCGCGCCGGCGGCGGGGAGCCCGAGCGCGTCGAGCACGACGCCGGCGAGCGCCTCGCGCTCGGGGCCGAGCCGGAGACGGAGGGTGAGGACGCGCTCGCCGTCGGCGAGCACCTTGTCGCGCAGGCGCTCGAGGGCCGAGGGCGCGTGCTCCGGGTCGTGCGCGGCCAGGGCCTGCTCCGCGCCGAGGCCGCGCAGGAAGAAGGAGCCGTCCTCCCCCGAGTGCGCGACGGCGCGCCCGCCGAGGAGCCCCGCACCGCGCCCCTCGAGCCAGATCTCGGCCCCGGCCACGCTGTCGCCCGTGCCGTCCACGACGGTTCCGGCGACGTCGATGCCGGCGGCCAGGGTGAGCTCGAGCACGCGCGCCTCGCCTGCGGCGAGCTCGAGCGCTTCGTCGCGGTCGCGGTCGAGGTGCAGCGTGCACGGCCCGGGCGCGAGCTCGTCGAAGCGTGTGCGGCCCTCGGCGTCGCTGACGGCCGTGCGCGCGCTGAGCTCGGGGCGCGCGTCGCCGCCGCGCCAGAGGGTCAGGCCGATGTCCGCCGCGCCCGTGCCGTCCGCCCAGCGCAGGTGCACCGCGAGGGACGCTCCCGCGGAGCGTCCCTCGCGCTCCGGAGGCGTCAGCAGCGGCTCGCGCTCGACCGCCTGTGCAGGCGCGTCCCGCTCGAGCGTCCCGGGCTCATCGACCACGGCCGCGCCGGCGACCTCGGTCGTCCCGGGCGCCGGCGTGCGCTCCGCGGAGCGCAGGCTCCGCCATCCGATCCAACCCAGGGCGAAGAGCACCAGCACCACGGCGAGCTTCTTCATCGCGAGCACTCCGGCGACGGTTCCGATCACGGGCTTCGTCTCGCGCGCGAGGGGCGCCAGCAGGGCCACCCAGGCCCGGCGCTCGCCCGCGGCGCGGTCGAGCTCGACGCGCAGCTCGGCCAGGGCGCGCCGGAGCCGCGTCTTCACGGTGGCGAGCGGCGTCCCCGTGCGCTCGGCGATCTCGCTCGGCGTGCGCTCCTCGTAGTAGCGCAGCCACACGGCCGTGCGATAGGGCTCGCGCAGGGCGCGCACGGCCTCGAGCACGTGGCGCTGCAGGTCGAGGCCTTCCAGCACCTCGGCGTGCGAGGGCACGAGCTCGCCGCGCGCCGCGGCGCGCTCGTGGCGCTCGCGCCGCGAGCGCGCGCGCAGGGCGTTCCGCGCCAGGTTGCGGGTCACGGCCACGAGCCAGCCGGCGAGGTTCTCCTTCGTCCCGGGCGGCCGCTCGAGGGCGCGGAGCTCGACCTCCTGCACGACGTCCTCGGCCAGGAGCTCGTCCCCGAGCAGGCCGCGCGCCAGGCGCTTCAAGAA
>Ga0315910_10001897_pt1 | contig 18842 bp, 6 predicted proteins | sample EdamamesoilMG_FD_204470 | JGI IMG/M metagenome (GOLD analysis project Ga0315910, IMG submission 204470) | Garden soil microbial communities collected in Santa Monica, California, United States - Edamame soil | ecosystem: Environmental > Terrestrial > Soil > Garden | place: USA: California...
GCGGACGACGCACCGGCGGCGATGGTCCAATCGCCGGCTGGGATCGCGTAGTCCCGCTTCTCCACGCTCCAGCGGCGCAGCGCGATGGCCGGCACGGTGATCGAGACCGTGCGCGTCTCGCCAGCCTTCACATGCACGCGACCGAAACCGCAGAGCGCGCGGATCTCCTGCGGCTGCGAGGAGGTAGGCGGCGTGGCGTAGAGCTGCACCACGTCGTCGCCGTCGCGCGAGCCGGAGTTGGTCACATCGATCGTCACAGTCAACGCGCCCTCCCCGGCCGGCGCGACGCGGAGGTTGGCGTAGTCAAACGTCGTGTAACTCAGCCCGTGACCGAAGGCGTAGAGCGGCCTGCCGGAGAAATAACGGTAGGTCCGGCCCTTCATCGTGTAGTCCGAGAAGTCCGGCAGGTCGGCAGTCGAGCGGTAGAACGTGACCGGCAGATGACCCGAGGGATTGACGAGCCCGAAGAGAACCTCGGCCACGGCGCGACCGCCCTCCTGGCCCGGGTACCAGGCCTGCACGAGGGCGGAGATATTCTCATCCTCCCACGGCAGCGCCATCGCCGAGCCGCTGCAGTTGACCATGACGACGGGTTTGCCCGTGGCGTGCAGCGCCTTGATCAGGTCGGACTGCTCTGGCGGAAGCTCGATGGCGTCGCGATCAAAGCTTTCGCCCTCCTGTGCCGGCGTGATGCCGCCGACATAGATGATCACGTCGGCCTGCGCAGCCACCGCAAGCGCCTCGGCCTTCAGCTCCGCCACCGGACGATCGGTGGTGTTGTCCTGCCCGCTCCAGGGCGCGGTGCCGGGCTTCGTCGTGATCGGGCTGCCCATGGCGTGGAGGACCTTGAGGTCCGGCTCGGCGATGCGCCGGATCCCCTCGAGGATCGAGGTCGGGCGCGAAGCCGAGCCGTGATAGTTGCCCTCGAGCATCGATTTCGACGCGGCGTTCGGTCCGATCACGGCGATCTGCCTGCCCTTGGTGCGGTCGAGCGGGAGGATGCCGTCGTTTTTGAGCAGCACGATTGACTGCCGGGCGAGCTCCAGCGCCACCTGACCGTGCTCGGGAAGGTCGTTGTCGCGCAGCGTGTATCGGGAAAATGGAACCTGCTCCGCGGGATCGAACAAACCCAGGCGGAACCGCGTCCAAAGGGTGCGCTGGAGCGCCTCGTCGAGTTCCCGCTCCGTCACCAGGCCCTGCTGCACGGAGCGCACGAGGGCGTTGTAGTCTCCACCGCAGCACAGGTTGCAGCCGGCCTTCACCGCGAGGGCGGCGGCCTCCTCGGCGGTCTTCACGTAGCGGTGCTGCTTCTCGCCGTGGATGTCGCGGATCGCGTCGCAGTCGGACACCACGTAGCCGTCGAACCCCCAACGCTCGCGCAGCAGCTCCGTGAGGAAGAAACGGCTGGCGCTCGCAGGCACGCCGTTGATCGCGTTGTAGGCGCTCATCACGCCGGCGACCTGCCCTTCGCGCACAAGCCTCTCGAACTGCGGAAGGTAGGTGTCGTAGAGATCGCGCTCGGAGACGACGGCGTTGAAACGATGCCGGTCGGGCTCGGGGCCGCTGTGGACGGCGAAGTGTTTCGCGCAGGCCATCGCGAGCATGTATTTCGGATCGTCGCCCTGGATGCCGCGCACGAACTCGATGCCGATCTCGGCGGTGAGGTACGGATCCTCGCCATAGGTTTCCTGGCCGCGCCCCCAGCGCGGATCGCGGAAGATGTTCACATTCGGCGTCCAGTAGGTCAGACCGGCCCACCACTTCGAGTCGCCGCCGTGGCGGTTGGCGTAGTCGTTGAATTTCGCGCGACCCTCGATGCCGATGATGGTGCCCTGCTGGCGAAACAGGGCAGGATTCCACGAGGCCGCGCCGCCCACCGGTTCGGGAAAGACCGTCGCGTATCCATTGTTCGCGACGCCATGCAGGGCCTCGTTCCAGTAGTCGTAGGCGGGCAGGCCGAGCCGGGGGATCGCGGGCGCGGCGTTCTTCAGCTGCGACACCTTTTCCGCGAGCGACATGCGCCGGATCAGGTCGGCCGCGCGGGCTTGCCAGGGCCGCGACGGATCGCGCCAGATCGGAGCCTCCGTCACCTCGGGAGGGACCAGCGCGGCCGCGCCGAAGGCATCGGCCAGTTCATTGGCGGCGAAAGCCACGACCTCGGCGCCGGCGCCGTCCTTGATGGCGACGGTGTTGAACTTCGCGCGGCCCTTGCTCGCGGTGAAGGTCAGCCGCAGCGGCCCGCGCAGCGCATCGTCGGACTTTTCGACGACGCCGACGATGGTCGCCACCTTGCGCGCACCACCCGCCGCGGCGAAGAGGTCGAAGTCCTTCGCGAGCACGAGATCGCCGGCGGTGACATCAAACACATGCTCGCCGGCGGCCGTCGCGACCATCTCGACGGCGCGGATCTCGATCCCATAGCGACCGGCCGGCAGGTTGGCGATCGTCACAGTGAAGCGCGGCCCGTTCACGTCCTCGAGGAAATCGTCGACGGCGGGCCCGGCGCCCTCCACGCGTGGATACGGTGGATCGGTGCGATGCGCGAACTCGCCGCTCACGCTGACGAGCCCGCCGCAGGTCGTGCAGGTCTCCTCGGCTGAGAAGCCCGCCACCGAGGAAAGCGCCAGCGTGCCGGCGACGACAACGACGCGCACCAAATGCGACAACAGTGGGGCAGTTGAATTCGAAGTCATGATTCGATCGGAGAGGGTCGCGCGGACCGGGCGTCGCCCGAGCCAGCGCCCCGGACTCCCGACAGGGGTCGATCCGAAGCAATGCGTGCGGGCGCGGACACGGCCGTGGGTAAGGAAACGCCCATGGTGCATACCGTCTCCGCGCGTCCCGAGCCGTGTTCTGTGCTGACAATCGAGCAGGTCGACGACCTCCCGCGGAAATCGTGGATCGCCCGGCTCGGACAAAGATCCGCGCGAGGTCCTGCGACACCTCCGCCAGACCGACCCTGTAGCGAAAACTCGGGACACGACGGCCGTCGGGAACTTCGCTACACTCCACGCCCATACCCTATCCACCCCGCAGCGCTGCCGTCCCAGGAGCATCCGCGTCGCGCCTTCCGCGCAGCCGTCCGAACATCCGCACCGGTCGCGGTGACTGCGCGGCCGCGCTCCGCCACCCGGATGACCGGGCTCCACCGGCCGTCTTGCTGACCACGGCGCGATCTCTATCGTCCCCGAAGGGTTTCCCCGCCTCGCTCCGCCCCGGATGAAGTCACCGTCTCCCCTCGTCTCGCTCGCCGCGCGCGCACTCGCCTGTTGGGCGGTGCTTCACGGCCTGCCGACGACCGGTCGCGCCGCCACGTATCTGGCCGATGGTTACGCCGTACGCGTGTGGCAGACCGACGAAGGGTTGCCTCAGAACATGGTGACCTGTGGCACGCAGACACGGGACGGCTACCTGTGGTTCGGGACACCCAACGGCCTCGCCCGGTTCGACGGCGAGCGCTTCCAGGTCTTCGACTCGGCCGACACGCCGGGCCTGGTCGATCGTCACGTCACCCGCCTGTTCGAGGATGCCCAGGGCACGCTGTGGATCGGGCACAACTCGGGGCTCGTGACGCGCTATCGCGGCGGGCGCTTCGAGCCCCTCGGTCTGCCCGCCGGCGAAATCAGCGAAAAGATCGTGGGCCTCGGCAGCGATGAGCACGGCCAGCTGTGGGCCATGCGCGAAAACGGCACGATGGTCTCACTGCCCGAGGGCACACGCGTCCCTTCCCTGATCGGCACCGATCGACCCGGCGTCATGAGCCACTCGCGCGGCAGCCGCGGCGACATCTGGGTGGCGCAGAACGGCCGCGCCGCCCGCCTCACGCGTGGCCAACTCGAAACGGCATCCCTCCCGCCCCCGGCGAGCAACAACTACGTCCTGTGCGTCGCCGCCGCGCGCGACGGCGGCGTGTGGATCATCTGCGACGGGCGCATCCGCAAGTGGGACGGCGCCCGATGGACGGAGGACCGCGGCACCTATCCCTGGCCGGACGGCAGCCTCGCCTGCTGCCTCGAGCTGCGCGACGGCACCCTCGCGGTCGGCACGATCAAGTCCGGCCTGTATCTGGTCTTCGGAGACGGACGCAGGCCCGTCGGTCTCGACCGCAGCAACAGCCTGCCGCAGAACTGGGTTCGATTCCTCTACGAGGACCGCGAAGGCAGCCTCTGGGCCGGCGCCGGCAGCGCGGGGCTGGTGTCGATCCACGGCAGCCCCTTTTCGGTCGTGCCCCTGCCCGAGGAGACCCAGGGCTGCAGCGCACTCGGAGTCGCTGCCGCGCCTGACGGCTCCCTCTGGGTGGGCACCGACGGCGCGGGCCTCTATCACTACTCGCCGTCGGGCTGGAAAAACTACGCCGCCGCCGAGGGATTGACCAACGCCTACGTTCCCTCCGTGGCGGTCGCTCCCGACGGCGCGGTGTGGGCCAGCAACTTCTGGTGGGGCGGTCCCTACCGGCTCGAGGACGGGCGCTTCCATCGCCCCGAGGGCATCGAGACCGAGGCCAACCCCGTCTACTCCCTGCTTCCACACGCCTCAGGCGGGATCCTGGTGGGCAATCGCGACGGGCTGCGCCACTGGAAGGACGGTCGGTCGGCCTGGCTGGTGCGGTCGATCGAGAGTTCGGCGCCGGAGATCTACGCGGTCGCCCAGGACACGCGGGGAACGATCTGGTGCGGGTTCGGATTCGGCGGCGTGGCGCGGATCGCCGACGGACAGGTCACGCGCTATCGCCAGTCCGATGGGCTGGCGAGCGACGCGGTCCTCTCCCTTTGTACCGATGAAGACAATACGCTCTGGATCGGCACCGCGGATCGCGGCCTGAGCCGCTTCAAGGACGGGAGATTCGCCACCCTCGGCCGGGCCCAGGGACTGGTCGACGACGTGGTCTGTGCGATCCTCGACGACGGCCGGGGCTACCTCTGGGTGAGCACCCACACGGGGATCCAGCGCATCGCCCGGTCCGAGCTGAATCGCTGTGCCGACGGCGCGAGCCCGACCTTCGCAAGCCAGGTCTTCGACCGCGGCGACGGCCTGCCGATCGCAGAGTTCACGAGCGGATTTCAACCCGTCGCCTGCCGTTCGCCCGACGGCCGGCTCTGGTTCACCAGCAGCATCGGGCTGGTGAGTCTCGACCCCTCCCGCATCGCGTCGAACCCGATCCCGCCGCCGGTCGTGATCGACTCGCTCTGGCGCGACGGACATCCGGCCCGGACCGCGGCAGGACTCGTGGCGGATCCGGTGCCGCCGGACCACGAGCGGCTCGAGTTCCGCTTCAGCGGCCTGAGCTTCGTCGCGCCAGGCAAGGTCCTGTTCAAGTACCGCCTCGACGGCATCGATCGCGACTGGATCGAGTCCGGTACCAAACGCAGCGCGTTCTACAGCCGGCTTTCCGCCGGCACCTACCGCTTCCGCGTCATCGCGTGCAACAACGACGGCGTGTGGAACACGACCGGCGCGACACTCGCCTTCACCGTCGCACCCTTCTTCTGGCAGACATGGTGGTTCACGGGCACCTGCTCGCTCACCGGACTGACGGTATTCGCACTCGCGGTACGTGGCGTCACGCGCAGGCGCATGCAGCGGCGCATGCAGGAGCTGCAACGACAGACCGCGCTCGAGCGCGAGCGCGCCCGGATCGCGCAGGACATCCACGACGACGTCGGATCGAGCCTGGCGCGCATCGCGATGCTCAGCCAGCCGGCCCGCGGCGACCTTGCGGAACCCCAGCGCACCGCGGCCATGCTCTCGCGCATCTACACGACGGCACGGGAGGTGACGAAGTCGCTGGACGAGATCGTGTGGGCGGTCGACCCGCGGCACGACACGCTCGACAGCCTCGTCTCCTACATGGGGAAGTTTGCGCAGGACTACCTCGCCACGGCCGGCGTCCGCTGTCGCCTCGACGCACCCGTCGACCTGCCCGCCTGGCGCATCACGGCCGAGACGCGGCACAACCTCTTCCTCGCCTTCAAGGAGGCGCTCAACAACGTGCTCAAGCACGCGGGCGCCCGGGAGGTGCGCGTGGCCCTGGCACTCCACGCCGACGCCTTCGCGATCTCGATCACCGACGATGGCCGGGGCTTCGACCCTGCGGCAGCCGTCGCGCCCACGCCCGGGCGCCTCGTCTCCGGTCACGGCCTGCCGAACATCCACCGGCGGCTGACGAGCATCGGGGGGCGCTGTGAGATCACCAGCAGCCCCGGCCAGGGGACGCGCGTGTCCTTCCATCTTGGCATCACGAGCCACCCGGTATCCCCGGCACTCGAGCCGCGATCGAACGCACGCGACACCCCGGGCCTCGCCTCCTGACGCCACCGCAATCCTTGTGAAAACCGAGACCACCCCGTCCAGCACCGTGCCCTCCACGACCCTCTCCGTCGTGCTCGTCGAAGACGATCCGTCCCTGCGCGACATCCTGTCGACCTGGATACAGGAAGCCGAGGGGTTCCGCTGCCTGGGCGTCTTTCCCGACACCGAGAGCGCCACCGCCCGGATGCCACAACTCCGTCCGGATGTCGCGATCGTCGACATCAACCTGCCGGGATTGAGCGGCATCGAGTGCGTCCGCGCCCTCAAGCCCCGGATCCCCGCCACCCAGTTCGTTATGCTGACCGTGTATGAGGACTCCAACCACATCTTCGACGCGCTCGCCGCGGGCGCGACCGGCTACCTGATCAAGACCACCCCGCGCGAGGCCTTGATCACGGCGCTGCTCGAGGTGCACGGCGGCGGATCACCGATGAGCAGCACCATCGCGCGCAAGGTCGTGCAATCGCTCCAGCACGCCCGGCCGGCCTCCCGGCCCACCGACGAACTTTCCAAGCGGGAGAACGAGGTGCTCGCGCTCCTCGCGCAGGGCTACCTCTACAAGGAGATCGCCGACACGATGGGCATTGGTATCCAGACCGTGAACACCTACATCCGGCGGATCTACGAGAAACTGCACGTGCATTCGCGCGGCCAGGCCGTCGCGATCTACGCCAATCTGCCGCACCCGAAGTCGTCGTAGGGCCTGCGGTCATCCGGGAATCCGAGCAGGCAGGGCGAACGGTTCCCGGTGTCGCGGCCCGGCGTGCGTCGCACGAACGTAGGCCGCCCACTTCCGGGCGCCATCCGGTCGGCGTACGTCGCACGGGCGCCCGCGAGCGGGCGGCCTACAAGGATGCACCGCAGGCAGAGGTCGACCACGGATGGACACGGATGGGGAGGGATCGGAAGCAAACCCAGATCACGGCGGCGGGATCCATCGGCATGCGTACGGCACTGCGCATGCGCGGCGGTGCGGGAGTACCGCCCTCCACTTCTGCACCGCGGGCTGAAGACTCACCGTCGCGAAGTGCCACGGCGCCACGGTCGCGGCCGGACGCTCCCCGTGGCGCAAAAGGAGAGGCGCCGGTCCCTCCTCGGAACCGGCGCCTCCGTGTCGTACCGTACTACCTCAGGTCAGAACGATTCACCCAATGCTCAGAACGAGAATTTCATGCTCATGTCGAACGACTGGCCCGACTGGATACGGGACTGGGCCACGTCGCCGTTCGGCTGCAGCGTGATCGGCACGAGCTTGGTGTTCTCGCCCACGTTCCGCACGTTGAGCTGCACGCGCCAGTTGACCCTGTCCGTCAGCTTGCGCTCGTAGCCGAGCCACAGGTCGAAGTGCTCGTCCGCGTCCCCGTAGAGGGGCTGGTTGACATCGGCGATCCACAGGTTCTGCCCTTCGCCGATATCGGCATTGTGGATGCCGAAGCCCAGCGTCGGCTTGTCCTCCCAACGGAAGGCACCGCCGATATTGAGGCCGCGCAGGACACCATGCTCGAACCGATAGTTCGTGATGCCGTTGAAGCGCCACTCGCGAACCTCAGGCTGATCCGAACCGGTGAGGGCGATCTGCACGTTGTAGGGAGCCCACAGGTTCTTCATGAACTCGGACCTCCAGGCGCCCACGTCATTGTATCCACCCCACATCGCCACGTCGCCGAAGGCCGTGTCGACAAAGATGTGCTTCATCGCCGTGAGGTGACGTGTGGCGGCGTCACCCAGCTTGATCTGCGTCGCGTTGATCTTGGCGACGTTGAACGTCACGTCCCAGTTGTTGAGCGGCCGGAAGAACACCTCGAGTTCGTAGCCCTTCGATCCGACGTCCTGGTCGATGATCTCCTGCACACCGTGGATCTGGTCGCCGATGCCGACGATGGTCCAGGGCAAGGCCACGTCAGTGTCCTTGAGGATGTGCAGCCAGTCACCGCGCTGAATCGCCGCGACATCGACATTGCTGCCATAGCGATCCCAATAGGCCTGGTCGAAATACGCGGTGAAGTCCTCGCGCAGGGCCCGGCCGATCTCCGGCATGAGCGCGGCACGGGCCGGATCTCGGGCCCAGTTGTAGATCCAGCTGTTGTCGCGAAGCCCCTGCGGAATCTGCGAATCCGGGTACTCGAACGCGGCCATGGCGGCGGCGCCCATCGTGAGCGCCCAGTTGGGAGCCGCGCCGATGAACCAACCGTTGCCTCCGAGCGGGCTGCCGTAGGAGGCCTGCGTGTACTTGCTGACGGTGTCGAATCGCGTCAGGCGCACGGTCAGCTTGCCACGATAGTCGAACTGCACCGAGTAGTCATTCGTCTCGCCCTCCTCATTGGGGAGTTGGGTGCCGTCGATCGCATAGCGGATCTTCGGCGTCTCGTTCGAACCGTGGAAATAGTAGAACGAGAGATCCGTGCCCTCCGAGACTTTCTGTTTGAGGAACTTCGGCAGGTGGATCGCCACGCCATAACTCGTCGACTGCGTGGTCGCCGTGATGCCGGGATCCGTGATCTCCGTCACCTCACGATAGAAGCCGGTGTTGCTGTCCTGTACTCCGTCGCCATCGAGGTCGTTCTGGTGGGCCGTATTGCCGCGCTGCAAGGTCTTGTCCTCGCGATAGCCAAAGGACGGAATGATCGTGTCGTCCCAGAAACGTCCCTGGTACATGAGAGCCTTGGAATCGATGCGCTGCTCCTTCATCGAGCTGCTGGTGCGCAGTTCGTCCATGTTCGTGGCCGAGGTGATCACCGAGGCGGGAACTCGCGTGTATCCACGGTAGTTGGCAGGGTTGTCGACCTGGGTCCGCGTCACCACCGTCCCGTCGGGTCCTGGCATCAGCCACTCCGCAGTCGGATCGACCGAGGTACCGGCCGTCCACGTATTGTCGAAAACCTGCATCCCGCCCAGCGAGTTCAGCTGGAAGGAGTTCGCGGGAAACTTCGTCGAGAGGTTCGACAAGCGAGGCCCGGCATCGTTGCGCCCCAGCATCGAGGGTCCGAGGTAGGCGAGCCAGTTGAGGCTGTTGTCGCCAGGCCGCGCCGAGTCCGCCCACGTCGCCGAATAGGATTGGTCCATGGCGGCCGTCTTGTATCCGACGTCGCCGTCCGTCGCCGTGGAGCGGCTGACCAGACCGGTGAACTGATGACGTCCGAGAAACTGGACGAGCGCGTTGTCCTTCGAGAACAGATCTCCGAGATCCAGATCGTAGGCGGCGGTGAACTGATAGTTCTCGCGCTCGGTCCATCGACGGCTGCCCCCGCTGTAGGGACCAAAGGCGATCGGCCTGCCCAGGTTCGGATTGGGCGTCGCCTCAGGGAACCAGGTCGGGTACGTCGAGAGATACTGGTCCAGGTCGAGCATCAGCATCGGCCCGTTGTTCAGCATGCCCTCCTGACCCCGGTTGTAGTTTTCGCGTCCCGCGAGTGCCTGGAGGGAGAGCCTGTTTTCAAACAGCGTCTGGACGATATTCAGAGTCGCGGTGTCGAAGTCCTGCCACTCCTTCTTGTTCTCTCCATCGATCAGCTGCTTGTAGAAGTTGAAGATATTGTGGTCGCTGAAGGTCTGGTCGAAGTAGGTCACGGAGCCACCGGCGGCGCCGGCGAACTCTCCGCCATCGACGCCATGGTCGCGCCGGTAGACGCCGTTCATGTTCTTCGCGTAGGTGTTGTACCCAACGGTGTGCACGTGATAGCGATTCACGCTCTCGCCGTAGCCGTTGCCCTGGGGTGAATCGTAGTTCGGCTGACCCGCGCCGACCAGCTGTCCCGTCGCGCCATCCCAGTAGAAGTTGGGTCCGCTTCCCCACTGGTTCCAGTTACCAATCGAGCCGTTCGAGGTGTAGTAGCTCGCATTGAGATCCGTGCTGCCGGCGCCGGCGGAACTCGGCGAGTAGGTCCACAAGTCATATCCCGTGGAGCTCATCCGAGGATCCTTGAGGTAGCCCGTGATGAAATCCAGAGGCGGAAGGGTGCGCGGGTTGTTCGACCGGATCTGGCCTCGTTCGGCGTTCACCTGGATCTTCGTGTGTGCCGACGGTGTATCCAGGAACTTCGGCTCCCAGATGATCGCGCCATAGGCCCGCTTCGCGTGATTGTAGGCCGGCTCCTGTTCATACGTCGCGTGGTCGTCCATCAGATCGACCCGCACGGCGAGCTCACCGGGGATGATCACCTTGTTCAGATCGACCACCACACGTGTCGATCCATAGCTGCCGTAGCGTCCCTCGACAGAGCCGCCGTCCCTGTAGGACGCATTGTTCGTCATGACGTTGGCGATACCTGACGGCGCACCGACGCCAAAGAGGAAGGAGTTGGGTCCGCGCGCGACTTCGACGCGGCTGATGTTATAGCCATCCCACGGGATGCTGCTCAGCAGGTAGTTTCGCGTGTTGTCCAATGCACCGATGCCCCGCGCCCGGTTGAGCGCTTGAGGATTGGCCAGACGCTCACCTTCGGCAGCACCGGTTACACCGGCGCCGCGGGATGTCATGCCCGAGTAGTTGCCATACAGTCCGGCCGTTTCCGTGCTCACGGTGTAGCGGAGGAGGTCCTCGGACTTGGTCACACCGAGGTCCTGCAGGAGTTTCGGGGTGATCACCGACACCGCCGACGGCGTATCGATGAGCTTCGTCCTCGTGCGCGCGCCACCCAGGGTATCATCCGCCTTGTAGCCCTCCTGGGATTCCGTGACGGTGAACGGGTCGAGGACGACAACCTCCTCGTCCTCGTACTCGGCGGACGTCGGCGTCACGTCCGCGCTCCTGTCACTCGGTACAGGCTCGGCACCCGGCGCAGTGGTCGTGCCGCTCACGGTTTGTCCGTAAACGGACGCGGCTCCGACGGATAGTGCTGAGATCAACGCCAGCACAAGGCGGTTGGGTAACTTATTCATGTATTCAGTCTCTTCTTGTTCCTGGTTTGGGTCATCCGACGACGAGGCGTCGGGATATGGGGAGAGGGATGGCGTCGCGCGCACTCACGTCCGTGCGTCAGCACCGCCGGCGACGCCGGGGCGACCTGCGGCGCGCGGGGTGTTTACCGTTAAATTTTTCATGGACGCGGCAGCCGTGCGCTCAGTGATTCGGTTCACCGGATCACGAAGCGATGTGGGCCGCACCGACCGCGCGCGACCTGGCGCATCGGGGATCGAACCAGGACGGAGGTGGGCAACCACCCTCCGACGGTCGACCTCGGGTGCTGTCCTGCCACTTCCACTACAGGCTGTCGGGATGCCGCTGCGTGCGAGCCACGCGACAACGCAAATCCATCATACCGGCCGGGCTCGGCCGGCAAGGTCCGCGGGGGCGACTTCGTGAAATGGGGCATACGCTGCGCGACAGCGAGTCGTGAACGGGTTTGGGGGAGCTGACAGAGGTCCGACACACGGCCTGCCGGAGCCATCGCAGACTAACACAAACGGTCCGCGAGCACCTGTCCCGAAAACATGGGACAGTGCGGATGCATCGGACAAATCGCGGGGACACTCACTGCACCGGGACGGGACGTTCGCTCGCACACCGCCTCGAGGCATCCGGTGACGATGGGGCTTCCCGGCAGGTCGACGCCGACCGGTTTGTCCCATATTCATGGGACATGCGCTCGGATCGCGCCTCGGCTAGGATTGTTCGTGCGAGGTCGCCCGTGACCTCGTTTCGTTTGTACCCCGGTTCGCGCCCTCCCCAAGTCCCGATGCCAGACTCCCCCGTTCTCCCCGTTCTCGCCGCCATCGGCCTAATCCTCGCTCCGGTCGTGCCGCCCCTCGCGGCGCAGACCGTTCACATCGCGGTCGACGTGAACCAGGACCGCATCCCGGTCTCGCCCTTCATCTACGGAAAGAACGACTCGGTCGGCCAGCCCACCGCACCGCTCAGCGAGGCCGGCTTCCAGCTGCTCCGCGATGCCGGCGTGCGCATGCTCCGCATGCACGGCGGCAACAACGGCACCAAATACAACTGGCAGAAGCGCCTCACCTCACACCCCGACTGGTACAACAACGTCTACGCCTCCAATGACTGGGACTACGCCCAGACCCAGCTGCAGCAACACCTGCCGCGCGTGCAATCGATGTGGTGCTTCCAGTTGCTCGGCAAGGTGGCCGACAACACCAACAACAACTTCAACGACTGGGCCTACAACCAGAGTCAGTGGTGGTCCGGCACCGGCCAGAATCTCGCCGGCGGCGGCGCGGTCAATGCGGCCGGAGGCCACGAGGCACTCACCGAGGGCAACCCTGCGCTCTATCTCACCGACTCCAACGCGGATCTCTCGACGGCCATCCTCGATCATTGGATGAAGCCGACCGGACTCGGCCTCGACCGCAGCCAGTTCCTCTACTGGAACATGGATAACGAGCCCGAGATCTGGGAAGGCACCCACGACGACGTGATGCCGACGCAGCTGCCGGCGGAGGAATTCATGCAGCGCTACTTCGCCTACGCGAAGGCGGCCCGGGCCCGCTTCCCGGAGATCCGGCTCGTCGGCCCGGTGCCCGCCAACGAGTGGCAATGGTACAACTGGCCCGGCGGCATCACGGCCGGCGGACGCAGCTATCCGTGGCTCGAGTTCTTCATCAAGCGCATCGCGGAGGAACAGGCCCGCACGGGTATCCGTCTTCTCGATGCGCTCGACATCCACTACTACCCCGGGGCCAGTGCACCCGCCGACGTGGTCCAGCTGCACCGGACTTTCTTCGACCGCTCCTACGTCAATCCGGACGCCAACGGGGTCAAGACGGTGAACGGCGGCTGGGACCCGTCGATCACGCAGGAGTACATCTTCGGCCGCTGCGAGGAGTGGCTCGAGGAATACCTGGGCGAGGACCACGGCGTGACCTTCGCCGTGACCGAGACCGGCATACCGGTCACGAACGCGCCGCTCGCGTCGGTGTGGTATGCCTCGACGATGGGCGAGTTCATGCGCCACGGCGTTGAAATCTTCACGCCATGGAGCTGGCAGCCGGGCATGTGGGAGGTCTTGCATCTCTACTCGCGCTACAACGGCTCGATCGCCGTGCGCGCCACCTCGGATCAGGAAAACACGGTGTCCGCCTACGCCACGGTCGAGCCCACGAGCGGCGCGCTCACCGTCGTCCTCGTCAATCGCGCCCTGACGGCGAGCACGACGACCACCGTCTCCCTCGCGAACACCGCGGTCGCAAACGGCACCTACCCGACCCTGCAACTGGCCAACCTGCCGGCCACCGAGACATTTCAGTCGCACACCGTCAACGCCCTGGCTCACGGCACCGTATCCGTCGCCGGCGGCGCGTTCACGCTCACCCTGCCGGCGCTCTCGATCACGTCGGTGCTGCTCGACGACGCGACTCCAGTCGCACCGCCCGCCGGCGCCTCCCGGCTGGCCAACGTCTCGGTCCGTGCGAAAAGCGGCACCGACAACGACGCGCTCATCGTCGGCTTCGTCGTCAGCGGGACCGGCTCGAAGGAGGTCCTTCTCCGCGGCATCGGTCCCACGCTGAGTCGTTTCGGCGTCAATACACCGCTCGCCGATCCTGTGATGACGCTCACGAGCCTCGCCGGCAGCCCGATCGATGCGAACGACAACTGGGGCAGCGATGCGGCGCGCATCGATCCGGTCGCGGACGCCCTTCATGCCTTCGGCCTCGAGACGACCAGCCTCGATGCGGCGCTGCTCACGCCGCTGCCGGCCGGCGGATTCACGGCCCGGATCGCTGACACGTCCGGCGGAGCCGGCATCGCGCTCGGCGAGGCCTACGATGCCGACCTCTGGGGCACGGCACGCCTCGTCAACGTGTCGGCCCGGACATGGGTCGGCCACGGCGACGACAGCCTGATCGCCGGATTCGTCGTGAGCGGCGGCTCCGACAAGACGCTGCTGATTCGCGCGATCGGTCCGCGACTCACCGACTTCAACGTGCCGGGCGCGATGAGCGACCCGACCCTGCGCGTCTATCGACAGGGTGACACGCAACCGCTGTATCAAAACGACGACTGGGGCGCGATCTCCTATGCCCACGAGCTGGCGACGACCGCGGGCGCGATCCACGCCTTCGGCCTGAACGCCGGATCGAAGGACGCCGTCCTGCTGCTGACCCTGCCCCCCGGCATCTATTCCGCCGTCGTGACCGGCGCCGACAACTCGACCGGCGTGGCCCTGGTGGAGGTCTACGAAGTCCAGTGACACGGTCATCGATCCACGGATACAGACTTCCCGCGCCGACGCGACGGCTCGCATCGGACGCATGCCTGATCAACCCGGGATCATCCTTCGCATGAACGCCCGGTTCGCCTGCCTCGGCCTCGGCGGCCTGCTCCATCTCCTGGCCGCCACCGTCGCCCACGCCCAGGTGGCAGCGCCCGCGCCACACGGTCCGACGCCCACGGAGAACCAGATGCGCTGGCAGGAGATGGAGTACTACGCGTTCATCCACTTCTCGCTCAACACCTACACCGACCAGTCCTGGGGTTTTGGCAACGAGGACATCACCCTGTTTAATCCCGCGAAGCTGGATTGCCGCCAGTGGGCGCGCATCTGCAAGGAGTCCGGGATGAAGGGCGTGATCCTCACGGCCAAGCATCACAGCGGGTTCTGCCTCTGGCCTTCGCAATACACGGAGTACTCCGTCAAGAACGCCCCGTGGCGCGACGGCAAGGGCGATGTCGTCCGCGACATGGCCGACGCGTGCCGGGAATACGGCCTGAAGTTCGGGGTGTATTTGTCGCCTTGGGACAGAAACCGCGCCGACTACGGGACGCCCGAATACATCACCTACTTCCGGAAACAACTGACCGAACTCCTCACCCACTACGGCCCGATCTTCGAGATCTGGTTCGACGGCGCCCACGGCGGCACCGGCTACTACGGCGGCGCCAACGAAACGCGCACCATCGACCGCGCGACCTACTACGACTGGAAAAACACCTACGCCCTCGTCCGCCGCCTCCAGCCCGACATCGTGATCTGGAACGACGGCGGCGACCGCGCCGATCTCCGCTGGGTCGGCACCGAGGAAGGCTACGTCGGCGAGACGAACTGGAGCCTGCTCAATGCCACCGGCGACGTGCCGTGGGCCATGCTGCACTTCGGGCTCGAGACCGGCGACTCGTGGGTGCCCGCCGAGGTGAACACCTCCATCCGCCCGGAGTGGTTTTATCACCCGGCCGAGGACGACCGGGTGAAGACCGTCCCGCAGCTGATGGACACCTACTACCGCTCGATCGGACACAACGCCACGCTCCTGCTCAACTTCCCGATCATGCCCGACGGCCTCATTCACCCGAAGGACGAGGCCGCGGCGCTCGATTTCGGCAAGGCCGTGCGGGAATCCTTCGCCGTCGACCTCGCGGAGGACGCGCCGGTGCACGCCTCCCACGTCCGCGGCGGCGATCCGACGTTCGGCGCCGACCGGGCGGTCGACGGCGACAAGGACTCGTATTGGGCCACTGACGACGGCGTCACCGCGGCGTCACTCACGGTCGATCTCGGCAGGCCCACGCTGCTCAATCGGCTGCTCGCCCAGGAGTACATCCGCCTCGGTCAACGCGTGAAGGCGTTCACGGTCGAGGCCTACATGGACGGATCCTGGTGGGAAGTGGCGCGCGGCACGACGATCGGCTACAAGCGCATCATTCGTTTCCCGGCAGTCACGGCCACGAAGGTCCGGCTGAACATCACCGACGCGAAGAGCTGCCCGGTGATCTCAAACGTCGGGATCTTCAGCGCACCGGTGTTTCTGAGCGCCCCGTCCATCACGCGGGACCAGTCCGGCGCGGTCAGGATCTCCACGCCCGACATCGGCCCGCTCTTCTTCTACACGCTCGATGGCAGCGAGCCGACGCCGACTTCGCAGGAGTACACCGGTCCGTTCTCCGCGGACGGCAAGGTGGAGGTGCGGGCGATCGCCCACGATCCCGCCACGGGCAGGAACAGCCCGGTCACGCGCGAGTCCTTCGGCCCCTCCAAGCGCGCCTGGACACTCGTCGGCATCACCGACGAGAAGGCCGCCGCCGTGCTCGACGGCGATCCCTCGACGGTGTGGCACCACGGCGACGCTCAGCCGCTGCCGGTCGATCTCGTCATCGACCTCGGATCCGTCCGTTCGCTGACCGGTTTCCGGTATCTCCCGGACCAGAACCGCTGGAGCTCGGGACTGATCACGAGATTTCAATTTGATGTCTCGACCGACGCGCAGGTGTGGACGCCGGCGAGCGAGGGCGAGTTCTCGAACATCAAAAACAATCCGGTCTGGCAGGACCGACGCTTCGAGCCGACCCCGGCCCGCTACATCCGCCTTCGCGGCCTCGCGACAGCCGCCGGCGATTCACGCACTGGATACGCCGAGGTGGATGTGCTCACCGAGTGACTGCGCACCGCGAACTCCGGCCCCGCCCCCGACCGGGCCGACGTAGCGAGGCGCCCAGGCTGGTGCAACGGTTCCGGTGTCCCATGTTTTCGGGACGGGTCGCGACGACATTTCGCTGATGTTCCACCGCGGTTTCCAAGACAGTCCTTCCGGCACGAGCCGCGCCCTGACCCGAACGCTCGGGCACGATGCTTCCGACTTTTTTCATGCACACCATCAGCTCTCCACGCGCGTCGCGTCGCGCTCACATTCTCTGTCTCGTGCTCGGCCTGCTCGGGGTCTCGCTGGCGGTTCGTGCGGCCAATCCGTTCCTGCCGAGCTACGAGTACATCCCCGACGGCGAGCCGCGGGTGTATGGCGACCGCCTCTACCTCTACGGCTCGCACGACAAGGCCGGCTCCGACCGGTTCTGCGATCACATCCTGAAGGTCTGGTCCGCCCCGCTCGACGATCTCAACACATGGACCGATCACGGCATCGTGCTCGCGACGCGTGATGTCGGCGGACGCGCCGACGACATCCCCTACTCCGACTACGAGTTCTACGCACCGGAAATGGTCGCGCAGAACGGGAAATTCTACCTGTTCGCCCAGGTGCTCGGTGCGCCGTGTTCCGTCGCCGTCAGCGACACACCGACCGGTCCATTCCGTGTCATCTCCACGATCAAGGCGCCGGCCGGATCGCCGCAGGAGTTTGGCGGCTGGTCGCAGTACTTCGATCCCGGCGTGCTGATCGACGACGACGGCAAGGTCTACCTCTACTGGGGTGGCGGCCGTTCCTACATGGCGCAGCTCGATCCGGCCACGATGGTCGATGTGCTGCCCGGCACGCTCCAGGAGGACGTGATTCCGCAGGGAGCTCCGTTCGAGTACCAGGAGGGCCCATCGCCGCGCAAGATCGGCGGCCTCTACTACCTCGTCTACGCACGCGGCCTCGATCTCGCCTATGCGACGAGCGACAGGCCGACCGGCCCGTTCACTTACCGCGGCGCGATCGTGAGCCAGCGCGACGGTGCGCACGGCGGCAACATCCATGGAGGCCTCGCGCAAGTCCGCGGCCAGTGGTACGTGTTCTACCACCGCCAGACCAACAACACGGTCTACTCGCGCCGCGCCTGCGTCGAGCGGATCACGATCCTGCCCGACGGCACGATCCCGCCGGTGGAGCAGACATCGCTCGGATTCGAGGAAAACCTCGACCCCTACCGCTGGACATCGGCCGACATCGCCTGCGTGTTCCGCGGCGGCAGCTACGTCACCGAGCTCGACCGACGCACGCACCCTGTGATGGGCAACAAGAACAACGGCGCCGTCGGCTACAAGTACTTCGACTTCGGCACGCCCCTCCCCGGACAGTCGACGCACTTCACACTCCAGTTTCGCGGCGGCGCGACCGCCGGACGGATCGACCTCTGGCTTGGCGACCCGCTGAGCGACGGCGAGATGATCGGGTCGATCGCGATCGACTCCCGCCACTATCGCGACGGCTCGTGGCGCGACATCACGATCCCCGTGCGCAACATCTCCGGCCGCCACGCCGTGTATATGACCTTTGCCTCGGACGACGCCGGCTCCACGATCGCCGACCTACGAGCCTTCGTGTTCACGCGGGATACACCCTGACCCGGCATGACCTGCGTTCGACTCCGCAACGGTCCCGCACGCTGTCGTCCCGTCCCTTTGCATCTGGATGGCGGACGGTCAACACATGCAGGTCTGGCGTCACGACGCGTCGCCTGCCACACTCCACTCTCATGAAGCCCCATCACGCCCTCCTTCTCGTCTCCACGGGAGTCGCGCTCGCGGCAACCGCCGCGCTCGCGCCCGCCGTTCCCAGCGATGCGAAGCCGACCGTCCTCGTCGACACGTCGGCCGAGCCGATCGCCCCCGGCAGGTTCACGCCGACCTGGGAATCGCTGCGCCAGTACGAAGTGCCCACGTGGTTTCGCGACGCGAAGTTCGGCATCTGGGCACACTGGGGCCCGCAGTGCGAGCCGGGCCGCGGCGATTGGTACGCGCGCCACCTCTATTTCGAGGACGGCCCGGCGTGGGGAGCCAACGTCACCGCATCCCACCGCGAGACCTACGGACATCCGTCGCAGGCCGGGTTCAAGGAGGTCATTCGCGCCTGGGAGGCCGAGAACTGGGATCCGGAAAAACTCATGGCGCTCTACAAGCGCGCCGGTGCGCAGTATTTTTTCGCGCTCG
>Ga0315910_10001898_pt1 | contig 18841 bp, 14 predicted proteins | sample EdamamesoilMG_FD_204470 | JGI IMG/M metagenome (GOLD analysis project Ga0315910, IMG submission 204470) | Garden soil microbial communities collected in Santa Monica, California, United States - Edamame soil | ecosystem: Environmental > Terrestrial > Soil > Garden | place: USA: California...
CCTCCGGTTGGTGGGCGTGGCGCGCGACGATGGTCTCACGTTTTTCGTCCTGGCCCCCAGGGGCGAAACTCCACGAGCCCACTGGTGGCGCGCGAGCGAGCTCACAGGTCGAGCTTCGAGCTCGGCGGGTCTCGACATCGCGCCGGCTGCCTGGTTTCGAAGCGAGCCGCACGCTCCAGCGCGGGTCTCGTGGACCGAACCGTACCTGGCGCGGGCGACCGCCGAGCCGAGCACGCTCGGGTCGATCACCTGGGAGCATGCATCCCACCGCTACGCCCTCGCGCTCGCCCTCGCCCTCACGGACCTCACCGCGATCCCGAGCCAGCTCTCCCAAGCAGGGTTCTTCGCGTTCGTGACCACTCGCGACCAGCGCCTGCTCGCGCGGCCAAAGCACGCGCCTGCGCACGACAGCGTGAGCGTGGCGGCGCTCGCGGTCGAACCGCAGGGCCAGCGGGCGCTGTGGCAGTTCCAAAGCGGAAATCGCAGGCTGTGGGCGGGGCGCACCTTCATTGACCGCCCCTACCCCGCGCTTACGCTGTACGCGGTCGAGTCCGAGAGCCCTTGAGGCCGGCCGGAGTCCCTCCGCGCGCTCGGGCTTGGGCCTGCAATGGCTCCTGAAGTAGGCTGGCGCCGAATCGGGCAAGAGCCCGAGGAATCACTGGCGTCGGCCAGGGGAGATCATGATGACGAAAGCATCTCGCTCGCAAGCCACCACCGTCCGGCTTCTGGTCCTCGTGGCCTGCTGGATCAGCTCCCCAGCGCGAGCTCAGGCCGAACCCGCGACTGCGGCGGCGGCGTCGGGCGCGCTACCCGCGCCCAGCGCCGAACCCCCGCTGCCAGCGATCACGAGCGCGGCGCCTGCCCTGGCGAGCGCAGCTCCGAACGTCGCCCCCGACTCCTCCGCGACCCCGCCTCCCGCGGAGCCAGCGAAGTCCCCACCGTTGGCGAACGCGGGGCCCTTCCAACCGCTCCTGACGGATCTTCGAGCGCGTGCAGAGGTCGTGCACAACCTGCGCGTGCGTTTGGACAACGCTCCCGAGATCGCGCGGTCGGTGCTGGCGCCTCAGATCTTCGATGCCAGCACCGATTATCGCCGTGCGCTGACGGAAGCTGCGGTCTCCCTCTCGTCCGGCGCCTTCCCGGACGCCTCGCAGGAGGCCAGGCAACTTACCCTAGCTGTCGTGACGGATCGGCTCAGCGAGGAAGGCCGCATCATCCGCCAGTCGCTCAAGGCACAATATCGAGAGTGCCTGGTCCTCATCGAACGCGCGGCAGATGCCAACAAGAACGACCGGGCCAATCTCGAGAACACACGCAACGCGAGCATCGAACGCACTCCGGTCTTGTTGCAGGAGTATCGAGACAATCTCAACGCGCGTAAGCGCCTGAAAGAAGACGTCCAGGCCGAAACGAATGCTTTCAAGGGGCAGTTGCTCGACGCCGCCAAGTTCACGGCGGGGCTCTTGACGCACATCGCACAAGACACGAGCCGGCTCAGGGGGAGCTTTGGGACGACACAGAAACCCGAAGAGCAGGCCGAGCTCACGGCCCTCAGGACCTACCGCAACCGGGTCGCCGAGCTGCAGAAGAAGCAGATCCAATTGCTCGACGAGTACGCTGGAGACACCGTCGAGTTGCGTCAAAACCTGGTCACCACCACTGGAGACGTTTCTGACGCAATCCTCGACAAGGACGTACTGAGCGGGCTCTTCAAGAAGTGGAGGACCGACGCCGTCGCCACGTTCTCGGCAAACGCCGCGAGCTTCGCGTTGCGCGGCGTCACCGTGCTGTTGATCGTGCTTGCCTTCGTAGTGGCGGCGCGCCTCACGCGCAAGCTGGTGCGGCGAGCGCTAGCGCGCACCAGCATGAGCCTGTCCCACCTGGCCACCGAGTTCGTCGTGAGTATGAGCGGGCGCACCATCATCCTGATCGGGGTGGTCGTCGGCCTGGCGCAGCTCGGCCTCGAGGTGGCGCCGCTGCTGGCGGGCCTCGGCATCGCCGGCTTCGTCGTGGGGTTCGCCTTGCAAGACACGCTGTCGAACTTCGCCTCAGGCATGATGATCTTGATGTATCGCCCCTTCGACGTGGGAGACGCCATCGAGGCCGGCGGCACCGTTGGCAAAGTCCAGGCCATGAATCTGGTCTCGACCTCGGTGCTGACCTTCGACAACCAGATGCTGATCGTGCCGAACAACAAGATCTGGAAAGACGTGATCCGCAACCTCACACACCAAACCACACGCCGCGTGGATCTGGTGTTCGGCATCGGCTACCAGGACGACCTGGAACACGCCGAACGCGTCCTGCATGACATCTTGGAACACCACCCGGCCGTGCTCCCCGACCCGGCCCCCGTCGTGCGAGTCCACGAGCTCGCGGATTCGTGCGTCAAGTTCGTGGTACGGCCCTGGGTCAAGACCGACGACTACTGGGAGACCTACTGGGCCATCACCCGCGAGGTCAAACGCCGCTTCGACGCCGAAGGCATCTCGATCCCGTTCCCGCAGCGGGACGTGCACCTGTACGAAGCGCGACCGGCGGCGGAGCGCAACGGCGACCTCGACCTGCGCACCGCGCGCCCCTCGGCAAGCCGCGGCTAGTATCCGTCGGGAGCTTCCGCCGGAGCTTCCTCCGCGGGGGCAGCTTCCTCTTCGGCTGCTTTCTCGTCGGCCTCGACGTCGCGCGCGTCGAGCTCGGTGCCCTCACCACCGCCTTCTTTCTCCATGTCCTGGAGCTTGCTTTCATCTTCGGCGAGCTTTTCGTCCGGCGACTTCGGCTCGGAGGGACCACCGCAGGCGACGGCGAACGCGCTCAACGAAGCGAGAGTTACGAGTTGTTTCAGGATCTTCATGCGAACCTCCAGCGCGAGTGAGCTCATCACGACTTGGTCTCGAGAAGCAAGCACTTCCACCCGGGGAGGGTCGCCGGCCGATCCTCGAAGTGATACGAGCAATGCAACATGTGGCAAGCGATCGTCAAGGAGCCTTTCCTGCACCTCTTGCTGCTCGGCAGCGCCGTCTTCGCGCTGTATCGCTGGCTGGGGCCGAAGCCGCCGCCCGACACCGAGGTCGTGGTGGTGAACCAAGCCCTCGCCGGCTCGATCCGCCAACGCTTCGAAGCCGAGCTGCGGCGCCCACCGAGCAACGCGGAGCTCGTGCGTGAGATCCAAAGCGAAGTACGTCGAGAACTCTTGTACCGCGAGGGGCAAGCGCTCGGCCTCGACCAAGACGACGTCATCAAGCGACGCGTCGCCGAAAAAGTGGAGTTCTTGGCCGCGGATCTCGCGCACGCGGCTCCCATCGAAGAACGTGCCGTGCGCGAGGCCTACGACCGGGCGCGGCAGAAGTACCAGAGGCCCAAGCAGGTGTCGCTGCGCCAGCTCGTGTTCAGCGGCAATGGCGCCTCGGAGCGCGCACTCCTCCAAGCCGAGCAAGTGTACCGCGAGCTGAAGCAGGGCCGCATCGACTACGAGGGCGCGCGCAGCCGAGCCACACCAACGCTGCTTCCGGCGGCGCTCGAGCGGGCAGATGCGGCTGAGCTCAGCCGCAGCTACGGCTCCGACTTTGCGGCGCGGGTGATGCGTGCCAGCGAGACGGGCTGGCTACCGCCGGTCGAGTCTGGGTTTGGCGTCCACCTCGTCGAGGTGACGCGCGTGCTGCCGAGCGGGCCCTTGCCCTTCGAGGAGGCGCGCGAAGACATTCGGCTCGAGCTCGAACGACAAGAGCGGGAGCGGAATCTCGAAAAGCTCTACGCGCGGCTGCGCGCCAAGTACCCAGTCCGCGTAGAAGGAGTGAACTTGCTGGGGTTGGAGCAGGCATTGTGAGCGAGCGCCCGACAGCGCTGCGCTGGCTCTGTAGCCTCGTGTTGGGGCTCTGCTTGGTCTGCCGGCCCGTTCTCGGGTTCGCTCACGACGTGCGACCCGCCTTTCTCGAACTCACGGAGACCGGCAACGCCAGCTACGTAGTGATCTGGAAGCGCCCGCTCGGTGGCGACGGACCGCCGGCGATGGCGCCGGTGTTCCCCGACGACTGCCACGAGCTCTCGAGCGATGCGCGCTCGACGGGGGGAGCCTGGTTCGAGCGCTTTGCGGTCGAGTGCGCCGGCACGCTCTCGGGGCGATCGCTCAGGATCGATGGCCTCGGGCGCACGCTGATCGACACGCTCGTGCAGGTGAACCTGTTGGACGGAACCGAGCAGTCACTGCTGCTGCGCGGCGGCAACGACAGCTTCGTGGTCGCGTTGGCGCCGCACCCACTCGGCGTCGCCAGCTCGTACCTCGCACTCGGCTTCGAACACATCTTGCTCGGCTTCGATCATCTTTTGTTCGTCTTGGGGCTGCTCTGGATCGTGCGCGCCTGGCGGCGTCTCGTGGCAGCGATCACGGCGTTCACGGTTGCCCACAGCCTCACGCTGGCGCTCGCGAGCCTGGAGGTCGTTCATGTCCCCGGCCCACCGGTGGAAGCGGTGATCGCGCTCTCGATCGTCTGCCTGGCAGCTGAAATCATTCACGGCCGCTGGGGGCGACCCGGCTGGACGGCGCGACGTCCGTGGGCAATCGCGTTCAGCGTGGGACTGCTGCACGGCTTGGGCTTTGCCGGCGCGCTGGCCGAGGTTGGCTTACCCCGAACCCAGATCCCGCTGGCGCTGGTCAGCTTCAACGTGGGCGTCGAATTGGGACAAGTCGTGTGCGTGGTCGCGGTTTCATTGCTGCTTTGGGCAACGCGCCATGCGCGGCCACGGTTGCCGCGTTGGCTGGGCTGGAGCGCAATCTATGCGTTCGGCACGATCGCTGCGTTCTGGGCGATCGAACGCAGCCTGAGCTTCCTCTAGTCGCGTCAGATCGTGTTCACGTGGAGTCGACCGCCGCTGCACGCGCCGGGGACCAATTGACAACCCCGAACGGCTAGTTTAAGCACGGGCTCGTTCCGGGCGAGGCCTTTGATGCGAGTTTCACTGTTATTATTGGGAGCTCAAGTTTCGGTCGCGGCCTTCAGCCTGACCCGGTCTGCCGACGCCGAGGAGCCTGCTTCAGCGGCTGACGACACAGCGCACGAGCCAGCAGCCGTGCAAGAGCCAGTGCAGGCGCTGCCGCCGCTGGGCGGCGATCCGAAGTACCAGCCCGAGCTCACGCATGCTCTCGGCGGCATGCCGCGCTTGGAGCTCACCGCACCCGATTTCGGCTCCGCGGGCTACCAGCAGAAGGCCGGGGACAGCATGGCGCTGTCACTCAACAGCGCCCACGGCGAGACGCCTCACCAAACCAAGGCGTCGCTGGCGAAACCCATCGACCTCGGATTGGTACCCATCGACTACAACCAGCCGGACCCCAACCGCGGTGCTGCGAATCACTTCCGCGCGCTGGGCGGCGTCGTGTTCTCCAACTGGATCAACTGGCAGTTCGCCTGGTTGTTCATGGACATGGCGTACGTCACCAGCGAGAGCATCGCGCGCAATATTCGCATCGGCTTCATCTGGGACGACAACTCCTTGATGACGAACTTCTTCCGTCATCCCTATCAAGGGACGATGTACTACCACTCGGCGCGCGGCGCGGGGCTCAGCCTGTGGGAGTCGTCCCTGTACACGGCCTTCGGCAGCCTGCAGTGGGAGTTCATGGGCGAGACGCACCCCGCCGCGCCCAACGACTTCTACACGACCACGCTGGGTGGCGTGGCGATGGGCGAGATGCTGTACCGCCTCTCGAGCGAAGTACTCGACAACAGCGCCTCGGGCAGCGAACGCTTCTGGCGCGAAATGGGCGCCGGCTTGCTCTCGCCGATGCGCCTGTTCCAACGCCTCACGAGCGGCGACGCTTGGGCCAGCGGCCCGCCGCACAAGAATCCGACGCCGATCGAGTTCGAGCTGAATTTCGGCGTCGATCGCGTGCGCAGCAACGACTTCGGCGAGCTCGACGAGTTCGACCCTTCGTTCATGGTCGGGCTCCAAGTCGACTATGGCGATCGGCTGCCAAAGAACGACGCGGGCACCTTCGGCCCGTACGAGTTTTTCGAGGCCAGCTTTTCCGGATTCCTGTTCAACTCGGAGTTGAGCGGCGGGCGCATGTTCATCCAGGCCCCGCTCCACGGTTGGAACCAGTGGCTCTCGGATCCTGACGACCCCAACCCCGACAACAACATCGTGGGCTTCTCGCAGGCGTTCGACTACGCCAACTCGAACCTGCTCGAGCTCGGCGGCACTGGCGTCGGCGTCGCCGACTGGGCCAACTGGCGGTTCTCGAAGGACATGGGTCTGCGACTGAACGCCGACGTGCAGTGGTTGGCGATGTCGGGCGCCACGTCGCCCTTCACGCATGCCACGGGTCGAACCTACAACTTCGGCATGGGCATGTCCGGGATGCTGAGCGCACGCCTGCGCATGGGCCGCTTTGGTGAGCTCGGTCTTCTCGGTAAACAGTACGTCGTCACCGTCGTCGATGGCGAAGAAGGCGGCGAGCTCTATGGGTTGGTGCAGGGACACTACGAGATCCCCATCTACAAAGGGCTCGGGCTCGGCTTCGCCCCGCTCTGGGTGTACCGCTACGGCGCCTACAAAGAGGTGGAGAATGTCCGCTCCGACTCCTTCGAAACCAAAACCTACGTGATGTGGAAGATTTGAGGGAGTCGACGATGCAACGCTCTAATCGCCCTGTCACCTCCTCGATCGTAGCCTGCGTGCTTGCGTGCCAGCTGCTGCTGCCGGCGCATGCCGTCGGACAGACCCCACCCTCCGCGCCCGCGCCCACGCCCGCGCCCGCACCACCCAAGGCGCCCACGCCCCCCGCGGCCAAGGCAGAGCCGCCCAAAGCTGCAGAAGCACCGAAGCCTGCAGAAGCCGCCAAGCCTGCAGAAGCCGCCAAGCCTGCAGAAGCCGCCAAGCCTGCAGGAGCCGCCAAGCCTGCAGAAGCGCCGAAAGCGGCAGAAAAGCCCGCAGCGCCAGCGAGGGCCGCGACGGCCTCCGAGCCGTCGGAGCCACCCAAGGCCGCGGCGGCCCCCGAGCCCTCAGCGGCGCCCAAGGCCGTCGAAGCAGAGATGGCTCCGGCAGCGGCCGCGACCCAGACCCAAGGCGCCTCCGATGCGACAGCCACCAGCGACGCGACAGCCCCCGCGGATGCCTACCCGCTTCAGGTGCTGTCCCCCATTCCAGGGCTGCAGCTCCAAATCTATCCCATCGAACTCGACGATGTCACCCGAGGCCCCACGCGTGATTTCGACAAGTTCAGCGACACGTGCGCCGCGCCCTGCCGAACGTCGGTCGCGCCGGGTGCTTACCAGTTGACCGTGAAGACCCCCGACGGCAAGCGGGCCACGACCAGCACGGGCCTCTTGCTCGAGGGGCCAGCCACCGTGGACGTCGACGTCATCTCGCACGCCTCCACCCGCCGCGCGGGCTGGTACTGGACACTGGTCGGCAGCGGCGTCGGGGCCGCCGCCAGCGGCGTCGGCTTGCTTCAGGATTGTGGTCCCGACCACGACTGTGCCAAGAGCGCGTCGTTCGGCATCTGGACGGGCATCACCGTCATGGCCGTGTCTTGGCTGATCGGCATCCCCAAGATCATGAAGAAGGACGAAGCCAGCGTGACCATCCGCCCTGGCATCAGTGGCGGGCCCGCGGCCCGCTCGCTTGCGCCCGCCGAGGTTGGCGCGCACACTTCGAAGCTCGCGGGAGCGTTCTGATGGCGAATCACCGAACCCGAAAGCACCACTGGTCGCGCTGGGTCACCGCGGGGGCGCTCGTCCTCGGCGTCGCAGTGGTGAATCCGAGCTGCTCGAATCGCGCCGATTTCGTCTGCGCCGTGCTCGAAGACTGCGAGCTCCTCAGCATCAGCGAATCAGAGTGCATCAACCGAGTCGGCATCGCCGTCGAGTCGGAAGAACTCGAGGAAGAAGAGGCCTCGAAGTGCCTGGATTGCATCGTCGAGCATCCCTGCGACGAGATCATCCCCTACTGCGGCGAAAAGTCGTGCAAGCGGGTGCTCGAAGCCATCGCGAAAGAGCTCGAGATGGAGGGCGGCGCTGGTGCAGCGGGCGCGGCTGGGGCCGCCGGCGAGAGCGGCGACCCGTAGTCGTCGCCCCGGGCGGGAGCCCGTCATTCATCGAGGTCGGAGATCGAGAGCCGCCGGAGCAACGAGCGCTTTTTGTTCTGGTGGGCTTGCATCAACCGCAGCACACGGTCGAGGAAGGCCACAGCCTCGTTGATGTGGTCTCCGCGGTTCAGCATCACGCACTCCGCTCTGCCACTCATGGCCGCATCCGTCACCTCGGCGCGTGACGGCACGCCAGTTTTCGTAAGACTTTCCAAGACCTGAGTGGCCCAAACCACCGGCACCAACGCCGCCTCACCCAGCCACAGAACTTCTTCCTGAGCCTCGGCGAGGCGCACGTATCCGAGTTCGACCGCCATGTCGCCACGGGCCACCATGACCCCGACGCGCTCGTGCCGCATGGCCGTGAGCAAGAGCGCGGGAAGATCGCTGAACCCCCGGGTGGTTTCGATCTTCAAGAGCAGTCCCAAATGCGCGGCCGCTCGCCTCGCGAGTTCCTGCCGCACCACCTCGACGTCGCTAGCACTGCGCACGAAGCTGAGCCCGACCAGGTCCGCGTGCGCCGCGACGAAATCCAGATCCGAGAGGTCCTTGTCGGTCAACGCCGGCAATGGCAGCTGGCTGTCCGGAAAGTTCAGACCCTTCTGCTCGCGGAGTTTGACCTCGGCCTTGTGAGTGCGGACCACTTCGATGAGGGCAAGCCCTCGCTCGTTCGTCAGCACCTTTCCCTCGAGCTTGCCATCATCGTATAGGACGCGCTCGCCTGCCTTCACGTGCGCTATGACCGCCGGCAGGCTGCAGCCGAGCAGCGGCAGCTTGCCATACTCGGTGCGCGCTTGCCCGGCGTCGGTGGGCTCACGCATGAGCACGAAGCGGTCGCCGAGGGCGACGACAGCCGGCTTTTTGTCGGCATCGAAGCGGACGGTGCGCGGGTTCGGGCCGCTGAGATCGAACAGCACGGAACACCCGAGCTCGGTGCGCTCGCGCGCTTGCCGAATGCGCTCGACCACGAGCTGCCAGTCCCGGCGCTCTCCCTTGGCGCAATTGATCCGCGCCACGTTCATGCCGTGGTTGAGCAAGGCTTCTATGCGGTCGCGATCGTCTTCCGACCCGAGCGTGACCATGATGCGGGTGCATCGTCCCTCGGGCGCCGGTCCGAAGAGCGCGTCGGTATGGCGTCCGAGCAGGCGTTCACCGTCGAGGTCGAGTACAGGGCCCCGAACGCTCGGACGCTCTGGCTCCCCGCGCAGGCAATGCAGGGCGTGTTCGACGCGTGCCAGGGTCTCGAGCACGGAGCGCTCCATCCTCCCAAGCGAACTCAAACCGAGCGTCGCCAAGTCCCGCTGCAAGTCTCGAATGTCGCGCTGGCGCACCGCCAAGTAGTGCAGCAGGTTCCGCGCGCCGAGCGCGTGCTCAGGGTGCACGCCTTCGAGCGTTCGAGCATGCGCTTGCTCGAACGCTACGGCTTCCGCGCGGAGTTCGCGCACTGCCGCAATCAACCGGAGCAAGAAGGCACCTTCGGACTCTCCCGCATCGGCTGGCGAGTGCTGCAAGCTACTAGTATCGTCGTGCGTCATGCCTCCACCCTACGCGCTTTCTGCGACGATTCGGTGAACCACGTGGCTGCGCGGAGGGCGCGTCGCACGCCCGCAACAGACTATTGTAGGCAGTGATCCGCGCCGTTAGACTCGCTCGGCACGTACGCCGAAGCCCGCCCGCCTTGAGAGGAGTGCCAGCCCGTGGCTGGTGTCGATTCGATGACCGACCCCCCTGCCGACAACTACTACGCCCCCCCGACGACCGACACCGCCTTCACTCCCACAGCGGGTACCCTGATTCATCGTGAGGGCAACACCGTCGTGGTGTCGGCGCTAGGCGCAAGCTTGCCCCCGCGCTGTGTGCGCTGCAATCAACCAGCCTCCAAGCGCCTGCTCCGGCGTCTCTACTGGCATCACCCCGCGCTCTACCTGTTGCTCTTCATCGGGCTCTGCTTCTACTTGATCCCGGCGCTCATCGTGCGCAAAAAGGCGGTGGTCGAGGTGGGCCTGTGCGATCAGCACCACAGGCGGCGCATGCTCGGTATCCTGCTTGGCTGGCTCGGTTTTCTCGTGAGTCTCGCGGTGGTGATCGCGACGATGGAAGCTTACCCGGCCGTGGGTGTGTGCTTCATGTTCGGTATGGTCGTGCTGCCCATCGTCGGGATCGTGATGGCGCAGGTCGTGAGCGCCACCCGCATCGACGATCGACAGGCCTGGCTGAAAACAGGGCGACCGTTCCTCGAATCCATTCGGGAAGGCGTCTACTGATTCACCACGTCGATGGTCAACGTCGCGGCCTCGAACGCGTTGTGACTGTCGAGGATTGCGAACGTGAGGGTCGAGCCGCCCACCAAGGCCGCCAGCGGCGACGCTGCGGGGGTGGTAAGGGTCATCGTCGCATCAGCGAAACTGATCTCGGGGAATTCGGTGCGCATCTGCACGGACCCCTGAGCCGTTTCTGCCCACCAAGTGGCGATGAACGGCACCGGCGCCGCCGTCGGCACTAGCGCCGTGCCGGTGACGGAGTACTCGGGGCCTTTGGGCGGGGTGGCGGCGATCGTGATCGAACGCTGCCCCGGCGCGCCAGAGACGAACGAGTAGGCGAGATTGGCGTCGAGCTCGCTCGCGACGCCCTTGGAGCGCAGCTTGGCGTGCAGCGGGCCGAGGTTGGTGGCAAACCAGAGCGTGTAATTGTTGATGCTGGCCGTCTCGTCGATCGGCGCGACCATGATGCCCACTTGGGCGACGGTCCCGGGCCTCGGCTTCTTGCCCGCAACGGAGACGCCCTCGCAATCGGCGACCCGCACCACGATCACGGCATTTTCGGCGTCCCCCGCCAGCTCGTACTGGGCTGGCACGAGCGCGCGCGCGTTCGCCGCCGGGACCAGGCCGATCCCCGCGAACTCGGTGCAGCCGCTGAACGTGACCTCGCTGGTCCCGCCCACCAGTCCCTCGCTGATCTGCGTAGCTGCGGGGTCCGCGGGGTCCCCACACCCGCCGAGCACACTCGCCAACGCCACAAAACCCCCAAGCCGCGCTTGGGTGCGCCAGAAGCCCTTCATCGCTACCTCCACGAAGTAATACGCTGGTTGTACTAGCCGGCGCGTCGCCTCGCTCGCGCCAGTGTTTGGACAGACTCTAGCACGGCAGCCGCGTCGAAGGGCTTGTGCAATACCGTGCAACCGACAGTCTCCAAGAACGAACGACCATACTGCGTGAACGCCCCACCCGTCATGAAGACGAAGCGCTGGGTGAGCTCGGGCCGATTGCGAATTGCCCGGTAATAAAGCTCAGAACCGGGTAGCGCCGGCATCATCACGTCGCACAGAATCACGTCGAAGTCGGCGTCTGCCGCCAGTAACTCGAGGGCTTGCTCACCATCTCTGACGATGACTACATCGTGCCCCGCGAGCATACGTTTCAGACCTTTGGCGACCGAGAGCTCATCATCGATCACGAGCACGCGAGCGCGAACGCTGAGTGCAGGCAGTCGCTCGGTCGGCGGCTCCGCGGGAAACGACTGCACGGGTGCGACCGCGCTGGGGAGATCCACGCTCACGGTCGTGCCCGCGCCGCGTGCCGAGCGCACGGTGATCTTGCCACCGAGCGCGTCGATGATTCGCTTGGAGATGGTGAGCCCGAGCCCCGAGCCCTCACCGCGCCGTTTGCCCGTCGCAAATGGGTCGAAGACGTGCTCGAGGATCTCTTCGGGAATACCTTCGCCCGTGTCCGAGATCGCGATCTGGACGCGATCGCCCGGCAGCCGCCGCGAAACCACGCGGATCACGTGATCGCGTTCGCTTTGTGCCGGAATCGCCTGCGCGGCGTTCACCAGAACGTTCACCAGCACTTGAACCAGCTGACCTTCGCGGGCCAGCACGAACAACCCCGGCTCGTGCTCGCGTGAGAGTCGAGCACGATGCCGGATCTCGTTCTGAGCTATGTTGAGGGCGCTGGTCACTGCCTGGATTACATTCACGGGTTCCGCGGCGTCGGGCGCGTCCGAGCCCGAGAAACCCTTCAGCTCGCTCACGATGGTCTTCATGCGCTCGGCGCCCTCCAGCGCTTCTTCCAACGCCTCGATCTCGGAAGTCGACAACTTGCCGCGCGTGTCGTCGATGAGTTGCTGGAGATTCAGGGTCACGTACGCGAGCGGGTTGTTGATCTCGTGGGCTACTCCGGCGGCGAGCGCACCCAACGCCGACAACTTCTCGGCGCGAGCCAACTCTTCCTGCGCGATGTAGTGATCGGTAGTGTCCCGCGAGAACAAGATGCTGGCGGGGCTGCCCTCGAACGACACGGAACCCGCAGTCGAAATTTCGGCGACGCGCGGTTTGCCGTGCCTGAGCACGCGCACCCGCGTCACCTTACCTTGGTGTTCACGCACGAACTGCTCGCGATCGTCGGGGTGTACGAAGTCGAGGTACTCGGCGCCAATCACCGCGCCTTCGGTTCGATCGACCATCGCGAGGAACGCCGCGTTCGCAAAGTAGATCTTGCCATCGCGCAGCACGACGACCCCATCGGGCAGGTTCGACAGCACCGCCCGGAATTCGTGATGCGCCACCGTGAGGGCACGATCGCGATCGGCGCGATGGTCCAGCTTGCGCCGCACCGCGAAATTGCCGCGGAACTCACTGGGCGGCGCATCGAAGGGGCTGACGTGAGCTTCCATGAGCACCCGCCCCCCCCCCAACGCGCGCGACGCGATCACGCCCAGCCAAGGGTTGCCCCGAGCCAGCGTGTTCAAGGTGAACTGGTAGAAGGCGCGATCGTGGAGCGGCTCGTTTGGGTCGCGGAACAGGCTACCCACCGTGCGCCCTGTGACGTCGCGCGGCGCGTATCCGAACGCTTCGCCCCAAGCAGCGTTGGCATAGATCAAACGCGCAGCCCGATCCGTGACCTCGATGGGATCGGCCGCCTGCTCGACCGCAGCAAAGAGAATGTCGGCCAAGCGCCGCCTGCGCTCGCCGGAGAGGATCCGCGTGAGGGCGCCGCTCGCCTCGGTCAGAACCCCGCGATCCGGCGCTTTTCCCCGGTAGGCAACCAGCAGCCACGCATCGCCACTGGCGTGCAGGCGGGGCTCCACCGCCAGCCGCACCAGCTCGGCTTCGCACCCAGTCAGCTGAGGGCTGAGCTCGCCGGCCGCCAGGCGGCCTGCGTGCTCCAGCTGCCGCTCGAGGCTCGGCGTCACCAGCTCGACACCTTCGGGGTCGATGGCGCGCACCATCGGCGCGAGTACCCCATCGGGTGCGCCCAGCTCGACGACGGCCAGTGCTTCAGCGGCGAGCGCCTCTCGTAGCTCTGCGAGCAGCCGCTCGGCCCCGATGGCGGAGGTGACCGCTAGCCCGGCTGGTGCAGCGACATCAGCGCACATTCTGGCTGAAGAAGTGTACAGCACCGCTTCCACGCACGCGAGGCGGGTAAGGATAATGTTGGAGCTCGGCCCAAGAACCTCGGCGAAACCAGCTGGATACCCTGGCGGTTTCCGTCACTGGTGACGTCGAAGCCCCCGAACGAGCGTCCCGTTGGGCGAAATCGGTAGAACTCCAGGCTCTGGACGGGCTCACCGACTGACACGGTCACCCCAATCCCACTAGGTCACTCGCGCCCTCGTGGTGGGTAGCGCTCACCGGCCACACACAGATCCCCCACCCCCGCGTCTCCACAGGCTGTGGAGACCGTGTGGAGACGGGACGTGTGTGCTGCTGAGGTGTCAGCGAGGTGTCACCGCGGCGAACGTAGCATTTCGTGATGTGCGACCGTGGAGGCAGCACACTAGTAGCCTGGCACCTGCTCGATGACACAGAGTGACCCGACCTGCTGGCTCGGCGAATTAGTACTGAAATGGCCGTTCGAAACGTTGTAGCGCCACTCGTTGCCCCCGCAATCAGAGCAGGTGCTGGTGGTGTGACTGCCAAAGCACAGCGGCACGTTCGAGCGGCAGTACGCGCCATTGTTGGGCCCCGCACCCCCAGTACAATTAGTGCAAGGAGAGTCCTTCCCACACGCTTCGCTGAGGCAGCTGGGATCGGCGAGCGGGCACGCGCCACCTGATTCTTGCGGGGCGCAGCCATCGGCGAGCGTGCGAACCTGATCGATCGTCGGTAGCACGAAGTCCGACAAGCCCGAGACGCTGTGGTTATTGCACCATGTGCTCGCCTGAGTTCGCGCGAGGCTACCCGACACTTGGTACCATCCGTAACCAGTCATCAGATCCACGTGAAGCCCGTTCACGAACTCAATCCAATCGGCCCCGCCCGCCATCGTGGCCGGTCTGGTGTGGCCGCAGCCGTAGGTCGGATGGATGAATTCGGTGCCCGCCCACGCATCAGGAGCACAACCATCCCCGCAGCGGTGATACCCCATGTTGCAGCTGAAGTCACAAGTGCCGTTGCTGCAGATCCGTGCCCCGTTGGCCGGAGCGGTTGGACACGAGGTGCAGGTCTCGCCGCAGTAGTCCGGACTCGTGTCGGACATGCAGAAAATCCCGCAGTCGTGAAAACCCGAGTTGCACTCGATGACGCAATTGGTGCCGTTACAGGTGGCTTGTCCGTTCGAAGGTTGCGTGCATGCGGTGCACGACAACCCGCAGCTGTCCGCGCTATCGTCGTCCAGGCACAGACCGTCGCAGTTATGCGTTCCGTCGGGGCACATCCCATCGCACGCGGCCGCCTCGGCGATGCACGAACCGTTGCAGAGCTGCGTGTTCGACGGGCACGCGGGCACGCAAGTGAGCCCGTTGCAGCTGACGCTGCCGCCGTCGGGAGCCTGACAGGGCGCGCAGCTGGTCGGACCGCAGTGGTCCTCGTCGTCGTTGCTGACGCACGTCTCGTCGCATAGGTGGTACCCGTTCTCGCAGGCCAGGCTGCAGGTACCGCCGCTGCACGCAGCCGTCCCGTGCGCGTCGGTTGGACACTCGCTGCACTCGACGCCGCACGCGGAGGCGTCGTCGTCGGCCACGCACGCCTCGCCACAGCGGTGGTAGCCCGAGCCGCACTCGAAGGCACACTCACCATCGACGCAGCTCGCCGCCGACGCCCCCGTCGGCAAGGGACAGCTGACGCAGTCGGCACCGCAGCCGGTCACGCTCGTGTCGGGCAGGCACAGCCCACCGCAGTCGTGCGTCCCGCTGGCACATTCGTCGTCGCACGCCGCGTCCGGATCGATGCAGCTGCCCGCGCACAACACCTGGTCGTCAGGACAACTCGGCACACAGCTGCCCGCCTCGCAGTCCACCGAGCCGCCCTCGGGTACGATGCACGGTTCGCAGGCGGAGCCGCAACTGTTCACGCTAGAATCGGCGACACACTCGCCGGCACACAGATGGTAGCCGTTCGCGCACTCGACGCCGCAATTACCAGCGCTGCAGGTGGCACTCCCATGCTCGATGCTCGGGCACACCTGGCACTCCTCGCCGCATGCCTCTGGATCCGAGTCTCGGGCACAGGCGCCGTCGCACGCGTGCAGACCCGTGCCGCACACGAAGCCGCACTCGACGCCGTCACAGTACGCCACGACCGCGCCGTCGGGCACCGGGCACGGTGCGCAAGAGTCACCGCACGCGTTCACGCTCATGATCGACGGGCACTGCCCATCGCACTCGTGAGTCTCCGCCGGGCAAGTGCGGTCGCACTCCGAGCCTGCGTCGATGCAGGCCCCTGCGCACAACTCAGTGCCCGCTGGACATTCCGCTCCGCAGCGTTCTCCGTCACAGGTCGCACGACCATTCTGGGGACGCTCACAAGGAGTGCACGAGCTGCCGCACGTGGCCACATCGTCGTCCGACACGCAGCCGGTCGCGCAGCGATGCTGCCCCGACGGGCAGGCGTCTCCGGCTCCGGACTCTCCCGCCTCACCCGCGGCGCCGCCCCCAGCGAGCGTGCCCCCGGATCCCGCGTCTGCGCCACCCGAACCACCCGAATCACCCGAACCACTCGCACCACCCACGGAGGGGCCGCCGTGGTCCCTCTCGGTCTGACGCGACGTACTCGAGCACGCGCCAGCGACAAGGTTCATCGCCCAGAGACCAGACACCACGAGGACACACCGCGAGCGTACCCACCGCCACTTTTGCTCCATTTCACCCGTATATTCGCGGCGCGCACAAAACACAATCGACGCCCGTCGAGTTCACGGTGTTCACGAACGGCCAACACGGACGCCCGCCTCGGCGTCGCTCGCGCATCCGCTCACGCCCCGCGAACCTGCCTCGCAGCGGAATCGCTCGAATTGGAATCGATTTCATTCGAGCTTCTCGCGAGCTTGCCCCTGGGTAACCACTCTGCCAGCCTTCCGAGCACGCCCGAAGCGTACGGTAAGATCATGGGTCGACGAGCGAGTACCATCGAGAACGCCAAGACGGTGGCGAGTCTGCCGCTGCGGGCGGGCGCTGTCGGCGGTGACGCCATCCCCAGCGTCGATGGCTACGAAATCGAATCGGAACTCGGGCGGGGCGGCATGGGCGTGGTCTACAAGGCCGTGCAGGTCAAGCTGGGCCGTCCGGTGGCCCTGAAGATGATCCTGGCTGCCCACGCCCAGGGTGAAGAACGCGAGCGTTTCGCCAGCGAAGGCGAGGCTGTCGCCCGCTTCCAACATCCGAACATCGTGCAGATCTACGAGGTCGGAGAAGCCGATGGCCGCCCGTACTTCTCATTGGAGTACGTCGAGGGCGGCAGCCTCGAAGACAAGCTCGGCGGCAAACCGATGGCGTGGAAGCCCGCCACTGAATTGCTGGCAGTGCTCGCGCGCGCGATGCAGGCCGCACACGCGCGCGGTATCGTGCACCGCGACCTGAAACCCGCCAACATCCTGCTCAGCCAAGACGGTATCCCCAAGGTCACCGATTTCGGAATCGCCAAGCGACTCGACGCCATCAAGCAGACTCAAACCGGCAAGATCCTCGGCACGCCGTGCTACATGGCTCCCGAGCAAGCCATCGGTCGCTCGGACCAGGTCGGTCCCACCACGGACATCTACGCGCTCGGCGCGATTCTCTATGACGCGCTCACGGGGCGTCCCCCATTCGAGGCCGACAACACCCTCGACACACTGATGCAGGCGGTCACACGAGAGCCGATCCCGCCGCGCGTACTGCAACCCAAAATACCGCGTGACCTCGACGTCATTTGCCTCAAGTGCCTCGAGAAGAAGCCGGAAAAACGCTACGCCACGGCGCAGGACCTCGCCGACGATCTCGAGCGCTTGCTCAAAAACGAACCGATCCACGCGCGCCCCATCGGTACGCTCGAACGTGCCGAACGCTGGGCGCGCCGGCACCCCGCCTGGGCCACGTTGATCGGCGTGTCAGCGCTCGCCTTGCTGGGCCTGGCGGCGACAGGCGCCTGGTTCACTCATGAGCTCCAAGAAGAACTGCGTGCGACCGAAACCGCCCGAAAGGACGCGACCGCCGCGCGCAATCAGCTGCGCCAACGCCTGGTGCGCAGCACCGCCGACGCCATCAACAGCGATCTGCTGCAGCTCGCCGGTGCGCCGCGCGTGATCGCGGCCGCGCTCGCTGGGCGCAGCGATTGGACCGAACGCCAGCTCAGCGACTTGCTGAGAGCCGAGCTCGCTGCCGAGCCACACGTCTTCGGCATGGCGGTCGCGTTCGAGCCAAAGCAGTTCGATGCGAGCCTGGACGACTTCTGCCTCTACCTGTTTCGCGGCAAATCCGGGCTCGAAGTCAAACAGCTGTTGCCCCCCGAGTACACACCCATCTATCGCCAATGGGACTGGTATTCGGGGGCCGGCAAGTCCGGTAGTTGGAGCGAACCCTACGTCGACGAGGGGGGTGGCGATATCCCGATGGTCACCTTCTCGATGCCGTTCGAGCGCAACGGTCGGAAGGCGGGGGTGGTGACGGTCGATCTGTCGCTCGAGTACTTTCGCGCGCTCGATCGATCGATGCGAAAGTCCGACGTGGGGGGCAACTCGCACGTGTTCGTGCTGACCAAAACCGGCACCATCGTGAGCCACCCGAACGCCAAGTTCCAGTTCCCGGCAGACGGCGCCTCCTACCCCAAAGAGCACCCTTCGCCCATGTGGTCGCGGATCCTGAGTGGAGACCACGGCACGGCCCAAGGCGTCGATCTGGTGACGAACCAACCCGCCGAGTTCCTGTTCGCGCCGGTCCGAACCGCCCACTGGTCCACGGTCGCCGTGATCCGCGACTGAGCGCCCATGAGCGAGCAGGCATGACCGGGCGCCGAAGCCTCTGGGTGGCGACCGCGGTGCTACTGGTTTGCCTCGGTGCATGGTTGCTAACCAGCCAGCGGGCGTGGGATCCCGTCGCCGCCAGACGCGCAGAAGAGCTGGCGGTGTCCGTGCGCACACTCAGCGGCGGCACGCGGACGTGTCCGGACCCCGAAGTCATCGATCGAGGCCAACTGTGTGGACCTCCGAGCGCGCCCTGCTTGTTCTATCGCAAGCATGACGCACACGAGTGCGTCGTCGGGTACTGGGCTGACACCAGCGACGGCGACACCTATTTCGAATACTCCGTCTGGCAAGGAACATGGGCGTCCTCCGACGACATCAGAGGAAGCGCGCTCAGGAAGTGAGTCGTTGCCGCTTCCAGGATAACTTCAAGGCCCCAAAAACAGGCTGCGCAATGGAGAAGCGGCAGCTGGAGACTGAGCTTGCCCCGGTTTGGTGGACATCCCGAAAGGGATTACTCTCCAGGAAGTTCCACCAATGCAGCAACGCAAATCCCGACCAGATTCATTCAAGAAAGACGCGGTACGTCGCGTGATGGCCCGCG
>Ga0315910_10001899_pt1 | contig 18837 bp, 17 predicted proteins | sample EdamamesoilMG_FD_204470 | JGI IMG/M metagenome (GOLD analysis project Ga0315910, IMG submission 204470) | Garden soil microbial communities collected in Santa Monica, California, United States - Edamame soil | ecosystem: Environmental > Terrestrial > Soil > Garden | place: USA: California...
GGGGAGCCGTGGCTCCCGGCGAGGGGCCGGGGGCAAGCCCCCGGCGGCGGACGCTCCTACTTCGGAGCGCCTTCCTCGGCCGCGGGCTGGGCATCGCCCGGGGCCGGAACGAAGGTCGCCCACTGCTCGGACTCGGCGGCCGGCGCGGCCGGCGCGTCCCCGGCCTCCTCGGCGGGGGCCTGCGAGATGGGCTCCGACTCCTCCATCAGGACGTGGCCGGAAGCATCCGGATTGTCGCTGTAGAGGATCTGCTGCAGGCGCTCGCCGTAGGCGTCGCGGCGGCGCAGGATCTCGCGCTCGATCAGGCGCTGCTGGTCCGAGGCCGAGCGCACGACCGTGGGCGTGACGAAGACCCACAGCATCTGCTTGTCGCGCGTGCGCGACTTGTGCTGGAAGAACCAGCCGAGGAGGGGGATGTCGGAGAAGAACGGGACCTGCGAGACAGTCTCGGTGTCGAGCTCGGTGGAGAGGCCGCCCAGGATGGCGGTCTGGCCGCTCTCGAGCAGCACGCTCGACACGACGGTCGAGGAGCGCTCGCGAGGCAGGGCGATCGTGCCCTCGTCGCCGTTGGCGCCGACCGTGAACACGTCGAAGCCCGGGGGCGCGACGGAGGGGTCACCCGTGCCGGTCAGGCTGGTCTCCTTGGGGATGATGAGCAGGTCGACCTTGCCCGTCCCGGGGATGACGTGCGGCTGCACGAGCAGCTGGAAGCCCGTCTCGACGGGCGAGTTGTCGGCCTCCTCGACCGTCAGCGCCAGGCCGCCGGCCTGGCCCTGCTCACTCTTGGCCTGGGCGTAGCGCACGGTCTCGCCGACGAAGATCGTGCCCTCCTTGCCGTCCAGCACGACCAGCTTGGGCGCCTGGATGACCTCGCTGGTCGTGTCGCGCTGCAGCAGGCGCAGGGCGCCGGTCCACTGCGTGAACGAGAGCGCTCCGTAGATCGTGCTCGGGATGATCGTGCTCCCGACGTTCAGGTCGGGGTTCGCGAAGGGGCCGTCGCCGGTCGGGTTGACGATGACCAGGTCGTCCCAGCCGCCGGACCCGAGGTTGAAGGGCAGGGTGATCGGGATCTGGCCGCCGCCGTAGGAGACCTGCGGGCCGAGGTCGCCGTAGTCGACGCCCAGGTTGAAGAGGTCGCGGTTGGCGGTGCTGACGAACTTGACGTCGATGAAGACCTGGGCCGGCTCGATGTCGAGCAGGGCCAGCATGTCCTTGATCTGCGAGTGGACCTGGGCCGTGTCGCGCACGATCAGCACGTTGTGCGGGGGCGGCATGTACTCCATGTCGCCGCCCGGCGAGCTGGCCTTCTTGAGCGCGGCCAGCACGGGGAAGACCTTCTCGTAGTCGATCTGCCCGCCGCCCTGCCCGCCCGCGGCGGTCGTCTTCTGGGTGATGGTGACGAACTCCGAGTCGATGTTGGGCAGGTAGCGCGAGGGCGGACGCGCGTAGCGCAGCTGGTAGCTGTGGGACTCCATCTGGGCCTGCAGGCTGAGGGGGTCGACGACGCGCAGGATGCCGCGCTGCTCCTCGACCACCACGAAGCCCAGCGTCTTGACGGCCACGTCCAGGGCGTCGCGCCAGGGCACGTTCGTCAGGCGCAGGCTGAGGGTGCCCTGCACCTCGGGCGCGATGACCACGTTGGCCCCGGACAGCTTGGCGATCGTGTCGATCACCTCCTTGATGTCCGCGTTGTCGAAGGTGAAGTTCACGCGCGGCGGACGCACGACCACCAGCACGCCGGCCGTGCGCTCCTCGACCGTGCAGCCGGCCATCTCGGCCGCCAGGTCGAGCGCGTCCCGCCACGACACGTCGGTGATGTCGAGCGAGACGCTGGCGTCCCCGCCCTCCAGCACGACGATGTTGTAGCCGGACTGCTCGCGGAGGTACTGCACGACCTCGGCGAGCTGCCGGCTCTCGACGCGCAGGGAGACGCGGGCATCGGGAATGGCCATCTGGGCACTGGCGACGGAGACGGCGCACAGGAGCGCCAGCACCGCGCCGAGGAAGCGCTTGCCGGTATTCATGGGGAACGGGACGTGGGGAACGTGGGGATCGATCGGGGACGGGGAACCGCGCAGAACGGGGGGAACCGCTCAGCCCGAGGGTCGGATCTCGAGCGGGCGCGCCAGGATCAGCTCGCGGAAGGCGAACTCGATCTGATCGGGACGGATGTTGTGGACGATCAGCTCTTCGTCGAGCATGTCGCCCTCGCCGTAGGCCTGGCCGTTGATGAGCACGACCGGGTCCTTGCCCTCGTAGATCGCGACGCCGCCGATGCGCAGCTCGATCTTCTCGAAGGCCAGCACGGTGTCGGCCAGGTGCTTGAGCTCGCGGATGCCCTGCACGAGCGGCTCCTTGAGCGGGTCCTGGTCGGCCAGGCCCAGGCGCGACTCGACCGTGGCGAAGGCCGCCAGGGCGAGCTCGTACTCCTGGATGTCGATGTGCCGCTGCATGGCCTCGTGGGTCTCGCGCAGGAGCGCGGTGGAGGGGCCCTGACCGCCCTCGCCCTTGGCCATGGCGGTGCGCACGCCGGCGACCACCTCGACCACGTTCTTGTCGAAGCGCCGCAGGGCCGGCACGAAGACCAGGAAGCCGGCCGAGTCCACGCGGCGGATCTCCTCCTCGAGCAGCGCCAGCTTGGTCTCCAGGTCAGCGCGCAGCTTCATGGTCTGGATCAGGTTCTCGGCCGCCTGGGCCTCGTCCCAGACCTTCTGGACCTCGAGGGCCTTCTCGCTGAGCCCGTCGACCAGCGCGATCTGGTCCTCGATCGGCATGGTCGGACCGCCGTCGACGGGCACGCGCGGGTCGATCCAGGGGTCGCGCCGCGCGCGCTGGCCGCGGTAGTCGTAGGCCGGGAAGCGGAGCTCCGCGCCGCGCTTGGAGATCTCGCTGATCAGCAGCTCCTTCTTCTTGTCGTAGTGGTCGATCTTGACTTCCTTCGCGTTGCCCGTCGGGGCGTACACGTAGGTCTCGAGATCGAGCGTCACGCGGTGGCGCGGCGGAGCGTCCTGGGTGTACTCGTTGCGGTTGGCGGCCTGCAGCTTGAAGGCCACCACGCTCATGAAGCGCTTGTGGCTCTCGATCTTGTGCAGGAAGGAGAGCAGCTGGAAGGCGTCGGCCTCGAAGGCCAGCGTGTAGGAGACGCGCTCGAAGTCTTCCTTGCTCTTGCGCGTCGTGCGCGTGCCGTCCTTCACGGACGACAGCGTGAAGCCCGACTCCTCGCTGAAGCGGTTCAGCGTGCGCGCGAGGTTGGTGACGTCCTTCTCGTCGGAGAGCATCTCCTTGACGATCGCGTCCGTCTCGCGCTGGATGATGACCTTCTTGACCAGGTCGGGCGTCTTCTGCAGCAGCTCCTTGTCCTGCTCGATCTGCTGCTTGAGCGTGGCCACCTCGGCGCGACGACGCTCGATGCCCTCGTGCTGGTAGTAGAGGAGCGTCGAGAGGCCGGCGGCGATGGCGAAGGCCACCCCGCCCATCACGAACAGGCGCTTCTTCTCGGGCGTCACGGCTTGCCTCCGGTCTTCTGCTTGGTCGCGGCCGGGGCGGCCTTCTTCTCGGGCGGCGGCAGGAGCTTCCCGTCGGGGCCGCGACGCCGCTCCTCGGGAGCCTTGAGCGTGACCTGCAGCGGGAAGTTCCAGACCTCGGCCGGCATCAGGCCCTCGTCCTTGGCGGTCTGCGAGCCCTCGGGGTTGGAGGGCTTGTTGAAGTCCTCGCAGAAGGGCGAGCGCTCGAGGTCGTCGAGGAAGTTCGCCACGTGCGCGAAGGAGGGCGAGCCGGAGTGGCCGGAAGACTTGAGGCTGCCGTAGCTCTTGTTGCGCGAGCTCTCCTTCTGGTCGACGTTCAGGTCGTCCAGCCAGACCAGGTACTTCTCGCCGTCGCCGCCGACGTTGACCACGTCGATCAGCTCGTCGACCTTGCGCGTCCAGGAGACGCGGTTGGCGGTGATCGACTTGAGCATGTCCTCGCGCTTGTCGAACAGGGCCGACTCCTTCTCCAGGTCGCGGTGGTAGGCGACCTGGGGATCGAGGCCGGCCTTCTGTTCCTGGAGCAGCGCGAGCTCGGAGCGCACCTCGGCCGAGACCCCGAAGGCGGTCCAGGCCCAGTAGGCGGCGAGCGTGCCGTTGACGGCCACTGCCCCGGCCACGGCCAGGAGCAGCTTGACGGGCGTGCGCTTCTTCTGGCGCAGCTCGTCGGGGAGGAGGTTGATGAGGATCATTGTGCGCACACCCTCGCGGCGAGACCGATGGCGACGGCCAGGGACGGGGCGCAGGACTCCATCTCCTGCACGTTCACGCGGCCCTCGGCCACGCGCAGCCCCTCGAGCGGGTTCCAGGTGCGGGTCGTGCGACCCGTGGCCTGCTCCAGGAAGGCGACCGTGCCCGGCGCGAGCACGCCGCCGCCGGAGAGCAGCAGCTCCTCGACGCGCAGGCCCTCGCGGTTCTCGACGTAGTCGAGCGAGAGCGAGAGCTCGCTGACCATGTCCTCGAGCACGGGCGTGATCGCGCGCGCGACCTCGGCCTCGCGCCCCTGCGGGTCGCGCTTGATCGCCTCGGCCTCGGTGTTCTCGACCCCCAGGCGCCGGGCGGCGGCCTGGGTCATGTCCGCACCGCCGATGCCGATCTCGCGGCTGAAGCAGGTCTCGCCGCCGGCCAGCACGTTGATCGAGGTGACCGAGGCGCCCACATCCACCAGGGCGATGGCCCGCTCCTGGGTGCTGCCCAGGACATCCGTCAGGCCGCACAGCTCCCAGGCGTTGGCCAGGGCGAAGACGTCCACGTCGACCGCCAGCGGCGTCAGGCCGTGGCGCGTGATCTCCTTGATGCGCTCCTCGATCGCGGACTTCTTGCAGGCCGCGATGACGACGCCCATCTGGTCGCCGCCCGCGCCCGCCCCCTCGCCCGAGGCGTGCGGCTTGCGCGCCAGGCGCTGGCAGTCGATCTGGACCTCGTCGGCCTCGAAGGGCAGGTACTTGTCCGACTCGAAGCGGATGGCCTGCCGCAGCTCGGCGTCGGTCATCTGCATCATCGTGATGTAACGCACGACGACCGCCTGCCCCGAGACCGAGGCGACGACGTTCTTGCTCCTGAACCGGCCCTGCTGGAGGACCTTGGCGACGGCCTCGGCCCGGTCGGCACCGGTGGGCACCTCGGCCCGTGCGAAGCCGGTCACGACCGGTTCGGGGCCCTCCAGGGAAATCTCGACGGCCTTCACGACCTGGTGACCCAGGTCGAGTCCGACGATGCTCTTGGTCTTCCGGAACACCGCTACCTCTTGGTTGCCTGTGCGCGCACGTGGGGAGTAACGACCACCCGCTCCGGCCGGTGGACGGAGGTCGGTCGTGGAAAGGCCTTTCGGATCGCCCCGGGAAGGAGCCTTAGGGGCAGTTGCTGCTTTCCGGGTCGACCCCCGCGCCCGCCGCCCCCCCGGGGGAAGTCCCTTCCGGGGCCGGTACCCAACCGCACGCCACGCCCGGCTCCCCCGGGCCGGCACGGCTCAGCCCGGCTGATTCACGAAGGCCTCGAGCGAGACGCCGCGAATGGCCCCAAGTGCGGGCTTTCGCGACCGAGAGGACCGGAACCGACCATCCTCTGGTCGGTGAGGACTCGCAGGGAGCGAAAGGCCGCAGATGGGGCCAGTCGCGGCGTCGGAGCCGAGGGCTTCGTGAATCAGCTGGGCTCATGGCCCGTGAAGGAACCAGAGGGCGCGCGAGGATCGCGCGCTCGGCCGAGCCAGAGCCTCTTGATCGAAGGATGCCCGCGGCATCCTCCGGTGCGGAGGCTCAGGCCGGGCGCTCGCGCTCCTCGCCGAAGCAGCCCTCGAAGAGCTGCGCCAGGTCCGCCAGCAGGGCCTCGGCGTCGACACCGCGCGCCACCAGCTCGAGCTCGGTGCCGGGGCCGGCCGAGAGCGTCATCAGCTCGAGGATGCTCTTGCCGTTCACCTCGCGGTCGCGCGAGCGGATGCGCAGCTCGCTGGCGCGGGCCAGGGCACGCGTGACGATCGCGTGGCACGGGCGCGCGTGCAGGCCCTGCGCGTTGACCACCCGGACCGTCAAGCGCAGCTCCTGCGACGGAGGCCGCAGGCTCACGGAGCGGACATCTCCCGCAGGAGGTCCACCAGGTCCTTCTTCGTGTCGACGCCCAGCGCGAAGCGCCGGAAGTCCGGGTGCCGACCGAGCTGCGAGATCCAGCGCATCATGTCGAGGTGGCGCTGCGGGTCGTGGCGCGCTCCCGCGCGCTCGGGGCGCAGGACGGTGAACAGGAGCACGACGGGCTGACCGTCGAGGGCTGCCCACTCGATCCCCTGGGGCACGAGCGACAGGCTGAACACGGCCTCCTCGAGCCCGGCCAGCTTGACGTGCGGGATGGCCACGCCCTGCCCGATCCCGGTCGAGGCCACGGCCTCGCGCTCGAGCAGGGCCTTCTGGGCCGCGGCACGCAGGCGCTCTTCCAGGCACTTCGCCTTGACGAGGTTGCCGGCGATCTCGGCGAAGACCTGCTCGCGCGTGGCGCCGGCGAGCCTCAGGCTGCAGGCGGCGGGCTTGAACAGCCGCCAGTAGTCCTTGGCCTCGGTCTGCATCGCTCTCTCGCGTGGCTCGCGCGCGAGCAGAGTCTAGAGCCTGGCCCGGAAACCGTCACGGCGATTCGGTGGGCCCCGCTCCCTGCGATCCATCTGGGCGACGCGCTCCCTCAGCCCGGGAACAGCCCCGGCCGGCCGCGCGGGCCCGCCGGCCGGTTCCGGAAGGTCGGCTCGGCGTAGAGAACGCGCACGAGGTACAGCCCCTCCGGGGGCGCCGTCGGTCCAGCCAGGCGCCGGTCGCGCGCTGCCAGCAGCTCCGCCACGCTCTCCGCGGCGCGCTTCCCGCGCCCCACCTCCAGCAGCGTGCCGGCCAGCGTGCGCACCATGTTGTAGAGGAAGCCGTCGCCCTCCACGACCAGGGCGAAGCCGGAGCGGCGCGCCACCAGGTGCAGGCCGCGGATGCAGCGCACGTTCGAGCGACGCGGCGAGCCCTGGGTCGCCAGCGACGTGAAGTCGTGCCGGCCGACGAAGGCCCGTGCCGCCCTGCGCATGGCGGCCAGGTCGAGGGCCTCCGGCACCCAGTGCCACAGGCCGCGTCCCAGGGGCAGCGGGAAGGTCTCCGTGCGCACGAGGTAGGCGTAGCGCTTGCCGCGCGCGCTCTTCTGGGCGTGGAAGGCGTCGGGGCAGGTCTCCAGGGCGCGCGCGACCAGGCCGCGGGGCAGGTGCGCGTTGAGCGCGAACAGCAGGCGCTCGTCGGGGAGGCGCGCGGCGGTGTGGAAGCTCGCCACCTGCCCCAGGGCGTGCACGCCGGTATCGGTGCGCCCGGCACCGATCACGCGCAGCGACTCCCCCGTCAGGGCCAGCAGGGCCTCCTCCAGGCCCTGCTGCACGCTGGCGAAGCCCTCCTGGCGCTGCCAGCCGAAGAAGGCCGAGCCGTCGTAGGCCAGGAGGACGCGGACGTTGCGCACGGCGCGCGAGCCTCAGGTGCGTGCGTCGCGCAGGGTCACGCGGCCGGCCAGGGCGTCCTGGATCACGCCCTTGTGCAGGTACTCGAGGGCTGAGCCGGCCGGCACCCCGCGCGCGAGGCGCGTGACCTTCAGGCCGAGCCGCGCACGGTCGAGCGCGGCGAGCACGACCTGGGCCGTGGCCTCGCCCTCCGCGTCCGGGTCGGTGGCCAGGATCAGCTCGCGCACGGTGCCCGCCTTCAGCCGCGCCACCAGGGGCGCCACGGTCAGGTGCCGCTCCTCGGTGCCCTCGGCCGGGTTGAAAGCCCCCAGCAGGACGTGGTAGCGCCCGCGGTAGACCTCGGCCCGCTCCAGGGCCTCGACGTCGCGCGGCTCCTCGACCACCACGAGCTGCCCCGCGTCGCGCGCCGGATCGGCGCACAGCGCGCAGGGATCGCCCTCGGCCACGTTGTGGCAGGTCGAGCAGCGCAGCGTGTGCGCCGCGGCGTCGCGCAGGGCGTCGGCCAGCTCGAGGGCTTGCGGGTCGCGCAGGACGTGGAAGGCCAGGCGCTCGGCCGTGCGCCGCCCGATCCCGGGGAAGCGCTCGAAGGCCGCGATCAGGCGCAGGAGCGGCTTGGGGTAGGCCATCTAGTGTCCGGTCGCCGAAGTTCGCGTGCAGATCCCGGTGCCATCCGCCGGCTGGCCAGGCGCGACGACGACCGCGTATCCAGGGCGATACGCCGAGGAGGAGCAACGACGCCAGACGGCAGAGGGCGGCGGGAGGTGCATGCGAACTTCGGTGACAGGACACGAGCCCGACCTGTTCCTGGGGCCTCGAGCCAGACGTCGAGCATGCCGGCAGTCGCGACGTTGCAGCCGAGGGCTCATGAATGGGTCGGGCTGGGACGCTAGCGGCCGGTTGATCTACAGCAGGCCCGGCAGGTTGAGCCCGCCGGTGATGCGGCCGATGGCCTCCTTCTCGGCCTCGTGCGCGCGCCGCAGCGCGTCGCGCAGGGCCGCGGCCATGGCCTCCTCGAGCGCGCGCGGCTCGAGCGCGACGCCGGGCGCGAGGTGCACACCGCGCACCTCGAGCCGCTCGGCGTTCAGCACGACGCGCACCAGGCCCCCGGCCCCGATGCCCTCGACCGTGCGGGTGCGCAGCTCGGCCCGTGCCGCGTCGAGCTGGCGCTGCATCTCCTGGGCCTGCTTCAGCAGGTTCCCCATCTCGCCGAGACCGCTCATGTCAGCTCCTCCATCGTGCCCTCGAAGTCCTGGATCATGCGCTCGGTCAGGGGATCCTTGACCGGGGCGGTCCGCCCGGGGACGGCGCGGGGCATGGCCGCCTGGGCCAGGTCGATCGCGAGCGGGCGCCCGAAGACGCCCTGGTGGGCCTGCTCGCAGGCGCGCTGGTTGCGCTTGTCGGCCATCAGGCGCTGCTCGTCGGGGGTGAGCCCGCTGAGCACGAGGTGCGCGCCGCCGTCGATGCCGGGCCGCAGTACGCTCGGCCCGAGCCGGGCGAGCAGCTCCGCCAGGCTCGCGCGGCCGCGGCGCAGCTCTGCCAGGAAGGCGTCCCAGGTCGCCGCGGGAGACGCGGCCGGCGCCTCGCTCGTGCGCACGGGCGGCGCCGCGGGCGGAGCGGCGCGCGCGGGCGCTGCCGCGCTCGGCGCGGGCGCGGCGCGCGCGGCGGGCGGCGCGCCGCCCAGGCGCTGCTCCAGGGCCTCGAGACGCCGCACGAGCTCCGCCAGCGGCAGGGTGGCCTCGCTGCGCGCCAGGTCGAGCAGGCACAGCTCGAGCACCAGGCGCTCCTGGCCGGGCAGGAGCCGGGCGCGCTCGCGCGCGCGCAGGAGCTGCTGGAGCCACAGCTCGAGCCGCTCGGGGCCGAGGCGCCCGCCCCGCTCGGCCACCCGGCTGCGCTCGCGTCCGCTCAGCGTGACGAGCGGCGTGGACTCGCCGCAGAAGGCCAGCAGCGCCGCGCTGCGCACCTGGCCCAGGAGGCCCTCCAGGACCTCCTCCTCGTCGCCCTCGAGGCTGGCGATGCGGGCCAGGAGCCCCGGGCGGTCGCCGGCCTCGACCAGGGTCAGGAGCTCGTCGAGCTCCTGGCTGCCGGCCTCGCCGCCCAGGCGCTCGAGGTCCGCCAGGCGCGGCTCGTCGCCGGCGAAGGCCAGCAGCTTGTCGGCCAGCGAGAGCGCGTCGCGCATGCCGCCGTGGGCGCGGCGCGCCAGCTCGGCCGTGACGCCGGCCTCGGCGAGCACGCCCTCGGCCGCGAAGACCTGCTCCAGGCGTGCGACGATGCGCTCCTCGGGGAGCGGCACGAGGCGCAGCACCTGGCAGCGCGAGAGGACCGTGTCGAGGACCTTGTGCGGATCGGTCGTGGCGAACAGGAACACGACGTGCGCGGGCGGCTCCTCCAGCGTCTTCAGCAGCGCGTTGAAGGCCGCCTTCGAGAGCATGTGCACCTCGTCGACGATGTACACCTTGTGGCGCGCGCGCATGGGCGCGTAGGCGACCTCGTCGCGCAGCTCGCGGATGTGGTCGACACCGGTGTGCGAGGCGGCGTCGAGCTCGATGATGTCGACCTCGCTGCCCGAGTCGGCGGCGCGGCAGCGCTCGCAGGTGCCGCACGGGTCGGGCGTGGGCCCGCGCTCGCAGTTCAGGCACTTGGCGAGGATGCGCGCCAGCGTGGTCTTGCCGGTCCCGCGCGGGCCGGCGAAGAGGTAGGCGTGGCCCAGGTGCCCGCCGGTCAGGGCCCCGCGCAGGACCTCGGTCACGACCTCCTGGCCGATGACCTCGCCGAAGTGCTTCGGCCGGTACTTGCGGGCGAGGACGAGGTAGGCGGACATGCCTGTTGAGGGGGGCTACTGTAGCGGGGCCACGCGGCGCGTGGCCCGCACGCGCGAGCGCGTCAGTGGGCCCGGGCCGGACGCACCTGGAACCATGATCTTAGGGCTGCTCCGTTCCCGGCCTGACCCGGTTCGAAGAGGTTCCACTGCACCGGACCGAGCCCGCTGCCGCGCTCGCGCGGGGCATGGACTTGGCGGAGAGGGTGGGATTCGAACCCACGGTACCCTTTTGGGGCACACACGCTTTCCAAGCGTGCTCCTTCAGCCACTCGGACACCTCTCCGGGCGGCGCGCCGCGCCGGGGGCGCGGACACCGTCGTTCGTGGCTGATCTGCACGTTCGCGCTCGTCGAGCGGGCGCGCGGGAATGGCGGAGAGGGGGGGATTCGAACCCCCGATGCCCCGAAGGGCATACTGGTTTTCGAAACCAGCGCGTTCAGCCGCTCTGCCACCTCTCCGCCCGGAGCAAGGCGGGGCCTGCTCCGTGCTCGTGATCGCGCGCTTCACCGCGCGACCGCCGCGCCGTCGCCCTGCGGACGCCGGGCGCGGAAGAACTCCTGCAGGAGCGCGCGCGCCTCGTCGGCCAGGCAACCCTCCGCGAACTCCAGGCGGTGGTTCGCGCCCGGATGATCGAGGACCCGCCCCAGCGACACGCAGCCGCCGAACTTGGGGTCGCGCACGGCGAAGACCAGGCGCGCCACGCGCGCGTGCACCAGGGCGCCCGCGCACAGGAAGCAGGGCTCGACGGTGGAGTAGACCTCGCACCCGACCAGCCGCACGGCGCCGACGGCGCGCGCGGCGGCCCGCAGGGCCAGGCACTCGGCGTGGGCCGTGGGGTCGACGTCGCGACGCACGCGGTTGTGGGCGCGCGCCAGGACCTCGTCCCCGCGCACGACCAGCGCGCCGACTGGGACCTCGTCCGCATCGCGCGCCGCGCGGGCCTCGGCCAGGGCCAGGCGCATGAAGCGCTCGTCGCGGGCCGGGTCCGCCGCGCGCGCGGTGGCCGGCACGGGCCCGGTGGGCTCGCGCGAAGGGCTCATCGCTCGACTCGGGTTTTCAAAGTCCCGCCTCCGGCACCGACCTTCGCGCGCGGGAGTTGGTACACCCAGGTGGACTCGAACCACCAGCCTTCTGATCCGTAGTCAGATGCTCTATCCAATTGAGCTATGGGTGCACGGAGGGGCGAAGGTTCTAACGAGCGCCGCGGGCGCGTGTCAAGGTTCCGCCCGCCGCGCTCGGCGGGGTGCGCGGGCGGCCGCTCGGCCCGGCTCGTCCGGGTGGACTCCCGCGCCCCGGACACTAGCCTGTCCCCATGGCGCGCGCTCCCCGGCACCTGATCAGCCTGTCCGACCTCGACGACGCCGGCCTGGAGGAGGTGCTCGAGCTCTCGGCGCGCCTGAAGCGCCGCGGAGGCCGCAACGAGCTGGCCGGGAAGACCGTGGGCATGCTGTTCTTCCGCGGCTCGCTGCGCACGCGCGCCTCGCTCGAGACGGCCGTGCTGCAGCTCGGCGGCAGCGTCGTGAACCTGACGGCCATGAGCGACTTCTGGGAGCTGGAGGAGCGCGAGGGCAGCGTCATGGACGGGCGCGCGCCCGAGCACATCAAGGACGCTGCCGCGGTGCTCTCGCGCTACGTCCACGCCTTGGCGATCCGGCCGGCGCAGCAGGGCGGCTCCTGGGAGCTCGACCGGCGTGACGAGCGCATCCGCGCCTGGGCGCGCCACGCCACGGTGCCGGTGATGAACATGGAGAGCGCGCTGTGGCACCCGCTGCAGGCCCTGGCGGACCTCCTGACGCTCAAGGAGCACCTGGGCGAGCTGCGCGGCCAGCCCCTGGCCCTGACCTGGGTGCACTCCCCCACCCCGGCCTCGCCGGCGGTCGCGCACTCCCTGCTGCACGCGGCCCTGCGGGCCGGCATGCACGTGCGCCTGGCGCACCCGCCGGGCTTCGAGCTGGACGGCGGCGTCCTGGCGGAGGTCGGCGAGCTGGCGCAGCGCTCCGGCGGGACGCTCCAGTCGCTGGCCTCGCCCGAGGAGGCGGTGCGCGGCGCGCGCGTCGTGTACGCGCGTTCCTGGCAGTCGCTCGAGTCCTACGGGAACGCGACCCTGGCCGCCAGCCAACGCGCGCGCCACACCGCCTGGCGCATCGACGAGAAGTTGCTCGCGCGCGGCGCAGAGGCGCGCCTGATGCACGCCATGCCCGTGCGCCGCAACGTGGAGGCGACCGACGAGGTCCTCGACGGGCCGCGCAGCCTCCTGTACGAACAGGCCGCCAACCGTCTGCCCTCCCAGATGGCGCTGCTCCTCCACCTGCTGCGCTGATCCGCGAAGCGGCCGCGACGCCGGCCGCGCCCCGAGCTCCGCACCGCGTCCATGAGCACCCCGGACTTCGCCCACCTGCACGTCCACAGCGAGTACAGCCTGCTGGACGGCGCCAACCGCCTGGACGACCTGGTGGCCGCCGCCAGGGCCGATGGCCAGCGCGCGCTGGCCCTGACCGACCACGGCAACCTGTTCGGCGCGGTGGAGTTCTACCAGAAGGCCAGGAAGGCCGGGATCAAGCCGATCCTCGGGTGCGAGGTCTACATCGCGCGCGAGTCGCACAGGAAGCCGCACCACAAGACCCAGAATCCCTACAACCACCTGACGCTGCTGGCGCGCGACCGCACCGGCTACCAGAACCTGCTCAAGCTGGCGACGACCTCCTACCTGGAGGGCTTCCACTTCCGGCCGCGCATCGACAAGGCCACGCTCGCCCGGCACGCCGCGGGTCTTTCCTGCCTGTCGGGCTGCCTCTCGGGCGAGATCAGCGACCTGGTCCAGGCCGGCAAGCTGGAGCGCGCCCAGGAGGCCGCGGTCGAGCTGCGCGACCTGTTCGGGCCCGAGCACTTCTGGCTCGAGCTGCAGCGCAACGGGATCGAGCAGCAGACGCGGCTCAACGAGGCCCTGGTGGACGTCGCGGCCCGCACCGGGATCCCGCTGGTCGCCACCAACGACATCCACTACCTGCGGGCCGAGGACTGCCACACGCAGGACGTGCTCCTGTGCATCAACACGGGCGCGAAGCGCGCGGACGAGAAGCGCTTCCGCATGGACACGCAGACCCTGTTCTTCCGCACGCGGGCCGAGATGGAGCACGAGTTCCGCGACCTGCCGCGCACGCTGACGGCCACCCTGGACGTGGCCGAGCAGGTGGGACTGGAGCTCGAGTTCGGCAGCTACCACCTGCCCATCTTCACGCCGCCCGACGGCAGCGCGCCCGAGACGCTCTTCGACCGGCTGTGCGAGGAGGGCCTGGCCCAGCGCTACGGTGCCGACGACGGGCGCGCGCGCGAGCGCCTGGAGTACGAGAAGCGCGTCATCCGCGAGATGGGCTTCGTCTCGTACTTCCTGATCGTGTGGGACCTGATCCGCTGGGCGCGCGAGCACGACATCCCGGTCGGGCCCGGGCGCGGCTCGGCGGCCGGCTCGATCGTGGCCTACGTGCTCGACATCACGCGCGTCGACCCGCTGCGCTACGACCTGCTGTTCGAGCGCTTCCTGAACAGCGCGCGCATCTCGATGCCGGACATCGACATCGACTTCTGCAAGGAGGGCCGGGAGCGTGTGCTGGAGTACACGCGCCAGCGCTACGGCGCCGAGCGCGTGAGCCAGATCGGCACCTTCGCGACGCTCTCGGCGCGCTCGGTCATCCGCGACGTCGGGCGCACCCTGGACCTGCCCCTGCCGGAGATCGACAAGCTGGCCAAGATGGTGCCCCAGGGGCCGACTGCCCCATCGCTGGAGGAGGCGGTCGAGACCGACCCGGAACTGGCGGCCGCGCGCAAGGATGCGCGCTTCGAGGAGCTGTTCGACTTCTCGATCAAGCTCGACGGCCTGGCGCGGCACATCTCGACCCACGCGGCCGGCGTGGTCATCGCCGACCGGCCGATCGTCGAGTACGTGCCGCTGTGCACGAACAAGCAGGACGTGGTCACCCAGTGGCCCGCCAAGCAGCTCGAGGACCTGGGGCTGCTCAAGATGGACTACCTCGGGCTGCGCACGCTGACGATCCTCGAGCGCGCCCTGCGCATGATCGCGCGCGGCGGCGCGACGCCGCCCGACCTCGACCACCTGCCGCTCGACGACCGCAAGACCTACGTCCTCCTGAATCGCGGCGAGACGCTCGGGGTCTTCCAGCTGGAATCGGAGGGCATGCGCAAGCTCCTGGCGCGGCTCAAGCCGGACTGCTTCGAGGACCTGATCGCCTGCCTGGCCCTGTACCGACCCGGCCCGCTGGAGTCGGGCATGGCGGACATGTTCATCCGTCGCAAGCACGGCCTCGAGAAGATCGAGTACGCGCACGCCTCGCTCGAGCCGATCCTGCGCGACACCTACGGGTGCATCGTGTACCAGGAGCAGGTGATGCTCATCTCCAACGCGCTGGGCGGCTTCTCGCTGAACGAGGCCGACAACCTGCGCAAGGCGATGGGCAAGAAGCAGCCCGAGATCATGAACAAGTTCTCGCAGCAGTTCGTTTCCGGGGCGGTCCGGAACGGTTGCGCCGAGGGCGCGGCGCGCGAGATCTGGGACAGCATCGTCAAGTTCGGCGGCTACGGCTTCAACAAGTCGCACTCGACCGCCTACGCGCTGGTCACCTGGCAGACGGCCTACCTGAAGGCCCACCACCGCATCGAGTTCCTGGCCGCCAACATGGCCTGCGAGATGCAGAGCACGGACAAGATCAAGGAGTTCGTCGACGACGCGCGCTCCGCCGGGATCCGCGTGCTGCCGCCCGACGTGCGCTGCTCGGGCTGGGAGTTCGCGCCGGAGGACGGGGCCATCCGCTTCGGCTTCGGGGCCATCAAGGGCACCGGCGAGAAGGCCATCGAGGCGGTCGTGGCCGCGCGCGAGCGGCTGCTGGAGCGGACCGCGCCGCTGGGGTTGCACGAGCTGTGCGCCGAGGCCGACCCGACCGCGGTCACCAAGCTCACCTGGGAAGCGCTGATCAAGGCCGGCGCCCTGGACGCGGGCGGCCACGATCGCGGCGCCCTCCTGGCGGCCCTCGAGACGGCCATGGCCGAGGGCGCGCGCACCGCCAACGACCGCCGGGCCGGTCAGGGCTCGCTGTTCGGCGGGGACGCGGCCGCCGCACCCCCCGGCGACGGGATCGACCCCGGACGGGCCTTCGCGCCGGCCGAGCGCCTCAAGGCCGAGTACGAGGTGCTCGGCTTCTACCTCTCCGGTCACCCGCTCGAGGATCGCGCGGGCCTGTTCGCCCTGCTCTCCAGCACGAACACGCGTGACCTCGCGGCCCTGCCGGGCGGCAGCGAGGTCACCCTGGGCGGGCTGATCGTGGCCCTGCGCGAGAGCACCACGAAGACCGGCAAGAAGATGGCGCGCTTCCGGCTCGAGGACATGCAGGGCGGGGTCAACGTCACCTGCTTCCCGCGCACCCTCGAGCGCTATCGCGGGCGCATCGTCGAGGACGCCGTGGTGATCTGCCGCGGCAAGCTCGAGGATCGCGGCGCCGAGGAGGCCGGGGCCGGGGGCATCCTGCTGGACGAGGTCCTGGATCTCGAGGAGGCGCTGCAGACCTTCAAGGGCGGCCTGATCATCCACCTGCGCCCGAGCGACGACGAGCTCCTGCCGCAGGTCTCCGAGCTGGTGCGGGCGCACCGCGGCCCGAGCCGGCTGTTCTTCGAGATCGAGGGCGTGGACGGACGCCTGCGCCGCGTGCGCTCCAGCGAGCGCCACAACGTCAAGATCAGCACCGAGCTGGCCCGGGGCATCGAGCGCGTGCTCGGCAGCGGGCGCACGAAGCTCGCACGGATCTGATCTTCAATCGCTCGAACGCTTGTCAGCCGAGCAAGCTCCTCACGAGCGGTAGAAGCATCCGGCGAAGCCGGATGCCACCAGCAACCCTTCTGGAAGCCGCCTGCCCTGCAACCCCGTGATGGGATTGGAGGCGCCGCCCTTGGGTTGCGCTGTCAACCCGCGCCGAGCGTCGCACCGGTCACGCCACCGGCGCGACCGGCCACCCGCCCGGCTCGGCCCTACTCGGCCGCGGCCGCCGGGGCTTCCTTGGGCGTGCGCTCGACGAACTCGAGGATCGCGCGCTCGCCGTTGTCGCCCAGGCGGTTCTTGCTCAGCTTCAGGATGCGGCAGTAGCCGCCGGGGCGCGCCTGGAAGCGCGGCCCGAGCACCGCGAAGAGCTTGGTCGTGGCGGCCTTGTCGCGCACGGCCGCGAACACGCGCCGGCGGCTGGCCTGGCTCGGGTCCTTGCTCATCGTGACCAGCTTCTCCACCATCGGCTTGACGTTCTTGGCCTTGGGGAGCGTGGTGACGATGCGCTCGTGCTCGATCAGGGCCACGGCGATGTTGCGCGCCATCGCGGCGCGATGGCTGCTCGTGCGGCCGAGCTTCTTGCCTGCCTTGCGGTGCCGCATGGTGATTCTCCGGACGCGGGGGGGCGTCGTTACTGGGTGACGGTCAGGCCGAGCGACAGCCCACGCTCGGCCAGGCGGTTCTTGATCTCGGTCAGGCTGGTCTTGCCGAGGTTCTTCAGCTTCATGACCTCGGCCTCGCTCATGGAGACGAGGTCCTTGATCGTCAGGATGTTGGCGCTGTCGAGGCAGTTGCGCGCGCGCACCGAGAGCTCGAGCACCGCGATGGGCTGCTCGAGCATCTTGAGCAGCTCGTCGGTCTGGCGGTTCTTCTGGTTGAATTCGGAACGCGCCGGATCGCCGGCCATGGGCGCGGCGCTGGGGTTGGGATCGAGCAGCACGAACGGGTTCAGGTGCTTGCGGTAGATCTTGGCCGACTCGACCAGCGCGAGCTGCGGCGAGATCGTCCCGTCGGTCCAGATCTCGAGCACCAGCCGGTCGTAGTTGGTGAACTTGCCCACGCGTGTGGCCTCGATCGAGTAGCGCACGCGGTGCACGGGCGAGTAGATGGCGTCGATCGGGATCGTCCCGACCTGGTGCCATTCCGAGCGGTTCTCGTCGGCCGGGACGTAGCCACGGCCCTTGGACACCTCGAGCTCGATCTCGAGCGTGCGGTCCAGGACGAGGTTGGCGATCACCAGGTCCTTGTTGATCACGACCGTATCCCCGGGGCACTCGACGTCCGCGCCCGTGACCGGCCCCTTGCCGCTCTTCTTGATGCGGCAGGTGATGCGATCGCTCCCGGGGTGGCGGATGCGCAGGCGCTTGATGTTGAGGATCACGTCGGTGACGTCCTCGTACACGCCTTCCAGCGAGGCGAACTCGTGGTCCGCCCCGGCGATGCGCACGGCGGTCACCGCCGTGCCCTCGATCGAGGAGAGCAGCACGCGCCGCAGGCCGTTGCCGATCGTGTGGCCGAAGCCACGCTCGAAGGGCTCGACCACGAAGCGACCGTACTCGGTCGTGAGAGTCTCCGGATCCGGCGAGACCTTGCTGGGGAGCTCGAAATTGCGCCAACGAATTCGCATGGTGTGGGTGCTTCCTTCTCTTCCCTACTTCGAGCACAGCTCGATGATGAGCTGCTCCTGGATCGGGTGCGGGACGTGGTCGCGGCGCGGCATGGCCATGATCTCGGTCTCGAGGGCCTCGCCCTTGACGGACAGCCAGTCGGGCACGGCCTGCGACTTGTTCACCTCGACGGCCTCCGTGACCATCTTCTTGGTCTTGGCGTGGTCGCGCGCCGCGACCTTGTCGCCCGGCCGCACGGTGAAGGAGGCCACGTCGACGCGGCGACCGTTCACCTTGAAGTGCCCGTGGTTGATCATCTGGCGCGCGTGGTTGCGCGACAGCGCGAAGCCGCTGGCCAGGACGACGTTGTCGAGGCGTCGCTCGAGCAGCGACAGCAGGGTCTCGCCCGTGTTGCCGGGGGTGCGCTCGGCTTCCTTGATGTAGCAGCGGAACTGCCGCTCCAGGACGCCATAGATGCGCTTGAGCTTCTGCTTCTCGCGATGGTGCAGCCCGAAGTCGGAGACCTTCGAGCGGCGCTGGGCGTGCACCCCGGGCGGGTAGTCCCGCCGCGAGAGCGCGCACTTGTCGGTGAAGCAACGCTGGCCCTTCAGGAAGAGCTTCATGCCTTCCCGGCGGCACAGCTTGCACTTGTTGTCGACGTATCGAGCCATGGGTTCGTCCTGGGAGCCTACACGCGCCGGCGCTTGCGGGCGCGGCAGCCGTTGTGCGGGAGCGGGGTCACGTCCTGGATCGAGATCACGCGCAGACCGGCGTTCGCCAGGGCCCGCACGGCCGACTCGCGACCCGAGCCGACGCCCTTGACGAACACCTCGACCTCGCGCAGCCCGTGGCGCATGGCGGCCGTGGCGGCCTGCTCGGCGGCGCGCTGCGCGGCGTAGGGCGTGCTCTTGCGCGTGCCCTTGAAGCCGACCGTGCCGGCCGCGCCCCACGAGATCGTCTCGCCGGTCGCGGTCGTGATCGTGACGTGCGTGTTGTTGAAGGTCGCCTTGACGTGGGCCACGCCGCGCGCGACCGTCCGCCGAGCCTTCTTCTTGATCGCCTTGCCCATGTGCCTACTTCATCCCCTTGACGGACTTCTTCCCGGCC
>Ga0315910_10001901_pt1 | contig 18828 bp, 17 predicted proteins | sample EdamamesoilMG_FD_204470 | JGI IMG/M metagenome (GOLD analysis project Ga0315910, IMG submission 204470) | Garden soil microbial communities collected in Santa Monica, California, United States - Edamame soil | ecosystem: Environmental > Terrestrial > Soil > Garden | place: USA: California...
CGCTCGGGAGATGGTCGTTGACCTCTCCGTAGGTCAGATAGCCCTGCTCCTTGCCTTTGGCGATCAACAGCTTGAGTTGCGACTGGCGCTCGTCTTCCTGTTGGGGCGATGCTGAATCCATGATTGCCATGTTCCTCCGGCCGCGAGGTTAACGGATAAGTATAGCGGTTAAGCTTCCATCGAGCCTAGATCGGGTCACAAAGTTCCCACTGCAAGCCCCCCTCAACCGGACCGTCTCAGGGGGGTGCCGGCGGGCTGCGACGGCGACGCAGCGCCTCGACCTCGGTCTTGCGACGATGGCGCTCGACGATGCGGCTCAGGCTGTCCCGGAGCACGCCGGGCGCGGCAGCCTCGTCGTCGAGCGGCTCGTCCCGGGCCAGGCGCTCGATCCACCGGGCGTCCGGCTCATCCCGGAAGGTCTCGATCAGCTGACCCGTCGTGATACCGGGCGACCGGGAGGTGATGTCGAGCAGGCGGCGCAGCAACTCGGCGCCCGGCGCGTCGATGGTCTCGAGACCGGGAACATCGGCGGCCGCCGCTCCCGCCTTGGGATAGTGCAGCAGCAGGCTGACCGCCCTCTGCATGACGGATCGCCCGGCCTCCGCCCCGGGACGCACGGACGTTTGGGGCCGCGGCGGGGGAGGGATACGATCCTCGGCGCTTTTCGGCTTTGCAGCGAGTTTCCCGGCAGATAAGCCCGTTTTCTCGGCAAGTTCGGCGACGATCAGCTCGCGGTAAAGGCCTTCCGGCAGCTTTTCCAGCATGGGCAGGACACGACCCGTGAGCCGGGACCGCCCGTCGGCATTGCCGAGATCGAGCCCATGGGCCGCCAGGTCGATCAGGAAGGTCGACAGGGGCAGGGCGGTGGCGAGCAGCGCGGCAAAGGGCTCGGCACCCCGGGTGCGGACAAAGGAATCGGGATCCTCGCCGTCGGGCAGGAGCACGAACTCGATCGCCACCTTGCCGCCGCCGAAGGGCAGCACGGCCTGGACCGCCCGCGCGGCCGCGTCGCGGCCGGCGCGATCGCCGTCGAAGCAGAACACGATCCGGTCGCTGAGACGCGTCAGGTGACGCATGTTCTCGGCGGTTGCCGCGGTTCCCATCGTTGCCATCGCCGGACCAACGCCGTACTGGTCGAGGGCGATGACATCGATATAGCCCTCGACCACGACAATCCGCTCGGGCCTGCCGGGCGCCTGGCGCGCTTCGTAGAGGCCGTACAGCGTGCGTCCCTTGTCGAACAGGGGTGTGTCGGGGGAGTTCAGGTACTTTGGCTCGCCCGATTCGATCAGGCGGCCGCCGAAGCCGATGACGCGCCCACGCCCGTCGCGGATCGGAAACATGATGCGATTGCGGAATCGATCGTAGGTCCGGCCCTGCTCGTTGCGCGCGACGAGCCCGGCGCGGATGAGCCTCTCGACGGCCTTCGCATCGCTGCCGAGCCGCTCGAGCAGGGCATTCCACGAGTCGGGCGCGAAGCCAAGCGCGAAACGACCGGCGCTCGTTCCCTCGATGCCCCGGTTCTTGAGATAGCGGATCGCCTCGGGATGCTCGCGCAGGCGCTCGCGATAGAACTGATCGGCCTCGCGCAGCACGTCGTAGAGTTCCAGTGTCGCGTCCGTCGGCGCCGTGCTGCGGTCGACGGGAATCTCGAGGTGATGCATCTCCGCCAGAATCTCGACGGCCTCGAGAAACTCGCGATTTTCGTAGCGCATGAGGAAGTCGATGACATTGCCGTAGGCGCCACAGCCGAAACACTTGAAGAACCCCTTGTCGGCGCTGACCGTGAACGACGCGGTCTTCTCGTCGTGGAAGGGGCAGAGTCCCTTGTGGTTGCTGCCGGCGCGCTTCAGGGTGACGCGTCCGCCGATGAGGTCAACGATATCGGTGCGCGCAACGAGATCGTTGAGGAATGACTGCGGGATGCGGCTCATGCTGAAGGGGTGCCCCGATGGCTCCCTGGCATGGTAGCGCTATTGCGCCGAAAGGACCTCGCGCACGCGCGCGCTGACCTGCGACATGTCGGCGCGGCCCTGCACCCTGGCCTTGAGCGCGGCCATGACCTTGCCCATGTCCTTTGCGCTCGCTGCGCCGGTCTCGGCGACGACGGCCCGGATCAGTGTCTCGAGCTCCGGGCCGCTCAGGGCCTTCGGCAGGTAGCGCTCGAATACCGCGATTTCGGCGGCTTCCTTGGAGGCGAGATCGTCGCGACCGGCCGCCGCGAACTGCTGCTCGGAGTCGCGACCCTGTTTGATGAGCTTCTGCAGCACGGCGAATTCCGCGTCCTCGGTCAGCGTGGTGCGAGTGTCGATCGCCTGGCGCTTCAGAGCCGAAATGGCGAGACGCAGCGCGCCGAGCTCGACTTTGTTGCCCGCGCGCAAGGCCGCCTTCATGTCGTCCTGAAGTTTTGCGGTGATCGACATGGGAGGAGCGCGAAAAGACCCGGAGGAAATCAGTAGAGGCGCTTGCGCCGTCCCGTGGTGGTGCGCATATTCCGCTTCATGTGCCGTTTGACGGCGGCGGCCTTCTTGCGCTTACGTACCTGCGTCGGCTTCTCGTAGAATTCGCGCCGCCGAAGCTCCGTCAGAATGCCTGCCTTCTCGCAGGAACGTTTGAAACGGCGCAGGGCCGCGTCGAAGTGCTCGCTTTCTCTGATCCGGACGCCGGGCATGCAGGTTCTCGTTTTCTGTCCAAAAAATAGGCCGGCAAAGGCCGGCAGCCGGTAATCATAGCCACGCCAATGCTAAGGTGTAAAGCTTGATGCGCATCCTTGGAATCGAAACCAGCTGTGACGAGACCGGCGTCGCGGTCTACGAGACCGGCCGGGGCATTATTGCCGAGGCGCTCGCGAGCCAGGTGGAGCTTCACCGGCCCTTCGGCGGGGTCGTGCCCGAGCTTGCGTCCCGCGACCACATCGCCAAGCTGTCCCGCCTGGTTCAGGCCGTGCTCGCCGAGGCCGACTGCTCCCCGGGCGAGCTCGACGGGATCGCCTATACCGCGGGGCCGGGCCTGATCGGCGCGCTCATGGTCGGCGGCTCATTCGCGGCGGCGAGCGCTTACGCCTTGGGAATACCCGCTGTCCCGATCCATCACATGGAGGCGCATCTCCTGATTGGGAAGCTCGAGGCCGACGCGCTCGAGTTTCCGTTCATCGCGCTCCTGGTCTCGGGCGGGCACAGCATGCTCGTCGACGTCCAGGGCGTCGGCCGTTATCGCGTGATCGGCAATACGCTCGACGATGCCGCCGGCGAAGCCTTCGACAAGGTTGCGCGGCTGCTGAACCTGCCCTATCCGGGCGGCCCTGCCCTGGCACGACTCGCCGAGAGCGGCGATCCCGGGGCCTTCGACTTCCCCCGTCCGCTCGCCGATCGCGGACTCGACATGAGCTTCAGCGGCCTCAAGACTGCGGTGCGACGCGCCATCGATCGGGAGCGCGCGGAAAAGAACGGAGTCCTCGATGCGAAAGTCGAGCGCAATATCGCGGCGGCGTTCCAGGCCGCGGTGGTCGACACCCTCGTGGCGAAGTGCGCGCGGGCGGTGACGGAGACAGGGCGTCAGCGCCTGGTCATCGCCGGCGGCGTCGGCGCCAACCGCAAGCTCCGGCAGGATCTCGCGGACTGGGGCAGCGCGAATGGCGTTGCGGTCTTCTATCCACGCCCGGCTTTCTGTACCGACAACGGCGCGATGATCGCCTATGCGGGCGCGGCGCGACTCGTTCCCGGGCAGGCCGGGCCGCCGGGCGTTGTCGCGCGACCGCGCTGGCCGCTCGACGAATTGCAGCCGCCGGGGCTGAACTGAGGGAGACGTCACGTGGACAGGATTTACCTCCAGGATCTCCGGATCGAGGCGGTCATCGGCATCTGGGAGTGGGAACGCCGCGTCCGGCAGGTGATCAGCCTCGACCTCGAAATGGCGACCGACGCGAGACGCGCCGCGGCGACGGATCAGATCGGGGACGCGCTCGACTACAAGGCCATTTCGAAGCGCCTCTCCGCGACCGTCGAGCAGTCTGAATTCCGGCTCGTCGAGACCCTGGCGGAGACGCTCGCAAGGATCGTCATTACGGAATTCAAGGTGCCCTGGCTCAAGCTGACCGTATCGAAGCCCGGAGCCATCGAAGGTTCCCGCAATGTCGGCGTCATCGTCGAGCGCAACGCGTCCGACTATGCCTGAGATCTTCGTCGGGCTCGGCAGCAATATCGAACCCGAGGCCAATCTGCGAGCGGCCCTCGCGGCGCTGCGACTTCAATTCGGCGAGCTCCGCTGCTCGAGCGTCTATCGCAGCCCGGCGTTTGGGTTCGTGGGACCCGAGTTCCTCAATATGGTCGTCGGACTCTCGGTGGACATCGGGGTCGACGCGCTCGAAGTCGCGCTGTCGGAGCTCGAGAATGCGCGCGGCCGCGATGCCGGCAAGCGCTCGGGCTCGCGGACGATCGATCTCGACCTCCTGCTCTACGGCGAGCGCGTGGATGCTCTCAGGCGCTTGCCGCGCGCGGACGTGCTCGAGTATCCCTTCGTGCTGGCGCCGCTGGCGGAGATTGCGCCCGGTCTCGTGCATCCCGTGACGGGCATTCCACTTCAACAGGCGTGGAACGGACGCGTCGGCCGCGTCGACGACCTGCGGCGAATCGGTTCGCTCGACGCTGCCTGAGCGGCTACCAGCCTATGCTGCGTCCGCCGTCGACGGCGATGATCTGCCCCGTGATATAGGGCGCATCGCGGACCAGGAAGAGCACGGTCCGCGCAATGTCCTCGGGTTCGCCCGCCCGCCCGAGCGGAATCCTGCGGATGATGCCCTGCTTCACGCCCTCGGTCATGCCGTCGTCGGGCCAGAGGATGGCTCCGGGCGCAACGCCATTGACCCGGATCTCGGGCGCCAGGTCGCGGGCCAGCGAGCGCGTCAGCATCGCGAGCCCGGCCTTCGCGGCGCCATAGACATGGTAGTGGCGCAACGGCCGGCGCGCGTGGATGTCGATCATGTTGACGATCGTGCCGCGAGTTGCCCGCAAATGCGGCAACGCCGCCTGCGCGAGAAACAGCGGCGCCTTGAGGTTGCTGTCGATGAGGTCGCTCCATTCGGCCTCGGTCACGCTCTCGAGCTTCGTGGGATAGAAGCTCGAAGCGTTGTTGACGAGGATGTCGAGTCGGCCGGCGCGCGCGACGACCTGCTCGACCAGTCGCGCGATCCCGGTTGTGGCACGGAGGTCCGCACCAATCGCGAATGCCGACTGACTGCGTGCGGCGTTGCAGCGGTCGACGAGCTCATCCGCCGGGGCGGAAGACTTGAAATAGTGCACGGCGATACTCGCGCCCGCCTCGTGCAGACGCAGGGCGATGGTCGCGCCGATGCGCTTGCCCGCTCCGGTGATCAGGGCCCAACGTCCTGCGAGTGAGTTCGCTGCTTCGCTCAAGAAATGCTCCGGCCGGGTCGATGGCGTTGCAAGGGTACACTATCGCGGCTCGCCGCCCGCCCCGGAGCCGCCTTGATCGCAGAGAGCTTCCCGTCGCCCGATGCGCCCGCCTTGAGCGTCACCGAAGCGCTCACCGCCAGGATCGAAACCGAGATCGATCGCGCCGGAGGCTGGCTCGCCTTCGAGTCGTTCATGCGGATGGCGCTGTACGAGCCCGGGCTCGGCTACTACAGCGCGGGCGCGGCCAAGATCGGCGCGGGCGGGGATTTCACCACGGCCCCCGAGCAGGGCGACTGGCTCGCCGCCGCGCTCGCGCCATTTCTCGCGGCGCAGTTCGAGCAGCTCGGAGCCACGCGATTGCTCGAGCTCGGCGCCGGCACCGGTCAGCTCGCCCTGAATCTGCTCGAGCAGCTGGCCGCGCGCGGCAACACCCAGGTCGACTACTCGATCCTCGAGCCGAGCGCGGATCTTCGCGAGCGACAGCAGGCGCGTCTTGCGCCGTCCTGGCCCGGAGTTCGCTGGCTCGATCGCCTGCCCCTGCCGGGGTTCGCCGGCATCGTCCTCGCCAACGAGGTCGCCGATGCCCTGCCCGTCATGCGCTTCGTGCGGACGGCCGATGCGGTATTGCCGCTCGGCATCGTTCGCGGCCGGGGAGGGCTCGCGATGGCGCCGGGTGCCGCCGATTCCAGGCTCAGCGCCGCGGTTGCGGCGATCGAAGCCGAGCTCGGCCAGTCGTTGCCGGAGGGCTTTCGCTCCGAAGTCTGCCTCCAGCTCGAGCCGTGGCTTGCCGCCGTGCTCCAGCCGATCGCGACCGGCGGATTGCTGCTGATCGACTACGGCCTGACGCGTCGCGACTACTATCGCGCCGAGCGGCGTGACGGCACGCTGATCTGCCATTACCGCCAGCGCGCGCATGCCGACGCCTTGCTCTGGCCGGGACTGCAGGATATTTCGGCCTGGGTCGACTTCAGCGCGGCGGCGGCCGCCGGCCGCGCGGCGGGCTGCACGCTCGCCGGGTTCACGACCCAGGCGCAGTTCCTGATCGAATCGATCGCGGGGGATCCCGCGCTCGCCGCACGGCAGCCGACGCCGCGCGAGGCAAGCGCGCTCAAGACGCTGATCCTTCCGGGAGAGATGGGCGAGCGTTTCAAGCTCCTGTGGCTGACGCGCGGGCTCGGCGAAACGCGATTGCCGGGACGCGACTTCCGGAGCTGGCTCTGAGATTTTCGCGTGCCCCGCGGGATGGCGGCGCTGGCCGATGGGCTACGGCGCTGGCCCGGCTCCGGTCGCCTCCCGGATCGCGGCGACCCGACGCGCAGCGAGCGCGGCACCGATTGCCTTGCCTTCGAGCGTCTTGTCCGGCAGATCGTCTGCCCTGATGGCGGTCGCCGCGGTGAGCGCAAGGCGCAGCCGGTCACCTTGCGGATAGGGAGACGCCTCGAGACCCGTCCGGCCGCGAAGATCGGCGACACAGGCAGTGACGAAATCCTCGAGAACGGCCGGATTGCGCAAGGCCCCGATCGCCGTCAGCAGCTTGAGCATCGTTTCGGGTCTGAGCTCGGCGGCGCGATGGGCGATGCCGTGAAATTCCGCGACGGAATGCGCGAGTGCGAGGTAGCGCTTCGGCACGCGCAGTCGCTCGCCGAGCGCCTCGATCAGCCGGACCGAACGCTGTTCGTGTCCGTGATGCCTGGGCAGCATTTCCTTCGGCGTCGTCCCCTTGCCGAGATCGTGGACGAGCACGGCGAATCGCACCACGGGATCGGGCGAAAGCCTTGCCGCCTGTGCCAGGGCCAGCAAGCTGTGCACGCCGGTATCGATTTCGGGATGCCATTTCGGCGGTTGCGGCACGCCGAACAGCCGGTCGATCTCCGGAAATATCACCTTCAGGGCATTCGCTTTCCGCAGGACCTCGAAGAACACGGCAGGGCGATCGGCGCGCAGCGCCTTTTCCGTCTCCTGCCAGACGCGCTCCGCGGTCAGCGTCTCGAGCTCGCCGCTGGCGGCGATATCGCGCATGAGCTCGAGGGTGCTCTCGTCGACGGTGAATCCCAGCGCATGGAGGCGGGCCGCGAAGCGGGCGACGCGCAATACCCGGAGCGGATCCTCGGCAAAGGCGCCGGAGACGTGTCGGAGCCTGCGGGCTTCGAGATCGCTCTGCCCGCCGTGCGGATCGATGATCTTGCCGGTCGTGTCACGGGCCATCGCGTTGATCGTGAGGTCGCGACGCGACAGGTCGTCCTCGAGGGAGACGTCGGGCGATGCGTCGATGGCGAAGGCCGTGTGACCGCTGCCGCTCTTTCGCTCGGTGCGCGCGAGCGCATACTCCGCCCCCGTCACGGGGTGGAGAAACACCGGGAAGTCGCGCCCGACCTGCTTGTAGCCGAGGCCAATCATCTCGGTAGGCGTTGCTCCGACGACGACGAAGTCTCTCTCGACGACGGGCAGGCCAAGCAGGCTGTCGCGAACCGCGCCGCCGACTTCGTAGACGTCCATGCGGCGATCATACCGTAGCGGTCTGCGTGCTAAGTTCTGGACATGCGTTCCAGCCTGCCGCTCCTGATCAGCGTTCTGCTTCCGACCTTGCTGACGGCGTGCGCGCTGCCGTACTACACCCAGGCAGTGCGAGGACAGGTCGGGTTGCTGCGGGAGCGAGTGCCGATCCCCGAGGCGATTGCCGACCCCGCCGTCAGCGCTGCAACACGCGAGCGCCTTCGGCTCGCCACGGAAATCAGGCGTTTTGCCGTCGGCAGGATCGGGCTGCCCGGCAACGAGAGCTACACCTCATTCGTCGCGCTCGAGCGGGACTTCGTGGTCTGGAATGTGATTGCGGCCGAGGAGTTTTCGGTAGAGCCGATGACCTGGTGTTTTCCCGTCGCTGGCTGCGTCGCTTATCGCGGCTACTTCGATCGCGCCAGGGCGGAGGAGTTCGCGGCGAAGCTCGAGGCTCGCGGTCTCGACACCTTTATAGGAGGCTCGGTCGCCTACTCGACGCTCGGCTATTTCGCCGACCCCGTGCTCGACACCATGCTCGGGGCCGACGAGACGGAAATCGCCGCGATCCTGTTTCACGAGCTCGCCCACCAGCGGATTTACGTCCGGGGCGATACCGAGCTCAGCGAATCATTCGCGACCGCGGTGGAACGATACGCCGTCGAGGCCTGGCTCGAGAGTCGCCATGCGTCCGCGGAGCTTCTGGCCTACCGGGATCGTCTCGATCGCCACGCCGCTTTCTCCGAGCTCATCGCCCGCCAGCGAAGTCGCCTGGCGGAGATTTTCGCCGCGGGATCCAGCGACGATGAGCTCCGCATCGCCAAGGCCGAGGCTTACGCTGCCATGCGCCGTGACTACGAGACTCTGCGTCAATCGTGGGGAAACGCGACCGACTTCGACGGCTGGTTCGCCGGCGAATTCAACAATGCCCGGCTCGTGGCCCTGACGAGCTATCAGCGCTGGGTTCCCGGGCTGCATCACCGGCTGGACGTCCTCGGCCCCGGCGCCTTCTATCTCGAAGTCGGGGAACTGGTCGACCTCGATCCGGAGCAGCGCGACCAGCGGCTCGAGGCCTGGAACGCAGAATCAGCGGCGGCTGCCCTCGCGGATCGCCGCGAGCTCGTCGACGTTGCCGCGCAGGCAGCTGCGAACGATCGACTCCATGGCTCTCGGAGCGATGCCGAAGGCGGCGAACCCGTTCTCGCGGCAGACGCTCGCGACGGTCAGTGACCGGAGATTGTCGCGACTCAAGGGCTTCCCCGGAAGCCACTCGCCGATCCACGCCTGCAGACGTCCGAGGGCTTGCGGAAGATTGACGAGCGCCCGGCGGATCGCGAGCTCGCGACAGACGAAGCGCAGTATCTCCTCGAGTGTGTACACCTGCGGCCCGCAGAGCTCGTAGGTCTGGCCGAAGCTTCGATTGTCCGGCAAGGCCTGAGCGATGGCCTGGGCGACGTCGCCGACATAGACGGGTGCGAATCGGGCATTGAGCCCTGCCATCGGCAATATGGGGGTCCGGCGCAGGATCCGGGCGAAGCGCAGAAAGAATGAATCACCGGGCCCGAAGATCACAGACGGCCGGAAGATCGTGTATTGAATGTTCTCGCCAGCCTGATTCTGGATGACCTGCTCCGCCTCGCCCTTGGATCTCAGATAGTGGCTTGGCCCGCGTTCAGCATTCGCCTTGAGCGCGCTCATCTGCACCAGGCGCCTGACGCCCGAGCGGCGGCAGGCCGCCATGAGCTTTTCGGCAAGCTCAACATGCGCATGCCGGAAACCGCTGCCGTCGCTCCCGCGCTCATTGAGGATGCCGACGAGGTTGATGACCGCCGAACAATTGCGCAGCAACAGGGTCAGCTGGGCGCTGTCGTGGATGTCCGCCTGGACGAGCTCGAGCCCGGGCAGGACGAGCAGGTCCCGGGCCCGTTGCCGGTTGCGTGTCGGAATCCGGACGGCGTACCCCTCGCGCGCGAGCCTGGCCGCCAGAACGCGGCCGACGAACCCAGTGCCTCCGAGGACGCAGACCGCGCCCATGCTCCTGCTGTCGGCCATGATGGGCTAGCGCAGAACCGCCAGCAGCCGCTGGCTGTCGCGCACGATCTCGAGGACGACGGTCCAGGTCTGGTCCGCGAGCCGCCTGGCGTCTTCGACACTGTCGACGGGATTCCGATTGACAGCGACGACGATGTCGCCGGGGCGCACATCGGCGCTGGCCGCGAGGCTGCGGGGGGTGGTCGAGAGAACCGTAATGCCCTGCGCGTCATCCTCGGCGAGGAACTGCATGCCGTCCAGGGGGCTGGACCTCCGCGAGGATTGCAATTCCGGCGGGGGGCCGCTCGATTCGATGACGCGCAAGCCGAGCACCGCGCTGACGGTGCGTTCAGCGCCGTCGCGAATGACCTGCAACTCGACGGTCTCCCCGGGAAGCTTCATGGCGATGCGATTGCGCAGCTCGTTACTGACAGCGACTCTTTCACCGTCGATGCCGACGATGACGTCGTACAGAGCAATTCCGGCCGCTGCCGCGGCTGAATCCGGCGTCACCTCCAGCACCAGTGCGCCGGTCGCTGCGTCGAGATCGAGGCCGAGATCCGATGCCAGGGCAGGGGTAATGGACCGCATGACGACCCCGAGCAATCCCCGGCGCACTTCGCCGAACTCGAGCAGCCGCCCCATCACCGACACGATCATGTCCGCAGGGATGGCAAAGCCGATGCCGACGTTGCCGCCGCCGAAGCCGGTCGAGATGATCGCCGAGTTGATCCCGACGAGCTCACCGCGCAGGTTGATCAGGGCACCTCCGGAATTGCCGGGGTTGATCGATGCGTCGGTCTGGATGAAATCCTCGAAGGCGTTGACGTCCCCTGCGAATCCACCCGCGCGGCCCAGCGCGCTGACGATTCCCGACGTGACGGTCTGGCCGATGCCGAAGGGGTTGCCGATGGCTACGACGTAGTCGCCGACGAGCAGATCTTCCGTCGAGGCGAAGGAAATGGCCGTGAGACCGTCGGCCTCGATTTGCAGGACCGCGAGATCGGCGAGCTCATCGGAGCCGATGATGGCGGCGTCGAAGCTGCGGTTGTCGTTCAAGGTGACGCGGATCGCGCTGGCCGTGGCAATGACGTGGTGGTTGGTCAGCACGTAGCCGTTTGCCGAGTCGACGATCACGCCTGATCCCGCGCCTTCGCTCTCTTCCGGCAGGCTCTCCAGGTATTCCTCGAGGTATTCCTCGAGTTGGGGCGGCACGGGGCGTCCGCGCAGGAATCCCGATGGCTGATCGAGTGTGGCGGTGACCGTGATGCTGACGACCGCCGGGGCGGTCCGGTCGACGAGTCCGGCGAGGCTCGGCATCGGCGCGACCTGACGCTCCTGTGCCGAGACGCCCGTGACAGCGACGGAGAGGATCAGGGCGGCCAGCTGGCGGGTCGCGAAAAGCTTCATTGCGTGGTGCCGCGCTCCGGGGCGCGTCGTCGGACCGTGATGCGCCCTATTCTAGTTCATGAATTCTGTGATCAAGCTGGGGATATGCTGGTGACGAGCGGAACACAAGATCTTGTGATCGGAATCGTTTCGAGCGCCGCCGCGGAACCGCGCGCCGGATTGCCTGTGAATTCGAGGTTAAATTTTTATCTCGTTGTTTAAATTGAGAAAAAGACTTGTCATCAAATCATCAAAAAGTCTTGACATAAAGAACGCGGAATTCTACTCTACAAATCGGCAGCACAAGATCTTGTGTTGCCGATTTAAGCAAACAAAGTGTTCGTCGCGGGTTGAATCTGTCAGCTCTGGGGGTTGGTTTCGCCCGATTATTTTGGGCGGTGAGCGACGGGTCGATGCGGGGGCTTGGGGGATCAACGTAACGCGGTCGCGTTGCGAGAGGATTGGGTTCTATCCATGAATACAGCTGTCGAGATCGCTGATAAGGGCATTGCCGAAATCGAATTCCAGGACGCATCGATCAATATTTGGGACACCAAGTATCGACTCAAGACGAAGTCCGGCGAGCCCATCGACCAGGACATTCTGGGCACCTATGAGCGCGTCGCGCGCGCCCTCGCGGCGGTAGAGGCCCCCGCCGACCGGCAGCACTGGTACGAGAGATTTGTCTGGGCATTGCAGCGCGGCGCCATTCCGGCGGGCCGGATCATGTCGAATGCCGGCGCCGAGCAGCACAAGCCCGCCACGTCGACGATCAATTGCACCGTTTCGGGAACCATCGGCGATTCGATGCACGACATTCTCGACAAGGTGCACGAAGCGGGCCTGACGCTGAAGGCCGGGTGCGGCATCGGCTACGAATTCTCGACCCTGCGGCCGCGCGGAGCCTATGTATCCGGCGCTGGCGCGCATACCTCGGGCCCGCTGTCCTTCATGGATATCTACGACAAGATGTGCTTCACCGTCTCGTCGGCCGGCGGCCGGCGCGGCGCGCAGATGGGAACCTTCGATATCGGCCATCCCGACGCCATGGATTTCATCCGCGCCAAGCGCGAGGACGGCAGGCTCCGTCAATTCAACCTGTCGTTGCTCGTCACCGACGAGTTCATGCGGGCCGTGCGCAACAACGATCAATGGCAGCTGGCGTTTCCGCTGTCCCGGCAGGAAGTCGAGCAGGATGGCATCGATCTCGACGATCCCGAGGTCGTGGTCTGGAGAGAGTGGCCCATCACCGCCGGATACGTCACCGACGAAGCAGGCCTCGTCGCCTGCAAGATCTATCGCCGGCTGCCGGCGCGGCGCATGTGGGACGTCATCATGTCGTCCACATTCGATTTCGCCGAGCCGGGTTTCGTGCTCATCGACCGCGTCAACGAGATGAACAACAACTGGTGGTGCGAGAATATCCGCGCGACCAATCCTTGCGGCGAGCAACCCCTGCCGCCGTACGGCGCCTGCCTGCTCGGCTCCGTCAACCTGACGAAGTTCGTGCGGGATCCGTTCACGCCGAACGCGCGATTCGACTGGGACGAGTACCGTGCGGTCGTCCAGGTGTTCACGCGCATGCTCGACAACGTGGTCGAGGTCAACGGCCTGCCGCTCGGCAAGCAGCGCGACGAAATCCAGCGCAAGCGGCGCCACGGCATGGGATTCCTCGGCCTCGGTTCCGCGGTGACCCTGCTCGGGATGCGCTACGGCTCGCCGGACTCGGTCGAGTTCACCGAAGCGGTATCGCGCGAGCTCGCGCTGGCGGGATGGCAGACCGGCCTCGAGTTGGCGAAGGAGAAAGGCGCGGCCCCCATCTTCGAGGAAGAGTTCGAAGTCACCGACGAAATGCTGCGCAAGCGGCCGGAGATGTCGCGCGATGGCTGGGTTGTAGGCGACAAGATTCCGGGTCGCGTGCTTCTGGCCCGCTACAGCAGATACATGCAACGGCTGGCGAAAGTCGCGCCGGAGCTGCTCGCGGCCATCGAGAAATTCGGAGCGCGCTTCACGCACCACAGCTCCATCGCGCCGACCGGCACCATCTCGCTGTCGCTCGCGAACAATGCGAGCAACGGCATCGAGCCGTCGTTCGCCCACCACTACTTCCGCAACGTCATTCGCGAGGGCAAGAAGAGCAAGGAGAAGGTCGACGTCTTCTCGTTCGAGCTCCTCGCGTATCGCGAGATCGTCAATCCGAACGCGATACCTGAATCCAGGGAGGCCGGCCGGAAGCTGCCGGACTTCTTCGTCAGCTCCGAGGACATATCGCCGAGGGAGCACGTCGACATCCAGGCCGCGGCCCAGCTCTGGATCGACTCCTCGATCTCCAAGACTGCGAATGTCCCGACCGACTACAACTACGAGGACTTCAAGGACATCTACCTTTACGCGCACGAAAAAGGCCTCAAGGGTTGCACGACCTTCCGGTTCAATCCCGAGGCTTTCCAGGGCGTGCTGGTGAAGGAGAAGGACCTGAAGAACACGACTTACAAGTTCACCCTCGAGGACGGATCGGTCGTCGAGTTCAAGGGCGACCAGGAAATCGAGTACGACGGCGAAGTGCACACGGCCGCCAATCTCTACGATGCCCTCAAGGAGGGCTACTACGGCAAGTTCTAGCGGAGCGGATGATGTCGCGAACGAAAATCGACAAGAAGATAGTTGGGTATGCGGTCGCCGGCGCCGGCGAGCGCAACGAAGCGCGCATTGCCGCTGTCGCCCAGAAGAGCCCGAGCGAGCCGAACGTCATACGCATGCACGAGCGGCTCGAGCGCCCCGAGGTCCTGATCGGCTCCACGTACAAGGTCAAGACTCCCGTCTCCGATCACGCGATGTACGTCACGATCAACGACATCGTGCTCAACGAAGGCACGGCGCACGAGCAAAGAAGGCCTTTCGAGATCTTCATCAATTCGAAGAACCTCGATCACTATCAATGGATCGTGGCGCTGACGCGGATCATGTCAGCAGTTTTTCGGAAGGGTGGCGACGTCACTTTTCTCGTCGACGAGCTCAAGGCGGTATTCGATCCGCGGGGCGGCTACTGGCAACCGGGCGGTCGATTCATGCCATCGATCATCGCGGAGCTCGGGCATATCGTCGAGAAGCACCTGACGCAGATCGGCCTGCTCAAGGCCGTGCCGCTGGACGAAGGGCAAAAGCGCTTCGTCGAAGCGAAGCGGGCCGAATTCGAGGCCCAGGGCAAGCAGAAGGACGCTTTCGCCAATCACAGTTTTCCCGAGGGCGCGCAACTCTGCGGCAAGTGCAATACGGCCGCTGCGGTAATGCTCGACGGTTGCATGACCTGTCTGAATTGCGGCTATTCGAAATGTGGCTGAGGGAAGTGCGGCTGAGGAGACGATGACTTTGCGTTGACCGAAGGTCTGAACGCAGGCCGGTCCGCCGTTGGTCCGCCTCTCGACTTCGTTCGGAGGCGGGCCTTTTTTTCGCCCATGCCGTTGGCGCCATTGAGCCCACCGCTTTCCGGTTAGAATCGGCGCACCGTGGCCATTGAACTCGAGCCCGTCGTTCGTGACTCTCTCCGTTCCTGACTTCTCATCGGTGCGTGTCGTCGTCGGCGGCGACGCGATGCTCGACGAGTACTGGTTTGGCGACGCTGCGCGGATCTCGCCGGAAGCGCCTGTGCCCGTCGTGCACGCAACCCATCGCGAGCAGCGCGCGGGCGGCGCGGCCAACGTCGCCATGAATCTCGCGGCGCTCGGCGCTTCGGTGCGATTCGTCGGCGCCGTCGGCCGCGATGCCAGCGGCCGCCTGCTCGCCGACCTCATGCAGCGTGGCGGAGTCGAGCCGAGCCTCGTCCAGGACGAGGCCTTGCCCACGATTCACAAGTTGCGCGTGCTCGCGCGCAGCCAGCAGCTGATTCGCCTCGATTCCGAGCAGACGCTCGAATCGCTGGCGCCGGAATTCAATCTGGCGGTCGAGGCTGCCGCCGGGAAGCAGCAGGTCGTCGTGCTGTCGGATTACGGCAAGGGAACGCTCACGCGGATCGCCGAACTTGTCGAGAGATTGAAAGCGAAGTCCTGCCGCATCCTGATCGATCCCAAGGGGCGGGATTTCGAGCGCTATCGCGGCTGCTATTGCCTCACGCCCAATCAGTCGGAGTTCGCCGCCGTGGCCGGAGCCTGGCGCGACGAAAACGAGTTTCTCGGCAAGGCGAAGGCGCTGCGCGAGAAGCTCGACCTCGACTACCTCCTCGTGACGCGCAGCGAGCGCGGCATGACCATGGTCGGGAAGGACATCGACGTCATCGACCTGGCTGCCGAGGCACGCGAAGTTTTCGACGTGACCGGCGCCGGCGATACGGTGATCGCGACCCTGGCTGGCGCTGTCGCCGCCGGCGTCACGATCGCCGATGCCGCCGGCCTCGCGAATCTCGCCGCGAGCATCGTCGTCGGCCGGATCGGCGTGGCGCAGGTGACGCCGTCGGAGCTCAAGATGGCGCTCCACCAGCGTGGCCACGGCGGCCGCGGGCTGGTCACGGCCGATGAGCTCGAAGGCATCCTCCGCGAGTTCCGGCAGCGCGGCAACCGCATCGTCATGACCAACGGCTGCTTCGACATCCTGCACGCCGGTCACGTCAGCTACCTCGAGGAGGCCAAGGCTTTAGGCGATCAACTCATTGTCGCCGTCAATGACGATGCCTCGGTGGCGCGGCTCAAGGGCGCTTCGCGGCCGATCAATCCGCTCGCGGATCGGATGGCCGTGCTCGCGGGGCTTGCGTCGGTGGACTGGGTGGTCCCGTTCAGCGAGGACACGCCGGAGCGGCTGATCGAGCAGCTGAAGCCCGACGTCCTCGTCAAGGGCGGCGACTGGCGTGTCGATCAGATTGCCGGGGCGAATCACGTCCTCGCGCGGGGCGGCGAGGTACGCGTGCTCGCCTTCAAGCCCGGCCGCTCGACGACCGGGGTCATCGACGCGATCCGCCGGCGCCCGGGCTGATCGCGCCGACCGCGCCGACCGCGCCGACCGCGCCGACCGGGCGGCGCAGCGGGAAAGCTATTCGAGCCAGCCGTCGACTTCGGCGAGATCCGCTTCCGACAAGCTGCCGGCCGCCTGCTTCAGGCGCAGCAGGTTGAGCAGGTACTCGTAGCGGGCGCCCGCGTAGGTCGTCTCGGCCCTGCGGACGGTATTCTGCGCATTCACGACGTCGACGCCGGTTCGTTGCCCGACGTCGAAACCCGCCTGTGTCGCCTCCAGTGCCAGGCGAGCCGACGAGAGCGCCTGGCGCGTCGCTTGGACGCGGCTGATTTCCGACGTGACGCCCAGATAGGCGTCGCGCGTCAGTCGCTCGGTCTGTCGCGCAACCCGCTCGAGCGACTCGAGCGCCGCCCGATGCCGATACACCGACTGGTCGATGCGCGACCCGTTCAGCCCGCCGTTGAAGATCGGGACGCTGAGGTTCAGTGAAAAGCCGTTGCTTTCGCGTTCCGAAGACGACTCTGCCGCGAACGACGAGCCATTGAACAGGTTGGACGTCTGGGTGGATGTGCTCGAGCTGTCCCCGGCCTGCGCCGACAGGCGCAAGGTCGGAAAACGCACGGAGCGCGAGATCCGGATTTCGTCGTTGGCGATTTCGACACCGAGCCGGCTCGACACGAGGGCCAGGTTCTGTGCCTGCGCCGAGGTCACCCAGGCCTCGACGTCGGCGGGATCCGGCGTCAGCAGCGGCAGCTCGTCGATCGGCGATTCGAGGTCGGTGACGTAGTCGTCGATGATTTCGCGCAGGCTTTCGAGCGACGTAGCCAGCGTGCGCTCGGACGCAATCACGAGCGCCGCCGCCTGATCGTAGCCGGCCTGCGAGTCCTGAACGTCCGGGCTCGCGATGAGGCCGACGTCGAAGCGCCGCTGGGTCTGCTGCAGCTGCTGGGCAAGCGCCTCGCGCGCCGCTATGTCCGAGGCCAGCTGGTCGTTGGCGGCCAGCACATTGAAATAGGCCGAGGCGACGCGGATCATCAGCTCCTGCTGCGTCGCCGCGTAGTCGGCCTCGGCCCTCGCGATGGTCTTGTCGGCCTGCTTCATGCTGAGGATCTGACCCCAGTCGAAAATCGTCTGGCTGATGCTTAACCCCAGGTTCTGGGAATCGCTCTCCGACTCGAAGTTCGAGATGATGATGCTCGGGAGGCCCGTGACGGGATCGATCGGAGGATTGGGATCCCTCCCAAAGTTGTCCGAGCTCGATGCACTGAGGGACAGCGTGGGCAGGTATCCGCTGCGCGTCTGACCCTTCACCTCGGCTGTCGCAAGGAAGTTGGCTTCGGCTTCGCGAATGACCGGATCATTCATCAGCGCACGCTGATAGATATCGAGCAGGCCTTCCTGGGCGCGGGCCGAGCCCGCGGCAACTGAAAGCGCGAGCAACGCGTAGCAGATTTTCATCTTTGGTTTCCCTCGAGAGTCTTGGGTTTGGCGGAAATCGAGCCCGGCGCGGTCAGAGAACGAAGGGTCTCGGCTGATCGGCGTTGATCATCGGGGTGAGCAGCGTCTCGAACAGGCTCTTCTCGGTTGTGCCGCCGTTGCTGTCCCTGCGCACGAGCACGGCCTCCATCACCGGCGGCCGCCCCACGACGATCACGAGCCGCCCCCCGGGATTGAGCAGCCGCACGAAGCGGTCGCCGAGCGTCGGCACGGCGGCCGTCACGGCGACGACGTCGAAGCGGGCATCGAAGGTCGCGCGCATCGCGTCGTCGTTGATCACCTCGACGTTGTCTATTCCGGCCTGCTCGAGCTTGTCGCGGGCGCTGGCGCAGAGGTCGCCGAAGATCTCCACGCTCTGCACCCGCCTCGCGAGACGACCGAGGCATGCAGCGAAGTAGCCGCTGCCCGTGCCGATCTCGAGCGCCGCGTCCGACGGCTGAATCGCGAGTTCCTGCAGGAGGCGGGCCTCGACCTTGGGGGCCATCATGCATTGACCGTGCGGCAGCGGGATTTCCGTGTCGGCGAAGGCCAGGTCGCGTTCCTTTACGGGCACGAATTCTTCGCGGGGCGTCGCTTCGAGCACGGAGAGCACTCTCGGGTCGAGCACTTCCCAGGCCCGAATCTGCTGGGAAAGCATCTGGCGTCTGGCAATCTCGAAATTCATGGCGGGTTCCGGGTCGCGAGGAATCAGGGAGCGCGGAAAGGCGCGATAGGTTACGGAGTATAGCTGGGGGCAACAAGGCTTATTATCGTCAAATCCTGGCGCCAGGCCGGCGGCCGCTGGGGTATCTTTGCCGGCACAAACGCTTCGGTCGGGTTTGCCGGCAATTTCAGACGGGGCGTGCGATAACAATCGACCTGCCGCAGACACCGGCGGGCGTGAATGAGGCGTAAGCGCCGGTGCCTGCAGGGAATCAGCTCGAGAATCTTGATGGAATGATGGCTCACTCGTCAGCCGCGCCGACGAGTGTCATGGAGCCACTGGTCGGCCTGTCACCAGACGGGTGACATGAGCGCTCTGACGCAGGCGCTCGGCAGTCGGTGGTTACCGGCAGCGCTGGCCGCC
>Ga0315910_10001902_pt1 | contig 18819 bp, 13 predicted proteins | sample EdamamesoilMG_FD_204470 | JGI IMG/M metagenome (GOLD analysis project Ga0315910, IMG submission 204470) | Garden soil microbial communities collected in Santa Monica, California, United States - Edamame soil | ecosystem: Environmental > Terrestrial > Soil > Garden | place: USA: California...
ACGAAGTTCCGGTACCGGGCGTAGGGCAGCCCGACCGGAGTGCTGCAGCGCTTTTCCATCGCCGCGGCGAGGTGGTCGTCGAGCGCACCGCCCGGCGCGAGATCCGATTCGCTGTAGCCGTCGCCGACGATGACGTAGCCCACGCGGTTCGACGGTGGCCCGTGGTTTTCGAGCGCCGTACCGTTGGCGCCGCAGTCGAGCGCCGCGACCGGCGGGCCGCCGCCCGCGCCGCCTCCGACGAAGCTCCCCGCGACGCCGGATCCGGCCATGCCGCCGGTGCTGCCGCCCGCGCCACCCGTGCCTGCCCCGCCGGTCGCCGCTCCGCCGCTACCTGCATCGACACTCCCCGCCGATCCCGACGTTCCCGCGAGGGGCGCACCGCCCGTGCCGCCGCTCGGCGCCCCGCCGGCCGTGGCGCCGCCGGTCGAGGAACCCCCCGTCCCCGCGCCGCCGGTCGTCGACGCTCCGCTCGAGCCGCCGTTCATCACGCCGCCGCCCGCGGAGGCACCGCCCGCTCCGCCGGGTGCGGCGCCGCCGTTCGCCGAAACGCCACCGCTACCGCCGCTCGGATCATCCTCCACGGGCTCGGATTCGATGGAGCAGCCCACGATGACGGGCACCGCAAGAAAGACGCTGCCGAAGACGGTGAGGGAGATGGCTCGGCGGTTCATGGGATGTGCCTCTAGACCTGTCACTCCCCGCTCTCGGGAACGCTCAACTTTTGCTCGCCAGGCCCACGGGTCCGACCGGCTTCGTAGAATTTTCCAGGGCCGCGGAGCGGCTCGGGCGCCGTGCGAGCCCGTCTGCCTGGCCGCGTCGGGGAGCGGACACTACGCGGTGGTGCAACCCTTGCCCCTCCCCGGTCACCTTGCGCTGTCGCGACGCTCACTCTTGCTTCTAGCCACCACGGCTGCTTGCGGGAGCAATCCCCTTCCGAAGTCGAGCCCGAGCCGGCTGCTCGGAGAGCCCTTGCCGGCGTTCCAGGGTGAGACGGTGAACGGCTCGGAGTTCGACTCGAACGCGAGCCTGGGCATGGTGCTCCTGGTCACGTTTTTCGCGGGCACCTGTGACTCGTGCGAGCAGACCTTGGCGGATGCCGGGACGCTCTATTCGGACAACCGGGAGCTCGTGATCGTCGGCGTTGCTCTCGACGGTTCGCTCGAAGGTGCTCGCGGCGTCGTCGCCCGCCACGAGCTCAAGTTTCCGGTGCTGTTCGACCCCGACCACCGCGTGGCAGCACGCCTCAGCGTGACGGGTCCGAAGACCGGCCTCGCCGTCGATCGACGCGGCATTCTGCGCTGGGTGGGCGATCCGTCGAAGCCGGGCGTGATGCGCGACGCCGCCGAAGCCTTGCTCGCAGAGTCCGCTTGAGCGTTGCCGGCGTCACTCCGGCGTGAGGACGAACAGGCTCACGCCGTATAGGTTCTGCCGATAGGTCGTGCTCCACGAGCCACCGTCGCCCAGCGCGGCACCACCCTCGTAGTAGCAAAGCGCTCCGGCCGCGGCGAGCTCGGACCACTGTTCCTCCGTCGGCTCCGGCGGGCGATCCATCGCGACCCAGGCTTGATAGGCGTTCGAGCGCCCGCGATCGATCATGTAGTGCTTGACGACGACCCGTTCGGCTTCGAACGGTAGCCCGTTGACGGAGAGCGACACCAGCGCCGAGCTCGACGCGTCGCCGTGACCACCGTTCTCGTGGTTGTAAACGAGGACCTGAACGGCGCTGTCGTCGGCGGCGACCGTCGCCACCGCGTTCACGCCGTCTTCGACGGTTCCGCCGCTCGTCGAGAGGCGCACGTCGCCCAGCAAGTGGAGCAGGCGAAAGGCGTTGAACGCCGGCTTCTCGAGATCGAAGGACGCCTCGTAGCGCGCGTCGCCTTTGACCAGCAGGCCGTAGTTGCCGGGGCGGAAGGCGAGGCTCGCACCGGTGTTGATCTCTTCGTACAGGTCCGAAATCGTCCAGTAGCCGAACATGTACGGCGGCGGATGGCGCGTGCTCGTTCCGATCAGGTGGACCGTTTTTGCCACGAAGCTCGCGGCCACCTCGCTGTCCCGAACCGCGATCGGGTCATACGACGGACCCCACTCGTCGTTGATCGCGAGCCCGGTGAACCCCGTGTCTTCGATCACGCCGCTCAGCTGCTCGAAGTACTCGAGCATACCGTTGGCGTTGGCGGGTTCGGTCGGCTCGCCGTCGTTGCCGTACCGGTGCCAGGTCACGAAGTCGAGCTTGAGCCCTTTGAACTCCGCGTACGACACCAGGTTCGGTATCTGTCCGAGCGACGAGGCGGCGGACGTGGCCGGTCCGCCGACCTTTACTTCTGGATCGCCCGCCAGGAGCCCGACCACCGTGTGCTCGTAGAGCTCGGGGTAGCCGTTCTCTCCCTCCGAGTACATCCACGATGCTTCGTTCCAGACTTCGAAAAACCAGTGGTCGCGAACCTCTTCGACGCCGTAGCGCGCTTCGAGATGTTGCACGATGGCGGCCATGAAACGGCGCCATTTGCCCCAGTCGGCCGGCTTGGAAATGTTGGCCGAGACACCGTTGTACCAGTGGAGCAGCGCTTTCGGATCCGATGCGAGGGGCGGAGGCGTGAAGCCGATCTCGACGATCGGACGCATCCCTGCCGCGACGACGGCGTCGTAGACCTGATCGAAACGCGTCCAATCGTAGGCCGGCTCACCCTTGCTCTCGCCGTAGACGCCGATGTCCCCGTTCAGGATGCCGTGAAACCGCGCGTACTCGAAGCCCGCAAGGTCGTGCCCCTTCTTGAGCGCGCCCTGGATGTTGCGGTCCCACGCGGTCGCGAGCACGGTGTTGGCGTGGTCGGCCGCCACCCCGCGCTCGTAGTATCGATCCCAGACGCCTTCCCGTTGACCTGCATCGACCGTCAACGTCACGTCGGGGGTGCCGCTGGCCTCCGGCCCCTCGCTCGTGCAGAGCCGGGTCCCGCTCGTCGGGTCGACGCCGGAGCCGCCCGAAGCGCCTGGCGCGCCACCTTCACCGCCGCCCCCACCGGCTCCGACTTCTGCATTCGGAGTGCAGACGTAGTGCATGTAGCGGGGCCTCTCGACGCACGAGCAGCTGCTGCCGAACGAGTCCGTGCACTCGGCGCCGGCAGAGCGACACTCGCCGCCCGCGACGCACGCGGGTTCGCCGGGTCCGGCATCCACCGGGCTCTCGTCCGAGCCGGTGCACGCCACCGCGCCGAAAAACCAGACGACGAGCGACCTGCGCAGAAATGAAATGTTCACCCGGCACGGGCTATCATGAGGTCGACGTGACCACAATCGGCGCCGAGACGCCGCGCCCGAGGTTCCGTCGCGCGCTCTCACTCGTCTTCTGCGCGGCGGGGATGCTCGGCTGTGACCGCCCGCCGACGCCGCCGTCCGCTCCATCGACGCCGTCGACCGCTCCGACAGGCCTCGCGCCGGCACCGGCGGTCGCACCTCTAGGACCATCCGCCCCCGAACCGGGACGAATCATCCCGCTCTGGCCCGAGGGCGTTCCGGAGCGGCTCGCGGATGCGCCGCCCGAGCGCGTCGAGGACGGGCGCGTCTACCACGTGAGCGACCCGACGCTCACGGCGTTCCCTGCGAACGGCTCCGGCAAGAATTCCGCCGTCATCGTCTGCCCGGGAGGCGGCTATGTGCGACTCGCGGTGGAAAAGGAAGGCTCGGACATCACGCGCTTCCTGAACGGCCTCGGCGTCAGCGCGTTCGTGCTGAAGTACCGCGTCGCGCCGTATCGCTACCCGGCCGCCCTCCGCGACGTGGTGCGCGCGGTGCGGTACGTCCGCGCCAACGCGGCGGACCTCGGCGTGGACCCGCAGCGCATCGGCGTGTTCGGATCTTCCGCGGGTGGACACGTCGCCGCTTCGGCGGCGACACTGTTCGACGCGCCCGATGCCAAGACCGGCGCCGCGCTCGATGCGGTGAGCGGCCGCCCCGACTTCGTGGCTCTGCTCTATCCCGTGATCACGATGCAGGCACCGCACGCGCACGCCGGTTCGCGCGACGTCCTGTTCGGTCCCGAGCCGACGAGCGCGATGCTCGCGCAAGGGTCGCTCGAGCTCCACGTGACGAGCGCAACACCACCCGCGTTCCTGGTCCACACCGCCGACGACCGTTCGGTGCCGGTCGAGAATTCACTGCTCTTCTACCGGGCGCTACGCACCGCCGGTGTGCCCGCCGAGCTCCACCTCTACGAGCGGGGCGGCCACGGATTCGGCATGAAGCGGGACCTCGGTCCAACGTCGCTGTGGCCCGAGCGCCTCGCCGACTGGATGCGACTTCACGGATTGGTGGCTCAGCAGGCCGGGCAGTAACAGCCCACTCCGGTTTCCGTCTCACTGCACGCCACCGGGCAGGCGTCGAGGCATTCGCACAGATTGCCCTTCTCGCACTCACCGAGCTCGACGCAGCCCACGCCCAGCAAGATGAGGTCGTTCGTCACACACGCGGCTCCCACTGCGGTGCAGGCGTCACAATTCGAAACGCTCCTGCACTCCGTTGGCGGAATGCAGGGACCCCAGCAGCCGTCCACGACACTCGGTACCGTTCCCGCCGTGCAGTCCGGAGGGAGCGCCGGGCAAGTCGCCTCGCTCCCGTCGCAGCTCAGGTCGAAGACGCAGCGGCCGAACGCGCACACCGCCTCGGCCGTGATGATCAGATCGAAGCACCTGTCCTCGATGCAGAAGCGATCGCATGTCGGGTTGTTCTGATCCTTCGGCTCGGCCGTACACGCGCAGCAATCGGAGATGCGCATGCAGTCGTCGTCTGTCACGCACTCTGCGCCGCTGGGCGCGCCCGCCGCACCCGCTGCGCCGGCGGTCCCGATGCCGGCTGCACCTGCGCCGCCGCCGCTGCCTGCCACGCCTGCGCCGGCGTCACCGCCCGTTCCGGCGCCGCTCGCGCCGCCCGAGCCGGACGCCGCCCCCGCGTCGCCTCCGTTGCCCGCGCCGGATTGCCCGCCCATCGGCGCCCCGCCCGTGCTCGTCGCCCCGCCCGCGGCGGACGCACCCGCGTCGCCACCCGTCGCCGTCCCGCTCGAGCCGCCCGTGGCCGTGCCGCCACCCGTCGCGCCACCGGTGCCGGATGCGCTGCCGCCGGTGCCCGCCCCGCTCGTTCCCGCTCCTGTGCCGTCGGAGCCGGACGTCTTGCCGCCGCAAGCACTCGTCGAAATGACGAGCAGGGTCAGCACCGAGAGAGCACTCGACCCAGTCATTCGTCGATGTCGCTGTCCACCCGTTGCCACCGAGTGAAGCCTAGCCGATCTCGCCGATGAGTCGACGTTCGCCGACACGAGAAAAGAACGCTCGACTGGTAACCGAGTGTGTCTACTTCGTCACGAAGGCTCTCACGCTCGGCTGGTCCCGTCCTGCCACCGCGCTTTGGGGGCATACTAGCCGTGAGGGCAGCGATGACACTCACCCTTGCTCGATCCGTGAGCTTCGGCGCTTCGCGCATCGCCGTGCTCGGCGCGCTGCTGACTGTCGGCGCATGCGGTGGCGATCCGCCGACCACCACACCCGAGGGCACCGCTGGTAGCGCGGCCCAAGCGGGCGCCGGCATATCTCAGAGCGGCGCGGGCGGAACGCCGGGCGGCGGCAGCGGCGGGACGGGATCATCGACCGGAGGTGCTGGCGCAGGCGGTGCGGGGGGCACTTCGGGCGGGAGCGCGGGCATGGCGACGGCGGGTTCTGGCGGGATGACTGCGGGTTCCGGTGGGACGACCGCTGGCAAGGGCGGCATGACTGCGGGCGACGGCGGCATGAGCGGAGCGAACAGCAACACCGGGGGCATGGCAGGTGGCCCGCCGTCGACGGGAGGTGCCGGAGCAGGCGGCACGAGCTCGGGCGGCGGAGCCGGCGCGCAGGCGTTGAGCTTCGAAGCCGACATCTGGCCGGTGTTCGAGCAGATCCGCGACCCGGTGTTCGTGTACTACGGCGGCCAGCGATTCGAGAGCTGTGTCACCTCCGGCGTGTGCCACGGCGGCGATGATCCGGGCTCGGGGCTCAGCATGACCAGCAGCGAGGTCGCCTACGAGATGCTGCTCGACATCCCCTCGACCTCGACCCTCTGCAACGGCACGGTGCGCGTGGTGGCGGGGAATCCCGAAGAGAGCTGTCTCATCCTGTTCTACGAAGGCCGACTGCGCGACGAGCTCGAGTGGGTCGATACGGCCGAGATCGACCTCGTGCGCGAGTGGATCCGCCAGGGCGCGCTGCCGTAGCCGGACCGCTACGGCTTCGTCGACGCGGCAGGCTTCGGCGACGCGACCTTCGCCTCGACCTTCACGAAGCGGAGCGTCATCCGGTCGCTCTCGCCGATCGCGAGGTACTTCGCCTTGTCGACCTCACCCAGGCGGAGCGTGGGCGGGAGCGTCCAGACGCCTTCCGGGTGATCCTTGGTGTCCTTCGGGTTCGCGTTGATCTCGGATTTTGCCTGGAGCTTGAAGCCGGCGGCTTCGATCTGGGCGATCAGCCACGGTTCGGGGAGGTAGCCCTTCTTCGAGCTTTCGTCCGGATTCTGATCGGGCGCCGCGCGGTGCTGCTCGACGCCGAGCAAACCCTTGGGCTTCAGGGCACGATGAAACTCCGCGAGCCACACCGCGAGCATCTTGTTGTTGTGCATGCCGTGCGCGCCGCGGATCAAGAGGACCGCGTCGAGGCTCGCGTCGGCGCCGAGCCTCGGAGCCTTGGGATCGACGAGTACCGGCGCGGTCTTCGCGTACACCTCGGGAAGCCGCTCGAGGAAGAGCTTGGTGCGCGTCCCGTAGAGCGTCGGCCGCTCGGTTCTCGGACCGTTCGGATCCGTCATCGTCACCATCAGCTTGCCCTTGCTCGCAAGCGCCGGTGCGAGGAGCTCCGTGTACCAGCCCTCGCCCGGCCCGTACTCGAGGACGGCGTGAGTCGGCTTGACGCCGAAGAACTCGAGCGTCTCGACCGGGTGGCGCTGAGCGTCGCGCTCGGCGTTGCCCGGTGCGCGGTGTTTACCGCCGAGCGCGGCAGAGATCGCAGCGCGCGTCGTCGGGTATCCCTTGTCCGCGAGAGCTTTCACGGTGGCACGGACCTCGGGCGTGAGGCGCGCGATCTCGGCGGCGTGTTTCTGCTCGAGCTCCTTCCAGTCCGCCTCGAGCTTCTTCGCCTCTTCCGCTCGTTTCTTTTCCTCGGGCGTCGGCTCCGGAGCAGGCGCGACGGCGACGGGTGCCGGCGCGAGTGGCGCGGGCGGCGGCGGTGCGGGTTCCGCAGGCGGGGGCGCTACCTCGGCGGCCGAACCGCAACCGAGCGCCACGACCAGGGTCAGATTCGAAAGAGCGGTGAGCTTCATGCCGCTCCGCGATACCACGCGCCGTGCGGGATCGCGCGGCCGGTCCGTGACTGATCGAGCGCGCGACCGGCTACTCAAGCGAGTGCGCCTTCACCTTGTCATTTCCGCCCCTTCCTTACTTCCTCAGAGGAAATTTCCGCTCCCAGCGGGGGTGCGAGGTTCCCGATGACACGCGGCCTATACTGGGGACTCCTGCTCGTCGCAGCTGGCGCGGTCATCGGGTGTAGCGACGAGGCCGGCGACGACGATGACTCATCGGGTGGCTCCTCCGCGTCAGGAGGCCAAGGCGGAACGGGCGGCACGGTGCCGATGGCGGGGACGAGTGGATCCGCGGGCGCGATGTCCGTCGCAGGGTCGAGCGGAACCGCGGGTGCTTCACCGATCGCAGGGTCTGGCGGAGCCGGCGGTGCGTTGCCCGTCGCGGGGTCGAGCGGCACCGCTGGCGCGTTCTCCGTCGCAGGCAATGCCGGTGCGAGCAGCGGCGGCGCAGGCGATGGCGGCGCCGGCAACGGCGGCGTCCCGAACCTCGGTGGAACGTCCGGCGCGAGCGGGATGGCGGCGAGCGGTGGCGCGGGCGCGGGCGGCGTGGGCACGGGTGGCAACGGCGGCACGGCCGGCGCGAGTGGGCTTGCCGGCAGCGGCGGGTCGAACGGTGGCGCCGGCACCGGTGGCACGGGTGGCAACGGCGGCGCAGGTACCGGCGGCACGGGCGGCGGCGGCGCCGGTTCCGGTGGCACGGGCGGCGCGGGCACGGGCGGCAGCGGCGGTGCCGGCACCGGCGGCGGCGCGGGCACCGGCGGCTCGAGCGGCGGCAGCAGTTGGTACCCCTGTGACGGCACCACCACTGGCTACAACGCGGTCATGACCAAGTCGGGCTCGACCTGGACGGTCGTGAACGGCGGCTCGCAGCGCTACTCCGGCACCGACATGGAAGCGGCATTGCGCGCTGCCTACTCAAGCCTGAGCTCCGGCCGCACGTCGAAACAGAGCATCTTGGTCCAGGGGTCGGGCGACATCCCGGCCACTTCGCAGGTCGTCATTCCGAGCTACACCATCCTCAACGTCTGCGGCACCATCAACGTGGCCGGCACGCCATCGGGCTCCGATCGCTCACCGATCCGTTCGAGCAACGCCCGTGACATCGACATCCCGAATCTGAAGATGACGGGCTCGCCCCAGTACGGCCTTTTCTTCCGCGGGACGAACAACGTTCATCTCGGACAAATCGACCTCCGCCTCACGAGCTCCGCGGGAATCGGCATTCGTGCCGACACGAGCGGAAACGCCGGAAGCGATTCGACTTTCAACAACGGTCTGACGATCGACTACGTGTACGGGTCGGGGATGGGCAGCCACATCGTCGAGACGTACGGCATCAACGACATCACGATCGGAAGGGTGGACGGCGACAACGTGGGTGAGTGCGGAGTCCTCCTCAATCGCAGCACGAACGCAGCGATCGATCTCGTGAGCTGCACGGATTGCGCCACCGGCACCGGCTACGCCGCGTTTCGTATGGCCAACAACAACGGCGTGCTCAACGGCGGCACCGGCACCGTCAACATCGTGGTCGGGAGCGTCATTGCACGCGGGGGTGGCCGCGGCGTCTTCTCCGTGTCGGGAAGCGGCGCCGCACGCATCGACCACGTCGACATCGAAGACACGGGGAACAACAGCATCCTGCTCGAGAACGCCCACAACGTGACCGTCGGGAGCACCGGCCAGCAGAGCCGCATCGCGGACTCGGGGCAACTTCGGATAGCCGGCACCTCGAGCGACATCAGGATTCAGAACATCGCCGTGAGTGGCACGACCATTTCGGAGAGTCCCTGTGCGACCAACAGCACCTGGACCAACGTCAACGGGGCGCCGACGAACTGCAACTGACCGGCCGGGCCGGTCGATCGGGGCGATCGAAAGGCGCCGCTGCTGCATTTCAGACGTTCGGGCGCCTCGCCGAGCAACTGAGTGAAGAAGTGAGACGCCGGCGGACCCGTTCCAGTCGAGGTAACCCCGTGACTTCCAAGTATTTTCTCGCCGCGCTCCTGTGCTCTGCCGCGGCCTGCCAGCTCGAATCGCCGTCCGAGGACGTGACCGGCGGCAGCGGCAGCGGAGGGTCCGGAGCGGGCCCGACAGGGGGTACCGGGAACGGCGGAACGTCAGGGCTCGGCGGCAGCGCTGGCGGGTCGACGGCCGGCGGCGGGAGTGGGGCAGGCGCGACGAGCGGCACGGGCGGGTCACTGGGCGGAACGACTGGTGGAGCGCCGGTGAGTGGGGGCACGAGCGGAGCGACGGCGGGCGGGCAGGCCGGGAGCGCGGGAACGACGGCAGGAGCGGGAGCAGGGGCCGGAGTCGGTGGTGCGGGAGCCGGAGCCGGTATGGGAGGCGCGGCAACCGGAGGAGCCGGAGCAGTGGCGGGAGTGGGGGGTGCGGGAGCGGGAACGGGCGGCGATGTCGGAACCGCCGGGAGCGGGACAGCCGGGAGCGGGACGGCCGGGAGCGGGACGGCGGGTACCGGTGGTGGCGTCGCCGGAGCGCCGATCGGTTTTGCAACGCTGAACGGCGGGACCACGGGCGGCGTCGCAGGCCAGACCGTGATGGCATCGACCTACGCGGAGCTGAAGATGTACGCCGAGAGCACGACCGCGTACGTCATCATGGTGTCGGGCACGATCTCGAACGGCGCGGACGGCGGCACGATCAGCGTTCGATCCAACAAGTCGATCATCGGCGTCGGCAGCACCGCATTCCTCTACGGCATCGGAATCGGCATCAACAACAATAACAACATCATCATCCGGAACCTGCGCATCTCGCTGACCGGGGTCACGACGCGCGTCGACAAATCCGGCGTGTACTCCTCGACGGGCGACGAAGGCCGGCCACAGATCCTCGTCAACGGCGGGGATGCGATCGGCATCCAGGGCACCAGCAAGAACATCTGGGTCGATCACTGCGAGATCTTCGCCGAAGACCCGTCCGTGCAAACCAACATCGACCTCTACGACGGGCTGATCGACATCAAGAACCAGACCGGCTTCATCACCATTTCGTACAACTACTTCCACGATCAGCACAAAGGTGGCCTGGTCGGCGCCTCCGACACGGATACCTCCGCCGACCGCAAGGTCACCTGGCACCACAACCACTACGACAACGTGAAGCTCCGCGTGCCGATGATGCGCGGCGCCGTTGGCCACTTTTTCAACAACTACGTCCTCGGCGCCACCGACGCGACCGAGATCCGCGCGGGCACCTGCGTGCGCGTGGAGAAGAACTACTACGAGGCGCTCCACTACTCGATCTACACGACGTCGGATTCTGCCGGCAGCACCGAGCGCATCGACAACATCGAAGTGATGCGCACCAGCCGCGCCTACCCGGCGAACTGCACGGCGGACATCCCGTACACGTACTCGAACGTGCTGATCGACGCCGCCAACGTGAAGACGGTCGTTCCTGCGTCGGCCGGCGTCGGCAAGATCTGAAGGACGAAGCCCTCGACCGCGGGCGCCCTCCCGTGGTCGGATTCGGCTCCGGCATGGATCCTCCCCGCGTGCTCGTCGTGCTCGACACTTCGCAGGGCTGGTCGCGCGGGATCCTGCGGGGGTTCACGGCGCGCGCGCTCGAGCGCGGCTGGGAGCTCCTTCACTACCATCCGTCGCCGGATCTTTCGGATCTGGTCCGACAATGGGATCCGCGCGCGGCCGTGGTCGGACCGGGAGAGACGTCGACCAAGCTCGCGCGGGGCCTCGGCTGTCCGGTCGTCTCGGTGAACGCCGACCGCAGCAAGGCACACCTGGCTTCGGTGTTCCCGAACGAGCAGATGATCGCGGAGCTCGCCCTGGACCATTTCCGATCACGGGGGCTCGAGCAGGTGACGACGTTCCGCTTCAGCGACGAACCTTTCGCCGTCGCTCGAGACCAAGCGTTTCGCGTCCGGGCGCGCGCCGCCAAGGTGCGCTTCGCGCCGGGCTGGTGGGTGGACGGGGCCGAACCACCGCGCGCGAGCGAACGTCGCGGCGCACTGGTCGGGTGGCTTCGCTCGCTCCCGCGACCGTGCGGCGTCTTCACGTGCTGTGACGCCTGGGGGCGTGTCGTCGCGCGCTACGCACGCGCCGCACGGCTGCGCGTGCCGGAGGATCTAGCCCTGGTCGGGGTCGACAACGACGTGGTGGAGTGTGAGCTCGTCACGCCGCCCCTTTCGAGCGTTTCCGTTCCGTGGCGCACGCTCGGCGAGAAAGCAGCCGACCTGGTCGAGCTCGCGCTCGCCCGGAAATCGATCCGAGGCCGCCGCCTGATGGTAGCTCCGGTCGAAGTGTTTTCCCGGCGGTCGTCCGACGCGCTGGCGATCGAGGACGGGCTGGTCGTGGCCGCCGTGGCCTGGATCCGCGACCATGCCCGAGGGCGCATCACGGTGCCGTTGGTCGCCCGCGCGGTCGGTAGCAGCCGGCAGCGGCTCGAGCGGCGCTTTCGTGCCTCGCTCGGCCGGACGGTTCAGGAAGAGGTGCGCCGGGCGCGGGTCGAGCTCGCCAAGGGAGCACTTCATGCAACGGCAGCGGGGCTGAAGGACGTTGCCGCGATGAGCGGCTTCACCAGCGCTGCGCTGCTCAGCGTGGCGTTTCAGAAAGAGCTCGGCATGCCGCCGGGCGCCTACCGGCGGCGGATCCAAAAGGCACGGACCGATATCGACGGCTGATGGGGACGGAGAGCTGATATGCGCACACGAGACTCGCTCGACTTCGACTGGCGTTTCGCCCTCGGGGATCGCCCCGGCGCCGAAGCGACCGACCATGACGACGGCGCGTGGCGCGACTTGTCCCTGCCCCATGACTTCAGCATCGAAGGACCGTTCACGAAGGACGCTCCCGGTGGCGGCTCGCATGGCTGGGCCCCGGGCGGCATCGGCTGGTACCGAAAGCGCCTCACGCTCGCACCTCGCGACCTCGAAGGCGCGATCTGGGTCGAGTTCGACGGCGTGTACGAAAAGAGCGACGTCTGGCTGAACGGCCATCACCTCGGCCGGCGCCACTACGGCTATTCGAGCTTTCACTACGACCTCCGCGCGCACGCCCGGGCCGGCGAGAACCTGCTCGCCGTGCGCGTCGACAACTCCGATCTGCCCAATTGTCGCTGGTACAGCGGCTCCGGCATTTACCGGCACGTCTGGCTCGTCCGCACCGGTGCCGTGCACGTCGAGCGCTCGGGAACCTACGTCACGACGCCGCTCGTTTCGCCGGAGCTCGCCGAGGTCCGCGTGCGCACGCGGGTGCAGGCGCCGCGGGGCATCGCCCTCGAGCTCGTCACCCGCATCGTCGACCCGGGCGGCGGCGAGCTGACGACGGAAACGACGCGCGCCAATTCGAGCGACGATCAGCGCACGACGTTCGTGCAGACGCTGCGCATCCCGGCGCCGCAGCTCTGGTCGCTCGACGAACCAGCCCTCTATTCCGCGCTGACGACGGTTCGTGCCGGCGGCACGACCACGGACGAGTATTCGACACCGTTCGGCATTCGCTCCGCGCACTTCGACGCGGCCCGCGGATTCCTCTTGAACGGGGTCGGCATCAAGCTGAAGGGCGTCTGCCTTCACCACGACGGCGGTGCCGTCGGCGCGGCCGTGCCCGAGCGCGTGCTCGAGCGACGGCTCGAGCTGCTCAAGGAATTCGGCTGCAACGCGATCCGCACCGCCCACAACCCTCCCGCACCCGAGCTGCTCGATCTGTGCGATCGCATGGGATTTTTGGTGATCGACGAGGCCTTCGACAAGTGGGAGGGCCAGCCGGACGAAGCCTGGTGGATGAAGTCGAAGAGCTTCGCGAGCGACTGGGAGGACGACCTCCGCGCCATGCTCGAGCGCGACGCGAACCATCCGTCGATCGTGCTCTACAGCGTCGGCAACGAGACGGGTGAACCCGGCAGCGAGGCGGTGAACCGGACGATCGAGCGCCTGGTCGGCTTCGTGCATCGCGAGGAGCCGAGCCGGCAGGTGACGTGCGCGCTGGTGCTCCCGCGTGCCGCGACCTTCGACGAGCGCGTGGCACAGGTCGTGTCGAGCGCGCGGCTGATGGACGTGCTCGGCGCGAACTACCAGGAGCCGCTGTACGAAGCCATCCACGAGCAGGCGCCGGACATCCCCTTGCTCGGGACCGAAGCCTTCAAATACTACCGGAGCAGCCGCGAGCTCCGCACCGGTTTCGACCCGCAAAACCCTTGGTACGACGTTCCAAAGCACCCGTGGGTGGCCGGTCAGTTCCTGTGGGTCGGCATCGACTACCTCGGCGAGTCGAACCGATGGCCGCTCCGCGGCTATCCGAGCGGCCTCTTCGACACCTGCGGGTTTGCGCGGCCGGAGGCCTGGTTTCACCGAAGCGTGTGGCGGGACGAGCCGCTCGTGAAGATCGCCGTGTTCACGGCCGGGCCGGGCGACGTCGCCAACGCCTGGTATGCACCGAGCTTGGCCGCGCACTGGAACTTCGCGGGCCACGAGGGAAAGCTGCTCCGCCTGCAAACGCAGACGAATTGCGAGAGCGTGGAGCTCGTCGTCAACGGCGTGTCGCACGGCGTGCGGCGCTCGGCGGACTTTCCGAACCGCGCCGTCGTGTGGTTCGTGCCCTGGACACCCGGCACGCTCGAGGCAGTCGGGCGCAACGGGGCCGAGATCGTCGCGCGCGACGCGATCCGGACGTCGGGTCCGGCCGTGCGCCTCGAGCTCGTCGCCGATCGGCTCGAGCTCCGGGCGGACGGGCGCGACGTCTCGCACGTCGAGGTTCGGGTGGTGGACGGAGCGGGGGTGCTCGTCCCCGACGCCGATCGGTCGATCGAGCTCGAGCTCGAGGGCCCGGGCGCGATCCTCGGCGTCGACAACGGTGATCTCGAGTGCGAAGAGCCCTACCGCGGCAAAACGCGAACCACGCGCGGCGGCCGTTGCCTGGCCATCGTGCAGTCGAAGCGGAAGACCGGAGCGCTCGAGCTCAGGGCCGAGGGCGCCGGGGTCGCTCCGGCCCGCCTGAAACTGGTCACGAGTCGGCCGTAACGCGAGCTACTCACGCCAGCGCGCTTGGGCCATGCTCGCGCGCGAACCATGGAGCCCTATCCGGTAAACGCCGCGCTCGCCACCGAGCTGTTCGTCATCGTCCTGCTCGTTCTCGTGAACGGGATCTTCGCTGGCGCCGAGATCGCCGTGGTGGCACTGCGCAAGACGCGGATCGACGAGCTCGCGGAACGGGGCTCGGGCGGAGCGCGCGCCGTGCTCGCGCTGCGCAAGGATCCCGAACGATTTCTCGCCACCGTGCAGGTCGGGATCACCGTCGTGAGCGCCGCGGCCGCAGCGGTCGGCGGCGCCTCGATCGCGGACTGGCTGGCGCGCTACCTCGAGCGATTCGTCTGGCTGCGCGAGCACGCCGAGGGCGCCGCGCTTTCGCTCGTCGTCGCCGCTATCTCCTACCTGTCGATCGTCGTCGGTGAGCTGGTGCCGAAATCGTTGGCGCTGCGCGGGGCCGAACGTTACGCGCTCCTGATCGGCAAGCCGCTGCTCGGCCTCTCGTTCGTGGCGCGGCCGATCGTGTGGCTGCTCAGCATGAGCGCGAACCTGCTGCTCAGGCCGTTCGGGGACAAGACGACGTTCACCGAAACACGCCATTCTGCCGACGAGCTCCGCGAGCTCGTCGAAGAAGCGAGCCAGGCCGGAACGATTCCGCCGGAGGCGGGCGAGATCGCGTCGCGCGCGTTCGATCTTGCCGACCTCACCGCGCTCGACGTGATGGTGCCGCGACAGAGCGTCGCCATGGTTTCGCGGCAGGTAGCGCGCGAGGAGCTCCGCAGGCTCTTGCTCGAAAACCGCTTCAGCCGCCTACCCGTGTACGACGGCACGATCGACAACGTGATCGGCTACATCACGGTCAAGGACGTGCTGGCACTCGCCTGGGAGCGAGACCTGGTGGTGGTCGAGGACCTGGTGCGCGAGCCGTACTTCGTGCTGGAGGCGAAACCGGTCGTCGAGCTCCTGAACGAGATGCGCGCCCAGCACGTGCCGTTCGCGATCGTGGTCGACGAGCACGGCGGGATGGCGGGCATCGTGACGATGGAGGACCTGGTCGAGGAGCTGGTCGGAGAGATTTTCAGCGAGCACGCGCGAAGCACGCCCGATGCGATCCAGAAGCAACGGGACGGGTCCGCCTTGGTGAGCGGCACGACGCCGATCCGCGAGCTCAACCGCGCGCTCGACCTCGAGCTCCCGACCGCGGGCGAGTGGACGACGATCGCGGGGCTGTGCCTGAGCGTGGCCGGGCGCGTCCCCGTCGCCGGCGATGCGTTCACCCTGGAAAACGGGGTCGTGCTCGAGGTCGTGGACGCCTCAGCGCGCCGAGTCCGCACCGTCCGCGTGCGCCGGCCGGCCGATCCCTGAGCGACGGCTAGCGAGCCGAAACTTTTCGAGGCGTCGGGCGTCCAAAGGTCGTTCCGGCACGGCGGGTCGAACGTCGCCGAGTCGACAACGAGGAGACACCCATGATCCCGAGCGTTTCGCACGGGCGCGGCCGACGTGCGCCCTTTTCCCGACACCTTTCGCTGATGGCCTGGCTCGTGCTCGCCAGCACGGCCTGCACTTCGAGCGGGCCAAAGCCCGGCGTGCCCGTCGCCACCAAGGCCCAGAAGGAGTCGACGGCCGCGCGCCCGGAAGAGGCCTCGCGCGAGGGCGGCACGGGCACGCGCGCCAAGGGCGACACGGCGCCACCACCCAGCCCTCAATCGACCCCCGCTGCCCCGATGGGTCAGCTCCATGGCGACGAGATCGACCAAGCACCACGCGCAGGGCTCGGGGCCGCTCCTTCCGCGCGATCCTATCGAGCGAGCAAGGGCTTCGGCGCTGGGCACGGCGTTCTCGGGGGCAGCGCCTCCGGGCGTGCGGCCGTGGCCCGACAGGCACTGCCGCTCCTCAAGCCGGCCGTGCCGAGGTTCGACACCGAAGCCTACGCGCCCGTCGTCGACAATGCGCTCCTCAAGGTGAAGGAACACCCGCTCTCGACCTTCTCGGTCGACGTGGACACGGCGTCGTTTTCGAACGCGCGCCGGTTTCTCCGCGACGGGTCGCTGCCGCCGAAGGACAGCGTCCGCGTCGAAGAGTGGTTGAACTACTTCTCGTACCCCTACTCGGCGCCGACCGGCGACGCTCCGGTCGCGATCCACAGCGAAGTCTCGGGGTGTCCGTGGGAGCCGGAGCACCGGCTGGTGCGGATCGGCATCAAGGCACGGCCGATCACGGAAGCGACGACCCCGCCGAGGAACCTCGTGTTCCTGGTCGACGTCTCCGGGTCGATGATGCCGGAAAACAAGCTGCCGCTCTTGAAGAACGGGCTCGGGCTGCTCGCGCGCACGCTCCGCGAGGAGGACAGCGTCGCAATCGTCGTCTACGCGGGAGCATCGGGCCTGGTGCTCGATGCCACCACGGGGGCGCGGCAGGATCGCATCCTCGACGCGCTCCAGGCACTCGAGGCGGGCGGCTCGACGAACGGCGCCGACGGCATCCGCCTCGCGTACTCGATCGCGCAAAAGCACTTCAAGAAAGGCGGCATCAATCGGGTGATCCTGGCGACGGACGGCGACTTCAACGTCGGCACGACGAGTGAAGGCGAGCTCCAGCGCCTGATCGAGGACAAGCGCAAGACGGGCGTGTTCCTCACCGTGCTCGGCTTCGGCGAGGGCAACTTGAAGGACTCGACGATGGAGCTCTTGGCCGACAAGGGAAACGGCTCGTACGCGTACATCGATTCCGCCCGCGAAGCGCAGAAAGTGCTGGTTCGTGAAGCCGGCGCGACGCTGGTCACCGTGGCGAAAGACGTGAAGCTCCAGGTCGAGTTCAACCCGACACGCGTGCAAAGCTACCGCCTCGTCGGCTACGAAAATCGCCTGCTCGCCAAGGAGGACTTCAACGACGACAAGAAGGACGCCGGCGACATGGGCGCGGGGCACACCGTGACCGCGCTGTACGAGGTCGTACCGGTGGGCGCGAAACCCGCGCGCGGAACGGCACCCGGCGTCGACCCGCTCAAGTACCAGGCGCCATCGACACCGAGCGCAGCGGCGGCGAGCAGCGAGCTTCTGACGGTGAACGTTCGCTACAAGTCGCCCGCCGGCGATACGAGCAAGAAGCTCACCCACGTCGTCCAGGACGACGCCGTTCCCTTCGTGCGGGCGAGCACCGACCAGCGCTTCGCCGCGGCCGTCGCGCACTTCGCGCTCGTCCTCCGTGAATCGAAGACGCTCGCCGGGCAGACCCTCGTCCAGTCGCGAAGGCTTGCCGAAACGGCGCTCGGCGACGACGCCCCCGCCGATCGGCGCGAGCTTCTCGCCATGATCGACCGTGCGCGCGCCCTTTCCGGCAACGGCGCCATCGTCGTTCACTGAAGCCCGGCCGGCCGTCGAGCCGCGCGGAGCGCCGCCTCAGAGTGCGCCGTCGAGGCGGTCGAGCTCGGCGTAGCATCGCTCGAGCCACAGCTTGACTCGCTGGCGGTCGAGCGGCTTGAGCGTCGCTTCGCCCTCGGTGCGGTGGATCGCAGCCCAAAAGCTCGAGCCGAAGCGATCGATCGTGTACATGGCGCCGGCTTCGAGCTCGGGCAGCTCGATGACGGCGCCGCCGAGCTCGTCGAGCCGGCGCCGGGCCGCGGACTCTTCGAACTGGCTGAAGTCCCGGGAACGGCCGTGATTCTTGACCACGACATGCCGGACCTGGGTCCCCAAGAGCTCGAGCGCGCGTTCGATCTCGGACGTGGAGGCGAAGCCCCCGTCCGTCACGTGCCAGAAGCTGAGGCGGATCCCCATCTCGCGCGCGAACTCGAAAACGTTCGCACCCGAGAGCCACGTCCAGAGCGAGCGCGCGCTCTGAGCCGGCAGGTCCACGAGCACGCGGCGCTCGGCTCCCAGCGCGCGGTCCATGATCTGGTCGGCACTTTCGACAGCCGCGAGATCGACGGATTGCGTGAAGTCCGCGTAGTAGCGAACCAGCGCGCCCGACGACTGGTCGCCGTCGACCCCCGCGAAGGGCAGGGCGTGATCGATGAAACGTTGCGAAAGCAGGCGGGCGACGACGCTCTTGCCCACGCCGCCCTTTTCTCCGCCGACGAAGTGAATGTGGCTCACCGAGCCCGTAGAGGACGGTGCGCTCCCGACGTCAAGCCCGAACGCGACCGAAGCTACGGCCTATTTCCAATGTGTTTCGCGTGGTTAGGTCCTCAGCGCTCGGAGTGCCCGTTCGGTGCCGCGAGCCAACCAGCAGCGGGGTGAGCCGCTTTTCACGGTTGCCTCTACATCAGGAACGACATGCTCCGTCACTTCGTCGAAACCCGGGCCAGGTTGCTCTCGACCCTGGCATCGCTGGCGGCGTTCGCGCTCGCCCCGATGGCCTGCAGCGCCGAAACCGGAGAAGTGAAATCCAACCTGCCCACCACGAGCCCCTGCAACACGGACGCCGAGTGCGCTTCCGGCCGCTAC
>Ga0315910_10001904_pt1 | contig 18792 bp, 15 predicted proteins | sample EdamamesoilMG_FD_204470 | JGI IMG/M metagenome (GOLD analysis project Ga0315910, IMG submission 204470) | Garden soil microbial communities collected in Santa Monica, California, United States - Edamame soil | ecosystem: Environmental > Terrestrial > Soil > Garden | place: USA: California...
TGAATACGCGCTCGAAGTGCTCGCTGATGCGGGCGCGCTCAAGGATTGGCTCGCGAAGGCCGGGCTCAAAGCTCCCCCCGAAGCCGACGCCGCCATCGCGCCGTACCTCAAGCAGGGCATGAAGCTGTTGGTCGCCAAGGTGGACGCCAACCGTATCGAGCTCGTGGGTGGCGATCGCGCGCAACTCTCGCCGATCCGTTTCTGGACGGAGCGCCCTTACGAGGAGTTTCCCGCCCGCGTGGGGCTCGCGTCGGCCCCTGCTTTTCAGGAGGTCGTCCTGTACGTGTTTCACCCCGACAAGCGCTTCGAGGTGAAGAACTACCACACCATGTTCCCGCCCACGAACATCACCGTGACGAAGGACGTTTGGGAGCGCGTCGGCGAGTTTTACAACGCTGTGTACGACAAGTTGCTCGCCAAAGATCCGAAGACCGTGCTGGCAGAGTTTGCCTGGCCCATCGAGGGTTGTGGGGAGCCCTGCCCCGACGCACCCTTGATGGTCTCCGAGCTCATGTCGTTGGGCGGTGACGTTTTCGAAGAAGCCATTCCGGAGGCCGAACGGCGACCCGAGCCACCCGAGCCGACCAAAGAGGAAGAGGACAAGTTCAAGGCTACCCTCGAAGGCAAGAAACCCAAGGAAAAGAAGGAAGCAAAGAAGGCTTGGGAAGAAGAGCGCGAGCAGATCGCCTACGTTCAGGCGCTACAGCAGCGCAACAAGTACATCTTGTCGCGGCTGCACTACCGCTACGACAAGAGCACGCTCACCGACGATCTCGAGATCGGCGCCGCGAGCGCGGTAGAGGGCGGTATCGATCTGCCCAAGGGTCCTCAGGGTACGGCCAGCACCGAAGTAAAAGCAGCGAAGGACAGCAGGCTCCAGACCCGCTTCAATTTCCTCGAGCCGAACATCAAGGCGATCAACTGCGAGAAGCCCGAGCGCTGGCGCTGGGGCAAACGCCCGCGCGAGGTGATGCGCCTGCGCAAGACCTGGGTCGCCGACGATCTCACGCGCAAGAGTCGCACGCAGATCAAACCCGAGCAGGTCATCTTGAGCCCGGTGCCCGCCCTGGGGCTGACCGGAACTCCCACGAGCGAAGCCAAAGCGGAAACCAAAGTCGAAAAGCCTGCCGAAAAGAGCGGCTGCGGCTGTCGGGTCGTGGATCCTCGCACCCCCTCCACTCCGCTGTCCTTCGTGGTCGTCGCGCTGGGCGGTGTAGCAGTGACCCTGCGTCGGCGCCGCCGCTGACGCGGCCGTTCGGCTCCGGGGCAGGCGAGCGCTAAGTCCCCTTGCCACAAGGCAAGCGAGCCGGGCCATCAGAAGCGCCTTGCGGCGTGGCAGCTGGTAGACTTGCGCCCGTGCAGCAGGACGTCTTCGGCATCGTTGGTACGCTCCAAGAGGGGGCGTTCCGCGTCGAGCAGGTCGTCGCAGAGGGAGGCTTCGCCGTGGTGTATCGCGCACACCACGAGGGATTCCGCGCGGACGTCGCGCTGAAGTGCCTGAAGCTGCCTGGAACGCTGAACGAAGCCAAGCAAGCCGAGTTCTTGGACAAGTTTCGCGCCGAGGGTGAGCTGTTGTTTCGCTTGTCCGCGGCGATCCCGGCGGTGGTGCGGCCGCTGCACGTCGGCACCGTGAAGAGCACCAAGGCGAATTTCGTTCCCTTCATCGCGCTCGAGTGGCTCGACGGATGCAATCTCGATGCGTTCATCGACGAGCGACGGCGCTGCGGCAAGCCACCGCTCGATCTCAAACGCGCCGTCCAGCTCTTGGCCCCCGCGGCTCGCGCGCTCGAACAGGCGCACGCGTTTCCTGGACCGACGGGCAGGGTCTCGATCTTGCACCGTGATCTCAAACCCGAGAATCTGTTCGTGGTCGATGTGGCAGGTCGCGATGCGATCAAGGTCTTGGATTTCGGCATCGGCAAGGTGAAAGGCGCTGCCACCCAGATCGTCGGTCGAGTGTCGATCGAGCAGTCCAGCTTCAGCGCGTTCACGCCCGCCTATGGAGCGCCCGAGCAGTGGTTGCCCAAGCACTTCGGGCAGACCGGGACCTGGACCGACGTGTGGGGTTTTGCTCTGACCATGGTCGAGTTGATCACCGCCAAGACGCCGCTCCCAGGCGATGCCCATGCGGTGATGGGCGCGGCCATCGACGAACGCCTGCGGCCCACCCCGCGCAGTTTGGGTCTCGCTACGTCCGACGCCGTGGAGGCGATCTTCAACAAGGCGCTCGCGGTCGATCCGAAGCAGCGTTACCACGACATCGGCGAATTCTGGAATCAACTCGAAGCAGAGGTGGGTGCCTCGAGCACCCAGATCTGGGGAACTCCCAAGCAGAGCTTACCGCCGCGCGCGGCTGAGGGCCGCATCGAGCCGCTCGCGAGTGAGGCCCCCACGTTGTTCGAGCTCGCGATTCCGGACTTGGACGAGGGCGTCGGGGTCGCTGCTCAACCGTCGCTTCGCTCCGACGCGGGGCGACCGCCGGTGTTGTCCCGCCTCGATGAGTTCGCCGAGATGCAGCCGGGCTCCAAGGCTCAGGACATCCCGAACATCGGCGGGTTTCGCATGGATGTGGGGCCGATCGCCGAGGCTATCGAACTCGGCGAGAGCGCCTCCGAATCACGTCCGCGGACGGTCGTGGCGCACACCGTGTCGCTCGTCCAACCGCGCCGCTCCTCGCTGCTCCACGAAGTCCGGGGCCCGCTGAAATTGCTGGCACTCGCCGTGGGCATCATGGCACTCGACTGGGGCTATACGGTGATGAACGGGGCAACGTTCCAGCTGGGCCCCGTCAGGGCGTTTTGGATTGCGGCGCCGCTCGCGGTTTGGGCGCTCGCCAAGCTTTTGTTCCAGCTATTCGAGCATCGCTAGTCGCCAGGGCAGGGCGAAGTCGCTAGCTGAGCTCGGCGTCAGTAGCCGAGGTCGAAGTCAGCGCTCCCGATCGGGCGCGGCATCGACATGGCGTTCGGCGCGTCGTTCGCCGTGGCGCCGGGCGCGGGCGGTGGAGGCGGCGCGGCTTGAGCCCAGGGTTGGTTCGAGTCGGAGGGCGCCCACGCTTGCTGCTGCCCCGGCTGTGAGTAGGCCGCTGGTTGTGAGTAGGGAGCAGGTGTCGAGCGTGCCGAGTAGTACACGGGTTCTGCGCTGGGCTGCGCCCGGCAGTGGACGAGGTAGCTTTCCAGGGTCGCCCCGCGAGCACGCTGGATGTCATAGCCGTTGGGACAACTGCGCCCGGCCAGCTCGTAACATTCGCCGGTGTCACCGCAGCTGATGAACAGCGTTGGGTCGCCGCTCGGCCCCACGATTGGGCGCACCGTTGGTTGCACGCAAGCGCCGACGAGCGGCGCTACCGCGACCAGGGCGATGCTCTGAACCAAGCGCTGCAGGACGGTGCGGGACTGACCTCGGGAATCTGCCACTTCCTTTAGTAAGAGCACACCGGCGCGACACCTGCAAATGCAATGTGGGTGAACGCCTCGTTAACGGCGCCCGCGCCCGTTGTCAGTTGCGCGCCAGCTCGTGCGGGACGGGTATGTGAAGGTGCGTTCGCTCGCCCACGAGCCCAGAGACTGTAGGCGGCACGCCCTGCTCAGGGCGCGGTGACGCCTGCTCAGGGCGCGGTGATGCCTTTCACGCCGCGGGCCGCGAAGTAGCTGCGGAAGAGGTCGCGTGCGACCTCGTTCGCTTTGCGGCGCCACACCGCTCCGTTTTGTAGGAGCACCGAAACGACCACCTCGGGGCGTCGGCTTGGCGCAAAGCCCGTGAACCAACTCGTCGTGGGTGCATCGGGTGTCGGCTGGAGGGTTCCGGTTTTTCCAGCGACTCGAATCGAGCGCAGGTAACTCCGACCGTGTTCGTCCGAGAAAGCGCCGAGCGACGTACCGCTGTGCACGGTGACCTCCATCATGCGCACCAGACGCCATGCCGACGTAGCCGAAAAGACTTGTTCGAGATCCTGGCGGTTCTCGGGAGCGCGGTAGTCACCGGCGTGATCCACGATCGACAGCTTTGCGCCGCGCCCGCCGTTCGCGACCAGGAAGGACAGATAGGCGGCGCCCAACGGCGTCAAACGCGTGTCCTCGAACCCAGCGGCAGTCCGCGCAAAGGCCAGATCGTTGTACGGTACGCTGAGGCCGCCGAGTTCGACGGGTACGTCGAAGGGAACGTTGCCGTTGAAACCGATGCGCTCGGCGACTTCGATCAGGTCCGCGCGCATCAGGTGTTCGTTCACGAGCTGTGCGTAGACGGCGTTCTTGCTGTGGCCGAGCGCCAACGAGAACGAAGTGCATTTGGCATCGGTCCCCGTCGCTGGTTCGAGGTGACGGCGATAGATGCCGTGTTCCCCGCCGTTGATGCACACGCGGCGCTTCGGATCCACGTGACCCCGCTCGAACAGCGCGACGCTGGTGACGAGCTTGAACACGCTCGCCGCTGGCGCCTGCGCCTCGTAGAACAAGCTCTTCCGCTGGGGTGGCTTGAGCTCGGCCCAGACCAAGACGCGACCCGTCCGAACGTCGAGCATCACTACGGCGCCCTGCACGGGGTGCGCGGCACGCAGTTGCTCCAGCGACGCGCGCTGCAGATCGGTGTCGAGTGTGAGCACGGCCTCGTTCGGGCCCGCGGGCGCTACGATCGAATCCCCGCGCACGGAGAGGTGGCCGAGGTCGAGCTCGAACGGCGCCGGCTCGGGGCTTTCGACGGAGGTCGGTGGCGGCGGAATTTCGTGTTTTCCCGCGTCTGGCTCGGGTGCGCCGGGTTCAGCGGCGGCGGGCGCCACGCAGAGTGCGGCCACGAGAGCACCGAGGTTGGCAAGCGTGCGAAGCGACATCACGGGAGCGGCTCCAGACCTCACCCAGTCCCGGCGTTTGGGCCAAGTTTCCTCCCCGAACTGTGCTTATTGAACGACCGACGATGGCCACTTTTCACTACAGAGTAAGCCTAAGTAGTATAATGTAGGTAACAAGTTTGGCCCCGTCGACCAGGCCGGGCCTACCATCCACTCATGACCGGAGGTCTGCATCATGGAGCGAAGAGTCGGGTTGAGGGCTAGGACCGATTTTCGTGTGATTGCCCGGATTGGGTGTCTCGCGTCCCACTGCCGCGGCATCGAGATTTCGTCGACCGGCATCATCGTCGATCGCGGCAGACCGGTGACGCGGCGCGAAGAACCGCTCTTGCTGAAGCTCGAGTTACAGCTCCCGGAGCGGATGAAAGCGCTGCGGGCGATCGCCAGGCCCGTGTGGTCCTTTGGCTCGCAACAGGCTCTGCGCTTCGTGCGTATGTCGGACGTCGATCGCCTGAACCTCGCGGAACACCTCGACATCTTGCGCATCAAAGGAGTCACGCTCAACTAATGGACGCCTCGAAATTCACGGCTCCGGCGACGCTTCGTCGGAATATCCTGCTTCCTCGCTCGAGCGTCGCTGGCTCCCCAGTCGTGGCCTTGCTGTTCCTCCTGCTTGGCTCGGGCTGTGTGAGCCAATCTGCGTACGAAGAGGCGCAGTCGGCGGCTCAGGTCGAGCGCGAAGCTCACGAGCGTGCCGACGCCCGTGCGGCCGTGGTCGAGCAGTCCCTGGCGGAGCTGCAAGGTAGCATCGCGCGCCGCGAGTCGGCGCTGGCAGAGCAAGAGCGCCGCCTCGCCGAGGCCGATCTGAATCTGAAACTCGCGAACCAAGAGCGCGACGCCAGCGGTCAATTGGTCGATCAGCTGCGCGGCGAGCTGGCTCGCGTGGGTGACCATCTGCGCGTGTACTCGGAACAGAAACAGCGCCTCGCCGAAGAACTGCGGGTGGCCGAAGATCGCTCGCGGCAACTCGACGAGAAGTCGCAGCGCGTCGAACGGGTCGCCAGCGTCGTGCGCGATCTCAGCTTGCTCGAAGGGCCAGCGATTCACGCCGGCAGCATCCTGGTCGGCAGCGATGGGCGCGATCCCGTGCTCAGCGCCCCCGCACAGGCGCTCGGGAGCGGCGCCACGCTGAGTGCCGATGCTCAGCGTATCGTCAAAGCCCTGGCGCGCCTGGCCGAGCTGCATCCGTACACCCACTTCGTGATCAGTCAGCCCGTGTCGGACAGCGCTGCGTCGGACCCGGCGTTGCTGCGCGCTTTGTCCGAGGCGCTGATCGGCGAGGGCGTGGCGTCCGCACGCGTCGCTGTCGCCATGCCAGAGACACCCGCTGATGCGGCGATCGCGCCCGCGACCGCCAGGAGCGAAGGCAGCGAAGCCGCCGGCGCCGAGTCGCCGAAAGCGCAGCCCTCCGAAGCTCGCGTGATCTTCCTGATCCAAGTCGCCGACGACAGTAACGGCGTGTCCGGCGCCAGCGAAAACGCCGCGCCCAGCGCCAGCGAAAACGCCGCGCCCGACGCTAGCGAAAACGCCGCCTCCAGCGCCAGCGAGCCTTGATAACCGCCTAGAGACTGAAGGTGACTTTCGCGGGCCAGCTGCCGGGGGACGGGTAGCTCGCGGTCTTGAGTACGTCGAGGATGCAGTCAGCGGCCGACTCACCCTGGTCTTCAGCGTGAGCGATGCCGGCGGACATCACCGAGCCGTCGGTGTCGACGTACATGGTGATGCTGAACGAGCCGCTCCCCGACTTGCATTCGTCGAGCTTCGGGCCGAGCTTGCCGAGCGCTTCTTCGATGCTGTCGGCGGTCCAATCAGTGGGTGGGCGCACGTCGTTGGGCATGTCGAAGCTGAAGGGCTTCTGGGCAATGCCGGTCTCGCCCCCCACGGGCTTCGGCCAGGAGCGGCGCTTGAGGGCCTCGAGCATGCATACCTCCGTCGTGCGATCGCCGATCGTGGACTCTTCGAGGTGGGCATGGTTGACGTGACCGTCCGCTCCGATCTTGACCAAGAAGGCGACGTCACCCCCGAGGAACTCAACGCGCTTGGCGCCGTCGTCGAGACAGTGCCTGAGGTCGTCGCTGGCTTTGGCGAATACTTTGTCCACCGCCTCTTGATTCAGACCGCCAATCTCGCTCGACATGCTGACGCCCGAAGACTCCTGCTCGGGCGTTTCCTCGATGAGCATGTCGTCCGCGCTTTTCGTGCGCTTTTCGTCGCCGCCGCCGCAGGCGAAGAGCGTGAGCAGACATACAGAGCCCAGGGCGGCGCTCGAAGCAGCACGATTGAGGGAGACCCATTTCGACATGCTCGCTCGTTTAGCTCGAAGCCCGCGCGTCCACAACAGGCTGCACATCTTCCGAAAATTCCAGCCTCGGAGCGAGTACGGGTAGCCTTGACCTGACCCGTTCAGGCTTTGAACACGACGGCCCGCGCGACGTCGCCGAGCACCGACAGCAAGCGTTGCTTCGGTCGCACCGCAACCGGCAAGCGCGCGGCGTTCAGCATGTCGACGTCGAAAGCGTTGTCGCCGAACGTGGCGAGCCAGCTGCGATCGCCGATGCGTGCCCGGCCGGCGCTGACCTTGGTCGCGGCGTAGGGCACGGGCCCCGAGAGCTCGTCCGAGAGGCGGCCAAGTTCGACGGTCGAGTACCCCGCCACGATGTCTTCGGGGTTGAAGCCGAGGGGGCTCGCGGCTTCGCGCACGACGAGCCCTGGCGACGCTGAAATCACGATGCAGCGCACCGAGCGCGAGCGGGCCCAAGTCAGGATTGGGACCAAAGGTTCGTAGAGTTCGACCTTCGACTCTCGCTGCGCGAGCGTGTGGCGGACGTGTTCGGCCAGCTCGGCCTCGGTCCAACCGGCGTAACACCAAATCATGAGCTCGCAGACTCTGAGCTCGGGGTAGCGTCCGGCGCGGTACGCTTCACCGAGCTGCCAGGCTCGTTCGCTCGCCGTGCCGGAGCTCGCGATGCCGAACGCCGCTGCTTCGCGCGCGAGCCTCCGCTCGAGGGTGGCGGAGAGTTTGCCGGCGAGGCACGCGGCGACGAAGGACTCTTCGCCTACGTCTCCCGACCACAGCGTCCCGTCGCCGTCGAAAGCGATGGCGGCGTCTCCGGCATGCTCTAGCTCGCTTGCAAGCTCCCCGATGATCTCCGATGCGGTGAGCTCCCGAAACGCGTGCCCGTTCAGGCCGGGCGTGTTTGCCACCAGTCCTCGGCAAATGACAGGTCTTGCACGGTATCGATCTCCATATACTCGCCTTGCGTGTCCACGCGGTGCATGACCACGCCTTGCTCCAGCATATCCTGGAGCAGGTCGATCAGGTAGGCCTTCTCCCAAGTGCGCCCTTCTCGGTAGGGGCCGCCCGCGTACTGCTGTGCGCGCGCATCGAAATGTGCCAAAAATGTTTCAGCACCGCGCGCGGACATCTTCAGCACCCCAATGAATTCTCCGCTGGCCTGCTCGCTCGGAATGCGTCGGCTGAGCTCCGTCACCAGCTCACCCTCGGCCCTGAGCTTCTCGGCGTCGGTTTCCGGGTGCTGGGTGCGATGGACGTAGCGGCGACGCCAGACCGTGTCGCAGCCCAGCGTGATATCGTGCGGGCTCTCGACGAGCTTGCGAACGATAGAGCCGCTGTAAACGATATCGCCGTACGTCGAGAGGAACCCCTGGCGCAGGTGGTCGCGCGCATACAACAGCGACAACAGGATGTTGTTGTTCGGCCAATCGTCGTTCGTGACGAACGTGAACTCTGGATGGGCTTCCTCGACGACGGCTTGCGCGTACCCGCCTACGAAGACGACCTGGTCAGCCTCTAGGCCTGCGTCTGCCAGCGCCTCCAGGATCCACTCCAGCATTGGGCGCCCCATCACCGGAACCATGGTCTTGGGGATGTGCGCCGTGTTGTCCGCGAGGCGCATGCCGCGCCCCGCCCCAATGATGATCGGCCTCATTCACTCCTCTTCCCGAAGCTTCGTGAGCACCCCCTGATCCTCGAGGGTAGACGTGTCGCCACTGGTCTCGCGTCCCGCAGCGATGTCCTTCAACAGCCGGCGCATGATCTTGCCGCTGCGCGTCTTCGGCAATCCGTCGGCGAAGCGAATCGACGCCGGACGCGCGAACTTGCCGATGTCCTTGGCGACGTGATCAGCGAGCTCTTGCTCCATCGCCTCGCTCGGCGTGAGGCCCGCCTTGAGCGTCACGAAAACGACCAGGGCTTGTCCGGTGAGGTCGTCGGGTCTGCCGACCGCGGCTGCTTCGGCGACGGCGGGGTGAGCTACCAAGATGCTCTCGATCTCGGCCGTACCGATGCGATGACCGGAGACGTTCAAGACGTCGTCGATGCGGCCGACCACCTTGAAATATCCGTCGGAATCGCAGTGTGCGCCGTCCCCCGTGAAATACGAACCGGGGATGTCGCTCCAGTACTGTTGGCGAAAGCGTTCGTCGTCGCCCCACACGGTGCGCAGCATGCTGGGCCATGGTTTTCTTAGGACGAGCAGGCCGCCTTCGTTGGCGCCCACGGCCTTACCCTCGCTGTCGACACACTCCGCCTTGACGCCGAAGAAGGGGAGCCCCGCGCTGCCGGGTTTCATCACATGAGCACCGGGTAGCGTCGTCAACATGATCGCGCCGGTTTCGGTCTGCCACCAGGTGTCGACGACGGGGCAACGATTTTGCCCGATCGCGCGGTGGTACCAGAGCCAGGCTTCGGGGTTGATGGGTTCGCCCACCGAGCCGAGCAGCCGCAAGCTCGACAAATCGTACTTTGCCGGCCACTCGTCGCCCTGTCGCATGAACGCGCGGATCGCCGTGGGCGCAGTGTACAGGATGTTGACCTTGTGCTTCTCGATGATCTGCCAGAAGCGCCCCCAGTCGGGTGCGTTGGGGGCGCCTTCGTAGAGCAGGCAGGTAGCGCCGTTCGACAACGGGCCGTACACGATGTAGCTGTGCCCAGTGACCCAGCCCACGTCGGCCGTGCACCAGTAGACGTCTTCCGGTTGCAGATCGAACACGTATTTGGTGGTGAGGTGGGTGCCCGCGAGATAGCCCGCCGTGGTGTGTTTTACGCCCTTGGGTTTGCCGGTCGACCCCGACGTGTACAGGATGAACAGGGGGTGCTCGGCATCGACGATCTCCGCCTGCTCTCCTGCCCGACGATCGGCAGCTTGGACCGCGGCGTGCCAATCGACGTCGCGCCCCGCTTGCATTTCGATAGGACACTCAGCGCGGCCGATGCGGGTGTACACGAACACCTTCTCGACGCTGCGCGTGCCCTTCAACGCCTCGTCGACGGTCGCTTTCAGCGGTGTGATCTTGCCCTTGCGCCACGATCCGTCCTGGGTGAGCACGGCCTTCGCGCCGCAGTCGTTGATGCGGTCCCTGAGGGACTCCGCCGCGAAGCCACCGAACACGACCGTGTGCGGCGCTCCGATGCGGGCACAGGCCAGAATGCCGACGACGACTTCGGGCACCATGCCCATGTAGATCGCCACGCGATCGCCCTTCTGAATGCCGGCGTGTTTGAGCGCGGCCGCGAACTCGACGACTCTCGAGTGGAGTTCTGCGTAGGTGAGGCTCACGACCTCGCCCGGCTCGCTTTCCCAGATCAGCGCCTGCTTGTCACGGGTAGCTGTCTTCAAGTGGCGATCGAGACAGCTCTCGGTGATGTTGAGTTCCGCGCCGACGAACCATTGGGCGAAGGGGCTGTCCCACTCGAGCAAGCGGGTCCAGGGTTTTCTGAACACCAAGTCTTGGGTTTCGCGGCGCCAGAAGGTCTCCGGTGACTCGAGGCTTTCGGTGTAGAGGGCTTGGTACTGCTCGAGCGATTGGATCCGCGCCTTCGCGCGGAATTCTGCGGATGGCTGGATGATCTGCGTCGGCTCGCTGAAGGTTTCGATCTTCTTGTCTTGCTCTGACATACGGCTCCATGCGGGTTCCTCGCTCGCTGCCCCGGGCTCGCGATCACGCGCGGCTTACCTCGCGCCGGCATCGTAGCCATTTGCGGCCGTAGATCCAATGTTCGATTCCCGCGAAACCAGGGGCGAAAAATCCCAGCAGCCGGTGCGCGGGCCTACTTTCGCCCAAGCGTTCGCTCGGACGCTTCAGCGAGGCTTCCATTCGCTCCAGCCTGCTTTGATGCCCAACCCCAGACTCTTCAGCCCGCCTTCGTTGAACAGGTCACGCTCGTCGTTGCCGAGCGCGCCGCGGCTCTCGACGTAGGTGACGAAGTCAGCTTCCAGGAGCAGACGATTCAAGTTGAACTGCACCCCAATTTCCACGTTTACGTAGGCATTCAGCGCTTGTGCATCGAAATCGTCGGTGCTCGGTTCGTCGAGTTGGAATCGATGCTGAACAGCACCGAAGCCGAGTGTCGAGGTGAAGCGCGCTCGCTGGCCGTTGCTGAATAGGCGCAGGTTTCCGCCCAGCCGAAAAGCCGTGATGGTGTACTCGAGCGTTTCGTCCTCCTCGTCCTTCGGATCACAACTCGCCGCGATGCCTTCCCACTGATCCTCGTCTTCGATGCAGGCGTCGGTCGCTCGCGTGCTGCCGCCTTCGATCAACACCTCGACCCCGAGCGGGTCGAGTAGGCGGTAGCCGGCCCTGGCGCCCCAGCTGAGGGCGCCGCTGTTGAAGCTGTCGTCGACGCGGAGGCCGTCCGGGACGTCGGGGACGAGCATGATGTTGAACGCTCCCATGCCGTACCAGCCACGGCGCGCGGGCGCTCGCGGCTCGCCGAGCGCGCTCTCTTCCAACTCGCCACCGGCGCCGGCGCGAATGATCTTGTGTTCGCCGACCTCCACTTCGAAGAACTCTTCGACAGTGGCGTGCCCGGCTTTGTAGACCTGCAGCACGTGCTCGCCGGGCGTGAGCGGGCCCGACCAACGTTCGTAGGCGAGCGCTCGATCATCGACCGCGATCGCCGCCCCCTTCTGCTCCGTTACGATGGTGACGAATCCGGCGACGGCTTTGAGCCTGACCTTTACGTCGACGGGGCCCTGGCCCGAGGCGACGCGCACCGACGATTGCTCCGGCGCGTAGCCTGGAGCGCTCACCGATAGCTGATGCTCTCCGATGTTGACGCGTAAGCCGGCGTGCTTCTCGGCTTGCGTGAGCTCTGTGCCGTCGAGCTTGACCACCGCGACGGCGGGCGTGACGTGCACCCGCAAGTGCCGGGTCAGTGATTCCAGCTCCTGCTTCGCCGCCTCGACCGCGTCCCGTTCGGCAGGGGGGAGCGTGCCACCGTGGTTCGACAAGAGCAGGTCGAGGGTGGCCGCAGCCGCCGCGTATCGAAACAGTGCCTTTTGACACAGTGCGATGTTCTGCAGCGAGGCCGCGCCGGGTTTCAGCTCATTGGCTGCTTCGAACTCGATCAGAGCCGCAGAATAGTTGGCGTCTTGGTAGAGCCGCACCCCGTTGGCAAAGTGATGGCGCGCCGCACGCACGTTCGCGGGCTCTGCCAGCTCCGGCTCTGTCGCTTCGAGCGCCTCACCGGGGGCGGGCGTCGTCGCACCGTTGCCGCGCTGAGCCTCGAGATCGGCCGGCGCCTGCGCAGTCGCGTGGGACGCCGCCGCGAGCACGAACGCGACGATGCTGCATTCGAGGCTCGAGAGGACGCGCATCCTCCCTTGCTAGCACACCGCTCGCCGGAGACGGGAGCGCCTCACGGCCCTTGGGTCTTCAGTTCCAGTTGGCCGGCGACGCCGGAGGCGCGCGGACTCGGGCCCGGGGGAGGGCTCGAAGCCGCTGCGGAGACCGTCGTGGAGAGCGCGGCGCGTGCTGAGGACGAGTTCTGCTTCGGCGTCCAGCGGATAGGCGCGCCCGACTTCGCGGTCGCTGGTGAGCCGCGCAGGTTCGGCGGCGTCGGTACGCGGGCCGAGTTCTGTGGGGTGGGGGAGGGGCCGAGCGCGGCCGGTGCGCTCGAGGGCGGGCCTGCGCGCGGGCTGTCGTCAGCCGTTGCCGGAGTCGCTCCGCGCCGCCCTGTCAGCCCCGCCATCACGACCGCTCCGACCAGCACACCGACGATGCCGAGGGCGCGCCAGTTCGGTCCAGGTTTCGGCGCAGTCACTCGAGCTTGGAGGGCTCGAGCCGTCGTGCCTGACTCTGCGCGGACCCTGACGTCGAGCGCTTCGGTGTCGGCGAGCGCGGAGTCGACGGAGGCGAGCGGGAGCGCCCCGCTCGACACCGGCCCGCTCTTTCCCAGCGACCCGCTCTTTGCTGGGCGCTCGCGCTTCGTCGGCGCTTCGCTCGACGCGGGCGTCCGGCCAGCGGCGCTCTCGAGCGCGCGCCAGAACTCGAGCGCCGTCTGGTAACGTTGGTCGCGCTCGCGAGCAATGCTCTTGGCGATGACGGCGGCGATGGCTTCGGGCACCTCGGGAGCATGCACACGGATGTCCTCGGCCGGTGTGGTACAGGCCAGGATCAACACGGCCTCGTAGGTGCGCCCCAGGTGCGGCGGACGACCCGCGAGCGCCTCGTACAAGATCGCCCCCAAGCTGAACAAGTCTGCGCGCCCGTCGATGTCGGCGAACGCCTGGGCTTGTTCGGGGGACATGTAGTGCGCCGTCCCGAGCACCGTACCCTCGCGGGTGAGGGTGTCTTCGTGTCTGACGAGCTTCGAGATGCCGAAGTCGACGATCTTCAAGAACAACGCATCGTCGTCGCGCTTACAGATGAAGATGTTTTCGGGTTTCAGATCGCGGTGGATGATCCCCGCGTGGTGCGCTCGCCCGAGCGTGCGCAAGAGCTGCTCGGCTATTTCGATCACCACCTCCAGCGGTAGGCGAGCTTCGCGCTTGAGGCGACTTCGCAAGTCTTCGCCGTCGAGCAGCTCCATCACCAGGTACGGACGGCCGTCGTCGGTCGAGCCGGCGTCGAAGATCTGCACGATGTGGTCGCTCGCCACCGCGCTCGCCGTTTCCGCCTCGCGCTGGAAGCGGACCGCCGCGGCAGCATCGATGCCCTCGTCGCGGAACAGGAACTTGAGCGCGATGCGCTTGTTGATGGCGAGATTGAGCGCCTCGTACACGGCGCCCATGCCCCCGGCCCCCACCAGTCGTTCGATACGGTATTTGTTGCCGATCGTCTGACCGATCAGGGCCTCGATTTGCTCTCTCTGCCCTGCTAGCGACACGCCGGCACCCGTTCCGTCACCTCACCGTGTGCGAAGCGTAGCACGCCTTGTCGTGCCCGAGCAGCGCCTTGCCGGCAGCGAACGCATGAACACGCTCGCTCCGGCCAAGGCCGTTCCAGTCGCCTCTCAGCGACTCGCAGCCCGCGCTCCCCAGCGCGGGGAGCCCGGGACCCTATTGAACCCAATGAATGGGTAAAGTGAACTCAGGCCAGCTTGCTGAGTGCTGCCTGGATGCGCGACGTGGTGCGCGCGGCAGCCTTTTTGTGGAGCACGCCTTTGCTGGCGGCTGAGGCGAGCAGCTGGATCGCCTTCTTCACGTGCTGAGCGGCTTGACCGTCACCGGCGGCAATCGCGGCGCGAGCTTGCCTTACGACCGTGCGCACACTGCTGCGGATCGAACGATTGCGGCTGGTGCGGGTGATGCGTTGGCGATTGCGCTTGGCGGCGGAGGGGTGGTTCGACATGCTGATTCCTCGAGAAAGCTACTTGGATTCGCTGGTGGATTTCTTGGGCAGAGCATCCGGTGCTTCCGCACTGTAGCCCTCGGGGTGCACCGGAAACTTCGGGGTGCCCGCTTGCATTCTCGCCCGCTTCGCTTGCCTTCCAGCTCGACGTTGGCGAATGGCTCGGCGTGCTTGGGTTTGTTGAGTTGCAGAAACCATCGTTGGATCACCTCGTCCCAAGCGCCAGACCGCATTGGGGGCCGGGAATATGAGCGAACGACCCTGCCTTGTCAACGCGACGCTGGTTTTTCCGCCCAGTTTTCCGGGGGTTCGGGAGCCGCCCGCAAATACACAGGTTTTCTGCGGAGTTATGCCGGGACTCAGCCTTCAGCGTGGCAGGGTTTCGGCGGCGAGCCGCGACTATTGGGGCCGAACCGTCAAGTTCACCGAGTAGGCGGCGCGTGCGAACGGCTGCACGCGCGCCCCACTCAGCGCGTTGCGCAGGCAGGGTTCGGCGTTCGTGCCCTGGGCGGGGCCGGCGACTGCCACGGACTGCACTTTCCCATCCGAACCGAAGCTCACGGTCGCGCGCGAGGCTGCACTTTGCCCAGCCACGCACGCTCGGGCTGCGCCCATGACGGTACCGACGGCGGCCTGAACTGCGCCGCTCGAGGGATGGTCGGGGAGGCTGCTGTGCGAATCCGCCATCATCATGCCGGGTTCACTCGGGCCCGCGGGTGGGGCTGCGCTCGCGGGTGTGTCGGCAGCAGCTGCGGGCGACGGTGCTGCTGCAGCGGGCGCCCGCGTGCTGGGCCGTGCCGCAGCCGCCGGGTGTCTCGCGAGAGCTGCGTCTTTGGGAAGCGCGGCTTTCGGGAGTGTCGCCAGCGGTGCTGGTGCTGCTTCTGCGAGCGGGACTTCTTCGATATTGACGAGAGCCCCCGCGGGCGTGGGATCTGGAGGCACGGGGGTCGCTGGTTCTGCGGCAGCTGTGCGCGCGGTCGCGCCATCAGCCATGGCGATGGCCGAGGCCGCCGGCGCCGAATGTTGGGTCGATGTGATGTACATCACGCCGGCCGCCGCCATACCAAGCAGTCCAAACGCGATCCCGAACCACATGCCTCGTTCGCTCTTGGAGGAGAGCGAGCTGCCCGGCTTGGGGCTCGTTGCCTCGCTGACTACTGCAACTGCGCTGGCAATGGGCGGCTCGGCGCTCGTCGCGGGGGCTTGTCGTGCGGCGAGGAACTGCATGGAGGGACCATTGACGAGTCCGGACAGCACTGCGCTGCTGCTCTGCGCGCTGTCGCTGCTTTGCGCGCTGCCGCTGCTCTGCGCGCTGCCGCTGCTCTGCGCGCTGCCGCTGCTGTATCCTCCCGGGGATCGCTGCTCTGTTTCCGGGGATCGCTGCTGTGCGGTGCCGCTATCCTGGGTTTCAGCGCGCGCTTTTACGGCGAGCGACAGTAGCGATCGCGCCAAGGCTTCTCGCTCTGTGTCTTCCGAGTGGACCGCGTCGGCTGCACCGGGGGTGGCCAAGCTCGCCTTGGCCAGCGCAGCCAAGCTACCCGCGCTCGGGCGTTTCATGCGCGGGTGCGACCGGCGCTGGACGTCCTGCTCTTCGAAGATCGGTGCGTCGAGCAGGTAGTCCGGCGTGGAGCCCAGCTCCGTGATCTTGATGCGCGCGTCGATGCGCGCTGCGAGTTCGTCCCACTCGGCCGGCGACTTTTCGCTGAGCGGCCAATGGCTGAGTAGCTCTTCGGCTTCTTCGCCGAGCTCTAGGTCTTTCGGATCTTCGGGGAACATCAGCCGCCTCCCAACAGGGTGCGCTCCGCGTAGCCGCGGTCATCCATGAATGTTTTCAACTTGCGTCGTGCCTCGTGGACCCGCCAGGCCACCGTGCCCTCCGGGCAGCCGAGCACTTCGGCGGCCTCTGCGTGGCTGAGACCGTCGACGCTCACGAGTATCAGAGTGGTGCGCAGAGTTTCACTCAACTGGTCGAGCCCATCACAAAGCACCAATGCCATCTGGTGGTCGGCAGTCTGCGCCGCTGGATCCGCGTGGGTGGCGCGGCGTTCGATCAAGAGCCCCTCGATGCGGGGGTCATCGGGCGTCGTCGCGGTGCGCTTTGCCTTGCGTGAGCGAATTGCGTTGAGCGAAAGGTTCACCGCAATCCGGTACATCCAGGTGAAGGGTTCGCTGCGGCCGTCGAACCGATCGAGTGCTCCGTAGGCCCGCACGAACGTGTCTTGGGTGACGTCTTCGGCCTCCGCGGCATCACGCAGGAGGTGAACCGCCAGTCGGTAGATGCGCTTCTGGTAGCGACGCACGATGACCCCGAAAGCCTCCCCGTCGCCCTCGCGAGCCCGGTCGACCAGTTCGCGATCGGTTCCAGACATGCTCGCCCTCATGCTAGCCGACTTCGGAGGTAACCGCCCGCGACTGCTCAGCTTGGGTGGGGGTTCGAGGGTCAACACCGGCGCGAGGGGACGGTCGGTGTCTAGTTTCGTTTCAACTGCAACTGCGGGCGCGCTCACCCTCACTAGGACACCCCTGCGGCAAGGTCCTTTGGGTATTTCTCCTGCGCAACCCGCTGCGGCGCGTTCGCGCCCTCGCTGGCCCTCGTTACTTGCTGGTGTCGTCGCTGCTGGCGATGTTCAGCTTCGCCTTCAGCAGATCGCCCAAAGTGCCGAACTTCGCTTCTTCCTTCACTTTTTGGCGATAGTCGCGATGGGCCTTGCGCTCTTCGTCCTCGTGGAGGGCGCGCAGGCTGAGCTTGGGTTCACCGCGTTTGGGATCGAGATCGATCACCTTGAGGTCGAGTTTCTGACCGGCCTTGAAGACCTTGCGCAGGTCGGTGCCCCGCTGCGTGCCGGTCTGGCCGGCGGGGATGAAGCCGCGTGCCGTACGACCGGTGACTCCCAGGACTCTCACCTGAACGCCCGCAGTGTCACCTTTGATCACCTCGGCCTGGACTTTGGCGTTGCGGGTGACCTTCTGCTCGGGCTCCTCCGCCTGTTGGTCGGTGAGCGCTGGGTGCAAGTTGATCTTGCGGTTCTTCAGGTCGAAGTGGCGCACGATGACATCGACCTGCTGCCCGACGCTGAGCACGTCGGAGGGATGCTCGACCCGCTGGAACGCCAGGTCAGCCACGTGAATCAAGCCGTCGATTTCCGAGTCGAGCTCGATGAAGGCACCGAACTTCTCCAAGCGCACGACCTTGCCCTGATGCCGGGAACCGGTGGCGAACTTCTTCCTCGCTTCCGCCCAGGGGTCTTGCATGAGCGCTTTCTTGCTCAGCCAGATCTTGCCCTTCTCGTCGATCTTGGTGATCTTCACGGCGAACTTGTCGCCGGGCTTCACCGCGTCGGTGACGCGGACGCGCGGGTCGTGGCTGATCTCCGAAGCGTGGACCAAGCCCTCCAAGTTCTCGGCCTCGGGCAGCGCTACGAAGGCTCCCCACTCGACGACCGTGCGGACGACGCCCTGCATCTCGGCGCCCTCTTGCAGCAAACCGAGGGCCTTCTTGCGGCGCTCGTGAGCTTCGGACTCGAGCATCGGGCGGCGCGTGACGACCACGTCGCGCCCCTGCTTCTCGAATTGCACGACCTTGAAGTCCATGCGCTGGCCGACGAGGCCCGAGAAGTTCGCGTTGGCGGGATGCAGGTCCATGCCGGAAGCGGGCGCGAACGCGCGCAAGCCGTTGATGTCGACCTCGACGCCACCCTTGATGGCGCCGGTGATGAGCCCCGTGATGAGCTCTCCGGACTTGGCGGCAGCCTCGACGGCGGGTTTGCTGATTTCTTCGCGTAAGGGCTTGCGGGTGAGCACCACCAGGCCGCCGCGACCTCCGTCGTTGTGGACGCGCGCGAGGAAGCGATCGCCCACCGCCGGGATCAGGTCGTCAGGCTCCATTTCGCCGCGATCGAAGATCGCCAGCGCCTTGCCAGACAGGTCGACCATGACGGCGGTTTCGAGCACCGTCGTCACCTTGCCGAAAACCTCTTCACCGACGTGGAACGGTGCGCGCTCGGGCGCTCGCGATGGGCGAGCCTCACGTTCGGGGCGCTCGGACTCTTGCCCCGTGCCCTTCTTCTTGCGCCGGCGCCGGCGCTTCTTCTTCTTGTCGCCGGCAGCGGACTCGGGCCCCGCTTCGTGTGTCTCGCTCTCGGAGCCACCGTCGTCAGCATCGGACTCGTCGCCGCCATCGGCGCTCGCTTCGCCCGCGGCTTCCGGCCAGGCTTCGTCGACCCCGTCTGCATCTCCCTCGCCAGCGCTTGCGTCGGCCGCTGGTGACGGCGCAGGAGGCGCTTCCGCCTGCGTTGCGTCGTCGACAGGCGCTGCCTCAGCAACAGGCACTGCCTCAGCAACAGGCACTGCCTCAGCAA
>Ga0315910_10001905_pt1 | contig 18789 bp, 18 predicted proteins | sample EdamamesoilMG_FD_204470 | JGI IMG/M metagenome (GOLD analysis project Ga0315910, IMG submission 204470) | Garden soil microbial communities collected in Santa Monica, California, United States - Edamame soil | ecosystem: Environmental > Terrestrial > Soil > Garden | place: USA: California...
ACGAAGGTGGGCAACACGTTGCGCAGCTGTTGCATGCAGCTTTGTGAAGGGGAGAAGTGCCATTTAGGAAAACGAAGGGCCGCCCTTTTGCACTCCCCGAAGGGGTCGTGTGGCGGCCCATGACAGATGCTTTCTCAACATATCTTTCGTCTTTTGCAAGGACTTTATTCGTTTATAGAAATTTTTTCTATTTTTATCAACATCTTAATTTCAAAGAAATCAGTGGTCGGCCGCACCGTAAGGAGGCTGGTTCAAGCCGGTCGGACTGGCGGTGAAAATCTCACAGCCGGTTTCCGTAATCCCGATCGAATGTTCGAACTGGGCCGAGAGCGAGCGGTCGCGCGTCACCGCGGTCCAGCCGTCGGAGAGCAATTTCACCCCCGGCTTGCCGATATTGATCATCGGCTCGATGGTGAAGAACATGCCGGGCTTGAGTTCCGGCCCGGTCCCGGCGCGCGCGGCGTGGACCACTTCGGGCGCATCGTGGAACAGCCGCCCGAGGCCATGGCCGCAGAACTCGCGCACCACGCCATAGCGGTGGCCTTCGGCATGGCGCTGGATCGCCGCGCCGATATCGCCGAGGCGATTGCCGGGCCTGGCCTGTTCGATCCCGATCATCAGGCACTCATAGGTGACCTCGACCAGCTTCTTCGCCCGTAGCGGCACGTCGCCCGCGTAATACATCCGGCTGGTATCGCCGTGCCAGCCGTCGACCAGCGGGGTGACGTCGATATTGAGGATGTCGCCCTCGCGGATCACCTTGTCGCCCGGGATGCCATGGCAGACGACATTGTTGAGCGAGATGCAGCAGCTATGCGCATAGCCGCGATAGCCCATGGTCGCGGGCACCGCCCCGGCATCGAGCGTCATCTGCCGCACCGCATCGTCGAGCTCGCCGGTGGTGACGCCGGGCTTCACCAGGTCGACCATCGCATCGAGGATTTCGGCCGCCAGACGCCCTGCGCGGCGCATGCCTTCGAACCCCTCGGGCCCGTGGAGCTTGATCGTACCGTCGCGCAGCACGGCGTCGCCATCTTCGATGAGTTGGTATTGCGTCATGGCGAGCCATGTAGCGCTGGACGGCGGAAATTGCGAGGCTTCAGCGCTTCACTGCGAAGAACTTGCGGTATTCCGGCTTCACCGCTGCGATCACTTGCTGCGTCACCGGCAATGTCACTTCGTAGCTCCCCTCCACATACGGGCCCGCTTCATAAGGATCGACCAGGACGCCAATGCGGTCGAAGTGCTTCCGGTCGGACGAACCGAGGATCACGGTCGAGTTTGTCGGATCGATGCATGCGTCGAACCAATCCCCGCTTTCGCGATTGACCGGTGCCTCGCGTTTTTCGGTTCGTTGGCGGTCGAGTTCGTCGCAGAACGGCTTGCCTATCGCCGCGGTAAACCCGGCCTTCGAAGCGAACAGGTCGAGCGGCGTCCGCCTGACATTCGCCGTCTTGTCCCACAACAGGGTCTCGGTCCACGGATTGCCATGCGCTCCGCCGGTGAATTCCCAGCGGTCCGCCGAAAGGCTGAGCCACCCCGGCAGTTCGGTCACGACCTTCCAATCGGTGGAGTGGCTGTAGACCATCGACGGGCGATTTTCGCCCGCCTGCCTTGCCGCGTCGTGCAATTCGCGCCCCCCTTGTTCCGTGATCGCCTTCTGCTTTTCGAGATCGGCGTCGAGGATCGCCTTCAACGCCGGGATCGCCAGCGCCGGATAGGAATAGTCGAACTCCATCAGCTCGTTGCTGATTTCGACCTTGCGTGCTTTCGCGGCGGAGGCGCCGACGCTCGCCGCCGCAGCGGGCGCGGGTGCCGCTTCGCCTTCCGCAGCCTGCTCGTCCGCGACGCGCGAGCATGCCGCCAACACCGCCAGGCCGACCAACGCAGGCCAATATCGCATCGCCGAATCCTCTCGCGCCAGCCGCAACTCTGCGGCTAAGGGGCCGAATATGACCGACAAAGATGCACTGATCCAGCCCGACCGGGGGCAGAAGGCAACCGACATCCACCTCGTCGACAAGGCGGGGTTCGAGGCGTGGCTGAAGACCTTGTCGGCCCCGCAGCGCACGGCGCTGGAAGCGCAGAAGTTCAAAGGCAGCGGCTACAGCACCGCGATCGTGCCCGATGGGGACGGCTGGTTCGCGGTGGGTGGGGTGGCCGACGTCAATGCGCTTTCGAGCTGGTGCATGGCCAAGCTCGCCGAAGCGCTTCCTGCAAGCACCTATCGCCTGGCAAACGGCGAGGCCGGCAAGGCGCTGCTCGGCTGGCAGACCGCGCAATACCGGTTCGACCGCTACCGTTCCGAGGCCGAGGACGATGGCGACCGCATCCTGCTGACCAAGGAAGCCAAGGCGATCGACGCCGCGGTGGCCGAAGCGCGCGCGACCGCGCTTGTCCGCGATCTCGTCAACACCCCGGCCGAGGACATGGGGCCGGCCCAGCTCGAAGCCGAGGCCGAGGCGCTGGCCAAGGCGCATGGGGCCAAGGTCACCGTCACCAAGGGCGACCGGCTCGAAAGCGAATTCCCGATGGTCCACGGCGTCGGTCGCGCGGCGAGCCGCGAGCACGCCCCGCGGATGATCGAATTGAACTGGGGCAGCGACAAACACCCGCGCGTGGCGCTGGTCGGCAAGGGGGTGTGCTTCGATAGCGGCGGGCTCGACATCAAGCCGGCGAAGTCGATGGAATTGATGAAGAAGGACATGGGCGGCGCGGCGCATGTGCTGGCGCTCGCCGGGCTCATCATGGGCGCGGGGCTCAAGGTGCGGCTGCAGGTGCTGATCCCGGCGGTCGAGAACGCGATTTCGGGCAATGCCTTCCGCCCGGGCGACATCCTCAGGAGCCGCAAGGGCCTGTCGGTCGAGATCGGCAACACCGATGCCGAAGGGCGGTTGATCCTCGCCGATGCGCTGGCGCTGGCGAGCGAGAGCGCGCCCGAGCTGGTGCTCGATTTCGCCACCCTCACCGGTGCGGCGCGGGTCGCGCTGGGGCCTGACCTCCCGGCCCTGTTCGCCCGCCGCGACGAGACCGCCGCCGCGCTCGCCCAAGCCGGCAAGGCGGTGGACGACGAAGTCTGGCCGATGCCGCTGCACAAGCCCTATGGCGAATACCTCAAGTCAGACGTCGCCGATCTCAACAATGCCGGCGGCAACGGTTTCGCCGGGGCGATCGTCGCGGCGATGTTCCTCGACAAGTTTGTGGGCGACGGCACCGACTGGGCGCATTTCGACACCTATGCCTGGCGTCCCGCGCCAAAGCCGGGGCGGCCCAAGGGCGGCGACGCGCTCGGCCTGCGCGCCGCGTGGCGGATGCTGCAAACGCGTTACAGTTGAGGAAGATTTTGCCGCTAGGCTTGTCCCCCGGGTGAGCGCGGCCTAATTGCGCGCTCCCGACAGGCAGGATGATGAGCGTTTTCGGCTGGAGCACAGTGGACCAGGATAGCGACATGCATGGCGAGGCCGGCGTCCCCCTGGGACCCTATGGCCTTGCCGGGCCGGTCGCGAAGCCCGATCCGCGGCGCACGCCGATGCGCGGCGATATCGCGCATATCGGCCTCGCCGGGCGCTATTTCGTGCCGCATTACGTGGTCCCGATGCAGCGTATGGCGGGCGACATGGGCGCGACCCTGCACGCCGGGCCGAGCGGGGATTCCGAGATCCTCGACGGTCTCGCCCCCGGCGAGCGCTTCGACCTGCTCGACAGCGCCGGCGATTGGGCATGGGGCTGCCTCAGCCTCGATGGCCCGGTGGGCTATGTCGCACTCGCCGAGCTTGAGGACCCCTTCGCGTGACCCACAGCGTCTTCATCGACGGCGCGGCCGGCACCACCGGGCTCGAAATCCGCGATCGGCTGGCGGGGCGGAACGAGTTTGCGCTGGTCACGCTCGACGAGGCCCGACGCAAGGACCCCGCCGCGCGGCGCGAGGCATTGAACGAGGCCGATTTCGTGGTCCTGTGCCTGCCCGACGATGCCGCGCGCGAAGCCGTCGGCATGATCGACCCCGCCAGCAAGGTGCGCGTGATCGACGCCTCCAGCGCGCACCGCGTAACGCCGGGCTGGACCTACGGCTTTCCCGAAGTGGAAGGGCGCGAAAGAGTGGCAGGCGCAAACCGCGTTTCCAATCCCGGCTGCTATTCGACCGGGTTCATCGCCCTGCTCGCGCCGCTGGTGCGCGCCGGACTGCTCCCCACCGACTGGCCCTATAGCTGCAACGCCGTCTCGGGCTATTCGGGCGGCGGCAAGTCGCTGATCGGGCGTTTCGAGGACGACACCGATATCGCCTGGCGCGGCTATGCGCTGGCGTTGGGCCACAAGCACGTGCCCGAGATGCAGGACCGCGTCGGGCTTGCCCTGCCGCCGCTGTTCACCCCCGCGGTGATCCCGGCGCATCGCGGGATGGTGACCGAGATCCCGCTGCCGCTTTCCGCCATGCCCGGCGCGGCCAATCCCGATCGCCTGCGCGATACGCTCGCGAGCTTCTACGGCGACGGCCCGGTGGTGATGATGGGCACCGCGCCCGAGGACGGCGAGTTTCTGATCCGCAAATCGGCGGCGCCGAGCGACCGGATGGAGCTGCACGTCTTCGCCAATGCCGATGCCACGCAGGCGCGGCTGGTCGCGGTGCTCGACAATCTCGGCAAGGGCGCCAGCGGCGCGGCGGTGCAATCGCTAAACCTCATGGCCGGTCTCCCCGAAACCACGGGATTGCGGCTTTAATCGGCAGGAATTGCCCATTTTTTGGGCACCGCCGCGCACCTCTCCCTGTGCTCCCGATCACAAACCCGGTCCGATCGTCGCTGCCGCACCTTTCGCAAGCCGAAATTCACGCTGCGATTCCACCCTTTCCCGCGGGCCAAGGATATTCTACCCCCCTCTCCCGGCGCCCGGGCATGATTCTTGAGGCGTGGGGGAAGATTTTCGATGAATCTGGCACGAATCTTGAAGGACTCGACGCCGGGAATCCGCTGCGGATTTCCGGCCCGCCTGCCTGAAGCGCCGGATTGTCGAGATACCAAGGATCACCAAAAGTGAAAAAGATCGAAGCGATCATCAAGCCCTTCAAGCTCGACGAGGTGAAGGAAGCGCTGCACGAAGTCGGCGTTTCAGGGATCACCGTGGTCGAAGCCAAGGGCTTCGGCCGGCAGAAGGGCCACACCGAACTCTATCGCGGCGCCGAATATGTCGTCGATTTCCTGCCCAAGGTTAAGCTCGACGTGGTCGTTTCCGACGACATGGCCGAGCGCGTGGTCGAGGCGATCGCCGCGGCGGCGCAGACCGGGCGGATCGGCGACGGCAAGATCTTCGTCTCGCCGGTGGAGACCGCGCTGCGGATCCGCACCGGCGAACGCGACGATGCGGCACTTTAGGGGAGCTGCGGATTAGGGGGCAACGCAGCCGCGCCATCCGGCCCGGCTCCAGTTTCCGGAACAGATCAATCCCATTGGAGGAATTACGATAATGGCCAGTGCAAAGGAAATCGTGAAGCGGATCAAGGAAGAGGAGATCGAGTGGGTCGATCTGCGCTTCACCGATCCCAAGGGCAAGTGGCAGCACCTGACGATGGTCTCGGGCGTGCTCGGCGAGGATGAACTGGAAGACGGGCTGATGTTCGACGGCTCCTCGATCGAGGGCTGGAAGGCGATCAACGAATCCGACATGATCCTCAAGCCAGACTTGGACGCGGTCTATGTCGATCCGTTCTCGGCGACCCCGATGATGATCATCTTCTGCGACATCGTCGAACCGTCGACCGGCGACCTCTATGGCCGCGATCCGCGTTCGACCGCCAAGCGCGCCGAAGCCTTCGTCAAGTCGACCGGCGTCGGCGACACCGTGTTCGTCGGCCCCGAGGCCGAGTTCTTCATGTTCGACGACGTGCGCTTCTATGACGGCTACGATGGCAACGGCTTCAAGATCGACGACATCGAGCTGCCGACCAATTCGAACACCAAGTACGAAGCCGGCAACCTTGCTCACCGTCCGCGGGCCAAAGGCGGCTATTTCCCGGTCGCCCCGGTCGACAGCACCATGGACGTTCGCGGCGAAATGGTCGCGACGATGATGGAAATGGGCCTGCCCTGCGACAAGCACCACCACGAGGTCGCTTCAGCGCAGCACGAACTGGGCCTGACCTTCGGCACGCTGGTGACCACTGCCGATCGCATGCAGATCTACAAGTATGTTGTGATGCAGGTCGCCCAGGCCTACGGCAAGACGGCGACGTTCATGCCCAAACCGATCATGAAGGACAACGGATCTGGCATGCACACCCACATGTCGATCTGGCAGGGCGGCAAGCCGCTGTTCGCCGGCAACGGCTATGCGGGCCTTTCGGACATGTGCCTCTATTACATCGGCGGCGTGATCAAGCACGCCAAGGCATTGAACGCCTTCACCAACCCGACCACCAACAGCTACAAGCGGCTGGTGCCGGGTTACGAAGCGCCGGTGCTGCTCGCCTATTCGGCGCGCAACCGCTCTGCCTCGTGCCGCATCCCCTATGGTGCGGGCGAGAAGGCCAAGCGCGTCGAGTTCCGCTTCCCCGATGCGATGGCGAACCCCTATCTCGCCTATGCCGCGATGCTGATGGCGGGTCTCGACGGGATCAAGAACAAGATCCACCCGGGCGAACCGATGGACAAGAACCTCTACGACCTGCCGCCGGCCGAACTCGCCGCCGTGCCGACCGTGTGCGGTTCGCTCCGCGAAGCACTCGAATCGCTCGAGGCCGACCACGACTTCCTGCTCGAGGGCGGGGTGTTCACCAAGGACCAGATCGATTCCTACATGGAACTCAAGTGGCCCGAAGTGTTCCGCTGGGAAACCACCCCGAGCGCGGTCGAATTCGACATGTACTACAGCGCCTGATCCGGGGGGGTTTGCGCTGACACGAAGGGGCGTCCGGGAAACCGGGCGCCCCTTTTTCATTGGCCTCAGTCAGTAGCGGGCGAACTGTGCCGTCGGGAACTGAACCGTCGTTACCTCGTTTTCGGACTCCTGTGGGAGCGCACGACATGCGACGCATCACGACGGCCCTCGCGGCGATTTTTATTCTCGCAAGCGCGGCACACGCGCAAGGCAACAGCCAGGGCGGCGGTCCGGGCGGAGGCGGCAACGGCGAGCGGGGCGGCGGAAAGGCTGCGGGCGCGCCGAAGGAAGGCGGCGGCAGCAAGGATCGCGGCAATGCCGGCCGGAAGCAGGGCGGCAACGCCGAGCGGCGCGGCGGCCAGGCCGTTGGCGCGCCGATGGAAGGCGGCGGTAGCAAGGATCGCGGCAACACCGGTCGCGGCGGCGGACGCGGCGACGATAATCGCATCGCAGGCAACGACCGCGAGCGCGGCCATGACCGCGAGGTCGTCGGTCGCTGGCGTGACGTGGACGTGGTCCGGATCAACAATTTCGTCTCGGTCCCGCACCGCGGGCTGATCGCCGGCTGTCCGCCCGGGCTGGCGAAGAAGAACCCGCCGTGCGTCCCGCCGGGGCAGGTGCGCAACAGCTTCCTGCGCTATGACCGTCCGGACTTCTGGGGCCTGCGCCTCGATGGCGGGCGCTACTGGTACGACGACGGCTACCTCGTCCGACTGGGGCCGGACGGGCGGGCCGGCGGGTTCATCCCGCTGCTCGGCGGCGCGCTGGCGATCGGCAACGTCTGGCCGACGTTCTACCAGCCGGTCGCGGTGCCGGTTTACTACGAGAGCTACTACGGCCTCGGGCCGTATAATGCGTACCGATACGCCGACAATGTCATCTACCGCGTCAATCCCGAGACCGCGGCGATCACCTCGGTCGCCGCGTTGCTGACCGGCGACGACTTCGTGGTCGGCAGCCCGATGCCGGTGGGATACGACGTGTACAACGTGCCGTACGCCTATCGCGAGCAGTACTACGACCGGCCCGACGCGCTGTACCGCTACAGCGACGGGTCCATCTACCAGCTCGATCCGGAGACACGCCTGATCGCCGCCGCCATCGAGCTGGCCCTGACCTAGGGAGAAACCGATGCATCAAGGGATTGGGACGCCGTTCGGTCCGGGGTTGACGGGCGTGGCCGCTGCGCTGCTGCTGACCGCATGCTCGGGCGAAAGTGGAGCCGGTGACGAGGCCGCAACCGCGCCGGGCGACGCGACGCTCGCAACGCTCGTCTCGAAGAGCGACGACCTTTCGGTGGTATCCGCAACGCTCGAGGACGCCGGGCTCGTGCAGGTGTTCGACGGCAACGCCGCCTACACACTGTTTGCCCCACAAGACTCGGCGTTCGAAAGCCTTGGCGAGGCGGGCGAATTGCTTCGCTCGCCCGAGCAGCGCCCGGCGATGGTCGCGGTGCTGCGCGACCACATCGTCCCTGGCTACCTCACCCCCGACGATATCGCCAAGGCGGTCGAGGCCGACGGCGACGGCAAGGTCGCGATGAAGACGATGGCCGGGCACACGCTGACCTTCACCACCGACGACGGCACGATCACCGCCACAGGCGAGGACGGCACGGCGGTGCATTTCTCCGGCGATGCGCTGCTCGCCAGCAACGGCGTGGCGATCCCGGTCGACGGGCTGGCGGTCGAAGTCGGCAACGCCGCGCCATAGAAGGAGGGTCGGGGCGTCTCTTACTTGGGCTGTTGAGGCCAGCGCTCATTGCTGGGCGAGCAGGCCCCGGCGACCGAGCGCTATGAACGATGCCGCCAGCATCAGCGCCGAGAACATGCTCAGCCAATCGATCGGCGTCGGGGCGGGGGTGAAGCCGAGATGGGCGAGGATCGACCAGCCGCCGCCGATGGCCAGCAGCAGATAGAGACTCCAATTGCCGCACTCGAGCGAAATGCTGCGCATCAATTCGTCGAGGTGCCGCCATGAGGCCAATCCCAGCAGAGTGCTGGCCGCCATCAGCGCCAGCACGACCGCGAGGGCCGTGGCAGGGGGCACCAAGCCGCCAGGACCGGCCAGCGCCAGCACGACCAGTGATGCGCCCCAGGTAAACATCGAGCCCGCGGAATAGGCATGTCCGCGCCCATCGCGGCGCAGGTCGGCGGCCCGCTCGGCGTCCATGAAACGGACGCAGGCAAGGACGCCCGCAGTCATCAGGCCCAGCAGGAGCCAGACGCCTCCGATCGCCGCCGCGATCCGAGCGGAGCCCCCGATTTCCTCAACCACGGCCGTACCGCCGAACTTGCCGACAGCCCAGATGCCGGACAGGAAGACAGTGATTGCCACCGCGCTCCCGATGACGAAACTGGCGACGCTTCGCGAGCCGATCGGGGCGTTCCGCTTACTGAAACCGACGACCGCCGAGGCGAACAGCCACGCCAGGATCTGCACGGCGATCGCATCCGCATCGGCCAGTCCGCCGATTACGCCCGCAGGGTGGAACGCGAACATGCCGAGGATGAAGGCGGCATAGAGGATCGCCGCAATCGCGCTCCAGCTCGCGAAATTGCGCCATTTCGACGGGCCATTTTCTATCGCCATGTCCATCATTCCTGCTCCGGTTCCCAAGGATCGACGAATAATTCCGGCACTGCGACGCCGAACAGTTTCGCCATGCGCAATGCCAGTGGCAGGCTGGGATCGTATTTGTCGGTCTCGACCGCGTTGATCGTCTGGCGCGAGACGCCGAGCCGCCGGGCCAGTTCGCCCTGGCTCCAGCCGCGGGCCTCGCGGACTTGCTTCAAGCGGTTTTCCAACGAATCGCTCCTTGCCTGACAAGAACTCTTTACTGTAAAGAGTGTTTGTCAGTCAAGAGCTCTTTACAGGCACGGAAAGGGAGCGCCCGGTCACCCGAGCGCTCCCCATCGTAATTGCCGACCGACCCTTCCCCTTGAGGTCAGGAAGCGTCGCCCTCGGTCAGGGTCACCGCAACCTTGAGCTGGGTGAGCCACTGGCCGAGAAACGTATCCCACAAAGCGGCGCCCTTTTCCGCCACCGCGAGGATGCCGCCGCTGACCAGCTGGACCTCGACGAGCGGCGTATCGAAGGCCTGTTCGATCCAGCGCCGGTCGGTGGCCTTCCACGCCCACACCGATTTCTCGCTCCGGACGTAAATCGTCAGCGGCTCCTTGGCCTTGTCGGTCTGGACATTGACCGAGCCGATCACGCCCGGCGCGCCGCCGCCGGAACCACCGCCCGAGCCACCGCCACCGGCACCGCCCGCACCCCCGGCGCCACCTGCACCGCCAGCGCCGCCTGCTCCTCCCGCGCCGCCTGCGCCACCAGCACCACCGTTGCCGCCGGGTCCGTTACCGCCCCCGCCCGCCGGGGGCAGGCCGCGGCGCAAATGGCTCAGCTCGCGTTCGAGTGCGGCGCGTTCGCGGCGGGCGGCGGCGAGTGCGGCTTCCTTCAGCTGGCGCTTGAACAGGCCGGCGTCGAGGATCGTTTCGGCCTGGCTGTCGCTTGCGCCGTTCTCGACCGCAATCGCGAGCTTGGCCCGGATCCGCTCCAGCTCATCCTGAGCCTCTTTCAGCCGTTCCTGGTCTTCGTTCAATGGAATATCGGGCATCGCAAATCTCCACTCTGCGCCGACACGATGCCGGCGTTCAAGGCGACCCGTCCTGACTTTTGGCAACCCATGGAGATTATTGGCGACCCGGCTGCCTTGGCGGCTTGTCGAATCGAGCGCACGATAGGACCGCGAGCAAGCGATTCCAATCGCTTCGGTAATGCTTCCCGCCCTGCCGGTCTCTAGTCGGTTAGGCCCGGGATTCCCTCCGGCACGCGCGGCACAGGCAGCGCGATCTGGCGGGTCGGCGGGCCGAGATAGCGGCCGCCGGTCGGGTCCGGCCCGATGCCGATATTCTGGACCACGACATTGTCGTCGATCCGCCACAATTTGAGCGTGTGCACGCCTTCCTTGACCTCGCCGAAATCGGCGATCAGGACCTGGGCGTTGTCCTTGACCGCCTTTTCCCAGTCGCGCTGGGCCTGGTTCTTCGCCGGATCGTTGGTCGGCTCAAGAATCGAGGTGAGGATTTGCACCGGCCCGTCGTCGAGCGAAACGCCGACCCGCAAGCCCCCGCGCCCCTGCGTGTCGAGCGTTGGCGAAAGATAGATCGCGGCCTTGGTCGGGCCGCCGTTCAGGATCACATCGTATTCGAGCCTGACGCCATCCTCGACGGAAGTCGCCGGCTGGCCCTGCGGGTACGAGACGACCGCTGAACCGGTACGGCCTGTCATGGCAAGGACCTGCCAGCGTACGGCAGCGTTATCGAAAGTCCGAACGAACCAGTCGGGCCGGATGCTGTAGTTCTCGAAATCAAGGTATCCTGCGCCACTCTCAAGGCCGTCAAGACCGCGCTCATTGATCTCCTCCGCGCTCATTTCGGTCGGGACACGGCGGGTTTCGGGCATCACATCCTCATCGGGATCGTCCCAGTTCGTGTAACCGAGGTGGGTCTGGCTCATCATGCCGTCCCATTTCCGGCCGTTGAGTGCGTGATAGGCCTCGCTCAGCTGTTGCTCCTGCGCGAAGCCCAGTTCGACCTGATCCGCGAAATAGTTCGCCCGGGGGTCGCCGGCCTTTGCCAGCCTGAGATTCCATGCCTGCGCATAATAGAGCGCGTAGTGATTGTAGATCGAAAGAACCGGATGCGAGACGAGCTGGAAATAGGCGTCCCTGTATGCTTCCGGCACGCTCGGCTCCAACACCCTGGCCTGATACCAGAGCTGCCGCCAATCGTCGACGAGCGCCCCGAATTCCCCGCCATCGAGGCGCTGGTCATCCATGTCTCCCAACGAAAAGCTGGTGGCGTCGACCAACTCGGGCTTGCGCCGCGCGGCGAGCCTAGAATACCCCTCGATGAGCGCAGACACGCTGGTGGCCAGATCATCCCGGCCAGTCTCCCCGGACGCGCCGCCGAAATTCCGCTCGGTCCAGCCGGATAGCCATTGGGGTACGGTTTCGGCCGTCATCCCCTCCGGATCCCACGCCTGCTCCATGAAGAAGCTCAGCGGCACTTCCATTGGCTTGATGTCGCCGACATTGACGATCCACAAATCGCGCGCGCCGCGTTGCCAGGCGAGGTCCATCTGCTGCCACACCTTGCCGACCTGGTTGGTGTCGAGCCATTTGTAGCTTCTCGGCCCGCCGACATAGTCGAAGTGGTAATAAACCCCGTAGCCGCCCTTGCGCGGGGCTGCGCCTTCGGGCGGCAGGCGGCGGACCTGGCCCCAATTGTCGTCGGCGAATAGCAGGATCACGTCGTCGGGCACACGCATGCCCTGGTCGTAATAGTCCTGCACTTCCTTGTAGAGCGCCCACACTTGCGGAGTCGCCTCGGCGGGCTTGCCGGTGACCTCGGCGATGATCGCGCGCTGGTCGGCGACGATCTTTTCCAGCAGCGGGATCGCGGTGCCTTCGCTCATCGCCTCATCGCCGTCGCCGCGCATGCCGACGGTGACCACGGCATCGCCGCCGCTAGCGACGAAGCGCTCCATCCCCGCGCGCCAGAACTGCCGCAGTTGCTCGGGATTGGTGGCATAGTTCCACGCGCCCGAGGCGGTCCCGGCCTCTTTCGCATGCTCCCATTCGACATGCGCGCGGGTCAGCGGCTCGTGGTGGCTGGTGCCGAGCACGATCCCCATTTCGGCCGCCAGAGCGAGGCTGTTCGGATCGTCCTCGGCGATCGACTTGCCCCACATCGCCGGCCACAGATAATTGCCCTTGAGCCGCAGCAGCAGTTCGAACACGTGTTCGTACATCTGCGAGTTGACCCCGCCGAACTGCTTGCGCGCCCAGCCGCCCAGCGCCGGGTCCTCATCGTTGATGAAGAAGCCGCGATAGCGCACGCCCGGCTGGTCCTGTCGCGCACCGGCGGTGAGGTAGACATTCTCGCGCCGTTCGACCGGAACATCGGCCCACCAGTACCACGGCGAAACCCCGATCCGCTCGGAGACGTCATACGCGCCATAGATCGCCCCGCGCCGGTCCGATCCGACGATCACCAGCGCGCGGGATACGTTGGGCCACGGGTTCTCGACCACCTGCTGGCGAAAACCCTCCCACTGACCTTGGAGTCCCGCCGCATCGACCAGCCCACGCGCCACGAGGCCGTCGATCGCCGGGCTCTCGCCCAGCACGCCGATCACCACCAGTTCTCCGGAAAGCAGGCTCGCTTCCGACAGCAATGCGGCATCCGTGCCCGACACCCGCCCCAGGTCTTTCGCAAAGTCCCCGGCCACCCGGCGCACCGCGGGATCGGCGCCGGCATCGGCGTAAACCGCCGCCGGCCTGCCCGAAACGACCAGACCGACGCTCCCTTCGCCCGAAATAATGCACAACTCCACTGGCCCTGTGCAAGCATAGACGGGCGTGGAACAAGCTAGCACCAGGAGCGTTAAAGCCACGGGTATTCTGCGTGTGAGCACGATAATTACCCTTAGAGACACGCCGAACCCCTCTTCTGTATGGTTTAAAGCAGAATTGAAACACTTTGCGGCTAGTCCGCGCCTGGGTTAAAATGGTTTCACTTTGAACCATGACGAAACGCGAATTCGCCGCACGGTTCATATAAATGAGGAGTGCCACTCAATGCGCAAGACAATCCTTCTTGTGGCGCTGGCAGGTACATGCCTTTCCAGCCCCGCAGTCGCCCGCCAGGACGAAGCCTATATCGAATTCGACCTCGGCATGGTCTTCCCCGATGACATGGACTTCGATGTCGAGAGCTTCTCCGACGCGCTCACCGCCGAGGTTGATGACGGTTTCGATATCGGCGGCATCATCGGCTACGATTTCGGCCCGTTCCGCCTTGAAGGCGAGGTTGCCTACAAGGACGTCGACGTCGAAGCGCTGATAGTCGACGATTCACCCTTCGCCGACGAATTCGAACTCGATCCTGGCACCTATACGGTCGACGGCGATGGCCATGTGATCAGCGTGATGCTCAACGGACTGCTCGACATCGGCCCCGATGACGGGTTCCAGGGCTTCATCGGCGCCGGCGTCGGTGCCGCGCATGTCCATGCCGATGCCGACGACCTGATCGACGACAGCAATGGGGGCTTCGCCTGGCAGGGCCTTGCCGGCTTCCGTTTCCCGGTGAGCGACTCCATCGATTTGGGTCTCAAGTACCGCTACCTCGATGTGAGCAGCGTCAAGATGCAGGACCTCGGTTTCAATGAGATCGAGACCGACTGGGCCAGCCATTCGCTGATGGCGACTTTGGCGATCAACCTGGGTGGAGACCCGCCGCCTCCGCCACCGCCTCCGCCGCCGCCTCCCCCGCCGCCGCCTCCCCCGCCGCCGCCGCCTCCCCCGCCACCGCCGCCGCCTCCTCCGCCGCCGGTGTGCAACAAGGGGCCGTACATCGTGTTCTTCGACTGGGATAAGTCGGACATCACGGCCGAGGCTGCGCTTACTTTGGATGCCGCAGTCGCCGCCTACGGCAATTGCGCGCGGGTGCCGATCATGCTCTCCGGCCACGCCGACCGTTCGGGCAGCGACGTTTACAACGTCGGCCTTTCCGAACGGCGCAATGCATCGACCACCGGCTACCTGGTCAACAAGGGCATCCCGGCCGCTCGCATCACCAGCGAGGGTTTCGGCGAATCCCAGAACCGCGTGCCGACGGCAGACGGCGTTCGCGAACTGCAGAACCGCCGGGTCGAGATCATCTACGGGCCCGGTTCGGGCAACTAGGCGATTTCGCGAAGGCTAACGAAGGGCCCGGGGGGAAACCTCCGGGCCTTTTGGTTTGATTTCATCACATATTATTTTCCTACACCGCCAAATCCTGCCTAATTCCTCCGCCTCGATTCCACTTGAGCGAGGCATCCCCATGGCAGAACCCACCCCTCCCGGCACCCGCCGCATCGGCCCGCACGGCATTTCCCTGATCCGGCTTTTCGAAGGCTGCGCGCGCATCCGCGCCGATGGCCTCATCGAAGCCTATCCCGATCCCGGCACCAACGCCGATCCGTGGACCATCGGCTGGGGCGCGACCGGGCCCGGCATCGGACCCGCTACGGTGTGGACGCAAGCCGAGTGCGATGCGCGGCTGGAGGCCGACCTTGGACGGTACGCCGCCGCAGTGGATCGTGCGCTGGCTGGTGCGCCGACCACGCAGGCGCAGTTCGATGCGCTCACCAGCTTCCATTACAACACCGGGGCGATCGCCCGGGCGACCCTGACGAAGAAGCACATCGCGGGCGATTTCGCCGGCGCGCGTCGCGAATTCCTGCGCTGGACACGCGCGGGCGGGCGGGTGCTGAAGGGACTGGTGCGGCGGCGTGAGGCCGAAGCGCGGCTCTATTCCTCGAACTGAGGCTCGACCTCGCGCCCGGCGGTGACCTGGTATTGGCCCTGCCCGCCCGGCGTGCCGTCCTTGCCGCCGCCGTCGAGCAGCATGAAGCCGCGTTGGCGATCATCGGTGGCGGCGGCGATCAACGCATCCTGTTCGGCCGCGGGCATGCGCACCCAGCCTTCGGGGCCGAGCCGTTCGAGCGGGCGATAGCGCACCTTGTATTGCATCCGTGCCGAGCCCGCGACCCAGTAGCCGAGATAGACATAGGGCAGGCCCGCCTCTGCGGCGCGCTGGATGTGATCGAGGATGATGTAGTTGCCCAGCCCCTGCCGTCCCTCATGCCCGGGATCGTAGAAGCTGTAGATCATCGACAGGCCATCGGCCTGGCGATCGGTCAGGCACGCGCCGACCAGCTTGCCGGGCTCGTCGCCGATGCCCGGCTCGCGATATTCGACAAGGCTGCTGTCGACCGGCGTATGTTCGACCATGTCGGCGAAATCGAGTTCGTCCATCTGCGCCATGCCGCCACCGGGATGGCGCGCGCCGAGATATTTCTGGAGCAGTTCGAACTGCTCGCCGGTGGCCCACGGACGGCATTCGTTGGCGATCAGCCCCCCGTTGCGCCGCAGATTGCGCTTCTGGGTGATCGAGGGGCGGAACTCGTCCGCCACCACCCTAACCGAGACGCAGGCGCGGCAATTGGCGCAGCTCGGACGGTAGGCGACGGTCTGGCTACGGCGGAAACCGATCCGCCCAAGCGCATCGTTCAGCGAATCCGCATGCGGCCCCTTGAGCTCGGTGAACACCTTGCGTTCCGTGCGCCCGGGCAGATACGGGCACGGCGCAGGGCTCGTCACGTAAAAGCGGGGGAAACGAACGGGTGCAGTCACTTGCTTCTGGCGCCTCTCTCTCGGTCGAGCCATCTCGTACGAAGGAAACGGGACTATGCATGTCCCGGTCCCCCGTTGAAACAACCTTAACCAAGAATCTGCGTTAACGAAGTCTTATTTTGCACAGACAAGCGCAGAACCGCCGATCCTGCCCCGATCCGGGGCAGGTGCGCGAGGCATCGGTAAATGGCGAAAACTCTCAGCCGCGGCCGCGCAGCGAGCGGCCCGGCCTGCGCCCGGCGATCGACATCACATCGAAGGCGTATCCGGCCTCGGCGATATCGTCGAGCAGCTTGTCGGTCGCCGATGCGTCGCGGATCTCGTATTCGATCTCGGTCTGGATGTTCTTCGCCGACAGCACCCCGAAAATCTGCTGGTGCGAGACCTCGATGATGTTCGCATCGTTGCGCGTGAAGATGCCGGCCAGCTCGTAGAGCGAACCGACCTTGTCGTTGAGCATCACGCTGATCCGCCCGATGCGCCCGGTGCGCGCGAGGTTCCTGAGGATGACGTTAGCGAGGAAGCGCTGGTCGATATTGCCGCCCGAAAGGATGATCCCGACATTGCGGCCCTTGAACTCGGGCCGGAAGCTACCGCTCTTGACCGGGAGCAGGGCGGCGAGGCTGATCGCGCCGGCGCCTTCGACCACCGTCTTCTCGATGTCGAGCAGCAGCGAGATCGCCTCTTCGATCAGCGATTCCTTCACGATCCGCATCTCGTCGACCAGGTCCATCACGATCTCGCGGGTGAAATAGCCCGGTTCCTTGACCGCGATGCCCTCGGCCAGGGTGTCCCCACCGCTCTCGATCGGCTTGCCGGTCTTGAGCGCATACATCGAGGGGTACTGGTTCGACTGCACGCCGACCACGCGGATGCCGGGCTTGAGCGCCTTGGCGGCGACCGCGATCCCTGAGATCAATCCCCCGCCACCGACCGGCACCACCAGCGTATCGAGATCGGGCGCGTCCTCGAGCATCTCGAGCGCGACCGTGCCCTGCCCGGCCGCGACCTGTGGATCGTCGAACGGGGGAACGAAGGTCAGGCCAAGCTGCTTCTCCATGCTCCTTGCGATGGCGTTGGCCTCGTCGAAATCATCGCCTTCAAGCAATACCTTGCCGCCGACATGCTTGGTCTGGGTGACCTTCACCATCGGCGTGTGGCGCGGCATGACGATGGTCACCGGCACGCCGAGGCGGGTGCCGTGATACGAGAGGCCCTGGGCATGGTTGCCGGCCGAAGCCGCGATCACACCCTTCGCGCGTTGCTCCGGGGTCAGCTGGAGGAGCTTGTTGAGCGCGCCGCGCTCCTTGTAGGCGGCGGTGAACTGCAAATTCTCGAACTTGAGCCAGACATTGGCGCCGGTGATCGCCGAGAGCGTCTTGCTGTACAAAGTCGGCGTGCGCACGATCGCGCCGGCGATCCGCGCCTCGGCGGCGCGGACATCGTCGAGCGTCAGCAGCCCATCGCTGAGCGAGCGGCCTGGCTTGGGATCGGTCTTGCCCATCAGCGGCCCGTAACGGAATTAACGGCAAAAGGGAAAGCCGCATTTCCCGGATTTGCATTGCCGCGCAAGACGCTACACAGCAGCGCCATGAGCAAGCCCCGCAAAGTCGCCTTCCTCGGGCTGGGAACGATGGGTGGCCCGATGGCCGGCCACCTTGCCCGTGCGGGGCATACGGTGACGCTCTACAATCGCACAAGGTCGCGGGCCGAAGCGCGGCAGGCGCTGCTGGCGGCGGAGGGGCTTTCGGTGCGTACCGCCGATACGCCTGCCGAAGCCGCGGCGGGGCAGGATGTGGTGATGACCTGCGTCGGCAACGATGCAGACCTTGAAGCGGTGGTGCTGGGTAGCGGCGGCGTTCTGGCGGCGATGGCGCCGGACGCGCTGTTCATCGATCACACCAGCGCCTCGGCCGCGATCGCCCGGCGGATCGCGGAGGAAGCCGGCGGACGCGGCGTGCTCGCGCTCGATGCCCCGGTTTCGGGCGGACAGGCGGGTGCGGAGAACGGCAGCCTCTCGATCATGTGCGGCGGTTCGCCCGAGGCCATGGAAGCGGCGGAACCGGTGATGCAGGCCTATGCCGCGCGGATCGTCCATGTCGGCGGGCCGGGCGCCGGGCAGACCACCAAGATGGTCAACCAGCTGTGCATCGCCGGGCTGCTTGAGGGCCTCTCGGAGGCGATCCGCTTCGCCCAGGCCGCCGGGCTCGACATGGACAAGGTTTTCGAGGCGGTCTCGGGCGGCGCGGCGCAGAGCTGGCAGATGGTCAACCGCTGGAAGACGATGGACGCGGGCGAGTTCGATTTCGGCTTCGCGGTGGACTGGATGCGGAAAGACCTCGCGATCGCACTGGGCGAGGCCGAACGACTGGGCGTCGCCCTGCCGGTGGCCGAGCTGGTCGACGGCTTCTATGCCGAAGTGCAACAACTGGGCGGCGGACGGCAGGATACCAGCGCGCTGATCCGGCGCCTGCCGATGGGCGGCGCGTCATGATCCTCCCCGGCACGGGGAGGGGGACCATCCGAAGGATGGTGGAGGGGGCTCGCGGCAAACGCAGCGCCCAGACGATAGCCCCCTCCGTCAGCCGCTTGCGCGGCTGCCACCTCCCCGTCCCGGGGAGGATTGTTCTCGCCGCTTTTGCCCTGCTCGCGGCCCCCCCCGCCGCCGC
>Ga0315910_10001906_pt1 | contig 18788 bp, 13 predicted proteins | sample EdamamesoilMG_FD_204470 | JGI IMG/M metagenome (GOLD analysis project Ga0315910, IMG submission 204470) | Garden soil microbial communities collected in Santa Monica, California, United States - Edamame soil | ecosystem: Environmental > Terrestrial > Soil > Garden | place: USA: California...
TGTAGAGCGACGCCTCAGGATCTGGCTAAGGCGACACGAAGTGTTACGAGCCACGTCGCCTGAATTGGCCATCTGGTGAGCCCGCGGTTGGGATCCTGGGATGGCCGGGAAGCTCGATCAGGTGGCGCAGATGGCAATCAAGGCACTGAAGGAGCGTGGAGAGAGCGCGAGCTCGATCGCGCGGACGCTGGGAGTGACGGAGGGCGCGGTGCGCTATCACGTCCGGCGCCAAGCGAGTGGAGCGACGGATGGGCGACGCGGAAAGCCGCACAAGGCCGCGGCGTGGCACGAAGCGATCGCGACCTGGCTTGGCGCGCAGGCAGCGGGTCCGGTCAATCTGGTCGCGCTGCACAATTGGCTGAGAGACCAGCAGGGCTACACGGGCAGCGAGCGTTCGGTGCAGCGCTACATGCGCTCGGCGTTTCCGACGCCGGCGCGGCGGGCGCGCCGACGGATCGAGACGCCGCCTGGTGCGCAGGCGCAAGTGGACTGGGCCGTGTTCGGCGCGGTGCCCTTCGTGGATGGCCCGCGCGATCTGTACGCGCTGCACATGCAGCTCTCGCACTCGCGCTACGACGTGGTGATCTGGTCGGAGCGCAAGGACCAGGTCGCGTGGCTCTTCTGCCACAATGAAGCACTGCGGCGCATCGGCGGCGTGCCCGCGACGCTGCGCATCGACAATGAGAAGACCGCGATCTCGACCGGCGCCGGCGCGTGGGGCGAGATCCACATCGCGTACCGCCGCTACTCCGAGGTCGCGCGCTTCCACGTCGATGCTTGCGCGCCGCGGACGCCGCAGGCGAAAGGCAAGGTCGAGCGGCGCATTCGCGACCAGCGACTGAGCGCGGATCCGCGCTCGCGGACGTGGACGGATCTCGCCGAGCTGCAGGAATGGACGGACCAGCGCATGATCTTCTCGGCGCACCGCCGCCGCTGTCCGGTGACGGGCACTTCGGTCTTCGATGCTTGGCAGGAGGAGCGCGCGCACTTGGGCGAGCTGCCGCTCCTGCCGGAACCCTTCGATCTGGTCGCGACACGGCGCGTGAGCGAGGACTGCCTCGTTTCCTTCGAGGGCCGCCGCTACTCGGTGCCTTTCCGCTTGATGGGCCGCGTGGTCGAAGTGCGCGGCTGCTCGGGCCGAGTGCAGGTGCTCGCTGACGCAGCCGTGGTCGCGGAGCACGCGCGAAAGACTCAGAAGCTCTTGGTCATCGATCCCGCGCACTACGAAGGCGAGGCCAGCGAGCACGTCCTGCCTCCGACGCCGCTGGGACGCATGGGCAAGCGGCTGCAAGAGATCGCGCTCATGGCGCCCGAACATCGACCGCTGGATTTCTACGTCGCACTCGCGGAGGTGGCGCGATGAGCAATTCCAATGGAAAGAAGGCCGCACTCGACGTCGACAAGACTCGCGAGAAGCTCGCGCGGCTTGGGCTCGAGCATGTCGCCGGGCGGCTCGAGGACAAGCTCAGCGCGGCCGCGCGCGACGAGATTCCGCCGTACCGATTCCTCGACGAGATCCTCGATGACGAGCTGTCTTCGCGCGAGGAGCGGCGCATCCGCACCTCGCTGCGGCTCTCTGGAATTCCGCCAGGGATGACGCTGGCGAACTTCGATTTCTCCTTCCAGCCCGGCATTGAGCGCGGCCGCATCGAGACGCTTGCGACTTGCGGCTGGATCCGCGAGACGCAAACGCTCTTGATCCAGGGGCCGCCGGGAGTCGGGAAGACGCATCTGGCGGCGGCGCTGTGCGTGCGCGCGATCGAGTGCGGCTTCAGCATCGCCTTCCACCGCTTGGAAGAGCTGATCGCGCTGCTGCGTGCCGACGCCGGCGTGCCCTCGGCGCGGCTACGGCGGCGTAAGTACATGAACGTCGCGCTGCTCGCGATCGACGAGGTCGGCTTCGAGCAGCTCGGGCGCGCGGAGGCGAGCTTGCTCTTCCGGCTGGTGAGCTATCGCTACGGCCGCGGCAGCATCCTCATCACGACCAACAAGGGCATCAAGGACTGGCCAGAGATGCTGGCGGGCGACGAGGTGCTCGCGACGGCGATCCTCGATCGGCTGCTGCACAAGAGCCACGTGCTCAACATCAAGGGCCGCAGCTACCGGCTGCGCGACCTCGAGCAGGCGGCCGTCGGGCGGGCCTAGGCGCGCGCCGCTCTCGTGCCGCTGCGCGGCACTGCTCCGCCCTCCCGGGAGGCACTCTGTTGGCCAATCCCTCTTTGGGGGAGAACCAGAAGGGGGGCTGCCGCCCCCCTCAACACCCCCTGCATTCGCTCCGTCGCCGACGGAGAACTCGTAACACTACGTGTCGCGCTAACTCGTAAGGGTACATGTCGCTTGACAGACGCCAGAAGCTCGATCTGTACGACGACGTCTTCGGCGGCCCCAATCCCTACTCGACCCTGACCCTGCGCGACCAGTTCGGCGCGCACTGCACGCTCACCAACCCGCAGCCCGCCGAGCAGTCGGTCACGATCGAGCGTCTGCACTGGACGGACGATAGCGACCTGCCGCGCGACATCCTCGAGAACTGCGTCGAGCGCGGCCGCTTCGGCCTGATCGCGCGCGTGCGCGGCGCCGAGGACGGAGGCTGGCTGAAGGACTTCCTGGCGGGCGCCGACGGTCGCATCTTTCTCGACGCCGACGGTCACGCGCGCATCTCCACGGCCCTCGATTCGGGCTGCTGGTGGTTCAAGAACGACGTGGCCTACGTCTATTTGCCCTTCGGCCAGGCCGACCGCAGCGCCCTGGCCAAGGGCGTCGAGTACCGAGCCAGCGCGCGCAACGAGAACGCCGGCTACCGCCTTGAACTCGAGCTCAGCGTTTCGCGCCCGTAGCCGACGAATCGAGCGCGACGGATGCGGATGGGGTTTTCGGACTACCCCAGTTCGCTGGGCCGCACATGTCTAATCCATCGCATGGGTATCGTCCGAGAGCACCAGTGGCCGCGCGGGCGAAGAGGGTGCTGGACGGTTGTCGTGGATCTGGAAAGCCTCGACGCGTTGCACAACAGCTACCGCCGAACAGGCTGACAGCTCCGAAAGCTGACCTCGACGCGGCGGAGGTGTTGGGCTACGTCCGGAACAACCCCTGCATAAAGGGCGAGGCGATCGCGGCGGAGTTCGGGATCTAAACGGCGACGCTGCGCACGGTGCTCAAGCAGCTCGCGGCGGACGCGTGGATCAACAGCAAGGGCAATGGGCGCGGGACGGTGCACGTGGCGGCGGTAAACGGGCGGTGGCGGCGGCGAGCTAGCCTGCCGAGCGACGCGAGCCGCCGCGCCTGGGGCTGTAGGGCTCGGGGGCGGCGCATATCGTCTCTGCCCGAGCCGACAGCGGGAAGACGGTCTACTCGTCCGCTACTCTGCTACGTCCAGGTGGAAGGGTGCGGCCCGCCCCCACACAGATCAGGGCACGACGCGGTACTCGACCGCATCGGAGAGCTGCACATTCGCAGGCTGCGGATAGCCAGGATCGCGGCCGTACCATTGGCAGTAAACCGTCGTTCCGGGTACGGACAGACCGCTTGCTGGCGAGCCGCCGAGCTGGCCGGATGCGAAAGCGTTCAGGTCCAGGCGGTACAGGCCACTGCAGTCGACCGATGGCGGCGGGCTGCCGCCGGAGGAGACCGGGACCGCGCGCTTCACGGGCGCTTTCACGCACAGCGTGCCGCCGGCGAAAGGAGTGGATGCTTTTCCGGACACTCCATAGAACAGCAAGCCCGACTTGAGGTTGAGCACGCGGTCGGCTTGCACGACGAATCCAGCTTGCGCGGAGGCGCTCGGGATGCCGATCGCAGCGATGCGCGGCAGGCAGCCGGCGCTATTCACCTTGGCCGTGCAGTACGTCGTCGTATCGGGCGGCACGCAGATGTCGATCAGCATGTGCGCATCGACCGGACCGCTGGCGGTCATGACTTCCATCCCGACCACCGCTACGCTGTTCGGCGTCATGCATACCTGTCCGATGGGAAGCTGAGTGATCGGGCCCAATGGCGATGGATCTCCGACTTGGAGCAGTATCTCAGGTTCAAGTCCAGGTCGACACAGTATGAGTGCCTGCTTCTCAACACTAGTGATCGGGTCTCGGAGCTTGAAGGGCACGAGCAAATTGCCGGCATCGTCGAATCCGCTGAAAGGGCTCGCCGAACCGCCCATGCCCGTTATGGTCTGACCGTTGATCGTGTCCGAACTGCCCACGACTCGCTCCCATTGGCCAGGTCGGCCACGGAACCAAACGTACGGAGATGCTCCCGGGCCCTGCACCTGTTTGGCCACGAAGGCGACTTCGCCCTGGTCATTGGGGATCGGAGGCCAAAACCCATCGAAGTGCCCGCCTCCAGGTGCCGGATCTTGGCTGAATACAAGGCATGCCATCTGCCCGTTGTGCTCCTCGTAGATTCCTCGAGCGAAGCCGCCGGTTGAATGGGCCTTGTTGGCGAGGAAAACTACGCGGCCGTCCTCACACATGATCGGTGGCCATGCGGGAAGCTGCCCGATGAGCAGGAAAATTACGTTTTGGAAAGTCCCTCCATTGGGCGCTTGGTCTCCTGGTGCCACCACTTTGACCAGCGGCCCACCCGATTTCCAACGCAGGATCATGCCATCGAGATAAGACGTTTTGTAAGCCAGGAATACGACGTCTCCCGCATCATTGATCGACCCGATACCTATGGCTCCGAAGCTGCCGCCTGTCGGAGTCGGATCACCAACGGCGGCAATTTTCTGGATCGTCTGCGTGGAGTGTTCGTAGAAAAACAGGGCTTGGCTCGAAGATCCGCCCTCCACGTTCGCGGCGAACACCACGTCGCCACGGGAATTGACATCGGGCACCAGCTGGCCTGAAATGTACATCGAACCGAAGGTGCCCCCGATCGGAGTCGGGTCACCGCAGCCGCCGCTCGGGTAGCAACCCCGCGCAATGAGTGTGTGCGTGCCGGATTCCGACAACACAATTCCTTGCGAGGGCAGGCCAAAGTCGACGAGCAGCGCGAGGTTTCCATTGCTGGCCTGCGAGGCCGAGTAGGCCCAGGCCGACTGCAGTTGGATGGTCCACAGGCCGAGGGGCTGGTTGTCCATGATCCCAACCTGCATGGAGCAGGCGCGTGCCGACGGAAAGGCAATCGTGTCGCCCGAACCGGGCGTGGCCCCAGTGGGGGGCTGGAGAGTCGGCGAGCTCAATCGAAAACTCGCGGCAGGGACCACAGCTATGGCCGAAACGTGCAAGGCGCAGATCGCAATGAGGATTCGCGCGAACGCGAACGGCACGCCGTAGGCCGAGCACTTGTGTGTCCCGAAGACCCATCCTGTCCGCAAGAGCGGGTTCCGGCGGTGTCTCGGCGTTCCATCTGAGCAGAACCTGCCTGCTTGCATGACGGTCGCTGCGCAAGCCCTCGGCGACGCTGGGCCAAGAGGCCGTCGTGTAGCTCGATTCAGGCAACCTCGACGGGATCGCATCGGGTTCCGAGCATAGCGCACAGCCTGGGATCAGGTGGCGGATTCGCCGGCCTCAGTCGGTGCCTTTCGGCGAGAGGCGGGGCGCCACACGGACGCGCTGCTACGAAGCCAGGGTGCAGCCGTGGCCCATGGGAGGCCAACCTCGGACAAGGCCGCGCTCGCGCCATGTGGACCTGGGCAGCGGCGCGCGCCTGATCCGCGAAACGACCGTCAAGCTGCGCCAGAGATCTGCCGGCATGGAGCGGCCGGACTCTCTCCTAGAACCCTCGGTATTTGCCTCGGAAATCACTCGAGCCGCGCGCGAGCTTGGCGCACGCGGCCGGCATGCACCTCCGAATCCGGATCCACCCGCATCGCTAGGATCCCGGACTCAGGAGGCTCATCACGAGCGCTCAGGGCTGAACCGTGTACTCCAGCGCATCGCTCAACGTCGTGTTGTTCGGCGGCGGGAAACCCGGATCGCGTCCCCAGAACTGGCAGTCCACCAAGGTGCCGGGCACGCCCAGCGCAGGCAGCGGCAGCGGCGGGCCGCCGCTCGCGGCGAAAGCGTTCATGTCGATCGCGTAGATGCCCGTGCAATCGTTGGCCGGCGCCGCGGTGCCGCCGGAATTGATCGCGCCGGTGCGCTTGATTTGCGGCGCGACGCACAGCGTGCCGCCCTGGAACGGCGCCACGAGCCGACCGCTGACGCCGTAGAACAGCAAGCCGCTCTTGTTGTTGCGCACGTTGATCGAACTGACGACGAAACCGGATCCGGCGGTGGCGCTGGGGACTCCGCTGAAGCCGATCTGCGGCGTGCAACCCAGGGCATTGATCTTCGCCGTGCAATACGTCGACACCGGATCGTCGTACACCAACTTCATCGTGATCAGGCCCTGTGCGTACCACAGGTCCGGCTGCGTGTAGCTGGACACGCCGATGGCCTGGCAGTGCGGGCTCGAAACCGTGTCGAGAATACCGTTGATGAAGCCGTTGCCGGTGTGGCGGATGGTCAACAGCAGGTCGCCGCCCTGGTAGACATAGGGCGTCGTGAACTGGATCAGCGCGCCGTAGGGATTGACGCTGGGCGTCAGCGCGCCGCCGGGAAAGAACGCGTCGGCGAGCGACAGCGGCCCGCCGCGCACCTGCACCACGTCGGCGCCGATGTTGTCGGTGTAGGTCGTGCTCAGCGAACCCGGCGGGTTGTTCGATTGCGACAGGTAGATGTCGTAGTTGCTGTAGTTCGCCGTGTTGCCGACGCCCGGCCAGTCGGGATGAACGATCCACGTCGACAAACGCCAAGTGATGCCGGTGACGCGCGCTCCCAGCGGCAAACTGCCCAGTTCCTGCGGCCCGACGACCAACTGGTACGAGCGCGCCTGCGTGTGCATCAACGTCGAATACCCGCCGGGCCCGGCCGTGGTCGGCGCGTGGTTGGGCACGAAGACATCTCCCGCCAGCGCATCGGCCGAGAACATTGCGATCAGCCCAAGTCCGAGAGCGAGCAGCCTGGGCGAGACGGCGGTGCGTGAGGATTGCATGGGGAGATTCCTGGGGCTTGAGGGTTGGATCGGACATTGATCCTACCTGCTCTGCCGCCAGAGCTGCAGCCCTTCCGTGAGAGTCGCACGCTTCGCCTGGGGCATCGGCTTGCGGGAAGCGCTCAAGGCAAGGCACTTGGCCCCGCGAGGCTTGATCCATGCTGCCTCCAAGCCCCTGGCAGAGAGGTCCGGATCACCGCCCTTCACGAACTCGTCCACCAGCACGAGCTTCTCCTCCACGCTGTAGCGCCGAGCGGTGTCACCGCCGTGCGCCCCGCCGCGTCGCAGAGCCGGCTCGTCGGCCGAAGTACCGGCCTTCTCGCCGGCTCTGCGAGTTGTCCTCTTCCTGAGCTTCATCGCCATCCCCTTGCCCCTGCCGGGGCTCTGGGAGACGGACTGCTCGTCCGCTGATCGGCTACGTCAAACCGGAAGGGTTTTCGATACACGCTACACCCAAGCGGCTCGAAGGCGGGTTGAGCGAACGGGGCGGAGCCGCTGGCCGAACGGGAAGTGCTTGGGCGAGGCTGAAATCGAGGAACCATCCCTGCCGCGCACGTGGCGGGATGTTCGCCAGGGAATGCGCGATGCGGCTGGTCCGAGGGCGCGGCGGGCTGAGCGGATCCCTGGCCCGGCCCCGTCCGCGGGCGAGCGAAGCGGACGGAATCAACCGGGGGATCTCCCCATCTGCACGGGCACTGCTAGCATGAAACCGGTTGGGCTGCTTGGGCGAAAACTCGCCGGGCTGGCTCACCACGTCCCCCAAGTAACTGCCGCGACGCACGGCAGGAGCAACCCATGCGCAAACTGTCTTTCCTCTTCTTGTCGCTTCTCGCCGCCGTGCCTCTCGCCTCGGCGCAGACCCCTGTCGGCCCGTTCAGCGGAGCGCTATTCGAGGGCTTCCAGACACAACCCACCGGCTTCAACATGTGCGTGCCGGGCGGCGTGTTCGGCGGTGCGGGAACTCTTTGCACCCCCAGCGGCACCGGCGCCAGCATCACAGGCGGCTGGTCCTACACTTGCCAGATCAACGCGCGCACGGGCGGCAAGATGTTTGGAGCCGGTGGCGCGACCAGCGGTGGCGGCGTCGAGTACTCGTTTCCGGGCGCGAGCGTCGCACGCTTCGGGGGTTATTTCGGGATGAACCACCCCGCCGGCCCGGACATCACCGTGAGCTTCTTCGCCGGGGCCACGCCGGTGAACACGATCGTCGAGCCGCTCGCGGTGAACTGCACCTGGAACTGGATCGGCTGGGACCTCAGCGGCCTTGGGATCGACCGCATCAACATCAAGACCGCCACGCCGTCGACCGGCTACGTGATGATGGACGACATGGAGCTCGACCTGGGCTTGGGTTGCCCGACTCCGGTGACGTACTGCACGGCGAAACTCAATGCGCTCGGCTGCCTGCCCGCGATCGGATCGAGCGGCACGCCAAGCGCCACCGCGGGCAGCGGGTTCAGCGTGTCCTGCAGCAACCTGCGCAACAACAAGAACGGACTCTTGTTCTACGGCGTCAGCGGCCGCGCCGCGATCGCCTTCCAGGGCGGCACGCTGTGCGTCTCGCCGCAAATCAAGCGCACCGGGGCGTTGAATTCCGGCGGGACTCCAGCACCGGCCAACGACTGCACGGGCGTGTACGCGATCGACATGAACACGTTCGCGCTCAGCGCGGGGCCGCCGCTGCCGCTGCCGGCCTTGAGCGTGCCCGGAACGGTGGTCGACTGTCAGTTCTGGGGCCGCGATCCTGGTTTCCCGCCGCCGAACAACACGACGCTGTCGGACGGATTGGAATACACCGTGTGCCCCTGATCGGGGTGGACTTGTCAGCTGCATGCTGACGGTCACGCTCTTGTCGTAGTTCGAGGCCGGCCGCCCTGGTGGTGGCCGGCCTCGATCGCTTCGTGCAGAGCTTGCCCGGCGCGCTCGCGCTCGGCTGTCTCGCGGGTGAGCTCGTTGTTCGCAGCGCTCAACTCGGCCGTGCGCGCCTCGACGCGAGACTCCAACTCCGCCTGCAACTGCCGCAGTTCGCGGTTCGCATCCTGGATCGCCTGTGCACGCCGGAAGATCTCCGCCTCCATCAGCGCGGCATGGGTGCGCAGTTCCTGCTGCTGCGCGGATACCCGCAGTTTCCCTGGGAGAACGTGGTGAACGACTGGTACGCGTCCTCAGCATGGGACCGACCGCCCACTTCGCAGCTCGTGGTGCTGCATCCGGCGCCCGGGTTGGCCATGGACATCGGTTCGGCAACGACGGCGGAGCTGGACGTTGCGCTCCTGGTCCATGCGATCGGCTACGTGCACTACATCGGCGACGACAGAGCCTGGTACGTGGGCGGCTCGGCCACGCTGGCCGTGCCGGCGGACGACGATCTCGGGCTCGGATATGGACTGACGATCCACTGCGGCAACACCACCGAGAAGAGCGTCTTTCCGGCCATCGATGTCGGGCTGCTCTGGCATGAGGGCACGGACGACGACGGGTGGATGCTGTCGCTGGGCTTCGACGCGGCTCGGCTGCTGGCACCATCGAACTAGAGAGCACGCTGGCCGCCGGCAGAAGTGCGCCTGCACTGAGGGGTTTTCCGGACGCACAGCCAGTCAACTCCGCCTGTGCTGCGGTGGACGAACCCGCTCGTCCGCCGATCGCCCGCCCTCGAATCCGATCGGATCATGCGATACGCCCCACGCCCCTTCAGCTCACCGGTTCGGTGGCGCTTCCGCAGGAAGCGAGTTGGGATCGCGAGCGAGCGTGATCCCGTCGAGATTTCCTTCGACGTGGACGGACGTCCTACCCAAGAGCTCCGCGCGATGGCCATCGACGTCGCGGAACAGCAGCAGCCTGCCGCCCCCGAGCGACACGCCGGGGAACTCGAATCGCCCCAGGGAGTCAACGCGAGAGATGCGCGCTTCTTGCTCACCCTGGCGCACGAAAGCGACTCCGAGCCTTGGAATCTCCTCAGCGCTGAAGTCCACGACGCAACCCGAGACTCGGCCGAACAGAGATTCCACTTCGAACGTCAGCGGCTGACTTCGCGTTGCCGGATCGTAGTGAACCGCTGGGGATGACCTGGACTGGTAGTAGCCCTCGCTCGTGTAGCCGATCGTGACGATCGCCTTGTGATCCCGCGGTAGAAGCAGCGTCGTGCGCGCCTCGCCGTCGCTGTCGACGAGCAGCGGCGCACCATTGATCGTCGTGCAAAGCTCGACGCCCTCGTCCCCCAAGTACACGTAGTAGCGATAGCGGTCGCTGCGCACCACGTTGCGCAGGATTGCGGGTACGCGCACGGACGGCGTGAGCTCGAGCGTGTGCTCGCGCGCGGTCGCTTCCTCCAGTCCCATCGGTCCCAGCAGCCCATACTCGTCCCACTGCTTCCAATGCGGGTACACGGCGATCGCGCTGCTCTCATCGCGCACAGGCCAGCGCAGGACGAAGCGTCCATCCGCGCTGGAGACGCCTCGAACGATGTCGAATCCCAGCGCTTCGACGCCTGCGCTGCGCCGCTTGGCACATAATCCGATGTTGAGTCCAGCGACCGGCTCGCCGCCGCGTACGACGCGCCCGCGGAAGTAGGCGTATTTCGAATCGGGAACGAGTGCGAACTCGAGCGGCGCCTGCATCCCGGCGAGCGGAGCGACGATCTCCACCTGTTCCTGTAGATAGCCCGGCGAATGGAACGAGACCACGATGCTGTCCGGAGCTCCGGGAAGCGGCTCGTCACGGAAGTCCCTGGCCATCGGGATCCAGCTCTCGCCCGCGGTGTCGAGTTCGAAGGAACTGCTGCCAAGCCGTTCGTTCGCGAACAACAGCTCGGCCCTGCCCCTCACATCGGTCGTGATCGGCAGCTTCGTCTCCGCATCGATGACGCGGACTCGCCGCCCGGGCTCCCGCGACAGCACGAGCTCGACGACGCGATCGCCCGGCTCCACTGCGTTCGAGACGGCGACTTCGAGCCCGTCCCTCCGGGTACTCAGGTGCCGAAAGCCGCCCGCGCGAACGCCGAGGTGCGCAGGCAGGTACGGATCGACAAAGGAGCAAGTGCCGTCGACGCGCGTGCTGCCCCTGAAGCCCGCATCCCAGGAATGGAGTTGCGCCCCGGCGATAGGGCCACCGAACTCGTCGACGACGCGCACGAGGAGCGCGCGCGCGGCAGTCAGCCGCAGGTCCGGCAGCGATTCGGGCTGGCGAGGCAGCATGACCAGAGTCGATGTACTCCATTGCTCCGCTGAGCGCGCGACGACTCGGATCGGCGGACCGGAGAGGCGCGTTTCGCACGCCAGGTAGAAGTGCCCCGTGGGGCTGGTGCGCGCGACCGCGAGCTTGGTGACCAGCTCGTCGACCAGGACCTGGGGATTGTCGCGGGTCGCACGATTGAGGTACCGGGCGGTCCGCGAGCGCGTCTCGGCCACCACATCGATGCCGCTCGCGGGCGCGCCGCTCTCCTGCAGCACCCGACCGAAGAGACCCAAGACGGGCGTGAGAGCGAGTTCCAGACTGCGCGCTGAAGGCTGGAGCGCAGTCTCCAGCAACTCGAAGCCGACGGCTCGAACGCACAGGCTCGACGCGTCCGCGGGCAGGTCCAGCTCCAAGCGGCCCGACTCATCGGTCGTGTACAGGCCCTCGCCGCTGCGCTCCAACACGGGCTCGATGGCGACCGAAACGACCGCGAGTGGCGCGTCATCGGGAAACCGCCGGAGCGCAAGGGCGATGCGACGCCCCGCTGGCTCGACCAATCCTGGCTCGGACTCCGCGCGCGTTCGTGACGTGCCGACCGAGCCGCCCTCGCCGGGGTGCTGGCCAGCTGAACGCGGAGTGTCCGCCGCCGGCGCCGAGTGCGCCGCCACGAGGTCCACGGGACTCGAAGCAACCTCTAGCATCCGGGCGGTCAGGAAGAGTCCGACAACTGCGAGCGCCGCCAATGCCAGCTTGAGCTTCATGTTCATGGCAAGAACTCCAGTGAGCGCGGCGCCCGAACGCACCGCCAAAGGCGACAGCGCGCGCATCCATGCGCTCCTGCCCCCAGGACCCCGATCGAGACGACGCCGCAAATGCTCGATCCCGCGCGCCAGCCGCGAATCCACGGTCTTCACGGAGGCCCCCGCGCGCGAAGCGATCTCCCGCGGCGTGAGCCCGTCGAAGTAGCGGGCGACGACCGTGCTGCGGTAGGGCTCTTCCAGGTCGCGGACCGCACGCACCACGAAGTCGAAGGCATCGAGCCGCTCGAGCGCCTCGCTCGCGCTCGGTTGCGACTCGGGCCGCGCGGCTTCGCGCTCGCGGGCCTCGCGACGTTTCCGCCCGCGCCAATCCGCTCGCGCGAGGTTGCGGACCGTGGTGCCCAGCCAGGCCGTCCACTTCAGGGGATCGCGTGGGCCGCGTCCCAGTGCACGAACCCAAGCGTCCTGGGCAAGGTCTTCCGCGTCATCGGGGTCCGCGACAAGCGTCCGTGCGAGCCGCCGAATCCGCGCGGCACGTTCCTCCAAGCCGGTGGGTTCGAGGGTCTCGGACATGGATGCCTACAGGATGCCAGGCGGCTCGAAGTCCCCTCAAAGAGTCGAGAATTCCAGGCGGCGACGCGGAGGCAAGCACTGCCCGCAGGAAGGACGGGTGCACGCCGGGTCCAGCCAGGCTCAGCCAGATCGACGAGGACGAGCGCCTCCCGTTGCAGGCGTGGATCGAAGGCGCGAAGTTCGCACGCGACTAATGGCACTCCTCTGCACCGCGACGAGGGCGAGGCTGCTGGCGTGTGATCAGGAGGGCCGGCCTTTCCGCTGATCGGCTCAGTCCAGACGAGAGCCTCGATTGCACTCCACAGTCGCTCCACGACGCACGACCGTGAGCGTGTCGAGTACTCCTTGCTGGCCATTCGCCATCCGGTCGAGCGGCAGCCCGCGCATCGGGTTCGCGGAACGCGCTACCGCGCACGGCGGATTGCGAGAGGCCCTCGGGAGGTACATGTACACCACGATCCCTCGGCTAGCGAAGGGTCAGCGTGGTTCGTCCCTGCGTTCCAACCACTTCACCATCAGAAAAGTAAAGTGTCGCTCTGTTCAATACTCGGAGATCCGCGCCTGGCGGGAATCCCCAGTAGGTTCGTGACCCAAGGTCATCATCATTCCAGGCCAGGGGGCGGCGCTGCATCCATTCCAAACGAGGTTCGTCGCCTGCCGCCGACTCGATACAAAGCTCCGGGAAGGGAGTGCTGCGCTCGAGCTGCACGGTCAAATAGCCGCTGCACACCTCGGCATCGAGTTCAGCCCTTGTTGAATCAGGCTTGACCCTGGCAAAGATGAATTCCCCGCCCTGGCCATATTTCTCCTTGCCGGTCGTCGAAGCCAATCGTACTCGAAGCAGTCGCAACTCCTCGCCGGCATGGAACTCGACAAGACCCGCTGCGCGGTCGACCACGCGACCCGGAGTCGAGGTCTCGCCCAACCCAACGACTTCTGCGATGTCATCAAATGGATTGCCATCGCGTGTGATTTCAACACGAACCGGCTTGGACGATACGCGTGCGAAAGCATGCGCTGCTTCGGCGGTGGCCGAGACCTCGGCCATCAGGAAGGTCTTTTGAATGCCGATCCCAGGAATCGGTGCTGCAATCGAGAGTGGATACGTCCCTGACACCAAGGGGGTGAATTCGCAGGTCCCCTCGGTCGAGGTACGCTGCGATGCAAACTGGAAGCGAGTGGACTCGTTTCCCAGCATCCAGATCCGTACTTCTGCGGCAGGCAGTGCCTCTCCATCCAGAAGGACATGGACGATCAATTTGCTCGTTGATCCCGAGCGAAGCTGGACTTCACGGGGCGAACTGGGTTCGAGGAGAACGAGCCTGTGCGAATCGCTCTCCGTCTCGGACCTGCCGCCTAGGCTCACCTGCCAGTAGCCGCAATCCACGCTGCCGAAATGTGCTACGCCGTCGCCGCCGCTCGTGGCGTTCTTTCGACTCGGGCCCTGCCGAGTGACTTGGATGGCGGTGACCAGCATGCTTGGCATGGGGTCGCCCCTCGGGTCGACCACGCGGGCCGAGAGTTGGGCTGTGCCCACCGTGATCGTCCCCAGGTCAATGTCCTCTCCAGATCTCAGCTCGACCTCGAGGTCGGCCGAACCGATCGACGGCACATCGACCCCCAACAGATACTTGCCGGGTCGCAGGCTCGTGTTCCAGAGTTCCTGACCTCGCCAGGTCAATTCGGCTCGGGAGTCGTCCGTGGCGGCTCGTACCGCTGAGTACGTCGCGCCGGGCACTCCGACCCTCCGCAGACGTGTCCGCACCACGGTCGGGGGTCCGACGTCTGCCAGTCGGAAGTGAATCCCGCCGCGCTCGATCGCCACGGGCAACACGATCCCAGTGGCTGGAGCAATTACCGTGAGACGCCCGACCTCGATCGTCTGATCGTAGGCCACGAGATTCACCGGCCCGGCAGGGACGTGAAATTGGAAGCGATCTTTGTCATCCGGTCTCACACTCTGGAGTGCGCGTCCTTCTGCTCCCGCAAACACCTCGATCGAATACACGTTGCGCGGGAAGCGACTCCGCACCTCGGGGTCGACTTCGATGATCCCCGAGACCGTAACGCAGGCATCGACGACGATGTCACCAAGGTCGACCACGGGACGATCCACTTCGACGACGCGGTTTGGCGCCTTGTACCGCGAGAGGTCCAGCGTGAGCTTCCCCATCGGGACCGATCCGATCCGAAACAGGCCTGCGGCGTTCGTGATCGCGGCGGCGGCGGGGAACCTCTTGCCTCTGAAGTCCTGCAGTTGAACTCCTGCAGCTCCTTGGGGAGTTCCTGCACTGGAGACGAGTCGCCCCTGGACCACTGCGCCCGCCTCGGCGATGAACTCGATCGAGGCGGTGCCCGGCTTCTGTGGAATCCGCACCTGCTTGAACTGGGGGACGATGGCATCGCCCGCATTGACCCCGAGGTCCGCCTCAACTGGCAACAACGGGATTCGCAACTTTCCCTGCGAGTCGGTCAGCGAGCGCAGCGATCGTGCACTCGCATCAGGCACGAAGTCGAACTTGCGGTAGAACCCAGGCCAGCCAGCCGGAACGAGCGCAGGTCGATCATGCGCGACATCCCACGGGAACACCTCGATGAAGATGTCGGGGACTGGCCGCCCCTGTGGATCAACAACACTCACGTCCAGGCCGCCTGCCTGCGCCATGGCAACGAGCATGACCGAGGTCGAGTCTGCGTTCGACTCGAACTCGCTCGGGCTGATCGTCCTGGGGAAGTGCAGCGGCGAGGTGCAGTCGAACACCTGGGTCAGCAGGCTCGCCAGGGGTAGCTTGATCTCCCCTTTTGAGTCCGCGGCATGCCGAGCTGCAACCCGCGAACCCGAGTAGGCCTCGATCGTGACGCCCGGGATCGACTCGCCTGTCTGCTCGTCCGTAAAACGAAACCCTCCCTCCTGGAGAACCGGCGCTGCGGACACGTGCTCGTCGGCTGCAGGGACCCCGATGCGTTCATCGAGGGGCAGGGTTGGAGGAAGTGCAGTCACCAGATCATCCTGCAGAGTCTCTGCAGAGTCCGCGCTCGTGCTGGGCAAGGGAACTGTCGGGGAGGAGGTCCGCAGCGTGAACCACAGTGCAGTGAGGAACAGCAACGGAACCACCAGCCCCGCCCACTTCACCGATGCCCTTGCATTCATAACTGCCCCCGTTCGTGTTCGACCCCCGTACAGATGTTCAACACGCTCTCGCCCATACAGGCTACCGAGGCCGTCGTCGGGTGACTACCGTTTCGGAGTATCAAGACGCGGATCAGTCTTCGCGCGTGAGCGGCCCCCAAGACAATCGCAATCTATCGAAGAGTCGGACTGTAGTACTCCCCAATTCGGTCGCAGTAGGGTGCGATCTTGATACGTAAGCTGTCTTGCTCGGGGATGTAGAGCCTCCCGGGCCAAGTATGTGGGCGCCAGTAATCCTCCGGACTTGAACGGGCGCTCTATCCACGACCCTCGGTTGTTAAACGCTCAACGCTCATGCGAAGGTATGCTGGCAAGGGAGCGGCTTTGCCTATTGGCCAAGCACTGTCGATACTCCAAGGTGCGTTCTAAGACAGGACGGCACAGCATTCGGATACAACCCACCGGGTCCCACGCAACCTAGTGATTCTCATTGCACTTCCGCGACCAGCCCGGATACGTGAAACTCCAGCGTAGCTGTTCCAATAGCAATCTGCAGAGAACAATCAACTTCGCCCGCGCTCACCGCCGTGAAGATCAACTCCACATGCTGATCGCTCGCCCCTAGTCCACCGAATGCCACGCTAACATGCGGTGACTCCAGAGTAACTCCAGGCGCCATGGCCTTTACGTGTTGAACCTCATCCAAGTTCAACTTGATCGAAACTCTCCTCGCCTCGCCTGGGCGCAGTAGCCCAACGAAGAGTTCGGGAGGAAGAGTAGCACGTGGCGGTCCATCAAGAATCGACACGCAGACTCGATCACAGAAGCTATTCGGCCCCGAGAACGCCCTCGCAACAATTGCGGCGTCAACGTGCCCCATGCCCCCTGAGCTAACTCCGAATCGAACACTTACTCTAGCCTCATATCCACCCGCGACTCCGGTAATGATTGGCACAGCGCCGCCTTCAATCACGAACACCCCTCCCGGAATTTCCAGTTTGGACAGCTCAAACACTGGTAAGCGGCCGACGGTTGGCGCGCGGCTGACAAACCTCGATACTGTAGTGTTCACGAAATGACTTCCGGTCGGCAGGCACGAACGTGCAGGTGGCCTCGTGTACGTCCCACCACGCCGCGACGTTCATCCGCGGATAGTCGTCGAGCGAGTTCGCACGGATTGCGCATGGGCGAGGAGAAGCGCGCAGTTCGGTGCGCCGGCGCGGGTGTCCGGCCTCAGCATGGGATGCCTCCCACGGCTGGAGGCCGGAGCACCCGGACGGCGTGCCGCGACGCGCCAGCCAATTGCAGAATTTGCTACAGGCAGCCACGCGGCAGCGGCGTTGCGGCATCGCGCTCGGAACGCGGTGCTCAGCGGCCAGGACGGCCGCCTCTGCGCCACTTCCTGTCGCGCTGCTCGCCGCACCACAACACGCTCGGCCTCGCCACGGGCCTTCTTCAGCGCACGGCTAGGAGCGGTCGCGGATGGCGTCGACGAGTTCCTGCTTGGTCATGACCCCGCGGCCGACGATCCGCAGGGACTTGGCCGTGTTATAGAGCTCATCCCTGGTGCGCTCCTCGAGCACCAAGCGCGGGTTGCCCGTGCCCTGCGTGCGCTTGTTCGGGGTGCGGCCCTCCAGGCGCCTGTGCTTGTTAACGGTGCGCGCAGCGATCTCCTCCGCCTTCGAAACGCTGCGCCCGCGGGCCCTCTCGCTCCGCTTGACGTGCTTGTACTGACGTTCGTCCTTTCCGGTCCATGCTTCGGGCATTGCTGTTCCTCCTGGATGGTCCATCCTGAACTCGACACGCGCCTCCTCCGCGCAAGCCTCGTACCGCCCGCGCAGCGCCAACCTCGTCCCCGTCGACGGCGGCTTCTTCAGGCAGCCGACTGCAGCTCGCACGGCGGTCCCGCGGCGTCTTGGAGCGGCCGAGCCTCGGCACGCAGCTTGCTCCGTCGCCACTGGCCCAATCCCCCAAACCCCTGCTACTCCCATGAAGTGCGAAACCTGCGGCAACGACTACAACAAGACCTTCAAGGTCGTAGGGCACGACGGAAGCGTGCACGTTTTCGACTGCTTCGAGTGCGCGATTCACGCGCTCGCGCCGAGCTGCGCCCACTGCGGCTGCCGCGTCATCGGCCACGGCGTCGAGACGAAGGCGGTCTACTGCTGCAATCACTGCGCAGATCAGGCGCACTGAGGCAGCTTGCTTTGTCCAGATCCAGCTGTGCGTCCGGAGGACCGCTTCCAACGTTCAGAGCCAGGTTCACCAGGCGAGTCGGCGTTCTGTGTCAGCAGGATCTGCCCACTAGCCTCTCGATGACTGTGCATGCTCTCCTCGACTTGGCACGAGAACGCCGGCGCACACCGCGGTCCCATCAAGTCAGAAGGGCGTGCATCGGGCTCCGAGCGGGCCGCTTCGGTGGACTCTCGCGAGGCACCCGCGTCGGGAAGCCGACTCAGACAGCCCGGTGGTCGCTCGGGTGCAGCCCACATAGGTGTTCGAAGGGGACAGCTCTGCCGGCGATGTGCGGCGCTCCCGCCCGCGGCACCGGCGAGTCCACGCCCAGCGCTTGATGCGCGCGCACATTGCCGTCGTGCCGCACGTGCTCACCGAGGATCCGCTGCCATGCCGCTCCCCGGCCACCATGCTGGGGTCGAGGCACTCGCGACGCAGGGTTGCGATCACGCGGTCGGCGTGGGCTCTCCCAGCTGCGGTGGCGGCCGGCAGCGATGCTATTGACCCCACGGCTGGGCTGTACTGGCTGGTGCGCTGTGATCAACGATGGCTTCAGAGGGACGAGCGCGCAGTAGCTGGTGCCCGCACCCTGCATCGCTCCCGGCCCCAGGCGCAGCAAGACACCCAGGGTGTCCGCTACATCCTGCGCGCGCGCGTATCGAATGGGAATCGTGACAGGCGTCCGGCCTTCCACGCGCACGGGCCATGGCTTCCTTGCGGCGCGCCACAGGCCGCGAGGGGCATGAACACCATCCACGTCATGGGCCAGACTCGATGACGCATGGTGAGGTGGACGAACACTGAACGCGCGCCTTCCAGGAGATTCGAGGACCACGGATGCAGGCTGATTGCCCGCTACGCGGCAGGTTCGCGCTGGAATTGACGTGCCACCCCTCCGTCTGCCCCAAGCGCCGGCTCGATGGGCGACGCGCTGCAGCTCGCTG
>Ga0315910_10001907_pt1 | contig 18780 bp, 10 predicted proteins | sample EdamamesoilMG_FD_204470 | JGI IMG/M metagenome (GOLD analysis project Ga0315910, IMG submission 204470) | Garden soil microbial communities collected in Santa Monica, California, United States - Edamame soil | ecosystem: Environmental > Terrestrial > Soil > Garden | place: USA: California...
ATTCCGGCGATGCAACGCCGATCGACGAGCTCACGCGCCATCAGCCGCGGCCCTCCCTCGCGCCGGCCTGGTCCACATATTCCTGCCGGAGCGCTACCACGCGACGGGTCTCGGTGACCTCGGCCGGCTCCAGCACCACCACGCGCGCCACGTAGCTGTAGCTCAAGCGATACGTGGGCGTGAACGACTCCCACAAGCGTAGCAAATCTTCGTTCGTCAGCTCGTCCGGAGTGATGTGGATCACCTCGTGGGGCTGCCAGCCGCCGTCGGGCATGAGCAACGAGGAATCCATGATCGGGTGCTGGTGGAGATGCTGCATCGCCCAGCCCATCAGCACGTGTTCAGGGTCTGCCGTGCGGGACCAGACACTCATCAGGTAGTGCAAATTCAGGGACAATGGCGGGGCTGCCTCTGGCGTCCGCACCGGGCGCACGTTGCGCAGGTGGTCATTGACCGTGATCCGGTAGAGATAAAACGACAGCAGGAGGCCCAGCTCGGGATCCGTCGCGTCCTCGGCCAGGTCTCCGCTCGAGAGCACCCGAAACGTCGCGGGGAAGTCCTCGCGCAGCTCGTCCGGATAGCTCGAGTCCAGAAACTTCACGATCGAGCTGCCGACGGCGCGAATGGCTTTCGTGTTGGCCACGTCTCAGTCGCCTCCAGGTTGGGCCATCAACGCTGCTTGCGAGCGGCGAAGACCGCCTGCAGCTGGCGAATGCCGCTGAGCCTCAGCTTGGGATTGGTGCGCGCGGATTCGCCCAGGACCCGGATGGCGTCGGCCGAGGGCGGCTGATGAATCAAGACCGAGCCGGGTTGCAGCTCGACCTCGCGAGCGAAGAAAGAGGCGTGATAGGGCGTGTCCGCCGGCAAGCTCGCGCAGTTGATCTTGGCTCGCGGAGCGACGATGGTGCCGAAGAACTGGCGCTCGATCGACACCTGCTCGGACCCGGCGAAGGTGATGAAGGGGTTCGGCAGCTGAGCGCCCGTGGCTCGCATTTGGCCGCGGAAGAAGAAGCGCTCGTCCACCTGGATCACGACGACTGCCGGCGCTGCCGGCAGCACGATGCTCGCCCCCGGCTCGACCAGGAAGGACTGGAAGCTGAAGTGCCCGGCAGCCAGGGTCAGCTCCCCACCCGAGAAGACCTGCACCGTGCGATAGCTGCCCGGGGCCAGACTCTCCCGACCTCGGACGATGACGTCCCGGCCCGCATCGGGGATGGGGTCGATGGTCGGCAGATCGGGAACCTCGAAACTGGAGAACTCCTCGATCGAGCCCTCGACCTTGGCGCCGTTGCCCAGTCGAACACGCCCGGTGCTCAGCACCGAACCGAACACGTGCGCACGGTCGCGGAGCACCACGGGCGCCCTGCTGAAGATGGATCCCGTCTCGGATTCGACGCCGAGGTTCGTTTCCCCGCCCCGTTGCCCGCCGTTGACCAGCGGCGCGAAGCCCCTGCCACCGACCCCCAGCACCCGCACGCGATCCGCGATCCGGACCGCCTGTGAACCGTAGACGGCAAAGTCTGCGAGCTGGGGCGGCGCCTCGGGTGCCGCGACGAAGCCGACCGCCTGCAGGCTCGCGCCGCCCAGAGTCGAGATACGCACGTCGACCAAGGCCTCGGACGCGTGCTGAGAGAGATCGATGGTGAAGACGTTGCGCTCGAACGAGCCCAGGGACACCCATGGCCCGTGCCCTTTCGGACGCTGGAAGCGCGCCTCGACCGTGAGACTCGGGGGCGCCGACGCTGGCGAAAACGTGTTGAACACCGTCAGCGCACGCGCGAAGAAGGGGCGCTTGCGCGCCAGCACGATGATGCCACCTGCCTGGAGGCCCGCCGCCGGGTCCCCAGGCCCCGTGAATGGCCCCACGGCATTCTCGGCGTTTTCGACGTGGAACGCGTCCCGAACCAGCTCGGCCCAGATCAGACGCGCCGGCGGCTCGATCGTGGCCTGCCCCGCGCTCACCCCAGCCGCTGTCGCCGAGACTTGGGTCGCAGCTTCCGTACCGAACAGCACACGGCGATAGCTGCTCTTGAGCTCCGGGTCGCGCTCCACGCCGACGTCCAGGAACTTGGCACCGACCGCCGAAATTTCGAGGCCTGTCGCGTCTTGCCAGACGCGATTGCCGAGGGCATCCCAGAACCAGAAATGAACGAGCGCCTCGTCTTCCGCCACGAGCTCGAAGTCGATCACCGTCTGGGCCGCGTCAATGCGTGCGCCAACCGTGAGCTGCGCCTCCGCTTCGGCGTTGAGCCGCCGCTCTTGCAGCGATTCCCCGCGCGTGGTGCCCACGGCCGAGTATGACCCGGGCACGCGTGGCACGAACGAGCCCGTGAATTGCCGCCCCGAACGCGACGATGAGAGATCGACCCGCAGCACCTCGGTGGTCGCGCGGAAGCTCCGCCCCGACAGGGACAGCACCGACGCGAGCAGCTCGAAGAAGTCGCTCACGCCCTGATCGATGAACTGCTGGGACAGTGCGGCGAACTCTTGGCGCGTGAGTGTCTGGAAGGCGACCCAGTTGTCGAACGTGTCGGTCGGCGCCGTGACCAGCGCGCTGGTCGTGAAGTCTCTCAGCCCGCCGGGCCGAGCCAGCGTGGCCAGCAGACTCGCGGGCTCACCAGCGACGGTGGATTGGGCTTCCAGCCGCAGCTGGCCACCCACGTGCTCCGTCTGAGCTCGCACCTGCCACCCCACGAACATCGTCTCCTCGGGCAGTTGCCCCCCCCGAGGCGCAGGCAGCGCCGCGTCACCTTGACGCCCGATGATGATCGGCTCGCGCAAGCGCACGGCCAGGCGGTATTGGCCGCGGCGCGCCCGTGAGGCCCCGACACCATCGAGAAACGCCGCGTCCAGCGCGAACAAGACGTGATGCTTGGCGACGAAGATCGAGAGCCCCGGATCCGTGGCGCTGATCGGGTGCTCCTGGCACGTCGGCGAGATCAGGATCAGCTCCAACCGGTCGACGATGTCTCTCGGGACCGTCGTGCTCCAGTTGACCCAGATGTGCACCCGAAGATGGCTCTCGTCGATCGACGGTAGCTCGATGATCTGCCGCGTGCCCCGGACCTCGAAGATCGGATCCAGCACCAGCCCGCTGAAGTCGACCACGCTGGAGAGACCGTCCAGAAAGCGGTTCTGCAGCGCCTCGAAGTTGGCGTCCTTGATGCTTCCATCCGTGTGGCGCACGGCATCGAACCGAACGGCTTGCCGCGCCGCGTGCGGGGGCGTTTCGGGCAGCGCGAGCACTTGACTGACCAGCGTCTGGAGCAAGGCTTGCGGCGCGCTCGGCCCGTAGCCGACCGCGATCAGGTTGACGTCCTTGTCGGTGTTGGCACCGAACACGCCGCTCGCCGAGCCGATGTTCTCGTCACCGTCACTGAGCAGCAGGATCCATTTGCGCCCGAGCGTGGCACGCGAGCTGATTTCACCTAGCCCCGCTTCGAGGCCCGCGCGAATCGGCGTGCCGCCGTTTGGCACGTGCAGCGCGATGCTGTTGCGCACGGTGACATTGAGCCCGGGAACTACCGGGGTGAGCGCCTGCAGCACCTCGACGTTGCCGGGCAGGGAGCTGCTGAACAGAACCACACCGAGCGAGCCGAGCGGTGTGGTGCCCGCCGCGGGATCGCCTTGAACCACCGCCTGGTAGCCGTCGATGAACGAATCGGCCGCTGCCACCAGGTGATCCCAGCGCCGATCGGGCGGCTGCGCGAGCGCGTTGCTGGTCTCTTGCCAGGCCATGCTGCCCGAACGATCGAGCACGAGCACGACCTCGATCACCGACACTTCGATGGTGATCGGCGGGATCGTCTCGGCGAAACTGCAGCCGTCGTGGGCCGTGGGCGGTGGCCGGTCTGTCCATGCCGCGCCCAACGTGACAGCGGGTGTCGAGAGCGTACCCGTGTTGGTCGGGTGCGCGGTAAAGGAGAGGACCAGGTCGATCTCGGCGCCGGCATCCACGCGCGCGATCGTCCCGCCCGCCTCCAGCACGGACGCGTCCGCCGTGACGTTGACGGCCGCGATCGGCGTCGGAGTGCCCGGCTGATTCAGCACGGGCGCGTACTGGGCGGCCAGCGCCGGCAGGTTGATGTGAGCCGCCCCCGTGCCGAAGTTGGTGACCGGCACGGTGAGCGTTTTGGTCTGCTGCGGCGCGAGCTGCAGAGCCAGCTCGGGCGGAGCCCCGACGGAGAGCCACGGGATGAGGAGGCCGTTGACGGATGTGCCCGCGCTGACGACCTCCGTCGTGAGGACGAGATCGACGCTCGCCGCCGAGCCGGCCACATACACCCCCCACTGCATGGGTGCGCGCGCGGCCAGGCCGCTGCCGGAGGGACTGATGAAGAACACGCGCACGGAGGTGAGCAACGACGGCGGCGACCAGCCTTGCACCGTTGGATCGGACGACGTGACGTTGGTGATCGCGACATTGTTGCCGTTGGGCAAGGCGAAGTCGGGATGCAGGGTGAGCGTCGCCGAGTTGGTCGGCGCACCCGGCCGCAGCGGAAAAAACGACGAAATCAGTGAGCGCTGGTCGTATGTCTGCGACGGCAGAATCACGTCGCCCTGGGTATCGAGCGGCTGATGGCCATTGGCGGGCGTCGTCACCGTCAAGGGCAAGACCGCGATCGCCAGGCTCGTTGGCGGATCCACCAGCGCGCCCGCCGCGTCGCGGAACCAGACCGCTACCCAGAACGCGTCGTTATCGCTCGTGAAGACGATGCGCGGCGCGAAGTCGTCCGCGGCCAGCTGCACCCGCTGGTTGTTGAGCCCGCCAGCTGCAAGTGGCCCGAGCGGGACCCTCGACGTGGGCACGGCACAAAAATGGATCTTCCCCATAAACGTCCATCACCATCGGCATCAGCGCCGGCACGAAAACGGCGAAGGCTCCGCCTTCGCTCCGTCATCCCCAACTTCGAACATACCCAGCGACAACCGTGAACGCAACGCTCGCGTTGCATGCCCACGCAGAGCATCGCGCCCGCGGCGACGGCCTGCGATGGAAGCGCGATCGACTCGATCTCCTCTCTCACCTTCATCGACGTTCGCGACCAACGACAACTCGATGACGGTTCGATGACGTGACTCGACGAGACGCTCGACTGCTTCGACCACGCAGACTTCCGTTTCCTCAGTGAATGAGCGCGTTCCACCACCATACGACCCGAGACGCGTCACCTGTTCATCGAACCACATCGCGGTCGTCCCTGACTCATGACGAGCGTCGGCGGGCGACGTCGCGCCCCGCGTCGCATTCTTTTTTTTCGACAGGCATCACGCTTCGATCATCGGGCAGGGTCGGTCGCTGGCGAAGATTCCTTCGCGGCGACCAGCGGCGGCCTTGTGCCAAGCCGCTGCTTCGTTACTCTAACGGAGTGACGGGGACGGCTCGACTCGCGCGCCAGCGCGGCAAGTCAGCGGGCGCATCGAAGGAAGCCGATGCGACGGCACGCGTAGCTCCAGCATCCCGAAGCGGCGTCGGCCTGCCCATGTTCATGCGTCCCGGCGACGCTCGCGCATCACCCGTCAGCGCCCCGCCCTCGTGGAAGCAAGCCTTGCATCCGGCACCCGGTTGGAAGCAGCGCTTCGAATCGGGGCCGAGCGGGCCTGCCACGGAGCTGCAGGTGCAGCGCGAGTGCGCCGCCTGCGCCTCTGCCAACGAAAGCGACACCCCGGTACAGCTCTGGGACTGCACCAAGTACCCAGAGCCCACGTGCGTCCAAAACGAAGCCGACTCCGAGGCGGCGACGCTGCAAGCCAAGTGTGCCGCATGCGAGGGCGATGACGTGCAGCAGGACGGAGCCGACGGCCCTCCCGCACGAGCCCCCACCCCCGGAGTCATTCAGCGTGCGGCGCGGCAGGGATTGAACAACGCCGATCGGCCACTGCCGCACGGCGAGGAGATACAGGCCTCGTTTGGCAGGCACGACGTCTCCGAGGTGCGCACGAGCATTGGTGGAACAGCCGCGCGCGCCAGCCACCGCATGGGTGCTCTGGCATTCACGTCGGGACGGCAGATCGGCTTTCGCGATCACCCGGATCTGCGCCTCGCCGCGCACGAGGCGGCGCATACGGTCCAGCAGCGCGCCGGGCTGAGCTTGCCGGGCAACGTCGGGCGCCCGGGCGACCCGTTTGAACGACACGCCGATCGCGTCGCCGACGCCGTGGTCAGCGGTCGCTCCGCAGAGCCTCTGCTCGACGAGGTCGCGCCCGGCTCCGCCGAATCTGCCGAGGGCGAGCCCAACGTCCAGCGACAGCTCACGTCCTTTGCCACACGGACATTCGAACCAGCGCTGGAGCCACGCGAGGCTGCGGTCACGCCGTCGAGCGCGGGCCCTTCCGCGGCCGCTCCCGCGAAAGCGGCCGTCACCGACACCGAGCCCCAGGCTTCGCCAGAGCAGGCGCTCGAGCAGGCCAAGGCAACGGACACGGGTGAGTCGCCGCCGCAGCCGGAAGGCGGCGCGAGTGGGCCCAAGGACGAGGGCGTGGGGGCATCGGGCGGCATCGACGCGCCCTGCTATGGCGTGGACTCGGCGCCAGCGCCCGAAGACGCTGCGGAACCAAAACAGGACGCGCCCAGCTCGGACGTCGAGGAAGACACCAGCGTCGAGTTTCCCGGCTGGGAAGGCGAGCTCGACGATTGCGAGGCTGCAGGCGACATCGGCGAGCAAGCGGCTCAGCTCCCCGAGCCGTTGCGTGGCGAGTCGGCGCCGGAGGTCGCAGCCCAGGCCGCTCCGCTGGACGCCGGGGTTGCGGGCGAGTCGGCCAGCCCCGAGGTGCAAGCCATGTCCAGCTCTGTCGAGGCGCAGGCCGATCAGAGCCTGGCCGCCTCGGGGCAGTTCGAGGGTCAGATCGAGAGCGCGGCGGCGGGGCGTGACGCGGCCGTCGCCGAGTACGTCGCCGCGTCGAGCGGCCTCGGAGATATCGCCGCTCGCGCCCAGCGAGCGAGCGCGAGCTTCAGCTTAGGGAGCGCCGACACGAGCGAGGCCGGCCGCCTTCGCGAAGCGCAGAGCAGCGAGCAAGTGCGCGCGTTCATGGCGGGGGCCGCCGAGCAGGTCGCGCTGGCGGTCGCCTTCGCGAGCGACCAGGTTCCAGGGCGCCTGGGAGGGCTGGCCGAGGCGACCAAGGCCAACATCGCGGGCACGATGGAGGTGGAGAAGGGGCTGATCTCCGCCCGCGTCGAGCAAGCCCGATCGTTCGCCCAGGGCCAGGCCGACGCGGCGCGCGCGCACGTGCTCGCGCAGCACCAGGCCAGCGAAGCCCACGTGAACCAGGAGACGGACGTCGCCATCGCCTTGCTCGGCGCGCAATACGCGGCGTCACTCGTCGAGGTCGACCGCAAAGAGACCGAAGGCCTCGACGGCGTCAACGAGCGGTTCGCCATCGGCCGCACCAATCACGAGGCGCTGGGCCCGCAGTATGCGATCAAGGCCGTCGCTCGAGGGCAGCAACACGCCCACGCCTACGAGCGCTGCAAGAAGCGCCCCGACGGGCCGATGTATGATGATGATGGCTTCTGGGACGGCTGCCTCACCGTGCGGCGTGCCAAGGCGCAACAAGACGCAGCATGCAAGACCGCGGCCGGCTATGAAAAGCAGCTCGTCCGCGCCGCCAACGAGAAGGCATACAACCTCAAAGCCCATCGCGCGAGCTCTCGCTGCGCCCTCATCGCGGGGGCTGGCCAGGTGCAGGAGACGCTGACCGCTACCCATGAGCAGCTCGTCTCGGGCCTGGAGAGCGGTCGCGAACGCGCGCTCGCTGGCCTGGCGATGGCGCGCGAACAGAACGTCATCGCCGTCGAACAAAATCTGAGCGCGACCCTTCAGGCGCTCGACTCTCAGGAGTACACGCAGCGGCAGGCCGTCGATGACACGGGTTACCTCAGGCAGCTCGCTGTCGAGCAGCTCGCCCATCAGACGGCCGCGGGCCTCGCCGGCGGCATCTCCGCCGCGCTGCTCTCGCTCGAGCAGACGTTGGCGAGCCTGCGCGAGCGCTTCGCCAGCGGCGAGGCTCCAGATCCCATCGAGCTGGCGGGCATGCTCGCCGAGGCCGAGCAGGGCCTCGGGGGCGGAATGGGCAGCCTGCTCGCCAGGATGGAGGAAGGGGCGGCCTCGGCAGAGCTCCAGATCATCGCCAGCGGCGCCGGCGCGCTCGAGTCGCTGACCGGTATCACCGCGCAGAACGACGAGCTCTCGGCCACGGTGGAGTCGGGTTTTGGCGATCAAATGTCGAGCTCGATGGCCGGCGCGAGCACGTTGTTCGCGGAGCTCGCGGGCTCTCACGTCAGCCGAGCGCAGGAAACGGCGTCGACGGGGGTGGCGAGCATGCTGAAGATCGTGGCGGGCTTCGACGAAGCCGTCGCCTCGATCTATCGAGGCGCAGACGAGGCCATCGCGGGCTCGATGACAGAGCTCGAGCAGACGCTGAAAGGCATGCTCGGCCGCCTCGACGGGCAGATCGCCATCCAGGCCTGGGAGGCGGCCAAGAAGGAGCAGCCGGCGTGGAAGAGCGTCGTCGCCATCCTGCTCATCATCGTCGTCATCATCGTCGCGACCGTCATCAGCATCGTCACGCTGGGCGCGGGGGCCAGCCTGTTCGCGATCATCCTGGTGGGAGCCCTGGTCGGCGCCGTCAGCGGCGCGCTGATCCAGATGATCAACAACTGGGCCGCGGGCGAAGACATCTTCCAGATGAACGTGCTGACGGCGGCCGTGATGGGCGCCATCGGTGGCGCCATCGGCGGAGCGTTCGGCTTCGCGGGCGCTGCCATCGGCAAGGGGCTGACCAGCGTCGCCGCGCGCTTCGCGACCACCCTGGCATCGGACGTCTTGTCCGAAGCCGCCACTCAAGCCGTCGGTTATGTGGCGTTCGGGCAGCAATTCAACTGGCAAGGGTTCGTCATGGCGGGGGCCGTCTCGGGCGTCGGCTTCCGAGCGAACCCGGCGGCGGCGGCGCGCCAAGGCGCGGGCGCGGCGGCCCGTCAGATCGCGGGCGGCGCGCTCGTCGGCGTCGGCGTCGAAGTCGCCGCCTCCGCCATCACGGGCGAAAACCTCGACCTGACGCGGGTGGCGTCCGCGGCCGCGTCGGCGGGTGCGGCGGCACGCTCCTCGCGCCTCGGCGGACATGGTCCCCAAGCGCCAGCGGCACGCCCGCACGCCGAAGGCGTCCCAGCGCGCTCACGCGCAGCGAAGGCCCTCGACCGGGTGCGCACGCTCGGGGCTGGGACGTCACAGCGCATCGAACAACGGCTCGAGGGGGTTGGGCAGAGGTTGGCGGGGTCGCGGGTTGCTTCAGAGGCAGCACCGATTCCATCACGGCATGAGGGTCACGAGCAGGCTCGCACGCCCCCGCGTTCTGAGACCAGCAAACAGCATGCTGAGAGCGAGGCCGAACTCGCGACGTTGCCCAGATCCCAGGAGGGACCCGACGAAAAGACCGCCACGGGACCTCACAGGACCGCGGAAGCGAATCGCCCCATAGACACTTCCGCACCGGTACTCGCAGAAGCCCCAGTGACTTTGGGGGGTCGCACCCACACGCTCAAGGTAGTCTCCACGGAGCAGGGCGTCGTATTTACTTTGTGCAGCTGGTGCAGCCGCCTTACCGGTCAGCTGCAACATGCGGTCGACTCGATGCCAGCTGGGCCTCAGCGGGATCGTGTCGGCGAGCTTCTCGATTTCGTTCGCGCTCGGGAAGCCCAATTCCCACGCGATCTCAATACGCCTCCCCCACGCGAGGCCGACCCAGCAAAGCTCGAAAGGCCCGAAACGTTGAAAGAGCTCCTCGGTGTGCTCGCTGAAGCAGAAGCCCTCATTGATATCCAACGAGTCCTAACACCTGCGCATGCACCCCTCAGCACGGCGTTTCCGACCGCTCAATCACCGTTCCCCGCGGGATTGGGTAGCGGCGAGCCAAACGCCCGCAAGAACATCGCCAAGCCCCCGCCAGCTCCTCCAGTCGATTGGGGCAATGCGGCAGCCAGTGACGCCATCCGGGACCTGGCCAGCCAGCGATATCCCGACATTTTCAAGCAGTTATGGCAGTCGCGCGTGGAGTTTTTCGCAGCCGAACCGGGGCAAGTTCGCCACGAGAAGAAAGGGCCTTTGGTGGAGCGGCCTGCACACAATCGCGCCCTCCTCATTGAGGCGCTGAAAGCGGAAGCGCGGGCGCGCGCTCTCGTCGAAGCGCGAGACGCCTCGCTGGGGACCGCCCCCCGACCGCTGCATCAGGAACCGACCGCGGCGGCGCGCACGACCATCGATCCGGAAACCGATTTTCCCATGGGATTCCCCGATCGAGCAACGTTCGATACCTGGGCGGCCGAGGTGACGCGCTTGGTGCGTGAGCAGGACCCCACCGCACGTGTGGAGCTCGTCGGTAGCTCGATCACGGGCCGTCGTTTCGACCGGAAGGTGACGCAACGTCCCACCGGTGCTCCGTTCGACCTGGGACGGCTCAGTGACTATGACGTCTCGATCTCGTCGGACGTACTGATGAGGAAGGCAGAAGCCGAACGCATCCGGATCCTCACGGAAGGCATACCGCGCACGGATCCATTGGGTGCACCGCAACTCGACAAACTCGAGCTTAGTGCCGCCGCACAGGCGGCCAATGCGGGCATTATCACAGCCACCGGCATCGCCCATGACGTCAACTTCAAGATCTATGGCCAGGACGGGCCCGCAGAAGGTACGCTGCGCTTGCCGTTGCACAGATGACTACTACCGTGTCCGTACAACTTCGGGTGGGCGGTGTGCATTTCGATGTCGCCAGTACTATCCCCGCACTCCTCGCCTTCGGCTTGCCTTTAGAGCTGAAAGACGACGCAGATTCCCCCTCACCTTGGTGGGTTGGCCAAAAGCCACGTGGACATGGTTTCGTCTGGCTGTCGCTTCGTCCGGTGGTGCAGGACCAAGGCCAACCCGAGGCCTGGGGAGTCGTTGACATCGAGCTGATCTTGGACGGCAATTGCGTGTTCGAAGCGGGGCATCTCGCCAATCTGCTCACCACTGCATGGTCCGCAGAGTTGCGTGCCCTCGACGTGCGGTTACCGGAGCGGGTTGACGGCATCGAGGCACGTTGGTCCGGTTCGATTACCGTCGGCGATGTTACGCACTCGGTCGCCAACGCAAGCTTGCGAGAGCTCGCGATGTTGGCGACACCCGGCCAGCCTCACGCATTCGATATCCAGCTCATGGGCACGAGCATCAGAGCATCCTGCACAGGCCATCATTCAAACCTGCTCGCCCCACTCGAGTATGGTTCGCTCAGTCTTACCCCAGCAATCGAAAACCTCGAGGACTAGCCGGAATGGATGTCACAGCTCGTCGCGCGAGCTTCACCCCTAACGCGCCCGCTCCAGCCCCGCCGGCGGCTGGCGTCCGAGCTTTCGGTACTCGATGGTCAGGCCTTCGAGGATGTCTTGCCAGTTGATGTTGCGGTTGGCATTTTTGGCGAGGACCGCGGCGGAGAGGACGACGTTGCGGATGTGGCCGCCGGCGAGGTCGGTCGTGGCCGCGAGCTGGTTGAGCTGGCGTGCTTCTATGCCGTGGTGGCGGCCGAGGTGTGATGTCCAGAGGGCTCTGCGCTCTTCGGGCGAGGGCGCGTTGAACTCGATGACGAAGTCGAGACGGCGGGTGAAGGCGGCGTCGAAACGTGAGCGGCTGTTGCTGGTGAGGAACACGATGCCGTCGTAGGACTCCATGCGCTGCAGCAGGTAGTTCGTCTGGGCGTTGGCAAAGCGATCGTTCGACTGTTTGACCTCGGTGCGTTTGCCGAACAGGGAATCGGCCTCGTCGAACAGCATGGCGACGTCGGCGTGCTCGGCGAGGGCGAGCATCTGGGCGAGGTTCTTTTCGGTCTCTCCAATGTACTTGGACATCACCGAAGCCAGGTCGACGCGGTAGAGCGGCAAGCCGAGCTGCCCCGCGAGCCAGGAGGCGGCGAGCGTCTTGCCGGTGCCGGAGGCACCGACGAACAGGGCGCGCACGCCGGGGCGATAGCGAGTGGTGGCGGAGGGCCCCAGGCCAGCGTCGAGATCTTCGCGCCGACGGCAGCGCGCCAGGAGCAGCTCGAGCTCGCTGCGCAAGCGGTCACCGAGCACGAGGGCGTCGAGAGGCACGCGCGCGAGCACGGGCTCGGCCAGGGCCTCGATGCCGGAGCTGCTGCTCTGGCGAGCGGCGTCGAGGACGTGCTGGAGCTCGAGCTTTCCCGCACCGTCGCGGTCGCCCTCGCCGCTCGCCAGCTGCCGGGCAACGCGCGCGAGCTCCGCGATGCGGGCGGTGCCGTGCCGGTAGCGGGTGCCGAGCGCCTCGGGCGCGTGATACTCGGGCAGGGCGCGGCGCCACAGCTCGCTGCGCTCGCCGCTGGGAGGGATGGGAATGGTCCAGCTCGCGGTGCTGCCAGCGGCGAGCTCCACGCCGCCGTCGCGACCCGTGACCACCAGGATGGGCCCGTCATACCGAGGCAGCTTCGGCACGACGAACCGCTCGGAGGGGCCGAGCTGCTTCGCGAACACGGGCAGCAGCCGCTCTGCGCGGAGCCAGGGCGTGAGGCCGCGTACGTCGTCGGTTTCGATGAAGAGCGCTTCGAAGCCCGCGGCGCGCGCGATGGCACAGGCCGCGCTGCGCGCCTCGCGGGGTGACCCCGAGCGCAACACCAGCCCGTGCGTGGTACCCGCGAGCGCGAGCCCCCGCGCATGGCGCTCGGCGTCGGCCTGGATGCTCGGAGGCAATGACACCAGCTCGTCCGCGTCGAGCCTGCGGTAGCCATCACGCACGCCACGTCGCCCGGACAGGGCCAGCACCAGATGCTCGGGAACATGCAAGGAGCGCTCGACCAACGGCCGCTGCGGGTCGAGCAAGCGGATCAGCCCCGTCTCGACCGCGACGCCTGCAAACAGGCCGTAGGCGATCGGCCCCGCGCCGTTGGCGAGCGGCCGGAGGGCGCCCTCGAGCAACCCCAGCGTCGGCCGACTGCCGCCGACGGGTGCTTGCAGGAAGGCGAGGCAGCGCGCGGCGAGCAGCTCGTGCTCGACGCGCAGCGCGAGGGCCGAGGCCAACAGCTCGATGTCGCTCGAGCCGAGCTCGCGCCCCACGCGTACGAGCCGGGCGTCTTCCTCGAGCGGTGTGCGCAAGCGGAGCTCCAGCACGGCTCGCCAGCGCTCCCAGCTTCCGCCGAGCTGGGTCCATGACAGGTGCAGGTGCCGGGCTTCGGGCGACGGTGCGTGGCCGTCGAAGTCGCGCCCGAACAGCATCAACACCAGATCGGCGAGCCCGACGGCCGAGGGCGTCGTTCGTTTCTCCACGTCTCTCCCATCGTGCCCGCACGTACGCAGCGCGACAAGGGTGAGACGGTTTCGGCCCCGCGACGTCGCACTTCGCAGAATCTCGGTGCGGCTGGACGCCCATCGAGCGGCATGCTCAACTCGATGCTGCATGGCGGATCCTCGGGGGGTGCTGCTCGAGCATCGCGATCGCCAGCGCCCGGTGCATCACCTGGAGCTGAGCGACGTCGATCTGCGCGGCATCGATCTATCGCGGCTGCGAGCAGAAGGGCTGACGCTGCGAGATGCGGACCTGCGGGAGGCCCGTCTGGTCGATTGCCGCTGGCGCAACTGCCTGCTGGTCGACGTGCGGCTCGACCGCGGCGCATGCCAGGCAGGGACCTTTCGCCTGTGCAAGATGGAGCGCTTGCGAGCGCCCGGCGCTTCGTTCACCGGCACGCGGATCGAGAACACGAGCGCGGAGGGCTGCCTGTTCGACGACGCGGATTTCGCGAGCGCCGTGCTCACCGACAGCAGCTTCGCCCGCTGCTCGCTGCGCAACGCCAACCTGGCAGGAGCCTCGGCGGCAGGGCTCGATCTACGCGGCGCCGATCTGCGCGGCGCCATTCTGACGAACATGTGCTTGGTCGATGTGGACCTGCGGGGCGCGCTGCTGTCTCGAGCGACTCTCGCAGGCGCCGACCTGCGCGGCGCCGATCTGCGCGGCGCCGAGCTCGACGACACCGTCGAAGCTCGCTGCGCGTCCTCGAGCGAGACCAGCGAAGGCCCGGCCGGTTTTCCGCAGGAGTTGCTCCCCATGCTGGGCGCCGTGGCGCCGGTCGTACGGGCGGTGCTCGCACGAGGCGAGCAGGGCGGGCTGCTCGACGCCGAAGCCGCCGCGATGTTGCGAGGGGCGCTCGAGCGTTGGCAAGCGTCCGGGGTCGCGCAGTCGCGCCCGATGAACGAGCCCGAGTTGAGCCAGGCGGTGGAGGCTGCTCTGGCTCGCGTGGCGAGCACGGGCCTAGCGCCGCTCTTGCAGGCATTGAGGAGCGAAACGCGCTCTCCTCCCGAAGCCGTCGCGAACATGCTCCGAGGCCTGGCGGGTGATCTGAAGCTCGGCGACGACGCGACGGTCGACGACATCCTGCAGCGGCTCGTGGCACGGCCGCGAGCGCGCTGACGTTCACGCATCGGCGCGTCGCGCCTGCCCTGCGCTCGCGCTCGTCGGGACGTTTCGTCGCGGCGTTCGAGCTCGCGACGCAGCCGTATCACGACCCGCTCGAGCCCCCTGTACGCGATCGCGCCGCTTTGCCCGACGAGAGCTGCTAAGGGGCGTCGACGGGAGGCGTCATGAGCGACATCGAGATCGACGTTCCAGCATCACCGAAGTGCCCGGCCTGCGGCAGCGGACGTGTCACAGCACAGGTCCACTATGCTGCATTCGAGCACCATCTATCGTTCCCCGGGCGCGGGGGCAAAGGCCTGCTCGGGGGGAACAAGGACCTGATGGTCAGCCCTCGTCGCGCCCGGCTCTGCCTCGAGTGCGGCTACATTCTGCTGTATCTCGAGCGAGCCGAGCTACAGAAGGTGGTCGCGGCGCTGCGTTGAGCGGGGCGCCAGGCGGGCACGCCTGGCGCCATCGCATGCAGCGCTTCAGTTCGCGGGCGCGGCCGGCGCGGGCGCAGCCCCGGGTTGCTCGGCAGCGGGCTCCTGCGCGACCGGACCGGCGGAGGCCGCCATCTCGGGCGTGGAGTCGACGAACGCCAGCCGCGGCGACGGAGTCTGCAGGTCGCACAGCGCGAGGCGCAGATCGCCCTCGAGGACTTCCTTGCCGAAGTAGCAGGTGCTCGGCTCCTTGCCGGGCTCGGCGAGCGCAGCCGCCTTGATGTTGGGGTTGCTCGTCTGGAACCCGGGCGTGGGGTTCTCGCCCTCGGGGATGACGACGGTCAGGAAGCCGTCGTCCCACATCTCGACCTTCGCCTGGCTGCCGGCGAGCGTCGCGGTGTCGACCGCGTAGGAGCGCGTCGTCTGGCCCTCGTTGGTCGAGAGCGCCACCTTGACGGTGGCGTCCTTCGGGTTGCCCTCTGCGTCATAAAACAGGCCGCTCACGGTGAACGTGCCGTCCTGCGTGTACTTGTGGTCGGCGCCGACCTTGGCCTGGTCGTACTTCACGCTCATCTTGGCGAGGGGCGCTTCGGGCGCCGTCGTCGTCGTCGGAGCGTTGGCGTCCGCGTGCCGAAGCCGCTCGCCACAGCCTCCAGCCAGGGCCAGAACCACCAAACCACCAAACATTGTCTTCAGCTTCATCGGACGTATCTCCCGCTTTTGGCGGCGGACGATAATCGTCCGGCAGCAGCGGCGTCACCTCTAATCGTCCCCGGCAGGCCGGCTCGGGGGATCTGGACAGTGAACCACAGCGTGGCTCCCGGGCGCGCAACGCGCTGCGCCGCCCCTCCCCGCGCCCGCAACCGGATCGAGGCAACGCGACACGCAACGGGCAGCGCCAGGCTCCCCCGCTGCCGCCGACGTCAGGCGCCACGAGCGCGCCGGGCGGGCGATTTCTTCTTCGTCTTGGCCCGCTTGGGGCGGGCCGTGGCAGCCGCTTTCGCGCGCCGAGGCGCGCGGCCTTCGCCGGAGCCGCCGCGGGCAGCCGGCGTCGAGCGACCGGGCGCCGTGGGGGCTTTTGCACGACGGGGCGCAGCGGCGGCGTCGGGAACGGTCGGCGCCGTGACGGCCGCGTCCAGAGGCCGCGGGCAGCTCGATCGAACGCGGCACGCGCCGCACTCGCGCCCCGTCCAGATCGCGTCGAAGCGGCGCTGAGCGGCGTCGATCAACACGTGATCGGTGGTGCTGACGCCGAGCTCGAAGTTGCGGCGCCCGGCCCCCTTCGCGCCCATGCCCGCGCCCGTGAGGTTGGCGCTGCCGAGGTACAGGTCGGTGCCGTCCACGGCGACGATCTTCAAGTGCACGCGCGGGCACTGGCGCAGCCAGTCGAACGCCGGCGACAGCTGCGGGCGCTGCGCGAGCGACTCGCGGAACGGCTGCGACGGCAAGCCACCGTGCAACACGCGCAGCTCGACGCCGCGCCCGCGCAGCTCGGCGAAGCGCTCGGCGATCGACACGTAACGGCGCCGCGCCCGCGCCACGCTGCCGATCGGCGCCTCGAGCCGCATGTCTTTCAGGTTGGCCGTCGCTATCCACAGCGAGACGCGCGCCCGCGCCAGCGCCAGGGTGATGACGTCATGGTGGTCGGCGTCCTCGACCCAGCGCAGCGGCACGTGCCGGACGTCGCGCTCGGGGGTTCGGGGCAAGCGTGCCAAGCTGGGTCTCCCTTCTCAGCGGCACGCCTCGGCGCGGCTCACGCCGATTCGCGGAACGCTTCCGCGGGGCGCAAGCGCGCGGCGTGTAAGGCGGGCCAGACGGTGGCGGACAGGCACGCCAGGATCGCGAACAGCCCGGTGAGCAAGAACTCGCCGGGGCGCATCTGCACGGGCAGGTGATCGATGAAATACACTTTTGGATCCAGCGGGAAGCCGTAGGCGAGGATCCAGCGGCAGACGACGTAGCCGAAAGCGAGCCCCGAGCCCGCGCCCACGACGCCGATGATCAACCCTTGATACAGGAAGGCGCGCAGCAGCTGGGCGTCGCGGGCGCCCATGGCCTTGATGGTCGCGATCTCGCGCTTCTTGTCCAGTACGACCATGATCAGCGTCGCGATCACGGTGAAGGCCGCCACCAGGATGATCAGCGCCAGCACCAGGCTCATCAAGATCTGCTGGATGCGCAGCGCCGTGAACAGACCGTGGTTGAGCTCCATCCAGTCGACGACGTCGTACAGCTTGCCCCCCAGCTCGGCGTCGATGCGCGCGGCCACCTCGCGAGCGCGGTCCACGTCGACGACCTTCATCTCGACGCCGGTGACCGTGTCACCCTCTTGGTAGAGCGCCTGCGCCTCGCGCAGCTCGGTGTAGACGAGCTTCGAGTCGTATTGCTCGAACCCGGCCTGGAACACGCCGATCACTCGAAACTGCTTGGCCACTGGCGGGCGCAGCTCGCCGCCCACGAGCGAGTAGCCCACCGTGGGCGAGGTGACCTGGACGCAGTCGCCGAGCTCGGCCGCGAGCACCTGCTTCAGCGCAAAACCCAGCACGATGCCGGGCAGATCGGCGCTCTGGCCGTGGCAGGGATCGGGATCGAGCTCGTCCGGCAGGACGTCGCTGCTCGGCAGCTCGCTCGCGTAGCCGCCCTCGGGCACGATCGAGCCTGGGGGCAGGTCCCCCGCCTCGAGCCCCAGCGGCCCGTCGCGCGGAGCGGCGGGCACTCCGGCCGCGGAGCGGCGCCCCACGCTCGGCGCCCCGAGCCGCAGCGGGTCCAGCGGTGGATCGAGCTCGACGGACGCGGGCACGGCGCCAGGCAGCGGCGGCGCGGGCACGTCCGGGGCGGGCTCCGCGGGCGGCGCGGGCTGGTCCGCTGCCGCCGGCGGCCCGCGCCGCGCGCCGAGCGCTTCGAGCGAACCGGCCACCATCTGCTCGGGCAGATCGAGCACGCTGCCCACCTTGTCGGGCTCGACGCCCTTGAGCAGAACCCCCGTCGCGGTGTGCCCGTCGTGGGTGATCATCATCGGGTTGAGCACGAACGGCGCGACGCCGAGCACCTCGGGGATGCGGCGCACCTTCTCCATCACCTCGCGGTAGTCGCGAAAGGAGGCGCGCAGGATCATCACGTGCGAGTTGACGCCCAGCACCTTGCGCTGAAACTCCGCGCGGAAGCCGCCGGTGACGCTCATCACGGCCACCAGCGCCGCCGTGCCGAGCGCCACGCCCAGGATGGCGAAGATGGTGCTCACGGAGATGAACCCGCGCTTTCTCGAACGCATGTAGCGGAACGCGAGGTTCAGAGCGAAGCCCATCGGTGCGCTAGCCTGTAGCAGATGGACGGCGGCTCGAACAGGCCCCTCGGCGGATCCGGGGCGGTTCGGGCCCGCGCGCGCCGCGCGGCTCTCTCAGCCGATCGCGCCGCGCGCGGGTCGAGCCCGGTCGCGCGTGAGCTCAGGCCGGCGTCGCGCCGCGAGAGATCAGAGCGGCGACGGGCCCCAGCACGCGGCTGCGCTCGCACATCAGCTTGATCAGCATCAAGAGCGGCACCGCCACGACCGCGCCGGCGATGCCCCAGAGCCAGCCCCAGAACAAGAGCCACACGAAGATCACGAGCGGATCGAGCTCGCACGTGCGCCCGAGGATCAGCGGGGTGATGACGTTGCCCTCGACGGACGCCAGAGCCAGGTACACGAGCGGCGGCAGCAGCGCCTGCGTGGTGTCGTCGAAGCTGGCGAGCGCCACCGCGCCGACGGTCAAGATGCCCACGAAGGGGCCGACGTAGGGCACGAAGTTGACCAGCATGGCGAGCGCGCCCCAGAGCAGCGGGTTGGGCATGCCGAGCACATACATGGCGATGGCGACCGCGACACCGACGGCCGCGTTGATGCCGAACACCGTGCGCAAGTAGCGCGACATCCCGAGCTG
>Ga0315910_10001908_pt1 | contig 18779 bp, 12 predicted proteins | sample EdamamesoilMG_FD_204470 | JGI IMG/M metagenome (GOLD analysis project Ga0315910, IMG submission 204470) | Garden soil microbial communities collected in Santa Monica, California, United States - Edamame soil | ecosystem: Environmental > Terrestrial > Soil > Garden | place: USA: California...
CGGGTTCCGGGTGCCGAGCACGGTGTGGTCGGCCGCAACGCGGTTCGAAGAAACCTTTTCACTACGGAGGTCGGATGTCCACCGACGTCATGATCGAGGCCAGCGGGCTGTCCAAACGATTCGGGCGAGTTCGCGCTCTCGATAAAATCAGCTTCAAAGTCAAAAAGGGTGAAGTCGTCGGATTTCTCGGGCCGAACGGTGCCGGAAAGTCCACCACGATGCGCATCCTCACTTGCTTCATCTCCCCGACGGTGGGGTCGGCGAAGGTGCACGGGTACGACGTGTTCGATGATCCGCTCGATGTTCGCAAATCGATCGGGTACTTGCCGCAGCGCGCACCGCTGTACACCGATATGAGCGTCGAAGAGTACCTACGCTTCACGGCACAGGTGCGGCACCTCGACGAGAACCGCTATAAAAAGCAACTCGGGAAGGTGATCGAGATCTGCGGCCTGGCGCAGGTGCTCAACAAGGACATCGGCACGCTCTCGCACGGCTATCGACAGCGCGTTGGTCTCGGCCAGGCGCTGATCCACGATCCCCCGATTCTCATTTTGGACGAGCCAACAGCCGACCTCGACCCGAACGAGAAGGCCGAGGTCATCCGCTATATCAAAGAGATCGGCAAAGACCACACCGTCCTGCTTTCCACGCACAATCTGGCCGAAGTCGAAGAGGCGTGCGCCCGCGCCATCATCGTGAGCAAAGGGCGCATCGTTGCCGACGGCCCGCTCGACGAGATCCGCGCGAAGACTGGCAGCGTTCGCTATGTCGTGACGATCGACGAGCAGCACGCTGAGGCAGGTCAGAAACCGCCTACCGCAACCGCCGTTCAAGAGGCTTTCCAGCGCATCGAGGGTACCAAGTCGGTGCGCGAGCTGCCGACGGACGAAAATGCCCACAAGTTCGAACTTTCCAGTGCCGAGGATGCTGACCTTCGGGCACAGATCTTCCGGCTGGTCGTTTCGAACAACTGGACCCTGCTCGAACTCGAGCGCAAGGCTCAGAGTCTGGATGCCGTGTTCAGGGATCTGACGCGCAGCGACGAGCGTCTCGATCGCGGTGAAGCCTGGCAAGGTCGCGGCGCCGACGAGGACGAAGCCGACGAGGACGAAGCTGACGAGGACGAAGCCGACGAGGACGAAGCTGACGAGGACGAAGCCGACGAGGACGAGGCCGATAGGGACAGCGAGGCTGGCGATGACGACAAGTCGAAGTCGCAGAAGTCCAAAGCTGACGACGACGATGATGACGACGACGATGACGATGATGACGATGACCGCAAGGCGAACAAGGAGAAGAGGTGAGCCATGTCGCCCATGTTGACGATCGCGAGACGTGAGTTTCGCTCCTACTTCGACTCGCCGCTGGCCTACGTGGTGATCTGCCTGAGCTTTCTTGGGCTCGGCCTGATCTTCTTCCTTTGGCCCGGTCGTGGTTTTTGGCAGCAGGACCGAGCAACGCTGCAGACCCTGTTCTATTTCGCTCCCGCCGGCCTCTCGATCCTGGTGATCCCGGTGATTACGATGCGCCTGATGGCTGAAGAGCGCCGCAGTGGCACGCTCGAGATGCTGATCACGCTGCCTGTCAAAGACAGCGACGTGATCATGGGCAAGTACCTGGGTGCACTCGGGTTGGTGTTGACCTTGGTGTTCGCCACCATCCTCTACCCGCTGTTCATGTTCAAGTTCCCGTGGGTACTCGGTACGCTCGACGACGGTCCAGTACTCAGTGGCTACCTCGGGCTAATCCTGTTCTCGCTGGCCGCTACGGCCGTCGGGCTCCTGATCAGCTCGCTCACCGATAGCCAATCCATCGCCTTCTTCCTGACATTCTTCGTGCTCGGCGTGTTCTGGTTCTCCGGAATCATGGCCGACTACCTGCCGGGAACGGTCGCCAACGTGCTCAACTTCATGAGCTTCGAGTCTCGCATGGAAGGCTTCATGCGCGGCTTGATCGATACGCGCGACGTCGTCTTCTTCCTCTCTGTAACTTGCGTGGCCTTGGTCATTGCATTCCGCGCGCTCGAGCGCAGAAAGTGGGCGTGAGGTCATGGCAACCGAAGAACGGAAACGGAAAGTCGCGGCCCAGACCGGGTTGTATCTGATCATCATCGTCGGCATCGCGGTGCTGGCGAACATGCTGTCGGCAGGCGCCTACGCCCGCTACGACGCAACCCAAAACGATCGCTACACGCTCAGCGAGGGCAGCGCGCGCTTGGTGCGCGAGCTGAAAGAGCCGGTCAAGGTCGACGCTTACGTCAAGACGGGGCTTGCGCATCTCGATGCGTTCGTCCGCGACTTGACCGACCTCTTGAAGGAGTACGAGCGGAATAGCAACGGCAACTTCAAGTACACGCTGATCGAGCCGAACACCGACGAGCTGAAAGAGAAGGCCAAGGAAGAGGGCCTGCAAGAGCAGCCGTTCGGCGCCGCGAGCGCTACCGCCGACGACACCGGCGAGCTCACGATGGGCTACATGGGCCTGGTGTTCAAGTACGGCAGCGAGAAGCTCGTGTGGCCGATGAATCCTAACCAGCGCGACGGGCTCGAGTTCTGGATCACCAACAAGATCCGCGAGATTCGCGACAAGAACGACGAGATCAAGCATCGCATCGCGGTGATCACCGGAAAAGACGAGCTGAAGCTCACCGACAACAACCTGGTGGCGCGCCAAGGGCGCGGTGGGGCTCCCAGCCTCAAGGCAATCATCGACCAGGCGTTCCCGTTCTACTCGGTCGAAGAGCTCGATCTAGGCGAGGGTGCCGAGCCCATCGACAAGGAGCTCGAGGGGCTCATCATCACGCAGCCTCAGAAAGAGTACACCGAGAAAGAGCTGCGGCGCATCGACGAGTTCATGATGCTGGGCGGTAAGGCGTTGGCGGTGTTCGTGTCGGCGGCGACCATGAAGCCGAACGATGCCAGCATGACTGCCGAGCTGAAACTGCACGGGCTCGACAAGCTTTTGATCGGCTACGGCATCGACGTGAAGAAGAACGTGGTCTTCGACCACGGTGCGCAGGTGCGCATGAAGATGCTGCTGCCGCCCGCACAGCTGGCGCGCCTGAGCCACCCGGGCATGGCACAGCTCGTCGACGACCCGCGCTTCGAGGACGATGAACGGCTGCTCGACACGAGCTTTTCGGGCTTCTTCCGCATCGAAGAGCTGGTCTTCCCCTATCCGTCGAGCATCGCGCTCTTGCGCGACAAGCAGCCGGCGGACGTGGAGCTGAAGGCAGTCGCGCGCACGACTCCGAACGCCACGGTCGAAACGGGCGAAACCATCGACTTGAAACCCAAGGCCGAGTGGCCCGTCAAAGGCCCCACCGAGCAGCGCATCATCGCAGCGGTCGCGAACGGCAAGTTGAAGAGCGCGTTCGCGGGCAAACCGTCGGACGAAGTGAAGCCGAAGGAGCGCGCACCGAACGATTCGCGCGTGCTCGTCGTGGCTTCGAGTCAGTTCTTGACCAATCCCTTCGCGTACGCTGGCAACGGTCCTGAACTCGGCGGCCAGTTTCAGATGTTCGGCGGTGTTGGCGGCGACCAAGAGCTGCAGCTTTGGGCCGGCTCCTACGCGCAGTCCTTCTTGACCAACACGATTCTGGTATTGAAAAACACGCTCGACTGGATGAGTGGCGACGTCGACCTGATCGCGGCCAGCGCGAAGATCTTGGGTGAGCCGAACTTGAACTACGCGAGTCTCGACAAGCCGAAGTTCAGCGAGGACATGACCGACGAGCAAGCCAAGAAAGAGGCCGAGACGCTGCGCAACTCGCGCAAAGATCTGCAGCAGAAGGTGCAGTGGAGCCTCACCTTGGGTGTTCCGTTCCTGTTCGCGGGCTTCGGCCTGTTCCGTTGGAACGTGCGGCAATCGCGCAAGCAACGCACCGGCAAGAGCAAAGGGTGATTGTGATGACGTCTGATACGAAGCTCTATCTGGCGGTAGGCGTCCTCGCTGTTCTGGGCGGGGTGTACTATCTTCAAACGCAGAAGCACGCCGAAGACGCTGCGGAGCACAGCTACGCAGCTCAAACGGCGGCGCTTCCGGAAATCAAGGTCTCGGACGACGACATCAAGAAGATCGACAAGTTCGTTCTCGAGACGCCCGAGCAGAAGGCCGACAAGGACAAGCCCGACGGCGAAAAGGAAGCCAAGCCGGCTGCCAAACACGTCCTCGTCAAGCAGGGCGAGGAATGGAAGCTGGACGATCCAGTCAAGGCGCTCGCCAACCAGGCCAACGTCGAAAGCTTGCTGAAGAACCTGAAGACACTGAAGGTGAAAGAACAGATCACCAAGGACCCGAAGGACTTTGGCAAGTACGAGCTCGGCGACAAAGAGGCCGTGCACGCCACGTTCTACAAGGGCAAAGACGTCGCCTACGAGTTCTGGTTCGGCAAGAAGGGCGGCATCGGACAGATGACCCGCATCAAGGGTCACGAGGGCGGCTACGCCGTCGATGGTTATTCGAGCTACCTCTACAGCCGCGACACCAAGGGTTGGCGCGACCTCAGCATCTTCAAGTTCGACGAGAAGAAGGTCAAATCGGTCGACCTCCAGAACGAGCACGGCACCTTCGCATTCAGCAAGGACGGCGACAACTGGACTGGCAAGTACCAGAAAACGAAACAGACGCCGGCAGCCGCGATCAAGGACTTCGATCCGAAGAAGGTCGACGACCTCTTGCGTGCCTACAAAGCGCTGAACGCGAATGCCTTCGGTGATGGCAAGCAACCGAGCGACGTCGGGCTCGCTGAACCTCTCGGTCACCTCGTCATCACGCTCGATGATGGTGGCAAGCGCGAGATCTCCGTGGGCTCGAATGCCGAGGGTACGAGTCGCTGGGTGCTGGCCGCGGGGAACCCGCAGATCTTCAGCATCTCGAGCTGGGCCGGCGACTGGACCGTGGCAGAGCCGTCGAAGTTCCAGAAGAAGAAGGACGACAAGGGCAAGGACGACGACGCGGGCGCCGAAGAAGCTCCCGGAATGCCAGGCATGCCAGGCATGCCAGGCATGCCGCCCGGCATGGAAATGCCGGACATGCCCGATCCGCACGGCGGAGAATGAGGGGCAGAGAAGCCCGCTCGCTTCGGTGAGCGGGCGTCATCCCTTTCGAGCGGGCGGGCCCGCTCGCCCGTTCACAGCGCGCTCCAAAGGCGCGGATCCGGCCGCCGGGGACGCGTCCGGCTGGCGCTGGGGTAATCCACCGCGGCTACTGCACCGGGAACCCGACCATGCTAAGAGCGCCGGGCCATGCTCGTCTCTTATCGCTGGCTCCGGGAGCTTTTGCCCGGGCTGACCGCTTCGCCTGAGGATGTCGCTCAAGCCTTGAGCGGTGTGGGTCTGACTGTCGACGCCGTGCATCGCCCGGCCGCTTCCCTGAAGCCATTGGTGGTGGCCCGGGTGCTGGAGATCAAGAAGCACCCCAAACTCGACAAGGTTCGCATCGTGGCCATCGACCGCGGTGCAGGGGTGCGACAGGAAGTGGTTTGTGGCGCGAGCAACGTGCCCGACCCTGGTGGTGCCGTGCTGCTGGCCCCCCTCGGGACGCATCTGCCGGCCGCTGGCTTTACACTCGAGCCGCGCAAGATTGGCGGTGTGCCGAGCGAAGGCATGCTCGTCAGCGAAACCGAGCTCGGTCTGGCGAGCGATTCCAAGGGCATCATCGTGCTCGCCGGGGCTCCGGCCGCGGGCACTCCGCTGTTCGAGGCCTGCCCCGAGGTCGACGACTCGATCTTCGAAATCGACGTGACGCCGAACCGTCCCGATGCGCTCGGGCACGTCGGTGTAGCGCGCGACCTCGCGGCGCTTTTCGAGCTCGGCTTCAGCTACCCCGTCACCGACGAGCCGCAGCACTTTGCCGATCGAGCGCTCGCGGACCTCGTGCGCGTGAGCGTAGAAGATCCGGAACGCTGTCCGCACTACGGTGCCGGCGCCGTGCTGGGCGTGAAGATCGGGCCTTCCCCCGACTTCATGCGCTGGCGGCTGCACAGGCTCGGGGTGCGGCCGATTTCCAACGTCGTCGATATTACCAACTGGCTGCTCTTCGAATACGGCCAGCCCCTGCACGCCTTCGACCTCAGGTTCGTGCGTGGCGGCGCCATCGTGGTGCGTCGGGCTCAGCCGAGCGAACCCTTCACCACGCTCGACGGCATCGCACGGCGGCTCGATGTCGACGATCTCGTGATCTGCGACGCGCAAGGGCCGGTCGCGCTGGCCGGGGTCATGGGCGGAGCCGACAGCGAAATACGCAGCGATACGGCGGACGTGCTGCTCGAGTGCGCCTACTTCTCACCGCGCGGTATCCGCAGAACCGCCCGCCGCCACGCGATGCACACCGAGTCGAGTCACCGCTTCGAGCGCGGCACCGATTGGGGCGGCGTAGAACGCGTCCTCGAACGCGCCAAGGGGCTCTTGGTGAAGTACGCCCAGGGAACCTGCGTTCGAGGCGCTGTGCACGCCAATGGCAAGTCCCTCGCCGTGCCCACGATGCAGCTCAGGGCCGAGCGTTTGAACGCGCTGATCGGTACAGAGGTTCCTTTCGAACCGGCGCTGGCCGCCCTCGGGCGCTTGGGTTTCACGGTCTTGAAACGCGAAGGCGAGGCGGCGACTCTGGCCGGCGCGAGTCACCGCCCCGACGTGTCGATCGAGGCGGACCTGATCGAAGAGGTAGCGCGCCTGCGAGGGCTCGACGCGATCCCGACGCTGCTGCCGCGAGTGGCCCCACAAGAACCCAAGTATGCGGGTGCGCTCGAACGCGAGACCGCGCGCCTCGGGGTCGAGCTCGGGCTTTCGGAGGCGCTGACCTATGCCTTCGTGTCCGCGGCGGAGCTAGAGGCAGTGCACGCGCCCACGCCCGTCGTACGCTTGAATAACCCCCTGAGCGAAGAGCGCAACGTGCTCAGAACCAGCCTCTTGCCCGGTCTGCTCGAGGCCCTCAAGCGGGCGCGACGCCGCGGTGAAACCAACGTGCGCCTGTTTTCAGTAGGCGCGCGCTTCCTTCCGCGGCCGGCGGCAGAGACCAGCGCCGCTGCCAGCGCGGCGCGTCCATCGAAGCCCGAAGACGCGCGAGCACTGCCGCTCGAACAGCCGAGCTTCGCGGCGATCCTCGCCGGCACGCGCCGCGAGTACCTGTCGCTGAAACCGCCAGAGGTCGACGTCTACGATGCCAAGGGCATCGCGCTCGAGCTCTGCGAGCGCCTGACCCAACGCCGCGCCAGCGTGCGGTCGCTGGGCGCCGAGTCGCCCAAGCATTTGCATCCGCGTGGAGCCGCCGCCGTGAGCATCGGGGAGGTGCAGGTGGGCTGTTTCGGTCCTTTGCACCCGAAGCTCGTCGAGGCGCTCGACCTCGGCGGCAGCGCGCTCGCGATCGAGCTCGATTTGGCGGCGCTCGAGGCGATCGGTCGACAAGTCCCGCGCTACACGCCCATCCCCAGGTTGCCCGCGGTCTCGCGCGACGTCTCCCTCGTGGTGCACGATGACGTCAGCGCCGGGGAGGTGGCTGCCCTCTTGCGCGACGCGGCGGGTGCGCTGTGCGAGTCGGTCGAGTTGCTCGCTGTGTTCCGGGGCGGTTCCGTACCGCCGGAGCATCAGTCGCTCACATTTCGCCTGATCTACCGCGATCCGAAGGCCAGCTCCGACGCCGCTGACGCGCGCACTCTCACGGACAAAGAGGTCGATCAAGAGCAAGATCGCGTGCTCAGTAAGGCGCGCGAGAAGTTGGGCGCGACGCTGAGAGGATGAAGCGACTAGCGCCACGTCATGCGCTGCTCGTCGCGGCGGCGCTCTCGGTCTCGACGGCGTCGTTGGCGCAGCCGGCGCCCCCGAGCGTCCAGCCGGCGCCCCCGAGCGCCCAGCCGACGCCCGGTGCCAGCGCGGGTGAAGCCCAGCCGGCACCGCCCGATGCGGGAGCCGCACCCAGCCCACCCGTCGACGACTCGCTCGAAGGTTATGCCCCTCCCGGCCCAGCCCAAGGCGAAGCTGAGGCTGACCCTGACGCAGCGGGGTCCAAGAACACGGTCGTCGATCCCGTCGAAGCTAGCGACGAACCGGCGCCGGCCGAACCGCTCGGGCCCCCCGTGGCTTCCGAGCAGGATCCGAAGCCGGTGCCAGCACCGGAAACACGCGCCCCATCCCGGCGCGTGCATCTTGGGTTCTACGCCGGCGTCAGCCACCGCAGCTCGGACTCCGAACGCATGAGTTACGACTCCGCGTTTGCCTTCGGACCGAGCGCGGGCATCGAGCTTTTGCGTTGGCTCCGTGCCGAGGCCTACGCGCGTTTCGAATCGTTCCCCGTGCAGGTTCGAAAGGGCGGCTTCGACACGGGCGACTACACGTATCCCGACACTACCTTCGAACAGCCCAACCTCGATGCGACGGGGCTCGGCTTCCGCTTGCTTCCCACTTGGATGGTGCTCGACCAGCTGGGAATTCAAGCATCGCTCGACGTTCTATGGACACGCTTCACCGCCACTGCACCCTCCTCGAGCGGCGCCACCGAAGTCCGTTCGGCCGAGCGCGCAGGGGTGGGCCTGAACTTCAAGCTCGGCCTCGGAGTGGTGGCCGAGCCCATCCCGAATTGGCTCGAAGTCATGGCCACCGGTTCCTACGGAATCTTCACGAGCCAGACCGGGAGTGCCTTCGAAGAGCTTCAGGGCTTCGATCAGAACGGTTACATCGTGCACCTGGCGCCGCTGCCGCGCTTCGAAGATTCGCTCGAGCTGCTGTTCACCGTCGCGCTCATCCTGTAAGCCTCCTCGCCGTGTGCATGGGCGGCTGGCCGTGCTAAACCACGCCGTTCGAATGACACAGAGCGCGGTCGATCGCAGCGAGCTTTTATCGCGTTCACGCGAGGCTCTGGATTACCCGGAGCTGCTCGGTGTGCTGTCGCGCGAGTGCGCGAGTGCGCCCGGGAGCGCGGCCGTGCTCGGCCTCGAGCCCGCCGCAGAGTTCGAGAGCGCTCAGTTGCGCATGCGCTGGCTGGCCTCGGCGCTGGCGCTCGATGGCAACGGCTGCGAGCTGCCGCGCGCCGCCTTCGCCGACATCCGCGAGGTGCTCGAACGTGCCGAACGCGGCGCACACGTCAGCGGTGCGGAGCTCTTCGACGTGTTCCGCGTGCTCGAGCAGGCCCGGCGTCTCCGGGTGTTCATGCAGCCTCATAAGGCTAGCCATACGCTCTTGGCCGAGCTTCTGACGAGTGAAGCCGGGCTCGATGCCCTCGCGGCGCGCCTCGAAGGTTGCTTGGAGCCGAGCGGCGAGGTGTCGGACGCGGCTTCGCGCGCGCTCGCCGAAGCTCGCGAGCGCGTGCGCGAAGCCGAGCGCGAGCTGCGCGGGCTCTTGAAGCGGCTGGTGGCGTCCAATTCGGCGTTGCTCTCCGGTGAGTACTTTGCTGAACGCGAGGGGCGCTACGTGCTGCCGGTGCGGGCGGATGCGCATCAGCGCGTCGAGGGCAGCGTGATCGGTTCCAGCGCTTCAGGGAACACGTTGTTCGTCGAGCCGCGCGAAGTCACTGCGCTCGTCAATCGCTTGCGCGTGCTCCAGGCAGCGGTCGAGCGCGAGGTCGCTCGTGTTCTGCGTGAGCTCGTGCTCGCGCTGGTGCCCAAGGCAGACGCCGTCAGGTGCGCTTTCGCGTGCGCGGTGCAAGCTGATGTGCAGAGCGCCCTCACGCGTTGGGCGGCGCGCGCGGGCGCGAGCGCGTTCGAGCTCCAACGCGCCCCCCGGCTTTCGCTCAACCTGGCTCGGCACCCGCTGCTCGCCGACCTGCCTTCGGTCGTGGCGAACGACCTGGTGCTCGCCGGTGGCGAGTCCCTGGTGCTCTCGGGCCCTAACGCCGGCGGCAAGACCGTGGCGCTGAAGACGCTGGGCTTGTTTGCGCTCATGGCCGCTGCCGGCATTCCGCTGCCCTGCGAGCCCACGTCAAGCGTGGGTTTCTTCGAACGGGTGCTGGCCGACGTCGGCGACGAACAGTCGCTTTCGCACTCGCTCTCGACCTTCAGTGGGCACGTCCAGAAGCTCGCGGCGATCTTGGAGATCTCCGATGCCGCGACGCTGGTGGTTCTCGACGAGGTTGCGGCGGGCACCGACCCAGAAGAAGGGGCCGCCCTCGCCGGCGCCGTGCTCGAACGTCTCGCCGCGCAGGGTGCTGCCGTCGCGGTGACGACACATTACGAACGCTTGAAAGAACAGGCCGCGAGCGGTGGCCCGCTCAAGAACGGCTGCGTGGGTTTCGACTTTGCCCGGATGCAGCCCACGTTTCGGGTCACGCTCGGCGCGTTCGGACCCTCGAGCGCGCTCTTGGTGGCTGCTCGCCACGGCCTCGACGCCGAGCTCATCGCGCGGGCGCGCGAGCTCTTGCCGCGGGAAGCCGTCGAACGCGAAGAGGTCGTCCGAGAGCTGGAAGGCGAGCGCCAACGCCTGGACCGGCTTCAGGGCGAGTTGGCCCAAGAGCGCACTCGCCTGGAGCTCTGGGCGAGGCAGCTCGAGGCCGAGAAAGCGCGCCTGGTGAGCGAAGGGAAACGCGAACTCGGACGCGAGACCGAGAAGCTGCTCTCGGAGGTACGTGCCGCACGCAATGAACTGCAGCACGCGCGTTCACGGGTGAAAAGCGAGGGCACCACCGCGCGCGGTTTGCGTGAGGTCGAGCGCGACGTGAGTCGCGTGGCGGCGCAGGTGGCTGTGGGTGGCCGCTTGGCAGGCGCGGGCAGCGCTTCGCGCGCGGCTTCCACCGAGGTGCTCGATCCCTCGATGCTCGCTCCAGGGATGACGGTGCGCCTCCGTTCGAACGGTTCTGTGGCCACCGTGCTCGAAGCTCCCTCCCGCGGCGAGGTCCCCCTGCGCATCGGCGCGATTCGCCTGCGGGTAGCGCTGGCAGATCTCGCGCTCGTCGACAAGAAGGCCGCGCCTGCGCGCTCGGCACGCGTGCCTCAGCGTGCCTTGCCCACCCCGGGGATCCCCGATCGGGCGCGGCGGACCGGCGACAACACGCTCGATCTGCGCGGGACGCGCGTCGAAGACGCCGCAGGGCTCTTGGACGCCTTCGTCGATCGACTGCTTTCCAGCGGTGAAGACGCCGGCTTCGTGCTGCACGGCCATGGCACCGGCGCTCTGCGCCAGGCCGTTCGTGAGCATCTTGGAGGCTCCACCTGGGTCGGTCACGTCGAACCCGCGGACAAGGACGAGGGCGGCGACGCGTTCACCATGTTCAGAATCGCGTCCTCCTGACGCGCTCGAGGATGAAAGCATGAGCACACGGCGCCCACACATCGAAACAGAGGTTATCCAAGGAACCCACGACGCCGCGCGCTTCGAGGGTGCGCAGGTCACGCCCATCGTCCGTTCGACGGTGTTCGAGGCTGGCGAGCAGGTGGACCCCCACAACATTCGCTACGGCAGGCTCTCGACGCTGGCGAACCAGCTCGAAGCTGCACAGGTGCTCGCGCGCGTCGAGGGCGCCGAAGCTGGGCTCGTCACCGCCAGCGGCATGGCCGCCATCACCACCACGCTGATCGCGGTGCTCCGTTCGGGGGGACACGTGCTGGCGCAGCGCCCGCTGTATGGTGCGACGCAGCAGTTCGTGTCCGAGCGGCTGGGCGAGCTGGGTATCGGTCATGGCTTCATCGACGTGCGCAAGCCCGAGACCTGGCAAGCCGCTCTCACTCCCGACACGCGCGCGATCTACGTCGAGGCGATCAGCAATCCGCTGTTGGTGGTCGCCGACCACGCGCGTATCGTCGAATTCGCGCGCGCGCATCGTCTGGTCTCCATCATCGACAACACCTTCGCCTCGCCCGTCAACTTTCGCCCCATCGAATTGGGGTTCGATCTGGTGCTGCACAGCGCGACCAAGTATCTGAACGGGCACTCGGACGTGATCATGGGCGCAGTGCTCGGATCTGCGGACCGCATCCGTTCCATCAAGCTTTGGTTGGACACGCTGGGCGGCACGGCGGATCCCGAAGCATGTTATTTGTTGCGGCGGGGCCTGAAGACGCTAGCACTCCGTGTGGAGCGCCAGAACGCGAACGCACTCGCACTCGCGCGCCACCTGGAAACCCACGCACGCGTCGCCAAGGTCATCTACCCGGGCCTTGCCAGCCACCCGGATCACGCGCTGGCAGCGCGCCTATTCGACGGCTTCGGGGGTATGCTCGCCTGCGAGCTCGCGGGTGGCGCCGAGGCCGCCGGGCGTTTCGTTCGCTGCGTGAAGGTTGCGGTGCACAGCGCGAGCCTGGGCGGCCCAGAAACGCTGCTGACAATCCCCGCGACGACGAGTCACGCAGGGCTTGGGGCGGAGGGACGGGCGCGGGCGGGCATCTCCGAGGGTTTGGTGCGCATCTCGACGGGGCTCGAACACATCGATGACTTGATTCGAGATTTCGACGGAGCCCTGGCGACGGCTGGCGCTTAGGGCCGATTGGCCGCGGTGAGCGCCGAGTCGCTCTCTGGGCCGGTCCATTCGGGTCGCTTCTCCGGCGTGGGTAGCGTCATGCCTTTGCGCACGGCGACTACGATGGCGCCATCGAGCGCACTCGAGGCCTTCTCGCAGCTTGGCGACACGTCGCGCTTCGAAGACCCACGACATTCGCGGCGCTGCTGCTCGCGAGCGTTGGCAATGTTCTGCTTGCTCAAGAGCGCGTCCTGCGTCGGCTCGTCGAGATAGTTCCACACGATGGGCGCGTGCTTGGGCAGCCCTGGCACGTACTCGACCAGCTCCGACTGCCGCACGGTGACGCAGGTGCCGTTCCAGCGCAGCACTTCGACGTCTTCTCCGCCGCTCATTTGCATGCCTTGACTTCCGGCCTGCTGGCTGCGCAGCAGCACGACCTCCTCGCCGAACGTGAGCGGGCCGCCGCTTGCCGAGCCGCCAAAGGCGTTGACCGCCTCCAGTGCTGCGACGTTCACCCACTTGCGCTGCCAGGGTGAGCTCTTTTCGAACATGGCGAGCGCCACGCCCGGGTAGCTGCCTTTACACAGGCTCTCGGCGAAGTGTGCTGGTGGGACACAGGGGTGCTCATTCGCACATTGCGTCGGTAAATCGCGGGTCGTCGTTGGGGTGGCGACGGGCGCTTTCTCGGCTTCGGGCGGAGTCTCGAGCTCGGCACGTTCCGCCGGGGCACTCGTGGTTTCGTGTTCGATGGGACTCGGCTGTTTGCTCGCCACGGGAGTGGCTGCAGCGCAACCGAGCATAGCCAAGGGAATGCCTACGACAAAAAATCTCATCTGTCCTCGTCCCGAAAATGGGCACCGTGTGCGGCGCCCACCTCAGCTTCACTTTCTAAGTGGCGCCTGGGCTCTAGTTTTATCGCGCAGAGCTCGGGGACTTCTCGGGGGCGAGGTTAGTTCGATTGCCGAATCCCATTCGAGTCAGAACGACTCGCGCCGTGGCTGCCTCGTGCCGTGCGGTGGGTGCCTGACTCACGCGTGCGCGACTCGACGCGCATCTGGACCGGAGCCCGCGGCCGCAACGTGATCGTAGGCACGAAATCGAGTTCGAATGCTTCGGGCAGCGACAGACGCACCTGCCGCACGATGCTGGCCAGCGCCAACGTGGCTTCGAGCATCGCGAAATGGTTCCCGATGCAAATGCGCGGGCCGCCTCCGAAGGGAAAGTAGGCGAAGCGAGGGATGCGCTGCGCCGCCTCCGAGAGCCAGCGCTCGGGTACGAAGCTGAGCGGCTCTGGAAACCACGTCGGGTCTCGGTGGACCACCCACTGCGGCAGCATGAACTGCGTACCGGCGCCAAGCAGCTTGCCTCCGACGCTGAGCGGCTCGAGTGTCGAGCGACCGATCGCCCACACGGGCGGGTACAGCCGCATCGCCTCTTTCAGCACGGCTCCGCAGAACTCGAGGCGCGCGACGCTCGCCAAGCTGGCCGGAGCGTCGCCGAGCACTTCGTCGACCTCGCTTTCCAGACGCGCGAGTGCGCTCGGGTGTCGCGCCAGGCAACACAGCGCGTAGGTGAGCGCGAGCGCGGTGGTTTCGTGGCCGGCCAGGAACACGGTCAGCGCTTCGTCGAGGAGCTGCGCATCGCTCATGCCGCGACCCGTTTCGTCCTGCGCCGCGATCAAACGTGACAGAAGATCTGCCGGGGTGCCTGCGGTACCGCGTTTCGCGCGGATGATCTGGCGCACGATGTGCTGGAGACGATCGCGCGAGCGTCGCAGGCGCAGTCGCGTCGGGAATGGCGTCCAGATCGGAAACATCGCGCGCCAGGTGAACATGAGCGTGTGAAAGTCGCTCATGATCGCCGACAGATGCTCGTCGACTTCGTCCGAGGCGATGGGTGTGCTCCCGAACAGAGTGCTCACCACGATGTCTAGGGTGAGGCGCATCATGTCCGCGTGCACGTCCCGCGTTTGCCCCGCCTGGTATCCCGCGAGCAGCGTTTCGGTGCAATCCACCATCACGCCGGCCAGCCTCTCGAGATGCTTCGGTTGAAACGAGGGCGCCATGAGTTTGCGCTGGCGGCGCCACAAGTCGCCTTCGCTGGTCACGAGACCTCGCCCCAGTACACGTCCCAGTTCGCTCGTAAAGCGGTCCTTGTTCAGTGACCCAGCATGCTCGACCAGCACCTCTTCGATGCCCTCGGGGTCCATCACGATCGCGAAGGGGATGCCGCGCTGCTCATAGAAGACGCGCGTTCCGTACTGCCGCCGCACGTCTTCCAAGCGGCCTAGCGGATTGTCTGCGAACCTGAGCAGGCCACTCACTCCAGACAGCAGTCGCGCATGTTCGAATTGTGCCGCCATGGTCCAAGCATGACCTCCGACCAGAGAGGGTGCCAATGCCCCACCGGCGCTCTGGCCAGCACAAGTTCACAGTGAGGGCGCTCGGCCCTTGTGCTACATTCCTAGCGAGTGACGGTACTCGTCGACATTCCCGATTCTTCACTCCGAAAGCGAGCGAGCGGGGAACTTGGCGAAAATGGCCTGTCCACAGCCCCCCTCTCGGGAGATACCGCTGACGCGCGGGTCGTGATCGTCGACGGCGTCGAGCGGGCCGCTGGGGTAGCAGAGTCTCACAAGTCGCTCAAGGTCTTGGCGCTGGTCGATGCGAGCGATCTCAAGGCCATGCCCAAAGACATCGCTGGGTTCGCGATCAAGCCATGGGCCGAGGGTGAGCTCGCGCTACGCGCAAGAGCGCTGCTTGGCGACTTCGAAACGCCCGAACAGGTACAGGTGCGGCTCTTGGCCACCGCGGTGCATGCTGCGAGCGACGTGGTCGAGATCACGGACCCGCACGCTCGCCTTCAGTACGTGAACCCAGCCTACGAAGCTACCCTGGGGTTCGCGCCCGAAGAAGTCGTGGGTAAGACGCCGCGCGAGCTGGTGCGCAGTGACTATCACCCGCCGGAATACTTCAGGCAGATCGACAAGACTTTGAGCGCGGGCGAGGTATGGCGCGGTCTTTTGGTTTCGAAATCGAAGGACGGGAAGCTGGTCTACTTCGAAGCGGCGATCGCTCCCATCAAGGATGCTCAGGGACGCATGACGCATCACCTCGCAGTCAAGCGAGACGTCAGCGAACAGCTCAAGCGCGAGCAGGCGCTCGAAGAAACCAATCGTGCGCTCGAGCAAGCCAAGGACGCGGCGGTCTCTGCCAGTCGCAGCAAGAGCGAGTTCTTGGCTAACATGAGCCACGAACTCCGCACGCCGCTGAACGCGATCATTGGTTATGCCGAGCTCTTGCTCGAAGACGCCCTGGATGCGGAGAACGACGGGCTGGCCGCCGATCTGAAGAAGATCCGTACCGCCGGCGCGCACCTGCTCGACCTGATCAACGACGTGCTCGACATTTCCAAGATCGAGGCCGGCCGCATGGAGCTCTACGTCGAGCCGTTCGACCTCAACTCACTCCTCGGCGACGTGGTCGCGACAGTCGAGCCCAACATAGTCGCTCGTGGCAATCAGTTGCTCACGGAGCTGCCGCCCGGGGCTCTCCAAGTGCGGGCCGATGAGCGTAAGGTGCGGCAGATCTTGATGAACCTGCTCAGCAACGCGGCAAAGTTCACTGAGCGCGGGACGGTGACGCTGAGGGCCACGCGCACGGAAGACGAATCTGGTGATTGGCTGCTGTTCGAGGTCGAGGACAACGGCATAGGCATCGCCGAAGCTACGATGGTGCGGCTGTTTCGGCCGTTCGTGCAGGCAGATGCGTCCACCACCCGTCGCTACGGGGGCACGGGTCTCGGGCTGGCGCTCAGCCGCCGCTTCGCAGAGCTCATGGGGGGCAGCATCACGGTGAAGAGCGAAGTCGGTAGAGGCTCCACGTTCAGCGTGCGTTTGCCGATGTCGGTAACCCTTCGTCCCGGCAGCGCGCGGCCCTCGTACACGCCAGGGAATGGCAAGAGTGTGCTCGTGATCGACGACGACGAGACGATCCACGACCAGTTGACGCGCACCCTCACCAAACGCGGCTTTCGCGTTGCGTTCGCGGCGCGCGGCGAAGACGGCGTGCTGGCGGCGCGCGAGCTCAAGCCGGACGTGGTCGTGCTGGACGTGATGATGCCCGGCATGGACGGCTGGTCGGTGCTCACTGCCCTGAAGGTGGACGCCGAAACGGCCGATATTCCGGTAATCATGATGACCATGACCGACCAGCGCGACGTGGGCGCTGCGCTCGGTGCGGTCGACTATTTCGTGAAGCCGGTCGAGCCCGCGCGCTTGGTTGCAACCATTCGCAGGCATCTCCGACAGCCGGCGGACCCCGGCGCACCGATCTTGGTGGTCGAAGACGACGACGCCATTCGCGAGGTGATGCGGCGCAGCTTGGCCGGCGTCGGTTACCGAGTGGTCGAAGCCACCAACGGTATGGAGGCCTTGAAGCTGGTCGCGCGCCAGATCCCCTCGATCATCGTACTCGATCTGATGATGCCAGAGATGGACGGCTTTCAGTTCTTGGACACGCTGCGCGACCAGCCAGACTGCTCAGAGGTGCCGGTCATGATCGTCACCGCCAAGATGCTCACCGCAAAGGAGCGCAAGCGCCTCGAGCACTCAGCGCAGAGCGTGATTAGCAAGAACGCGCACTCGCGAACAGAATTGCTCAATCTCATCGGCGAGCACATTAGCTTACTGTTGGAGCGGAACGACAAGCGGGGGGACTAGGAGAGATGGTGATGAGTGAATCGAAAATCCAGCCCGGCGTACCCGACGTGATCGGAGCTTCCGAAGCTCCTGCCCCGCACCAGTACGACTTCTTCGGTGTGATTCAGGAATATCTCAATCGTGCGGCCGACATCGTGAACCTGCCGGGCTACATCCGGGCGATTCTGAGCCAACCCAAGAACGAGATCATCGTTCACTTTCCGGTGCGCATGGATACCGGCGAGTACCACTTGTTCAAGGGATACCGGATTCAGCACAACAACATTCTCGGGCCGTACAAAGGGGGCATTCGCTACCACGAGTCCGCTTCACTCGATGACTTCAAGGCTCTCGCGGCGATGATGACGTGGAAGTGCGCGCTGATGAACCTGCCCTTCGGCGGCGCCAAGGGTGGTATCAAGTTCAACCCGCGCGTGGTGTCCGGCGACGAGCTGCAGCGCATCACCCGCCGCTTCATTCATTCGTTGGGTTCGAACATCGGCCCGGACTACGACATTCCGGCGCCCGACATGGGCACCAACTCACAAACGATGGCTTGGGCCATGGACACGTTCATGAACACGGTCGCGATGGCCAATCGGCAGGCCATGGCCGGCGTGGTTACTGGCAAACCCGTCACGAGCGGCGGCACGCACGGGCGCACGAAGGCAACCGGCCAGGGCGTGGTGCACACGATCGTCGACTGGGCCGAGCGCAGCGCCTTCGATCTGAAAGGCAAGCGCCTGATCGTACAGGGCTTCGGCAACGTGGGCTCGCACACCGCGGTGCTACTCAGCCACATGGGCGTGTCCGTCGTAGCCGTGGGCGACCACACCGGTTATCTGCACAACCGAGAGGGGTTCAATACCCATCGGCTCGCCGCATACGTCGAACAGAACGGTTCCATTCGCGGCTACCCGAACGGCGAAACCATCTCACGCGAAGAGTTCTTCAAGATCCCGGCAGATATCTTCGTGCCCGCGGCCATGGAGAACCAGGTCGGTGAGATCGAGGCCGAATCGCTGCAGGTGCGCGTCATCGCCGAAGGCGCCAACGGTCCGCTTACGCCGCGCGGTGAGGCGATCTTGGAACAGCGTGGGGTGACCATCCTGCCCGACGTGCTCGCCAACGCAGGCGGCGTCACCGTGTCGTACTACGAGTGGGTTCAGAACCGTCGCAGCGAACAATGGAGCGCCGCCGACGTCGAACTACGCCTCGAGGGCGACATGCGTGCCGCCTACCATCGGATGCTCGATTTCGCCGACCGTCACAAGTGCGGCTACCGCCTCGCCAGTTACGGCGTTGCCCTCGAGCGCCTGCTCACCGTCTACAAAGAGCGCGGCATCTTCCCCTAGCCTCGGCTTGGGCAGAACCGCCTCAGACGGTGCCCCCGCCGGGCTATCGGATTGTTAGCGATCGGGCTCGCCTAGGGGGCTTTTTCACCACCAAGACGCCAAGAGCGCCCAGCACGCCAAGACGTGGATCCTGGTTGCTCCCGAAGAACCAAGAAGAGCCAAAGGTTTCAATCTATTTTTCTTTCGCTAGTTTCGCACCCTCCTCGCTAGCTGATTGGCCAAGCTCGCTTGCCAGCCTGGGTGTCGGGGCAAACGCGACGATACCGCGGGCTGCGCGTCACAGCAGAGCTTCGAAGTAGAGGTCAGCCGAAGATCGGCGACTCTCCGCGAGAGCTTCGAAGCCG
>Ga0315910_10001909_pt1 | contig 18773 bp, 14 predicted proteins | sample EdamamesoilMG_FD_204470 | JGI IMG/M metagenome (GOLD analysis project Ga0315910, IMG submission 204470) | Garden soil microbial communities collected in Santa Monica, California, United States - Edamame soil | ecosystem: Environmental > Terrestrial > Soil > Garden | place: USA: California...
TCGAGAACATCATCCAGAAGCTGCTGCAGAACTGCGACTACGACGTCGACAAGGCCAAGCGCGGCATCGTCTACATCGACGAGATCGACAAGATCTCGCGCAAGTCGGACAACCCCTCGATCACCCGCGACGTGTCGGGCGAGGGCGTGCAGCAGGCGCTGCTGAAGCTGATCGAGGGCACCATCGCCTCCGTGCCGCCGCAGGGCGGGCGCAAGCACCCGAACCAGGATTTCGTGCAGGTGGACACCACCAATATCCTGTTCGTCTGCGGCGGCGCCTTCGACGGCCTGGAGAAGATCGTGCGCAACCGCACGGAGAAGACCGGCATCGGCTTCGGCGCCGAAGTGCGCAGCCCCGGCAACTCCAAGGCGACCTTCGACCTGCTGAAGGCGGTCGAGCCCGAGGACCTGATCAAGTACGGCCTGATCCCCGAGTTCGTCGGCCGCCTGCCCGTGGTGGCGGCGCTGGAGGAACTCGACGAGCATGCGCTGATCCAGATCCTCACCGAGCCGAAGAACGCGCTGATCAAGCAGTACCAGCGCCTGTTCCTGATGGAGGGCGTGGAGCTGGAAGTGCGCCCCGCCGCGCTCGGCGCGGTGGCCAAGCGGGCGCTGGCGCGCAAGACCGGGGCACGGGGCCTGCGCTCGATCCTGGAGAACGTGCTGCTCGACACGATGTACGAACTCCCCGCCCTGGAGAACGTCAGCAAGGTGGTGGTCGACGAGCAGATGATTTCCGCCGACGGCAAGCCGCTGCTGATCTACTCCGAGCAGCAAAAAGTTGCCGGCTCTTCCGCGTAAGCGGAACCTTTCCTTGCCTTTGCCGCGTTGCGGGGGTCACGCGTTGCGTGTACCTTCACCCTATTGATTTTGCTGCGGGAACCCGCACATGCCCGAGATGAACGAAACCCCTCCAGCCTACGTCCTGTATCCCCTGCTGCCGCTGCGCGACGTCGTCGTGTTCCCGCACATGGTGATCCCGCTGTTCGTCGGGCGCCCGAAATCCATCAAGGCGATGGAAACGGCCATGGAAGCCGGCAAGAGCATCCTGCTGGTGGCGCAGAAGTCGGCCGCCAAGGACGACCCGGGCCCGGAAGACGTCTACGAGATCGGCTGCGTGTCGAGCATCCTGCAGATGCTCAAGCTGCCCGACGGCACGGTGAAGGTCCTGGTGGAGGGGGGCAGCCGCGCCCGCATCCGCAACGTCACCGACCTGAAGACGCACTGGACCGCCGAGGCCGAGCCGATTCCCGTGGAGGGCACGCCGCCCGCCGAGATCGAGGCCATGCGCCGCGCGCTGCTCTCGGCATTCGACCAGTACGTGAAGCTGAACAAGAAGATCCCGCCGGAGATCCTCACCTCGCTGTCGGGCATCGACGAGCCCGGGCGCCTGGCCGACACGGTGGCCGCGCACCTGCCGCTCAAGCTCGAGCAGAAGCAGCAGGTGCTGGAGATGTTCGACGTCAAGGCGCGGCTGGAGCACCTGCTGTCGCAGCTGGAGACCGAGATCGACATCCTGCAGGTGGAAAAGCGCATCCGCGGGCGCGTCAAGCGCCAGATGGAGAAGAGCCAGCGCGAGTACTACCTGAACGAGCAGGTGAAGGCGATCCAGAAGGAGCTCGGCGAGGGCGAGGAGGGCGCGGACCTCGAGGAAATGGAAAAGCGCATCAAGCGCGCGCACATGCACAAGGACGCGCGCAAGAAGGCCGAGTCCGAGTTGAAGAAATTGAAGCTCATGTCGCCGATGTCCGCGGAAGCCACCGTGGTGCGCAACTACATCGAGACCCTGGTCAACCTGCCGTGGAAGAAGAAGTCCAGGATCTCTAAGGACATCAAGGTGGCGCAGGAGGTGCTGGACAAGGACCACTACGGCCTGGAGAAGGTGAAGGAGCGCATCGTCGAGTACCTCGCGGTGCAGACGCGCGTGGACCGGATGAAGGCGCCGATCCTGTGCCTGGTCGGGGCGCCCGGCGTGGGCAAGACCTCGCTCGGCCAGTCGATCGCGCGGGCCACCAACCGCAAGTTCGTGCGCATGTCGCTGGGCGGCGTGCGCGACGAGGCGGAGATCCGCGGCCACCGGCGCACCTACATCGGCTCGATGCCGGGCAAGATCCTGCAGAACATGAGCAAGGTCGGCGTGAAGAACCCGCTGTTCCTGCTCGACGAGGTGGACAAGCTGGGCATGGACTGGCGCGGCGACCCGTCCTCGGCGCTGCTCGAGGTGCTGGACCCGGAGCAGAACCACACCTTCACCGACCACTACATCGAGGTCGAGTACGACCTGTCGGAGGTGATGTTCGTCGCCACCGCCAACACCCTGAACATCCCCGCGCCGCTGCTCGACCGCATGGAGGTGATCCGCCTCTCGGGCTATACCGAGGACGAGAAGGTGAACATCGCCATGCGCTACCTGTTGCCGCGGCAGATGAAGAACAACGGGCTCAAGGAAGGCGAGATGGCGGTGAGCGAGCCGGCGGTGCGCGACATCGTGCGCTACTTCACGCGCGAGGCGGGCGTGCGCAGCCTGGAGCGCGAGATCTCCAAGATCTGCCGCAAGGCGGTGAAGCAGCTGCTCACCGAGCGCCAGGCGGCCGAGGGCAAGGCGCGCCGCATCACGGTGTCGCCGAAGAACCTCGACAAGTTCCTCGGCGTGCGCAAGTACAGCTTCGGCATGGCGGAGAAGCAGAGCCAGGTCGGCCAGGTGACGGGGCTCGCCTGGACCGAGGTGGGCGGCGAGCTGCTCACCATCGAGACGGTGACCATGCCGGGCAAGGGCAAGACCATCACCACCGGCAAGCTCGGCGAGGTGATGCAGGAGTCCATCCAGGCCGCGCTGTCGGTGGTGCGCAACCGCTCGCGCAAGCTCGGCGTGAAGGAGGACTTCTACCAGAAGAACGACATCCACATCCACCTGCCCGAGGGCGCGACGCCCAAGGACGGCCCGAGCGCCGGCATCGGCATCGCCACCGCGATGGTGTCGGTGCTCACCGGCATCCCGGTGCGCGCGGACGTGGCGATGACCGGCGAGATCACGCTGCGCGGCGAAGTGCTGGCGATCGGCGGCCTGAAGGAAAAGCTGCTGGCGGCGCACCGCGGCGGCATCAAGACGGTGCTGATCCCGGACGAGAACGTGAAGGACCTCGCGGAGATCCCGGACAACGTGAAGAACCGGCTGGAAATCCTGCCGGTGAAGTGGATCGACAAGGTCCTGGAGATCGCGCTGGAGCGCAAGCCCGAGCCGCTGCCGGACACGGTGGTGGAGGCGGCGCCGCTCGCGCCCGCGGAGGAAAAGCCGGCCGCGGCCGTCAAGCACTAGGCACGGGAGGGGACGCCGTGAACAAGGCAGACATGATCGAGCACATCGCGCAGTCGGCCGAGATCTCGAAGCTCGCCGCGGAGCGCGCCGTGGACGCGCTGGTGGGCGCGGTGAAGTCGAGCCTGAAGAAGGGCCAGATGGTGACCCTGGTCGGCTTCGGCAGCTTCTACGTCGGCCGGCGCGCCGCGCGCGACGGGCGCAACCCGCGCACCGGGGAGGCATTGAAGATCGCCGCGGCTCGCGTGCCCAAATTTCGCGCTGGCAAGGCGCTCAAGGACGCAGTAAACTAGCGCCCCTTTTGCGGGTGCTTAGCTCAGCTGGTAGAGCGTCGCCTTTACACGGCGAATGTCGGCGGTTCGATCCCGTCAGCACCCACCAGGACCAGACAAGTAGGAGCGGTAGTTCAGTTGGTTAGAATACCGGCCTGTCACGCCGGGGGTCGCGGGTTCGAGTCCCGTCCGCTCCGCCAACGCATTCCATAGAAATCTGGCAAGCCCATGTTCGAGTTCGTCCAGAAGCACAAGCGCCTGATCCAGATCGTGTTCGTGCTGCTGATCGTGCCGCCGTTCGCGTTCTTCGGGCTCGAGTCCTACACCAGCTCGGCGGGCAGCCGCGACGAAGTCGCCACCGTCGACGGCGGCGGGATCTCGCAACGCGAGTTCGCCGAGGAGCTGCAGCGCCAGCAGGAACGGCTGCGCGCGGCCTTCGGCCGCGGCTTCGATCCCGCCGCTCTCGACACGCCGGAGTCGCGCGGCGCGCTGCTCGATTCGCTGGTGTCGCAGCGCCTGGTCGCCGACGCCGCGGCGCGCGGGCACCTGACGATGAGCGACGACGAGCTGCGCGAGACCATCGCCGCCATCCCCGCGTTCCAGGCCGACGGCGCCTTCTCCCGCTCGAACTACGAGGCGCTGCTGCGCGCGCAGAACATGACGCCGCAGATGTTCGAGGCGCGGCTGCGCCTGGACCTGTCGCTGGCACAGCTCACGCGCGCCATCGCCGACAGCGCCATCGTCCCGCGCAGCGTCACCGAACGGCTCGCCGCGCTGCAGGAGCAGCGGCGCGAGGTGTCGGAGTCGCTGGTCGCGGCGCAGCCCTTCCTCGCGCAGGTCAAGCTCGGCGAAGAGCAGCTGAAGGCCTACTTCGACGCCAACGCGGCGGAGTTCCGCATCCCCGAGCGCGTGCGCGCGGAGTACGTGGTGCTGTCGGCCGAAGCGCTGGGCCAGCGCGATGCCGTGACCGATGCGGAACTCAAGGCCGCCTACGAGGCGCGCGCCGCGCAGTACCGGGTCGACGAGCAACGGCGCGCCAGCCACATCCTGGTGAAGACGAAGGAAGAGGCCGACAAGCTCGCCGCCGAGCTGCGCAAGTCCCCGGCGCGCTTTGCCGAGCTGGCGAAGAAGAGTTCGCAGGATCCCGGATCGGCGGAGAAGGGCGGCGACCTCGGGTTCTTCGGGCGCGGCATGATGGTCCCCGCCTTCGAAGAGGCCGCCTGGCGCCAGAAGGAAGGCGAGATCGGCAACCCGGTGCAGAGCGATTTCGGCTGGCACGTGATCCGCGTCACCGGCGTGCAGGCCGCCAAGGTTCGCAGCCTGGGCGAGGTGCGCGCCGAGCTGGCGGCCGAGCTGGGCAAGCAAAAGGGCGCGCGGCGCTTCGCCGAGGCCGCCGAAGCCTTCAGCAACATGGTCTATGAGCAATCCGACAGCCTCAAGCCGGCCGCCGATCGCTTCAGCATTCCGGTGCAGGCGAGCGGTTGGGTGACGCGCACGCCGACCGCCGAGGCGGGCTTGCTGGGCAATGCCAAGCTGCTCGGTGCGCTGTTCGCCGCGGAATCGGTGAAGTCGAGGCGCAATACGGACGCGGTGGAGGTGGCGCCGGGCGTCCTCGTGGCCGCCCGCGTGATCGAGCACCAGCCGGCCGCGCAGAAGAAGTTCGAGGAAGTGCGCGCGGAGATCGACCAGGCGCTGCGCCGCGCGGAGGCCGCCAAGCTCGCACAGAAGGAAGGCGAGGCGAAGCTCGACGCCCTGCGCAAGGGCCAGGACGCGGGCGTGAAGTGGGGTCCCACGAAGGCCGTGTCGCGCCGGAGCCCGCAGGGCATCCCCTCGACCGCCTTGCGGCAGATCCTGGCGGCCGACGCGGCGAAACTGCCTGCCTACGTGGGCGCAGGCCGCGGCGACGAGGGCTACATGCTGTACCGGGCCGGGCGCCTGCTCGAGCCCGAAGCGAAGCCCGAGGCGCAGAAGACCGCCGACCTCGCGCGCGCCGCACAACTGGCGGGCGCCGACCAGATGGAAAGCTACGTCGCCAGCCTGCGGGCGCGCGCCAGCGTGGTGGTCAACAAATCCAACCTCGAGAAGAAGTAGCCGGGACCCGCTATTTCTTCGCGGCCTTGCCGATCTTCTCCACCGCGACGCGCAGGCGCGTGGCGTCGGCGATCCAGAAGTCCTTGAATTCCGGCGCGTCGAGGTAGTTGATCGGCGTGCTCACCTTGGCCATCGCGCCGGTGAACTGCGGGTCGGCCACCGCGGCGCGCACCGCGGCACGCAGCCGGTGCTGCACGTTCGGCGGCACCGCCGCCGGCGCCACCACGCCGGCCCAGATGTAGAACTCGACGTCCTTGTAGCCCAGCTCCTTGAATGTCGGCAGCTCCGGCATCAGCGCGAGGCGCTTGTCGCCCCAGCCGGCGAGCGCGCGCATCTTGCCGCCCTTGATCTGCCCGATCGCCGCGGCCGGCCCGGAGGCGAGCGCCTGCACCTGGCCGCCGAGCAGCGCGGTCACCGCCGGCCCGCCGCCCTGGTAGGGGATGTGGAACAACTCGATGCCGGCCGCGCCGGCGAACATCTCCATCGCCACGTGGAGCGTGCCGAACATCCCCGAGGACGCGTAGTTGAGCTTGCCGGGATTGGCCTTGGCGGCCGCGACGAAGTCCGGCACCGACTTGTACGGGCTGTCGGCGCTCACCACCAGCACCGTGGGGTCTGCGGAGACCAGCGCGATCGGCATGAAGTCCGAGAGCTGGTAGGGCGCGGGCTTGCCCTGCATCGGGTCGGAGACCGGGAAGATCGAGATCGACGACAGCGTCATGAGGATCGTGTAGCCGTCGGGCGCCGCCTTGGCCGCGGCCGTGGTGCCGACTGCGCCGCCGGCGCCGGGCCGATTGACAATCAGCACCGGTTGGCCCAGCGTTTTTTCCATCGAGGCGGCCAGCGGGCGGCCGACGAGCTCCGCCACGCCGCCGGGCGGGAAGGCGACGATCATGCTGATCGGCTTGGTCGGGTAGTCCTGCGCCTGCGCGCCAACGGCGAGCAGGGCAAGCAGCGCGGTGAATAGTGTTTTCATGTTTCTCCTCCTCCTCCTGCGGCAGGAATTCCCGCCACCACGTTGCGAAAACCGTTGTCCACGTACAGCACTTCGCCGGTGACGCCGCCCGCGAGTTCCGAGAGCAGGAAGGCGGCCGCATTGCCGACGTCCTCGGTGGTGACGTTGCGGCGCAGCGGCGCCTGCTCTTCGACGAACTTGAGGATCTTGCCGAAGCCGGCGATGCCCGAGGCCGCCAGCGTCTTGATCGGCCCGGCGGAGATGCCGTTCACGCGGATGCCGCGCGGCCCGAGGCTGGCCGCGAGGTAGCGCACGGCGGCCTCCAGGCTCGCCTTGGCGAGGCCCATGGTGTTGTAGTTGGGCAGCACGCGCTCGGCCCCGAGGTAGGTGAGCGTCACGAGGCTCGCCTTGCGGCCCTGCATCAGCGGCAGCGCCGCCTTGGCAAGGGCCGGAAAGCTGTACGAGGACACGTCGTGCGCCACGCGGAAGGCCTCGCGCGTCAGGCCGTCGAGGAAGTCGCCGGCAATCGCTTCGCGGGGCGCGAAGGCGATGGCGTGCACCAGGCCGTCCAGCCCGTCCCAGCGCTTGCCCAGCGCGGCGAACAGCCCCGCGATCTCCTCGTCGCTCGCCACGTCGCAGGGCAGGGCGATGTCCGAGCCCAGTTCGCGCGCCATTTCCTCCACGCGCGCCTTGAAGCGCTCGTTCTGGTAGGTGAAGGCGAGCTCGGCGCCTTCGCGCTGCGCCGCCTTGGCGATGCCATAGGCGATGGAGCGGTTGCTGAGCAGGCCGGTGACCAGGATCTTCTTGCCAGCGAGGAGCGCCATGGTGCGCCGATTATACTTGCGCGATGCGCCCGATCCTCCTGCTGGCGTTCCTTGCCGCCGGCTGCGCCGAGGTGTGGAACGATCCCTACCCGGCGGCGGACCGCGGCGCGAGCGTCCTCTACACCGCGTTCCTCGAGCGCCCCAAGCACCTCGACCCGGTGCAGTCCTACACCGAGGACGAGGCGCGCTTCACGCAGCAGGTCTACGAGGCCCCGCTGCAGTACCACTACCTCAAGCGGCCCCATGAGCTGGTGCCGCTGACGGCGCTGGAGGTGCCCAAGCCGGTGGAAGTGGAGGGCGGCAGGTTCACTGTCTACACCATCCGCATCCGGCCCGGCATCCGCTACCAGCCGCATCCGGCGTTCGTGGCGGAGAACCACGCCCTGCCGCGCGCCCGCGTCGACGCGCTGCGCAGCCCCTACGACCTGCCGCTGGGCACGCGCGAGCTCACGGCCGACGACTACATCTACGAGATCAAGCGGCTGGCCAGCCCGCGCCTGCACTCGCCGGTGTTCGGCCTGATGGCGGAATACATCGTCGGCCTGCAGGAGTTCGCCGAGCGGGTGAAGAAGTTCGACACGAAGAAGGGCGAGTGGCTCGACCTGCGCAAGCACCGCCTGGAAGGGGTGGAGAAGGTGGACGAGCACACCTACCGCATCCGCATCAAGGGGCGCTATCCGCAGTTCGCCTACTGGCTGGCGATGCCGTTCTTCGCGCCGGTGCCCTGGGAGGCGGAGAAGTTCTTCCACCAGCCCGGCATGGCGGAGCGCAACTACACGCTGGATTGGTGGCCGGTGGGCACCGGCGCCTACATGCTGACGGAGAACGACCCGAACTCGCGCATGCAGCTGGTGAGGAATCCGAACTTCCGCGGCGAAGCCTACCCGTCCGAGGGCGAGCCGGGCGACGCGAAGGACGGCCTGCTTGCCGATGCGGGCAAGACCATGCCCTTCGTCGATCGCGTGGTGTTCACGCGCGAAAAGGAAAGCATCCCCTACTGGAACAAGTTCCTGCAGGGCTACTACGATTCCTCGGCGATCCCGAGCGACACCTTCGACCAGGCGGTGCGCGTGTCGGTGGAAGGCGAGGTCGGGCTGACCGAGGAGATGCAGGGCAAGGGCATCCGCCTGCGCACCTCGGTGGACACCACGATCCTGTACCTCGGCGTGAACTGGCTGGACGCCACCGTGGGCGGCCCCTCGGAGAAGACCCGCAAGTTGCGCCAGGCGCTCGCCATTGCGGTGGACTGGGAGGAGTTCATCTCCATCTTCCTCAACGGCCGCGGCATCGCGGCGCACGACCCGCTCGCGCCCGGCATCTTCGGCCAGCGCGAGGGGCGCGAGGCGCTCAATCCGGTCACGCACACCTGGGAAGGCGGCAAGGCGCGGCGCCGGTCCATCGAGGAAGCGAAGAAGCTGCTCGCCGAGGCGGGCTACCCCGATGGCCGCGACGCGAAGAGCGGGCAGCCTCTGGTGTTGTACCTCGACACGGTGGGGCGCGGGCCCGGCGACAAGCCGCGCTTCGACTGGTGGCGCCGCCAGTTCGCCAGGCTCTCCATCCAGCTGGAGATCCGCGACACCGACTGGAACCGCTTCCAGGAAAAGATCCGCAAGGGCAGCCAGCAGCTCTACATCCTGGGCTGGAACGCCGACTACCCCGATCCGGAGAACTTCCTCTTCCTCCTGCACGGGGCGCAGTCGCGCATGAAGAACCAGGGCGAGAACACCAGCAACTACCTCAACCCGGAGTTCGATGCGCTGTTCGAGCGCATGAAGAACATGCCCAATTCCGCGGAGCGCCAGAAGATCATCGACCGCATGGTCGAGCTCTACCGGCGCGACGCGCCGTGGATCGGCGGGTTCCATCCGGTGTCCTACGGCCTCGCGCACGCCTGGATGGGCAACGGCAAGCCGAACAACATGGCGCGCAACAACATCAAGTACCTGCGCGTCGACCTGGACCAGCGCGCGGCGCTGCGGCGCGAGTGGAACCGGCCGGTGCTGTGGCCGCTGGCCTTGATCCTGCTTCTCGCCGTGGCGGTGACGGTGCCCGCCGTGAGGACCTATCGCCGGCGCGAGCGGATGGCCGCGCGATGATTTCCTACATCGTCCGCCGCGTGCTGTACGCCATCCCGATCCTGGTCGGGGTGAACCTGCTCACCTTCCTGCTGTTCTTCCTGGTCAACACGCCGGACGACATGGCGCGCATGCAGCTGGGGCAGAAGCGCGTGACGCCGGAGGCGATCCAGAAATGGAAGGCCGAGCGCGGCTACGACAAGCCGCTGGTGTACAACGACGCCGAAGCGGGCGCGCGCAAGCTCACCAACACGATCTTCTTCGAGAAGTCGGTGAAGCTCTTCGTCTTCGAGCTGGGTCGCGCCGAGGACAACCGCGACATCGCCAACGAGATCCGCACGCGCATGTGGCCGAGCCTCGCGCTCGCGATCCCCGTGTTCCTCATCGGCATCGCAGTCAACATCACCTTCGCGCTCGGCATGGCGTTCTTTCGCGCCACCGCCCTCGACTTGACCGGCGTGGTGCTGTGCGTGGCGATGATGTCGGTCAGCACGTTGTTCTACATCATCGGCGGGCAATACCTCTTGTCCAAGCTCTGGCACCTGGTGCCGATCTCCGGCTACGCGGGCGGGTTCGACGCGCTCAAGTTCGTCGTCCTGCCGGTGATCATCGGCGTGATCGGCGGCATCGGCTCGGGCAGTCGCTGGTACCGCACGCTGTTCCTGGAAGAGATGGGCAAGGACTACGTGCGCACCGCGCGCGCCAAGGGCCTCGCCGAGCCGGTGGTCATGTTCCGCCACGTGCTGAAGAACGCCCTGATCCCGATCCTCACCGGCGTGGTGGTGGTGATCCCGCTGCTGTTCATGGGGAGCCTGATCGCGGAATCGTTCTTCGGCATTCCCGGCCTGGGCAGCTACACCATCGACGCCATCCAGGCGCAGGACTTCGCGGTGGTGCGCTCGATGGTGTTCATCGGCTCGGTGCTCTACATCGTGGGGCTCCTGCTGACCGACATCTCCTACACGCTGGTCGACCCCCGCGTGCGGCTCAACTAGCATGCCGGTCTTTCTCCCGACCGACGCCCTGGTGTGGCTGCTGGTGGCCGCGGTGGCGGCCTTCGCCTGGACCTGCAGCCGCAGGCCGCATCTTGCGGCGCCCTGGGCGCGCGTGTTCCGCAGCCGCGCGGCGGTCGCCTCGCTGGTCGTCCTGGCGGCCTACGTGCTCGTGGGCCTGCTCGATTCGCTGCACTACCGGCCGCAGCTGCCCGCCAAGTCCCCCGGTGCGCCGGCGGTGTATGCGGTCGAAGCGCGCTCGCTGCTCGACGTGGTGCTCACGCCCCTGCGCACGCGCCTGGAGAAGACCTATTCCGCGCCGCTCGCCACGCGCCTGTACCAGAAGGAGCAGGTGGAGCAGCCCGACGGGCGCTCGGTGCGCGAGTACCCGCGCCTGCGCCACGGCGGCGCGCACCTGAAGGACGAGGCCGGCTGGGGCAGGGACGTGGCCTGGCGCATCCTCGGCGGGCTTGCCGCCGCGGCCGTGCTGTGGTCGCTCCTCGTGCTCGCGGCGCGCAGGACGCTCGTTCGGCGCTGGCCCGAAGTGCCCTGGGGAGCGGCGGCCGCGGCGCTCGGCGCCCTGCTGCTGCTGGTGGGGCCGGCGGCGCTGCTCGCCACCGGCTACCACGTGCTGGGCACCGACCGCGTCGGCTCGGACGTGCTCTACCAGGCCTTGAAGAGCATCCGTACGAGTCTTGTCATCGGCACCCTCACCACCCTCGTGCTGCTGCCGCTGGGCATCGTCGCCGGCGTCGCCGCGGGATACTTCAAGGGCTGGGTGGACGACGTCATCCAGTACCTCTACACGACGCTCAATTCCATTCCCGGGGTGCTCCTCATCGCCGCGTTCGTGCTTATGCTGCAGGTATTCCTCGACAACCACGCCGGCTGGTTCGCGACCTCGGCGGAACGAGCCGACGTGCGCCTGCTGGCCCTGTGCGCGATCCTCGGCCTCACCAGCTGGACCGGCCTGGCGCGCCTGCTGCGCGGTGAGGCGCTCAAGCTCTCGGAACTCGAGTACATCCAGGCGGCGCACGCCTTCGGCGTGTCGCACGCGCGCATCCTCGGCCGGCACATCCTGCCCAACGTGTCGCACATCATCATCATCGCGCTGGTGATGGATTTCTCGGGCCTGGTGCTGGCCGAGGCGGTGCTGTCCTACGTCGGCGTGGGCGTGGACCCGTCTACCACCAGCTTCGGCACGATGATCAACGCCGCGCGCCTGGAGATGGCGCGCGAACCGATGGTGTGGTGGTCGCTCGCCGCGGCCTTCGCCTTCATGTTCACGCTGGTGCTGGCGGCGAACCTGTTTGCCGACGCGGTGCGCGACGGCTTCGACCCGCGGGTGCGCGTATGAGCGCGCTCGACGTCACCGGCCTGAAGACGCAGCTCGCCACGCCCGAAGGCGTGCTGCGCGCGGTGGACGGCGTGGACTTCGAGATCCGCACGGGCGAATGCTTCGCCCTGGTGGGCGAATCCGGATGCGGCAAGTCGATGACGGCGCTGTCCGTCCTGCGCCTGCTGCCCGAGGTGGGCAGCATTGCCGCGGGCGAAGTACGGCTGGACGGGCTGGACCTGCTGGCCTTGCCCGAGGCGGCCATGCGGGCGGTGCGCGGCAAGCGCGTGGCGATGATCTTCCAGGAACCGTCGACGGCGCTGAACCCGGTGCTCACCATCGGCCGCCAGGTGCTCGAGGTGATCGAGCGCCACAGCGCCATGCGGGGCGCGGCGGCGCGCGCCCGCGCGCTCGAATTGCTCGAGGCGGTCGGCATTCCCGACGCGCAGCGCCGCTACGGCGAGTATCCCTTCCAGCTCTCCGGCGGCCTGCGCCAGCGCGCGATGATTGCCGCGGCGCTGGCGGTGGACCCGGAGGTGCTGGTGGCCGACGAGCCCACCACGGCGCTCGACGTCACCATCCAGGCGCAGATCCTCGAGCTGCTGAAGAAGCTCCAGGCCGAGCGCGGCATGGCGCTGCTGCTCATCTCCCACGACCTGGGCATCGTCGCGCAGATGGCCACGCGGGTCGCCGTGATGTACGCCGGCGAGATCGTCGAGCTCGCGGATCGCGACGACTTCCTGCGCGCCCCGCAGCATCCCTATTCGCAGAAACTCTTCGAGGCGCTGCCCGGGCGCGGCGGCGAGCTGGCGGTGATCCGCGGGCAGGTGCCCTCGCTCACGGCGCCGTTCGCCGGCTGCCGCTTCGCCGAGCGCTGCGACCTGGCCTACGACCGCTGTCGCGTCGAAGCCCCGCTGCTCAAGGCCGGCGTGCGCTGCCACCTGCGGGAGACCGAGCGCGCGGGCCCGCGCGCCCTGGTCTCCGGGCCGGGCCCGGGCCTGCAGGCCGGCGAGGCGCCCGTGCTGCTCGAGGCGAGCGGCCTGGAAGTGCACTTTCCCATCCGGCGCGGCGTGTTCCGGCGCACGGTGGGGCACGTCAAGGCGGTGGACGGGGTGTCGCTGTCAGTGCGCGAGGGGCGCACGCTGGCGCTGGTGGGGGAGTCCGGCTCGGGCAAGACCACCTTCGGCAAGGCGATCCTGCAGCTCGTGCCGCCCACCGGCGGCAGCGTGCGGCACCAGGGAGCCGAGCTCACGCGCCTGTCGCGTGGCGCGCTCAAGCGCCACCGGGCGAGCATGCAGATCATCTTCCAGGATCCCTACGCCTCGCTCAATCCGCGCATGCGCGTCGCCGACATCCTCGCCGAGGGCATGCGCAGCCTGGGCGTGGGGCGCGACGAAGCCGACCGCACGGGCCGCATCGATGCGCTGCTCGAGCAGGTCGGGCTGCCGGCGCAGGCGAAGGGCCGCTATCCGCACGAGTTCTCGGGCGGTCAGCGCCAGCGCATCGCCATCGCGCGGGCGCTGGCGGTGGAGCCGAAGCTGATCGTGTGCGACGAGCCCACCAGCGCGCTGGACGTCTCGGTGCAGGCGCAGATCCTGAACCTGCTGAAATCGCTGCAGGACCGGCTGGGGCTGGCGTACCTGTTCATCACGCACAACCTGGCGGTGGTGGAGCACATCGCGCATGAGGTGGCGGTGATGCAGGCGGGGCGCATCGTCGAGCACGGGGAGGCGCAGCAAGTGTTGCGGCAGCCCCGGCATCCCTACACCCGGACCCTGCTGGCAGCGGTGCCGACTCTAGACTAGAAACAGTCTTAGGAGTAAGTCCTAAGACGCTGATTTCTTAAACTTCTTTTCTGCCTGTTGTTTCGGCTTTCCCTTGGCGGGGGCGCGCGCAGAAGTCTTGATCACGAGGCGCTGGCCGGTTTGCAGGGTGGTGATGCGGTTCCAGCGCTTGAGGTCGTCGATGTCCACGCGGTAGCGCTTGGCGATGCCGTACTCGGTCTCGCCGGCCTTCACGATGTGCACCTGCGCCCCACGCTTCCTGGGCAACGCCTTGACGATCGGCGGCGCGTACATGAGCGGCAGGCGGCCGATCTTCTCCGCGCTCCCCTTGATCGGCACCACCAGCAGGCTCGGCACGGTGCGCGTGCGCGGCCCGATGCCGTTGACTTCCTTGAGCTGGGCGACCGAGAGCCCGTGCTTCTTGGCGATCGACTCGAGGTTCTCCCCGCGTTGCGGCACGTAGGTCTTCCACGACACCAGGGAGCGGTCCTCGTACTTCTCCAGGTTGTCGTGGTACACGTCCACCTTGTCGGCCGGCAGCACGATGCGTGCAGCCACCGAACTGCGGATCAGCGGCCGGCTGAAGCCCGGATTGAGCTGGATGAACTCGTCCACCGGCATCTCCGCCAGCTTGGCCGCCAGCAGCACGTCGATGTCCTCCGTGCTGGTGATCGTGGCGAAGTAGGGCTCGTTGGGAATCGGCTCCAGCGTCACGCCGTAAGCCTGCGGGTTGAGGATCAGGTTCTTCAGCGCCTGGAGCTTGGGCACGTAGCCGCGCGTCTCCGCGGGCATCGGCAGGCTGAGGTAGTCCGTGGGCAGGCCCTCGCGCCGGTTCCTCTCGACGGCGCGTCCAACCGCGTTCTCGCCCCAATTGTAGGAGGCAAGCGCAAGGTGCCAGTCGCCGTGCATGTCGTAGGTGAACTTCAGGTAGTCCAGCGCGGCGTTGGTGGAGGCGACGATGTCGCGCCGGCCGTCGTACCACATGTTCTGCTTCAGGTCGTAGCGCTTGCCGGTGCCCGGGATGAACTGCCACAGGCCCGCGGCGTGGGCGCGCGAGTAGGCCATCGGGTTGAAGGCGCTCTCCACGATCGGCAGCAGCGCGATCTCCGTCGGCATGCCGCGCTTTTCCAGCTGCTCGACGATGTAGTAGAGGTACAGGCGGCTGCGGTCGAACACGCGCTTGAGGTAGTCCTGGTTGGCGACATACCACTCGGTGCGCTCGGCGACCTGGCGCGACTGCAGGTCGGCCATGGCGAAACCGCTGCGCAGTCGCGCCCACAGGTCGGCCGGCGGTTGCGTGCGGTCGAGCTTGGCGACGGCGGGCGGCTCGCCCAGCTCGTGCTTTTCGCCTTCGAACGGCGGCAGGCGCGTCGCATCGAGCAGGCGCGCGACGGGCGGCTCCGCGGCGGCGGGCGCGGGCGCAGGTGCCGCCGCCGCAGGCACTGCCGGGGCAGGCGCGGGAATTTCACTTTCCGGCACCGGCGTACTCGCGCACGCCGCCAGCAGGGCGGCTGCGAAAACACTTGCGGAAAGCTGCCTAAGCCTTTGCACGGAGAACAATATTAGCCTAAAACGCGTTCTTCCATTCGCGGATCGCGGCAAACACCCGCACCGGGTCCGAAATGCGCGCCCCGAGGTACTTGTTGGCCGACTCGATCACCGCGGGTTCGCGGCAGCGCAGGAACGGGTTGGTGGCGCGCTCCTCGCCGAGCGTGGAGGGCAGCGTGGGCTTGCCGGCGTCGCGCAGCTTGCGGTCGCGCGCGAGGCGCGCGGCGAGCGCGGCGTTGGCGGGCTCCACGGCTTGCGCGAACTGGATGTTGGCGAGCGTGTATTCGTGCCCGCAGTAGACCTTCGTCGCATCGGGCAGTGCGGCGAGTTTCTCCAGCGACGTCATCATCTGCGCGGGCGTTCCCTCGAACAGCCGCCCGCAACCGCAGGCGAAGAGCGTGTCGCCGCAGAAAAGGGATTCCACGCCATAATAGGCAATATGCGCTCGCGTATGCCCAGGAATATCGAGCACCGAGAGCGTCACGCCCAGCTGCGGGATCGCCACGCGGTCGCCTTCGGCGACCGGGCGGGTGAGAGTGGCGATCGGCTCGCCCTTCGGGCCGTACACCGGCACGGCGCGGAATTTCTCCAGCAGCTGCGGAATGCCGCCGACGTGGTCGGGGTGGTGGTGCGTGGCGAGGATGGCGCAGAGTTGCAGGTTCTCGGCCGCGAGGTACTCCAGCACGGGGCGCGCCTCGCCGGGATCCACCACCGCGGCGTGCGTCGCGTTGCGCAGCGTCCACACGTAGTTGTCCTTCAGCGCCTGTAGCGGAACGATTTCGGTCATGGATCGCCAGTCCTTCGTGGGCAGTGCCGCGGCAAAGTATAACGGCGAGCGCGCATCCTTCTCGCAATGGTGCGCCACGCCGCTCGGGCGCCACGTGCTCGGCTGGGAACTGCAGCAGTTCGACAACGCCGTGGAGGATGTGTTCGGCTTCCGCGCCGCGCAGGTCGGCCTGCCCGAGCACGATTTCCTGCGCGCCAACCGCATCTCGTTCCGTTTCTCGCTCGCGCTGGAAGGCGGCGCGGCGCTCGCCGCCGATCCCCTGCAGCTGCCGCTCGCCTCGCAGAGCCTGGACCTGATCGTGCTGCCGCATGCGCTGGAATCGCACCTGAACGCGCACCACGTGCTGCGCGAGGCCGAGCGCGTGCTGCGCCCGGAAGGCCAGGTGGTGATCTCGGGCTTCAACTCGCTCTCGCTGTGGGGCCTGCGCCGCAAGTTCGCGGGGCGCGAGTCGGGCTCGCCGTGGGACGCGCGCTTCATCGGGCTGCTGCGACTCAAGGAATGGCTGCAGCTGCTCGGCTTCGAGCTGAACGGCGGGCGCTTCGGCTGCTACGCGCCGCCCTTCGCCCAGCCGCTCTGGCACGAGCGCTTCGGCTTCATGGAGAAGGCCGGCGCGCGCTGGTGGCCGATCCTCGGCGGCGTGTACGTCGTGCGTGCGGTGAAGCGCGTGCACGGCATGCGCGTCATCACCCCGGCCTGGCGCAAGGAACGCGCGCGGCGCCGCGCGCTGGCCGCCATGCCGCAGAAGAACGGCCACGCCACCCACCGCCGGCATGACTGACGCGGTCGTGGAGGTCTACGCCGACGGCGCCTGCAAGGGCAACCCCGGCCCGGGCGGCTGGGGCGCGCTGCTGGTGGCGGGGGGCAAGGAGACGGAACTGCACGGCGGCGAGCCGGCCACCACCAACAACCGCATGGAGTTGACCGCGGTGATCCGCGCGCTGGATTCCCTGCCCGCGGGCAGCCGGGTGCGGCTGTATACCGATTCGCAGTACGTGCAACTGGGCATCACCGAATGGATCCATGCCTGGAAGCGGCGCGGGTGGAAGACCGCGGACAAGAAGCCGGTGAAGAACGAGGACCTGTGGAAGCTGCTGGACGAGGCGGCGCGCCGGCACAAGGTCGAATGGCACTGGGTAAAGGGCCACGCCGGGCACCCGGGCAACGAGCGCGCGGATGCGCTGGCGAACAAAGGGGTCGAGAGTGTCCTCGCCTAGACAGATCCTGCTGGACACCGAGACCACCGGCCTCAACGCGAAGTCGGGCGACCGGGTGATCGAGGTCGGCTGCATCGAAATGCGCAGCCGGCGCATCACCGACAACCACTTCCACCGCTACATCAACCCGGAGAGGAAGAGCGAGGAAGGCGCGGCGCGCGTGCACGGCATCGCGGACGATTTCCTGCTGGACAAGCCCAAGTTCGCCGAGATCGCGAAGGAGCTCGTCGACTACCTGCGCGGCGCCGAGGTGATCATCCACAACGCGAGTTTTGACGTCGAGTTCCTCGACCAGGAGCTCGCGCGCGTGGGCCTGGGCAAGCTTTCGGACCATGTCGCCAAGGTCGTTGACAGCCTGGCCATGGCGCGCGAGCTGCATCCGGGCAAGCGCAACTCGCTGGATGCGCTATGCGAGCGCTATGGAGTGAACAATTCGCACCGCACGCTGCACGGCGCGCTGCTCGACGCGCGCCTGCTGGCGGAGGTCTACCTCGCCATGACGCGCGGCCAGGAGAGCCTGGTGATGGACGAGGAGACGCCGGCGGAGCAGGCGGCGGTGGCGGCGAGCATCGACGCCTCGAAGCTGGTGGTGCTGCGCGCCACGCCCGAAGAGTTGAAAGTGCACGAGAAGTACCTCGACGGCCTCGCGAAAGAGGCCGGCGGCAAGGTCCTCTGGCGCAAGGCCTAGGCCGTCTGGCCGCCGCAGGAACTGCCCGCGCCCGCGGTGCAGCCGAAGCAGTGCCGGGCGGTGACGATCCTGCGGTTCTGCCAGGCTTCCTCGTCCAAATCGCGGACGTGCGGACCTGCCGGCAGCGATAGCTCGAGGTCGAGCATCTGGTTGAAGTCGCAGTCGTACAGACGCCCGTCCCAGCCCACCGACAGCGTGTTGCGGCACATCAGGTCGTCGACGGCAGCGGGATTGAAGGCGTTCACCAGCCGCTCGAGGTAGGCCTCGAGGTTGCCGGAGTCCTGCAGCCACTCTAGGAAACGCGAGATCGGCATGTTGTTCAGTACCAGCAGCCGGTCGAAACTGATGCTGAAATTCTTCTGCAGGCCCTCGCGCCATTCGCGCTCCACCACAGCCTGCGACGCGCCGAGGAAGGCGCCGGCGGGGTTCGACACCAGCGTCAGCCGTTTCTTCGGGTCGCCCTTGCCGTAGCCGGCGGCATTGAGGTTGCGCAGGGCGCGCACCGAGCGCTCGAACACGCCGTCGCCGCGCTGCGCATCGGTGTTCGGGCGGCGGTAGTGGGGGAGGGAGGCGACGATCTCCACGTTGCGCTCGGCCAACCACTCCACCAGGCCCGCATTGCGCGGCAGCAGCAGCACGGTCAGGTTGCAGCGGTCCATCACCTGCTTGCCGGCATCGAACGCCGCCTGCACCACGTCGCGAAAGCGCGGGTGCAGCTCCGGCGCGCCGCCGGTGATATCCACGGTATGCGCGCCGCTCGCCCTGATCTTCGCAAGCACGAGATCCACCGTGGCGTCGTCCATCATCGCGTCGGTGCGGTCCGGCCCGGCGTCCACGTGGCAGTGCTTGCAGGTCATGTTGCACAGCTTGCCCAGGTTGACCTGGAAGATCTCGA
>Ga0315910_10001910_pt1 | contig 18771 bp, 8 predicted proteins | sample EdamamesoilMG_FD_204470 | JGI IMG/M metagenome (GOLD analysis project Ga0315910, IMG submission 204470) | Garden soil microbial communities collected in Santa Monica, California, United States - Edamame soil | ecosystem: Environmental > Terrestrial > Soil > Garden | place: USA: California...
GCCAGCGCCGTGTACGAGAAAGCCCTGATGTACGACCCGTCGGCCGCAGACTTGGCGCTCGGGCTCGACGCACTCCGGGCGAAGCAGGGTATCGCCGGCGCTCAGCGCGTGGCCTATCTCGAGCTGTCATTGATTGACGTCGAAGAGAACGTACCGAGTTGGTGCCGCGTGATGGGCGCCATCGCCGCCATCCATCAGAGCCTGGGCGATTTGGAGGCTGCGGCTCGCGCCTACCACGAAGTCATCGAACGGGCTCCGGACGATCGTGAAGCGCACCGTGCGTTGGTCGAAATCTACGAAGCCAGTGACCGGGAGGCCCTGGCAGTCGAACTCGAGCGCGCCATCTCGGTTTTTTCGGGCGCGGACCGGCTCGGAGCCGAGTTTGCGCTCGCGATGTTGCGCGCAGATGTGGGCGATCAGACACGCGCCGTCGACTTGTGTCACAAGCTGCTCGACACCGGCAGCCTGACATTGGACCAGCTCGAGGCGATCGCCGACTTGGCGGATCGACAGAATAGTCCCGCGCTGTTGCGGCGGGTTCAGGAGCGGCGCGTCGCAGAAGCCCTCGACGGCGCCGCGCGCGCGCGCGAGCTCGAGCGCTTGGGTGTACTCTTGAGCGAACGGCTCGACGATGCGGACGCCGGGGCAGAGGCTTTCAAGCTTGCGGCTCGCGCGGCCCGCCCGAACGCGGCGGACCGCGAGTATTCGAAAGCCATGTTCGAGCGCGCGCTGGAACTCAAGCCGCGGGACTCCGAGGCAGCGATCGAGTTCGTGAGCTTTTGCGTGGAGACGGGTGACTGGGACCGCATTTCCATCGGCGTGAATCCCATGGTCCAGAGTAACCCCCAGCACGCCGCGGCTTTCGTGCTCGGGTTGGCGGAGCGTGCCGACGAGGGAAGCGCCGCCGCTCGCTACGCGTCCGTCATCGACGACGTGCTCGAGGCTCCTAGGCTCGAGGAGGCGGAGCGCCGCCCGCTAATGGCAGCGAAAGCGCGCGCCCTGGCGGCGGACTCGGGTCAGCGTTTGGCCGCGTCTCAGGCCTACCGGGCGGTGATCGAAGCGTTCTCGAACCCGGAAGACGAGCGACATTTCGAGCAGTTCATCAGGCAATGGCCCCTCGACGACGACCGCACGGACGACCAGCGCTGGCTCTTCGAACGGCGCGCTGCGGCGGGCGATGCGGCGAGTGTGCTGCTCGAATGGGCACGCGTCGAAGAAGAAGAATTCGCCGACCCGGCGGCTGCGATTGCCGTCTACGATCGCTTGATTCAAACACATCCGGGCGAGCGGCGCGCCTTGGAGCGAGCGGCGCGCTTGAAACTACAGTGTGGCGCCTACGAGGGCGCGCTCGAAACGCTGCGCCAGCTCGAGTCTGTCGCCGCGCCCGACCAAAAACCCGGAGTGCAGCTACGCATCGCCTCGCTCCTGATCGGCGAGCTCGGACGCCCCGAAGAGGGTTACACCGAACTCGCGTCACTACTCTTGACCCATCCCGAGAGCCAAGCGGGGCTCGAGCTCGCGCTCGAGGGGCTCGGGTCACCGGTGGAGCGCGTGCTGGCCGCCCGTGCGCTTGCAGCCTCGCTGGTTACGCTCAGCGAGCGTGAGGCCGTGCTCGAGCGGATGCTCGAGGCGCTCTCCGGCGACGGCGAGCTCGCTGACGAGCGGCTCGGTTGGTACGAACAGCTGATCAGCCTGAAACAGGGCCCGGAAGCCCTGAAGCTCGCCTGCGTCGCAGCGTCGGAGTTGCCGCAGGCGCTCGAGCTCTGGGACCGCGCCGAAAAGTTCGCCCATGACCTCGAGCTTCCCGAGCCCGTGGCGCAGGCCTACGAGCGGGCACTCGCTCGAGATCTGTCGCAAGACCTGGTGGCCACGCTCGGGCAGCGCATGCTCGCGTTTCACGAGCAGTGGTTCGGCGACAGCGCCGTCCTCTTGCCTGCTTTGCTCAACCTGCTGAAGCAGACGCCCCACGCCCGCTGGGCGCTCGGGCGAGCGGTGCTCGCGCTGAATGCGCAGGGTCGCTTCGAAGAGGTCTTCGGCCTGTTCGACGCTGCGATTACCTTCGCGCCGGAGGGCGAAGAACGCATCAGCCTGCTGGATGAAGCCGCACTTACCGCCAAAGATCTGGCGAACGACGCCGAGCGCGCCATCCACTACCTCGAGCAGCTGGTGGAGCTCACGCCCGAGGATGCGCGGGCTCAGTCGACCCTCGAGCGGCTGTACAAGCGCTGCGGCCACACGCGCAAGCTGATCGATCTCTTGACCAAGCGGCTCGCGGATCTGACGGGTCCCGAATTGATCGCGATGCTCGACCAGATCGCCTGCCGCTGGCTCGAGCTGGATCACGCGGACGAGGCACTCGCCTGCGTGCGCCAGATCCTCGATCTCGAGCCCGAGAGCGACAGGGCGTGTCAGATCATGGAACGGGTGTTGGGCACGGAAGATTTTGCGGATGCCGCCGTCGTGGTGTCCTCCGAGCTCACGGAAACGCGCGAGCAAGCAGCCGAGCTGTTGAAAGCGACCTACCAGCGCATGGGGCGTCTGAGCGACGTCGTGCGTATCGCCGAGACCGAGCTCGAGTTTTTGGACGACAAGGCGCGGCGGGGCCAGGTGCTGCGCGAAATCGTGGCCGCGAAGCTCGGCGACCTCGGTGATCGGCTCGGCGCGTTCACCAGCCTCAGCAAGCTAGTGACGTTGGAGCCAGCCGCGAAAGAGCCGCGGAAGCAACTGCGCTCGCTCGCGGAAGAACTGGGCGAACCCAAGCGCTACGCCGAGATATTGGTGCGCGCCGCAGAAAATAGCTCGGTCGAGTGCGAACTCTTTCTCGAGGCGGCGCACGTGTACAAGGACAAGCTCGCGGATCGCTTGCGCGAGACCGAGCTCTTCGAACGTGTCTTGCAGCTCGCCGCCGATGACGCGACCGTGCTGGTCGCTGCTCGTGCGCTCGATCGCCTGCTCTCGGACACCGAAGACGTCGACCACCATTGCGAGGTTTTGGAGCGCCTCGCCGGTGTGGAACCGGAGCTGGCAGCGCGCCGTGACGTGCTGGTGCGCGCCGCGAAGATCGCGGCCGACGCCCTGGGGGACTGGGAGCGGTCGGCGAAGAACTGGCGTGAAGTGCTCAGCTTGGCGGCCGAGGACCGCGAAGCGCTGGACGGTCTCGTGGCGGTCCTATTGGGGGCGAAGCAGTGGGTCGACGTCATCCCCGTGCTCGAGATGCGCGCCAGCCTGCTCGAGGGCGAGCGCGCTCGCGCCGACCACGTGCTCATCGCACGCACGTTCGCCGAGCGCCTCGGTGACAACCCGAGAGCAATCGACCGCTGGCAGCTCGTGCGCGAAGGTTTTGGTGCGGACGCGGAGAGTTTCGCTGTGCTCGCTCGCTTGCTCGAGGCCGAGACCCGCTGGGATGCGCTGGCCGATTTGCTGTCGATCGAGGCGCAGAGCGCGGAGGGGGAGCAGCGCGCGCTCTACCTGGTGCAGCTGGCGAACGTCAGACGCGATCAACTCGGGGACTTTTCCGGTGCGCTCGAGGCGTTCGTCGCCGCGCGCGAATGGCGCGACGCGGTCTCGATCATCGAATCCGCCGACAGCGTCGAGCGAGCTGCCGAGCTGACCGACAGCCTGCGCATCATAGCCATCGAGCGCTGGTACGCCGGCGACGAACTGGCGGAAGACGCGGCCTACTGGGCCATCAAGAGCCGCGCGCAGCAGTTGCTCGACCTGATCGAGGCGGAGGGCGGGTCGAAAGCGCGCCGGCGCAAGTCGGGCTCGCCGGAGCAGAAAGCCTTCCAGCTTTTGAACGAAGCAGTTGCGCTGCCGTTCAGTGTGTCGCGGCGCCGTTCGTTGCAGCGTTCAGCGGCTCTGGTCAGCGCCGACGCATTGCACGAGCCCGAAGCTGCGCTGGAGATTTTCCGGCGCATGTTCGAAGAGGACGTGACCGACAGCGCTGCCATCAAGTCGGTGACCAAGTATTCCGAGCTCCTCGAGCAGGCGGGCCGTCACGTCGACCGCGCCGAGCTGTGGGAGCGGATCGCGCGGGCGCTGATGCGCGGCGGTGACGAGGCGGGGGCGAAGAGCTACTTCGAACACGCCGGTCAGCTCTGGGAGCAGCTCGAAGAAGCTCCCTTCGCGATTGCCGCGTATCAGCGAGCCGCAGATCTGAACTCCGTGCCCTCGCTCGAAGCCTTGACGCGGCTGTACTTGGCGCAGGGCAACAAGCAGGCTGCGCTCGAAACGCTGGAACGCATCTTCGAATTGTCGTCCGGCGAAGCCCTGGCGGCTTGTGCGCTCTCGGTGTTCGAGCTTTGTCTCGAGCTCGGTGAGCGGTATCGGGCCCGTACCCGGCTCGAACTCGCGGTGCAGCGCCTGCCTGGCGTTCTGCCGCTGCGGGCGCGCCTCGCCGAACTGTACCGCGAGGAGCAGGCGCATCAGGCGCTCGCGACGCTGCTCGCTCTGGAGGTCCCGCACAGGAGCAATCCCAGCGAGCGGCTCGCCCTGCTGACCGAAGCGGCGACCCTGTACCAGCAGAAGCTCGACAATCCCGCGGCTGCCATCCCGCTGTGGGCGCAAGCGATAGCCCTCGGTCCCGACGACCAAGAGCTGAAGCTAGCGCTCGCGGGTGCCCAAAGTGGCGCCGGGCTGCACGAGTCCGCGATGCTGGCGCTGCGGCAACTTTTGGAGGCGTATGGCGTGCGCCGTCCCAAGGCGCGGGCCCGCGTGCACCAGACGCTGGCCGCAGCGCTGGCGGCAGCCGGCAGGCCCAGCGAAGCCTTGACGGAGCTCGCGCAAGCAGCCGAAATTAGTGCGACGGACGCGAGCTTGCTGTTCGAGTACGGCAGCGCCGCTCTGGCGGCGCACGATCTCGAACGCGCCGAGCAGACGTTTCGAGCGTCGCTGCTCTTGCTGCACCGGCCTGCAAACGACGCTCCGATCAGCGTTTCGCGCGCCGACGTGTACATGAGCTTGAGCGAGGTCGCTGCTGAAAAAGGTGAGCGGCTCGCCACCAAAGATTTCCTGGAATCGGCCTTCGAGATTGCGTTGGAGGGGCCGGAGGAGGCCGCGCAGCTCGAAGCTAGCCTGAAGGCGCGCGGCAAAGACGAACTCTTGAGGCGCGCGTTGGAGAGCCGGCTCGCGCGGTCAACCAACGAGATCGACAAGATCGCCGCGCTCGCGGAATTGACGGCCGTCTACGCGCGGCTCGGCGATAAAGAGGCGCGCGTGCAGTCCGTCGTGAGCCACGCCGATCGACTCCAAAGCGCGCTCGGTACCACCGAACGGCACGCCGCCGCCTGGCGCGACCTCGCGCGGGTATACGCTTGGACCGGCGACAGCACGAAGGAAATAGACGCGCTCGAAGCCTATCTCGCGGCGCTCCCTCGAGCCGACTTCCGCGCGCGCCATGCGGACGCTTGTTACCGAGTGGCCGAGGCCAGGGTGGGAGCGGAGCTCGCTCCCGACAAGGCGCTCGCCCTCTTCACGCGCGCCGTGGCCCTCGATCCTGCTCCCGAGCGACGCGACACGTTGCTCGAGCGAGCGCTCTCCGTGTACCCGACGCACGCCGGCTTCGCGCGCGCTGCCGTACGCGCGGCTCGCATGAGCGGGCGTGAGAACCAACTCGCCGACGCGCTCACCCACCTCGCCGAATTGCCCGACGCCACGCTCGAAGAAGGGCGGCTCGCGGTGCGTCAGTGCGCCTACGTCGGCAACGCGACGCTGATGGAGCGCGCCACGGGCGCTCTGCTCGGCCGCCCCGACCTGGACAGCGAGATGCGCTACTACCTCAAGGAGCAGCTGGCGCACCACTACCAGGCGACTGGGCGCTACGCGGAGGCGTTCGACCTCACGCTGGTGCTGTCCGAGGAAGTCGACGCAGCCGAACGCAACGCGCTCTTGCAGGGCGCTGCGGCGCTGATCGACCAGGGACCCCTCGACGATCGACGCGCCGCGCTCGTCTACAAGAAGCTGCTCCTGGATCGACCGCAAGACCGCTCCGTCTGGGAGCCACTGTTCGCGACCTATTTGCGACTGGGTGACCACGCCGAGCTCAAGGAAATCATCGAGCAGACGTTGCCCAAAGTGCGCGGGACCGATCGCGGCGCGCTCAGACTCGCGCAAGCCAAGCTGCTGCTTACCGACGACAACGAAGTCGACGCCGCAGTCGCCACGCTCGAGAAGGCGCTCGACGAAGACCCCGGGCAGCGCGAGGCGGCCGAGCTGCTGGCCGCGACGTTGGAGCGGCTGGGACGGCTGGACGAGCTGGTCAGCGTGTTCGAAGGACAGCTGGCGACGGCGCGCTCGCAGAGCGACAAGCCAGCCGTGGTTGCCCTGTCACTGCGCGTGGGCGTGCTGCTCGAGCGGGCCAATCGGCCACAAGATGCCGTGCGCACGTACGAGGCGCTGCTCACGGAGTTCCCCGAGCACGTCGGGGCGCTCAGGGCCTTGGCTGCCCTCTCCGAAGTCGCGTCGATCCGCGAACCGGTCGCGACGCTCGAGCGTCTCTTGGCACTCGAGAGCCCCGACCGAGCCGCTGCGGTCGCGCTCAGGCTGCACGACCTCTGGCTGTCGAAGGGTGACGCACGCGCTGGCCTCCAGGTGCTCGAGACAGGGTTTCAGAAGTCTCCCGGGGACGACGGCCTCTGCCGCCGGCTGGTCGAGGCCTATGCGCAAGACTACGACCTCGAGGGCGCCGCAGGTGTTCTCGCTCGCGCGGTGGAGGCCAGACCCCGGGACGCCGACCTGTTGTTCGAGGCGGTGGACGCCTGGGTGGCTGCGGGTCAGTCGGAGCGAGCGCTGTCGCTGCTCGAAAGGCGTCTGCGAGAACGCCCCGGGGATGCCCGGTTGCATTTCAAGCGCGCCGAGCTGCTGCGCGCGCTCGATCGGGACGACGAGGCACTGAGCGCGCTCGAACGCGCGCACGACGAAAGCGGCGCCTATGCCGACGAGTTGATCGGGGCGCTCGAAGCGCTCAGCCAAAAGAAGGGCCGCCCGGAGTCGGACGTGCTGATTCTGCGGCTCGCTGACTTGCTCGAGAAACGCGAAGAGGACGCGCTGGCGCGGGAACACCTGCGCACGCTCTTGCTCGACAGCCCGGACAACGGAGACGCCCTGTCGCGTCTGGCGCGCTTGGCCGAGAAGCACGACGACACGGCGGACGCGATCCAGGCCTACCGCGGCTTGCTGCGCCTGCAGCATGGAGACGACCTGGTGCGCGTCGTCTTCAAGCTGATCAGCGCTGCGGAGAAGCTCGGTCGGGTGAGCGAGGTGTTCGACGATCTCGAGCTCGGGCGGGCGAACCTGCCGCACCACGAACGCTTGCGGGACCGCATTCGCGCCGTCTACGAGAAGAGCGGAGAGACCTTGCGGTTGGCGGACCTGCTCGTCGACGATGCAGAGCGCGCGGATGCCGTGGAGACCCAGGCCGCGCTCTTGGCGCAGGCTGCGCGTCTGGTCATCGACAGCGACCCCGAGCGCGCTGAGCACTACTTGGAACGAGCCGAACGGGCGCACTCGTCGCTCGAGTCGGGCGTGCTGTTGGCGCGACTTCGCGCGATGCGCGGGCAGCGCAGCGAAGCCATCGCGGACCTGGAGCATCTCGCAGCGCCGCAGGACGCACGAAAACCCGCGGCGCGAGTGGCTGCGTATTGGGAGCTCGCCCAGCTCTACCTGCGTGGGGACGAGATCTGCGAGGCGTACGATGCGCTCACGCAGGCCCAGAAACTGGAACGGCGAAACGGCGAAGTCGCGCTGACCTTGGGTATGCTCGCGCTCGACCTGGACGACGAGAAAACCGCTGGGCGCGCGCTGCGTTCGGTGACGGCGATGAAGGACCGCACGGGCACGTCCATCGATGCGCTGGGCGCGCGTGCGACCGAACGATCCAAAGCATATTTCTTGCTGAGCGGCCTGGCGCGTCGCAAGGGCGACACGAGCGCAGCGCGGCGTATGGCGCAAAAAGCGGTGGGTGAGGACCCGAGCAACGACGACGCTCGGCTCTTGCTCGAGGCACTGCAGTGACTTTCATCAAACCACGGAGAAGAGACGACCAATGACCGAAGCAAAGTTCCCCGAGGCCGAGCCGGACGACGCAGAAGACGTCGTGGTAGCGCTGACGACCGCCGCTTCGTTGTGGGTGGGCGGCGAGCAGGAAGCAGCGGTTCGCTGGCTCCGAAAAGCGCAGGAGAGCGCTGATGCAGCGGGCAACGATGTGCGTGCCTTGGAGCTGGCGCGAGCGGCCGCGGATCTGTCCGAGCAGATCGGAAGCGAGGGCGACGAAGCGATCGATTCGCTGGGGGCCGAGAAGCCTCAGCTGACGAAGCCTCCGATGCCGCCAGCTGGACCCGCCGCGAGGCTCGACGCGTCGGAACTCGGCGCAAGCTCGAACGGAAGCAATGGTGCTGGTGTAGACCGGGGTGATGGGCACTCCCCAGAAGCAGGTGTCGATGACACCTCGCCAGGTCCTGTCCTCACTCAGGCGCTTCGCGTGTGCATCAAGCGATCCGTGCGGGACGGTGAGCTCTTCGTCGCTCGCTTGCTCGAAGACGGCGACGTGCCCGAAGGGTATCACGAGGCGCTCGTAGTGTTGACCAACCCCGATCAAGATTTGTTGGACAAGCTTTCCTAGGGTAGTCTCAATGAACCAGATGAACTTTCCGGCATCCGAGCCCAACGACAGCGACGACGTGAGCCTGGCTCTCGAAACGGCAGAGGCCCTGTGGAATCGGGGTGATCCGAACGAAGCACTACGCTGGTTGCGTCGGGCTGCCGAGGCGGCGGGTGATTCCGGAGACGACCTGCGCGCCGTCGTCTTGGCGAAGGCCGTGGCAGAACTGAATGCGTCGGGGTCAGACAACGCGCCGAAGCAGGTCAAGCCTCCACCACTGCCGCCCCAAGCCACCCATAGCAGTAGTTCGTCGAGCAGCGGTTCGTCGAGCAGCGCCTCCCACGGTCCCACGAACGGTAGTGCGGGGACGGACTACCCGCTCGGGCTCAAGGGCGGCGTGAAGGGTCTTTCGAAAGCACCACCAGCGCCGCCATCGACGCGCAAGCCATCGCCAGCCAAGCCGAGTAGCAAGCCGAGCAGCCCACCGAGTGTGCGTCCTCAGGCCTCCATCAAGTCCCTCCACCCGCCGCCGACGCCACACAAGGTGTCCGCCAAGTCCAGCGCGTCCGACGACGTCGTGTCCTCGGTCGACCCAAGTCTCGGCGCCGACGCCACGCCGCTGCCTCACAGCGCGCGACCGCGTTCGCTCCGCCCGGCTCCGCTACCCAGCAGGCACGAGCCGAAGCCGGTGAAGAGCGCCGAGTCGTCCAATGGTGCGGCCGCGCACACCCGCAGCGCACCGCGCTCGTTCGCGCGCGCGGCGCTCAGAGTGTACGTGCCGGCGAATGCGCGGGTGGGCGACAAGCTCGAGGTCTACCTGCTGCACGAAGGGCAAGAGCCGCCAGCGGGCGCCGTCGAAGCCATGCTCGTGCCGCTCGCGCGCGGCACGAAGCTGCTCGAGTGAAGTGGAGCGAGCTCAGCCCTTCTGCGTCCAGTAGAAGGCCATCCGCCACCCGAGCAGCACCGCGGACGCCGTCATCGAATCGCTGAACTGATACCGGACCATCAGCGAAGGACCGTGCGACATGTGCCAGAACTGCCAGGGCTCGAAGATGAGTCCAGCGCTGACCAGGGACATGTTGCCGCCCTCGCCGTCTTCTCCCCCGGCCTTGTTGTCGAGCTTGCCGCTGCCCGCGCCGAACTCAGTGGCGAGCGCTAGGTCGCGCCAGAGACCGCCGACCGGGTAGAGCGGGAACGTTTCGATGTGCACGCCGAAGCCGGCGCCACCGCCCGTGGCGTCGTCGCTGCCGCCGCCTGTCGAAAACATCCCGGCCCCGAACGTGAACCAATCACGCAGCGCGCCGCCGAGCCAGATCGAGAAGCCCGAGGACAACGTCGTGCCCGTGGCCACGCGGTACTCGGGGTTGTTCATCTTTTCGACTTCGTTCGGGTAACCGACGAAGCTGCCCATGCCGAGCCCGTAGCTCACCCCCATCGTGAACCCGCTGCGGCGCTCGAGGGGCGGGGTGTAGTTGGCTTCGTCCGAGCCTTCCTGGCCCCAGGCGATGCTCGGCAGCAGCAGCACACCCGGCAGCAGCAGCAGCAACGAGAATGAGCGGATCGCGCGCTTCATGGCCCGAGCAGTCTTCTTTTGGATGGCGCGAGCGGTCAAGCCGAAAGCGGCTACCGCTACGGCCGGCGCGGCTTCCGAGACCGAAGGCTAGCCCCGACCCGACGCCGGTCGGTTCGGGGCGGGACGGGTTAGCCGTGGGCGTGCTGCTCTTTGCTGCGCTTGCGAGCCTTGAACTCCGGCGATTCCGCGAGGGCCATGCCGACGAGGCGAGCGCCTTCCATGAAATGCTTGGGCCCCAAGCGCACCAGGTCGGGAGTTTTCACGCCGACGTCGGGGTAGCCGCGGCCCGCTGGGTCGGGCTGTACGTCGGCCCAGTTGGCGAACAATCGCCCCCATTCGCTCTGCAGGCATTCATTGACGCGCTTTACACCGTAGCGGGGATACCAGAACACGTCGTGGTAGGTGACCGATGCCATGTAAGCCCACGGCGCGAGCCAGGTCTTCAAGGACCATTCCACTGGCTTCTTCAGGGGTCCCCAGTAGATGCGGTGTTGGTTCTTCGAGGCGAAGGTCATGTTCTTGAACGGACCTTCGAAGTGCCAATTCTCGCGAGCGGCGTCGAGATCGCCGACGAGCTCGATGTCCGCCGGGTTACCCACACCGAGCCCTTGCTCGTGCGCCAGCCGCACGAACTTGAGGTCACGCATCGGATCGAAGCCCATGAGCTTGGCTGCCACCGCGTCGATCGCTACCTGGTCGGAAGACGCCAGCAGCACGTTCTTGGTGTGCGGGATCATGCAGCGCGGCCCCGGGCCGTCGCCCACGAAGGTGCCGTCCATGACGGCGAACACGCCGCGATGAATCTTCTTCTGAATCATCAAGAGGTCCACGAGCGTTTCGTGGATCACCGGGTGCGTCCAATGGCGGTGCTCGTTGAGCAGGCCACCGAACGCATTCTTCATTGCACCCGTGGTGGTGGTGAAGATGTGGGTCTTGACCGTTGGCAGGTGAATGATGTTCTCGCCGATGAAACGCTTCGGGATCGAGAAGCCTTTCGGGTACACGTCATTCAGGCATAGGAACTTGTCGGCCAAGTCGCCCACGGCATCCCGGACGTTGATCCACTCTTCCCCCTCGTACAGGTGGACGTTCCGCAGCCCGTGGGCGTTGATCACGTCGATCTGTTTGTTCTCGCGTTCGCCGAGGTGCGCGTCGATCACGACGGTCCGGTTGTGACAGCCGTGGATCAGATCCGGCGAGTAGCCATCGCGCTTCATGGCGCGGATCACGCCTTCGAGTTGCCAAGGCGTGGTGGATGACCCTGGGTAGAAGAAGTGCCACGAGATGTTGATCTTCAATCCCGTGTCGGCATCCTTGGCGACGACCGATTGGTAGTCTGCCAAGTTCATCAGGCGGTGGTAGTCCTCCAGCACGGTGGCTGGCGATGTTCGGAGGATGGCTACTTTCGATTTAGGCATTGTCGTGTTTCCTGCGCCTCGACGCGCGCCGTTGAAGTCACGCTGCAACTCGCGGCAACTGTAGCTTGGTCTAGTCGATCTTCGACTGAGAAGCACTCTTCGTTCGCGTGGCGTGGGTATATGCCACGCGAACGCGTGTACTTTGTCGGCGTTTTGTTCGGCTGCGAGAATGGCACGAGCCGTCATTCGCGCAACGATTGGGCGTCAGGCCGTCGACGAACTGCCGAGCACGACCGAGTCGGGGAGCCCACGCGGTGGCATGGCGCTTTCGAGTAGCGACGTGCCCTGCGGAGGCTGCTCCCACACCGGCTGCTTGGTGCCGTTGCGGTTGATCTTGGCCGGCTTGCGCAAGAGTCCGAGCGCCGCGATCTCCAGATGCACCGTCATCCAGCTGGCGACGGCCTGGGCGCTGCGCGCCATCTCAGTGAGCTTGTTCGACGACGTGTTCGCCAAGTGCTGGCGCGCGACATCGAAGGCGTCGTAATACCTGCCGAGGCAGCGTTCGGGTGCCGCGCGTTCGCGCACCACCTGCATGGCGCGCTCCGACATGTGCTGGCGCCGGTTCTTGTCGCGCAGTAGCGTGATGACCGCCTTGGCGAAGCGCCAGTTGGCGGCCCGTTCCCCTGCGTTGGGGTCGACCAGCACGCCCGTCTCGCCGTCTTTGACCTGTGCCGAGACGCCCATGCCGTCGGCCAGCGCCACGACGGGTAGCCCGCACCACAGAGCTTCGCTCACGACTTGCCCGTAAGTCTCGCTGAGCGACGTGTACACGAACAGGTCGGCGTGGCGGTAAAACCCGGGGATCTGCTGCAAGGGACGTTCACCGAGGAAGAACGTGCGCGAGGCGACGTCGAGCTTTTCTGCCAGTTGCACGAACGTGTCGTAGTCGGGTCCGTCGCCCACCAGCGTGAGCGTGGCGTCAGGCATGGCCGGTACGATCAGTCGCGCGAACAGCTCGAGCAGGCGGGCGACCTCTTTCTCGCGCGTCATGCGGCAGACCACTAGCAGGCGGCTGCCGCGCTTGGCTTCGGCCGGGAACGGATCGTGATCGTAGCCGCGGTCGAAGATACTCGGATCGACGGCGCGCGGGATGACGTGAATCGGTACTTGGACGCCTCGCTCTTCCCAATAACGCTTCAAGCCTTCGGAGAGCACGATCAGTCCATCGCCCTTGTTGTACACGCTCGCTTGATGGCGTTCGACCCGAGTCACCAGTTTCTCGAAGATGCCCTGCACCGCCTTGACCTGGTACAGGCTATCGGGCAGGACCACGTTGTACACGCTCGGCAGGTGCACGGTGTTCACGGCGATCGCGGGCACGCGCTGCTTGGCGCGCAACCAAATACCTGCCTCGAGCAACTCGGTGCAGGTCTGGCCCAGGGTAAGGTCGAGCTTCAGATTGGCGAGCTCCTGCAAACCGCGCGGGGTAGGCAGCGCGATGTGCACGCCCGGGTGATTGCGCAAGGGTACGCTCTTCAGGCACACGTACGAGTCGGGCAGCTCGTTCGGGGCAGTATCCGGGTCTTCGGCGCCGATGATCGTAACTTCGTGGCCGCGCGCGGAGAACTCTCGGTACAAGAACTGAGACGCGAACGACGACCCGTTGGCGTAAGGCACGCGCACGTAGTCGTTCAAGATCCCGATGCGCCTCGGAAAGTCGGGGGTGAAGCCAGCGGAGTTTACTTTGGTTTCGGTAACGTTTAACTGATTCATGACAGATGAAGATTGTTGACTTGTGTGAGTTCTATTCGGAGCGGGGCGGAGGCGTTCGCTCATACCTAAGCCGCCAGGGCAAAGCGGCCAGGGCTCGTGGGCACGAGCTGGTGGTGGTAGCGCCCGGCCCGGCAGATGCCGTCAACGACGACGAATCCGGAAAAGTGATTCGCTACCGCGCTCCGAAAATGCCCTACGACGCGACTTATCACGTGCCCTGGCGCCTGGATGTGATGCGCCGAGTGGTCAGTGAAGAGCGACCGGATGTGGTGCAGATCTCGAGCCCATACTTGCCGGCTTGGGTCGGCAAGGGGCTCACGGGTGTTCCAGTGCGCGCCTACTTCTACCATTCCGATCCGATTGGATGTTACGTGCGACCCACGCTGCGGCGCCTGCTTCCTGAACGCACGGCCGCACAGGTGGAGCACCTCGTGTGGGGCTGGCAGCGCGCTGTAAGCAGCTGGTCGGATGTTACGATCGTCGCCGGGCATTGGTTGGAACGGGTCCTAAAGCAACAAGGCTGCCAACGTGTAGTGACGGTTCCATTCGGTATCAACCGGGCTGAACTGGGCCAAGATCGGGCCAGTCCGACCCTCCGGTCTCGGCTGATGGGCCGATTGTCTGAGGATCCAGAGGCCAAGCTGCTGCTCGTCACCGGTAGACTCGCCGCAGACAAGCGACAGGCGAAGCTCATTCAGGCCATGCTGGTCCTGGCTCAACGCCGTCCAATCGCGTTGGTGTGCCTTGGCGACGGCCCCGAGCGCGCGCGCTTGGAAGAGCTCGCCCAGGGCTTGCAGCAGGCGACGTTCCTGTCGTTCACCAAGGATCGAGCTGAATATGCGGCGATTCTCGCAACGGCCGATGCTCTGGTGCACGGGTCAGTGTGCGAGACCTTCGGCTTCGTCGTGGCTGAGAGCCTGACCAGCGGAACGCCAGTGGTGGCCCCCGACGCCGGCGGAGTACCTGCGCTGCTCGACCCAACGTGCTCCGAATTGTACCCTCCGACCGCCAGCACTCAGGAGATTGCCGATCGTATCGATCGCTTGCTCGCCCGCGACCGCGGGGTGCTCTCGGCCGCCGCAATCCGGGCGGCCGAAACACTCCTGACCATGGATCAACACTTCGACGCGCTGTTCGAACTGTACGACCGGCTGCGACGAGCGCCTGATCCTCGCGCCGCAGTAGTGTAGTCAAAGATATACGGGTGTGATTCTAGCGCAACGGGACGCACTTGCGCGCAAAGCTGAAGGTGCAGTGTCAGAAGAATGCGCTCCTGGGTCGGCGTTACCTGTGTGAGCCCGAACCCGCACGTGTGATTGAGCGTGCCGGTCAGGGATCCGCGACTGCGGACTAAGTGATCGATGGGCCCAGTCGTGGCGCCGCGCGCTTCACTCCACTGTCATCGAACGCGCGTGCGAGTGGCGTCGAGCAGGTGCGCATCCCACGCCGTTCCTGGCTTCGATTCGAGACGCGCCGAGCGGCGTCTGCAGCGGCAAAGTCGTTGCATGGTTGCCGCCCTCGAGACTATGCCCACCACGCACAGCTGTCCCTGCAGCGCCGCTCGAAAACGTCGATGATGCTCCCGACCCCACGGTCCCGCGCCACTGCATTGTCCTGTCGTGTGACGGCGCTCGTGCTCGTACTCGCGCTCACTGCGAACACGCGTGATGTCAGCGCGCAGGAGCCCGCCGCGCAGGAGAGTCCGTCGAAGCGCGCTGAGCCCAGTAGTGGCACCGAAGCCCATGGCTACCAACCGCTGCGCACGCCGCCGGTGAACGAGCCGCTGTATTCGAAAGGGGTAGGCCTGGGCATGATCGCGGGCCTCTACGGCGCGGTCTACACGTGGACCTACTTCGCTTGGTACAAGAACCGCGCGACCACGGAAGACATCGTGTTCCACGACGAAGGCTTGTTCGGACCCGACACGTATGCGGGCGGATCCGACAAGCTCGGGCACATGTGGGGCAACTACATCATCAGTCGCTGGACAGCCAACGTGCTCGCCACCGGCGGCTGGGAGCCGCTACCCCGCACGCTGATAGCCACCTCCACGACCATGGCGTTCTTCACCATGATCGAGCTGAAGGACGGCTACCACAAAGGCTTCGGCTTTTCGTGGTGGGACATGGCGTTCAACACCGCCGGCAACTTGCTCGCTGCCGGCATGATTCTGGCGCCGCGCCTGGACGAGATGTTCGACTTCAAGGTCTACTATCTGCCGACACGCGCGTACCTACGCTCGCTCACTCAACGCGGCGTCGTCGACGCCGGTGAAGACTACTCCGGGCAGAAGTTCACGCTCGCCTATCACCTGACTTCAATCGATGCGATCAAGCGCGATCCGTCGTTGCAGTGGTTGCGCTTCGTCGACGTCACGCTCGGCTATCAATCCAAGAACTACCTACCGCAGCCCAAAAGCGAAAATACGGACCGACTCCAAGAGATTTCGCTGGGCGTTGCCTTCGACTTCCAGCACCTACTCGATGTGCTCTACGACTGGGATAAATCCCCGCGCGGTCACGTGCACAGCTCGCTTCGATTCTTTCTCGAGGGTTTCGGCGTCCCGTACACGAACCCGTATCTCATCAAGTACCAGAAGAACAACGGTCCGGCGCCTGCCGAACCAGACGACGCCGAACAGACTGAAGAACCCTGAGTTTACGGGCTCTAGCGCCGCCGTCGCCGCAGCCCTCGCGCTTCGCGCTCGCTGAGGCATACTGGTGAGTCTTGCTGCTGCACCCCCGTCGGCACTAACTTTAGACGAAGCGCCCATGCTCTATTTGACGATTGCGTTTTCCCTGTGGATGCTGATCGACGCGCTCAGGCGCAGCGCGCCGATGTACTGGGTGCTCATCCTGATCGTGTTTTTCCCGGTCGGCTCGTTCGTCTATTTCTTTGCTGTCAAATTCAAAGACTACAAGCCTCTGCAAGAAAAGTTGTTCGCCCGCGTGATGCCGCGCCCGACCCTCTCCGTCGACGCATTGATGGCGCGTTACGAAGCCTCACCGACCCAAGCCAACCAGTTGGCGCTGGCAGCCGCGTTCTACGACGGCGAGCAGCTCGACCAGGCCGCCTCGCTCTTTCACGACGTGCTCGAGCGGCAGCCAGCTCAGCCGGACGCGCTCTGGGGCTTGGCGCGCGTGCGGCGCTCGCAAGGTAGCCAGGCCGAGAGCCTGCGCTTGTACGAACGCCTGATCGAGAATGATCCTCGGCATGGCGAACTCGCTGCGGCGCTCGAGTACGCGGAAGCCTTGTGGGATGCAGGGCAGACGAAACGCTGCCTAGAAATCCTCGAAGACATCGCGAGCGAAAGCAAGCGTTTGAACCACCGCCTGGCCTATGCCCACTACCTGGTGCAGAGCGGCGACAAAGCCAAGGCGAAGAACGTGCTCCAGCGCGCGCTGCATGATCACGAAGTGAACCCGAGTTGGTTGAAACAGAAGGAGCGGCAGTGGGCGAACGCCGCAGCCGAGTTGCTCAAGAAGCTCGACTCTGCCACGGAAAATCGCTGAAGCCGAGCTCAGGTCGAGCTACACACGAACAGCGTGGCGGAAAGCGGAGGCAGTGAGTACCGCACCTCGCCGTCGTTGATGGCGACCGGAGCCGCTTGCTTGATGGCGGGGCCGCTCTTGTCGAGCACGAACACCTGCGCCTGCTTGTAAGCACCGACTGCGATCACACCAGCGAAGCGCTTCTGCTGGTCCTTGTTGATGACGATCAACGTGAGCTCGCCGGGATGCTTGCTGTTTTTTGCAGCGAAGATCGACGTGGCGTTCAGGTCGGGCGTGGTTGCCGCGACGGCGACGTCGCCGAACTTGCCGCCTTTGCCATCGTAGTTGCGATAGAGCCTGAAGGCTTGAGCGATGTACGGCGGCAGCTCGCCGACGCCGGCGCTGTTGCCCCAGTAGTTCGCAAGGTAAACACCCTCGCGGCCCAGCACACCCAGCACGTCGACCTGAGCCAATCCGCCAGACACGTGGGTCGCGCCGCCGAAGTCGTACTCGCTCATCGTCAACTCCGTGCCCGGGTAGCGCTTCTTGATGATCTCCTTGAACAAAGGAAACAGCCGGAGTGGGCCTTTGACCTGTTCGGCGATCCAGCTTTTCTCTTGGTAGCTCGGGTCCCAAAAACTGCGCGGGGCTTGCAGGCGAGCGTCGATGGTCTTCACGTCCGCGGCGTCTTCGGTGATGCGCCTCTGACCGCGAGCCTCCGGATACCAGTGGAAGTCGAGCCCGTGAACCAGCCGCTTGCCGTGCCGCTTCTCGAGCTTCTTCATCATGTCGAGGAAATAGTCGACCTGACGCTCGTAGACCGCGTTGTACTTCTGGTAGTCCCCCGCGGCCGCTAGTTTCTGGATTTCGCTCCAACCGTAGTACACACCACCCAAGATGAAGGCGCTCGGATCCACCTCGAGGATCGCGGTCGCCGTCGCTTCGCTGCGCTGCACGAGTTCTTCGTAGGTCACCGGGTTCGGGTGCACGCGCGGGTGCGTCGAGTTCCACAGTGCAGGCTCGTTGTCGAGCGAGTAGAACTTGGCGCCTCCGGCCTGGGCCTTGCCGAACTTGGTCACGAGCAACTTGACGAACTCGTCCTGGTAGACCGCGCCATCGGTCGTGTTGGGCGGCAGTACGAGCTCGCCGTTCTTCTTCGGGTAATTCTTGAGGAAGCGAGCGCTGGGAGCGCTCTCGTTTTCGCGCACCGGCCCCTTGGTATCCGCAGAGACGTAGTCTTGCATCGGGACCTCGACGATGCTTTCGGCTCCCCCCTGCTTGTTCTCTCGGATGAACTCGACGAACTGCGCGCCCGGCTCGTCGCAGGTCTTGTAACCCATCACCTCGCAGGGCCACTTGTCGTTCTGGTGATGGTAGTCTTTGCCCGCGTTCGAGGCGTTGATTTCCCAGTTGTAGACCGAGCCGCGATTGCCGCCGTTGCGTCGCACCGTCGCGCCCGTGTCGGCGAGCTTCTGCGAATTGATCCCGTAAACGTAGGGGCTGATGTTCCCGATCACCTTCGCGGCATTCACCGCGAGGCGCAGCTCGCCGCCCTCGATCACAGGCAGGTCAAGGGCGGGCAGCGGAGCGCTGGCCAGGCGCTTGTCTTCGGCTTCGGTGGTCGGCAAGCGTCCGATCGGCACCTCGGCCTTGAAGTTCTGGAGGGTGACGGCGCCGATCTGCAGCGTCTCGGGCTCGTAGCCCAGTCGAAAGATGGCTTGGGCCTCGCCCGCAGCATAAGCTTCACTGGCGACGAAGCGCACGTGGATCTTGCGCCATTCGCCGGTCAGACGCACGGGATACTGCACCGACTTGGTGTAGGGCTCCGATGCCTTCTCGAACACGAACTGAGTTTCGCCCCCGCCGCTCTCCAGCTCTTTCACCACGCGAGCGAAGAACGTGGCCAAGAGCACGTCCCCCTTGGCGACGGGCTCGGCATTCTTCGCAGTCACCTGCACCGTCCACTCCGAGGCGCTCGCT